>OLVR01000143.1_pt1 | contig 101811 bp, 95 predicted proteins | sample 1673261 | NCBI WGS metagenome assembly OLVR01 (sample SAMEA3178938, study PRJEB25190) | human gut metagenome | biome: human gut; feature: human-associated habitat; material: faeces | place: Austria | collected 2013 | reverse complement strand
TTAATTTAAGATACCCCCCCCCCAACTACTATTAATAGTGCTGTTGAGAGGATTAAGATTTTTCTTTTCATCTTTTCTTTCTCCTCTATTCTGTTATTGTTTATACCATATTATTGAGAATTTTTCAATGGTATTTTTTAATCATACTAAAAGAAGAATGGGCTCCACTCTTCTTATTAATTATTTAGGCATATTCCATTTTTACATATGTTATTTTGCAAAAATTTTCTTGAGCCATCAGATTTTAAAATATATTTTGATGTTAAAACTGCATATGGATTATCAGTATCTACAATACTTACAGTTATTGTTATTTGATATCCTACTAGTCCAGTACCACTAGTATTTTTTATTTTTTGTCGTTCTACTTTATGTGCAAAATTATTACCTGTTACTCTTAATCCTATATCATTTAAATCCCTTACTAATCTAGAATAATCACTAGTTGATAACGTTTCATTTGGTGTAGAATTTGGATTGACTGCGCAATTATTTTGGGTTAAATTTACAGATAAAACATAACTTGGATTATAAGTAGTATCACCATAGGTACATGTTGTACCACCACTTGAGTTACTTACTACTACTTCTACACTTGCTGATTTTCCTCCAGCCGTTGCTGTAATTGTTACGGTTCCAGCACTTTTCCCGGTAATCTTACCATTTGATACTGTTGCTATATTATTATTAGAACTACTCCATGTAACTGTTTTATTCGTTGCATTAGAAGGACTTACTTTAGCTGTTACTGTTTTTGTTTCTCCTATTTTTAAATAGATTTTTTTATAATTTAAGGAAACGTTTGTCACATTAACTGTTCCGCCACCTTGGCTTCCTCCGCCTTCATTTATTTTTTCCCATTTGGCTGTTAGGGTTATATTGGATGTTATTTTAGTATCGAAATCGAATTCTTCATCTCCTAAATACCAACCTAAGAATTTATATCCTTCTCTTTTTGGCTCGGTTGGTTTAATAACAATATCGTTTTCATTTACTTTTTTACTTCTAATAGTAGTTCCACCATTTGAATCAAAAGTAACAGTATACATTTCACCTTCAGCTTCTAATATTGTTAATTTTGCTTCTACTGGTTCTGTAATATTACCATAATCATCAGTTGCGATAATTTTAATTGTATGTTCACCCACTGCGGTAATATTAGAATAATCAATTGGGTTTCCTTCAGCGTCTTTATCACCTGTATAATATGTGATATCACATTCACTTGTTGTATCGAAGCATGTATTAACAAAATCACTTAATTCATAAGTATCTCCCTCATATATTTCTACATTTTTGGTAATTAATACTGGGGCTTTACTATCTTCTACAATTAAATTTACCGTATATTCTTCCTCTTGTAACTTAATGGTAATACCATATGTTGCTGGTATAATTAAATAATTTTGTATACATTCATAATTCTCATAATTTGGATTTTCTTCACTAAATAACTCTTCTATTTCTTTTTCACTACACAAAGAAGTATCATAGCTTAGTTCAAATTCATCTGGATATATTATTTCTATTTCATCAATATCAATATTTTCTAAAGTATCAAAATAATCTGTAACATCTGGTAATGTAGACCCTGCTTCTATTATTAACTCATCTTTTATTTTAAATGATGGTACGGCGGGATCTACTGGATCTGCAGTGTCATTTCTGGTAGCTAAAATAACGATAATTATAACCACTATTAAAACTAATGCAGATAAGCCTATGATCAACCATTTTAATCTATCTTTTTTTGCATATTTTTTAATATAATTTTCATCAAAAATAAATCTTTTTTTCAAGGTTATCCCCGTCCTTATTATTTACTATTTAATATTATCATGTTTTTTTAAAAATTGCTAGATATTTTCTATTTTTGAATTTAAAAATGGGATATTAATATCCCATTATAGTATCTAGCGTTTCATCACTTTCAATAAATTCTTTCACTTCAATTATTTCATATTCATTTTTAGTATTTCGAACAACTATATTTTTAATTCCTGCATTGATTATCATTCTTTTGCACATAGCACAAGGTCTTGCATGTTTAACATATTCGCCATTTGTTGTTTCTATTCCTACCATATAAAGCGTTGAATCTAATAAATCCTTTCTAGAAGCACTAATTATGGCATTTGCCTCAGCATGTACGCTCCTACACATTTCATAGCGTTCTCCCCTTGGAATATTCATTGCCTCTCTTTTACAATAATTTATATCAATACAGTTCTTTCTTCCTCTTGGAGCTCCATTGTATCCTGTTGCGATAATTTCATCATTTTTTACTATTACAGCTCCCCATTTCTTTCTTAAGCAAGTCGCTCTTTCTAATGCTACTTCGGCCATGTCTAAATAGTAATTAATTTTATCTACTCTATTCATAATTCACTTCCCCTATTTATTTTAACAAATTTTATATTTCCTTACAACCAACTTTTGCGCATTATTTTTTGTATTACTTTTTTGAATGTATTATTCATTATTAAATTACTATACAATAGAGGTTGGAAAATATGGCATTTAATTTGAATGTAGAAAGAAAGGAATCCGTGAATAAATGTGTAAGATTCCCCGTTCCACTAATGAACAAAATTGAAGCATTATTGAAAGATTATGATATTTCTTTCTCTAAATTTGTTATTCAGGCATGTGAATATGCATTAGATGAAATGGAAACAAAAGAAAAGGAAAAAGTTAAAAATTAGCAACAGATATGTTGCTTTTTTTATGAATTAAAAAAGCACTATTCTTCTTTTAGTGCTTCTTCTAATTCTTCTTTAGTCATTTTACTATAGCCTTTAATTCCTTTTGCTTTTGCTTCTTCTCTTAATTCAGTAACTTTTTTATCTTTTTCTTCTGCTTTTTCTGAAGTTAATTTTCCTGTTGTTACTAAAGAGTCAATTTGTTCTTTCGTTAAGGTTTCATTTTCCATTAAAGCATCTGCTAATAACATGACTAAGTCTTTATTTGCTTTTAAGATTTCTTCTGCTTTTTTATAACATTCATTTATAATTTTTCTTACTTCTTCATCAATTTCATGAGCTACTTTATCTGAGAAATTTTTTGCCTTTCCATAATCACGACCTAAAAATACGCCTTCTGATTTTTCTTCATATTCTACTGGTCCTAAATCACTCATACCATATTCCGTTACCATCGCTCTAGCAATATTAGTTGCTCTTCTAAAATCATCAGAAGCTCCAGTTGTGATTTCGCCAAGATACATTTCTTCACTTACACGTCCACCTAGTAAACCAGTAATTTGAGCTACTAATTCATTTTTAGTCATGATACCAATTTTTTCTTCTTTCGGTAACATCATTGTATATCCGCCGGCTACTCCTCTTGGTATAATTGTAATTTTATGTACTTCATTCGCATCTTCTAATTTAATACCAATTACTGCATGGCCAGATTCATGGATAGCAACTAAGCGTTTTTCTTTATCTGTTATCTTACGGCTTACTTTAGCTGGTCCCATTAATACACGATCTGTTGCTTCATCAATTTCATCCATGGTAATTGCTTCTTTATTTCTTCTTACAGCTAGTAACGCTGCTTCATTTAATAAGTTTTCTAAGTCTGCTCCACTAAATCCTGGTGTTCTTAAACTTAAATTCTTTATGTTTACATCACTTGCTAATATTTTATTTTTAGCATGAACTTTTAAAATTGCTTCTCTTTCATTCGCATCTGGTAAACTTACTGTTACTTGACGGTCAAAACGTCCTGGACGAAGTAGAGCTGGGTCTAATACATCTGGACGGTTTGTAGCAGCCATGATAATAATTCCTTCATTTTCACCAAAGCCATCCATCTCTGTTAGTAATTGGTTTAGTGTTTGTTCTCTTTCATCATGTCCACCACCTAAGCCAGTTCCTCTTTGACGTCCAACAGCATCAATTTCATCAATGAAAATTAGACATGGTGCATTTCTTTTAGCATCCTTAAACATTTCACGAACACGGGAAGCCCCGACACCAACGAATAACTCTACAAAGTCAGAACCACTAATATAGAAGAATGGTACATTTGCTTCTCCAGCTACAGCACGAGCAAGTAGAGTTTTACCTGTTCCAGGAGGGCCTACTAATAAAACACCTTTTGGTATTCTAGCACCTAATTTTTGGAATTTCTTTGGATTTTTTAAGAAATCAATTAATTCTTTTACTTCTTCTTTTTCTTCTTTTAATCCTGCTACATCAGCAAATTTAGCCTGGTGTTTATCATCACTAAGTTTTGCTCTACTTTTGCCAAAATCCATTGAACCTTTATTAGAACTTGCTAATTTAGAGAATAAAATATAAGAAACAATGATTAATAAAAGTAATGGTAAGATATTTACAATAATATATAATATTGGACTTGATCCAGGATCTGGTTCTGTTTCATATTTTTTAATTTCATTTTTTTCAGTTAAACTTAAAACATTATCTACTTCGGCTTCTACTACTTTTGCTTCAAAAGATTCATTCTCCTTGTATCCCTCTAATTTTCCGGATACATAGTAAATGGATTCACTACTCTTAGGCATAACTGTTATTTCAGTTACTTCTCCTTTTTCTAAAGCTGTTATTAATTCCCCTGTGGATAGTTCATTTACTTTCTTTCCACCCATATTTAGGATAAAAAAAGTTGCTATAATAATTATAAATAAAACTAAATAGGGAAAGAAATTTCTAACAGCGTTGTTTTTCTTTACATCTTTTATATTCATATTATTCCTCCTCATATGAAAGTATTATATCATATATTCTATCACTTTCTACATCAAATTTTGATTTTTTTACACCTGGAAGCCAAAGAATAGTGTTATTATTATCCGTTACAATTGGTATTGTTTTCCTTTTTTCTAAAGGGATCTTTTCATCTATATAGATATCTTTAATTTTCTTCTTCCCTCCTAAATTCTTTACTTCCATTTTATCACCATTTCTTCGAGTTCTGACTTTTAATGGTAAACTTAAATCTTGGCTATTTAATCTTATGATATTATTTGAAATTCCATCTTTTTTCTCTACTTTTTTTATTACCATTTTATTTGGTAATATTATTTTGTCTTCTAATATATATTCATAAGATTCTTCTTTATTAATTTTCTCTATTTTGAAATAATTATAACTTTTTATTGCCTCATAATTATTAGGTAAATTACATTTATTATTACTTTTCTTACTTTTTAAACATGCAATAATTAAGTTTGTATGTTTATCATTAATTAAAAATAAATCATCTATATATATTTTACTTAATGTATACTCAATTATTCTTTTTATAAGAAAATGGTCTAACTTTAGTAATTCATCAATTCTAATTCCCTTTTCATCACTAATTTTGGGTATTATTTTCTTTATTTCATTATTTATATAATTATTAGCCATTATTAATTCTTCACTAAATTTTAAAAATTTATGATGAACTAATGGATCTTCTTTTTTAAAAAATGGTAATGCCTCCATCCGATAGCGATTTCTAGTATATTTCAAAGAAAAATTGCTTTGATCAATATAATATTTCAAATTATTTTTTTGCATATACTCTTCAATTTCTTTTTTAGTTTCTGTAATTAGTGGCCTTATAATCGTATATTCTTTACAATTATATTCTTTTTTAAAGCCACTATACCCTTTTAAACTACTACCTCTTGTTAGACGCATTAAAATCGTTTCCATTAAGTCATCTCCATGATGAGCTGTCATTAAATATCTTGCATGGTATTTTAAAACAATTTTGTTAAAAAAATCATATCTTTTGATTCTTGCATCACTTTCTAAATTGTCATCATTATATTCTTTTATTTCCATATATTCATAAATTAAATCTTCTGTTTTACAAACTTCTTTTACAAATAATGCTTCTTCTTCACTTTCGCTTCTTAATTTATGATTTACATGGGCTACTACTATTTTTAACTTTAACTCCTCTTTTAACTCACACAATAAATGAAGAAGACACATCGAATCAGGTCCTCCTGATATTGCAACAACAATTTTATCTTCTTCGTTTAATATACTTTTTAAATATAATAAGACTCTTTTCATAATTTCTCCATGCCTTATTATTTTAACGCAGATTAAAGGCTATATCAAGCTATTTTTTAGTCTAATGGGTTTGTTCTTGTAAGTATTGCTTTAATATTCTTTTCTATTGCATGTAAATTAAATTTTATAATCTCATTTTCTTCTATTTTTTCTCGCTCTATTATATAATCTAAAAATTGCAATTCATTTATTTTATCTAAAGCGTTTCTTTCATCTAAAAAATTGATATATTCTTCTAAAAGCATACTTAAAGTACCATTATAACTATTTATTGTATTATCATCTTCTACTACTCCTATTCGGTAAATTGTTGCAATGAAAGGATTGGTATCTTCTAATAAATCATCTAAAATAAAATTATTATTACAATAATTAATAAATGGTAAAACATCTTCTTTGTGATAAAAACGAATTACTATATTTTCATTAGTTGCTTTTACATGAAATTTTACGACTGATTCAATACTGTTTCTTATTAAATAGCTAAATATCGTTTTTAAAGCACTAATCATATATTCATATTTTACAGGAAAATATACTTTATATGCTTCAGTATAATTGGCTCTTTTATCGACATAAAAACCAATATAATGGGTTGTATTTTCTTTTTCACCTGTTTTTCTTATTACATGACGGACTAGTGAATTATTTAAATTTTCTAAAAAATTTTGATAAAACTCTTCAATATCATTTACTAATGATTGATCTTTATTAATACCAGTATATTTTAACATCAAGTAATAATCATCTTTATTTAGCTCTTTTCCTAGTTTTCTTTTATCACTAGCTATTTGTTTTAAAAATTCATTCATTTTCATTTAAATCAATCCTTTCTCAATATTAACAATTCTTTTGCTCTGATTTCTTTTGTATAACCGTTTCTTTTATAAAATTCTATAGCTTTCTTATTTTCTTTTCTTACCTTTACTTCAATAAATTGATCTTTTATCTTTTTTAAGATTTTACTTCCATATCCTTTATTTCGATATTTTTCTTCAATGTATAAAGTATCTAATTCTTTATCTTTTATTAGGTATACTCCTATTGGTTTTATAAAAGAATATATTACCATAAATTCATCAACATGTTTTAATACTAAATCATTTACATAAGCGATTGCTTTTAATTGTTCGCTATTATCTTTTATATAGGGAATTAATGTTAATAACTTGGCATTTATCAACATTGGTTTATCTTTTTTCTTCGCTTTCTTAAATCTGATCATATCTCACCTATTATTTTTATTATATATTATTTTTTATTTTTTGTACAGAGAAAAAGCATCCTTTTTAGAATGCTTAATTGCCATAATAATCTGTTCTTGAATAGAAACGGTATCCTACTGAATTATTAAATCCTGGTGGGGTTATAACGGTTGAAGTTGGAATATTTCTACCATTAAACCAGCCTGTTGCTACACCATAGTGTAGATGAGCTCCCGTTGTACAGGCATCATAGCCACCATGAGAAGTTGAGGTTGAATATCCACCGACTGTTCCTATTACTGTATTTTGATTGACAATGTCTCCTACTTTTACATTAATAGCTAACAAGTGATAATAATATGTTGTATACTTCTTTCCACCTACTGTTACATCTACATATACTTTATTTCCACCACAACTTGTTTTACGAGCAATACCAGATACTATTCCAGCTGCTGCTGCATAAACTTTTGTCCCTTCACTATTTCCACCAATATCGATAGCATCATGGAATTTATATTTTTGTCCGGTTACAGGATGAGTACGATATCCCATCTTACTTGTTACTACTCCTGATTTTAATGGTTTTAACCAACCACTATTATATGGTATGTCATCGCTATCCACGCAAGATGATAATGGAGTACTATCATCAGTAGTTCCTGCATAAGTTTTACAGGCTTTGTAATAATGATCATACTTGTCTTTCGCAATTTTTACTTGCTGATTTATATCTAACGCATAAATATCATATTCATCTATACTATCGTATTGTTCTTCAATTGTTTTTTCATAAGATGCTATTTGATTTTCTAATTTTTTTTGCTTTTCTGTTAATTCTGTTTTTAATTCTTCATTTCTTTTTATTTCACTTTCTAAATTCTTAGTTGTTTTTTGAATGTAACCTGAAACTTGATTTACTGCTTCAACACGCATGATTAATTCTGTCATACTAGATGCACCACTTACATATTCAACATAAGCATTTTGTCCTTGCATTTGTTGCATGTATAGTAATACCTTCTTAGTTTCTTCTGTTAAAGAATCTATTTTTTCATTAGATTCAACAATACTTTGTTCTGCTTCATCATATTGATGTTCTGCCTCGGTAATATCCGCTTGAGCTTGTTTAATTGCAGCTTCTTTTCTAGCTATTTCAGCCTTGGCAGCATCGGTTTTGTTATCATTTTCTTGTTTTTTCTTTAGTAATTCATTATATTCATTTCTTAAATCTCCTAATGTTTCAGCAGCAGCTGCATTTGCTATCTCTGGAGTTACAAAATAAGAGAATACTACCGCTATTATTAAGAATGTTCTTAATAAATAACCACAACTCTTCTTTATCATATCTTCAAATACTTCCTTACAGCTCTAGCTGAACCAAACATACCTACTACAGAACCTATTACTAATAATACTAATGATGTAATTAAAACAAATGGCATTGGTTTTACAAGCTCAATAATACTAAATGATGATGATGTACTTAATTGCTCATACATGATTAAATATCCATAAATCGTTACAATAATTGGAATAATAGAACCTAATAATCCTAGCAAAAATCCTTCAAATACAAACGGTAATTTAATTGAAGTATTACTACTTCCTACTAATCGCATAATCTCAATCTCACTACGTCTTGAAAATATAGTTAATTTAATTGTGTTACTAATTAAAAAGGCGGTTACAACTATTAAGGCTACTACCATAACAATTGTTACGGTTTTAATGATATCAAATACTGATATAATATCTTCTACCATTCCTTCTCCATAATTGGCACTTTCAATGTTATCTAGATCTCTTATTTTTAAAGCCGTTGGCCTTAAATCATCTACGTTATCTACAGTTACAATAAAAGAATCTAATAAAGGATTTTCTTCTAAATAGTCTAAAGTTGTATTTAAAGTATCAGAATAACTTTTCATTTCTAAACGCCATTCTTCTTTACTTTTGGCTACTACTTTTTTTACTGTTGATATGTTTTTGATTTCTTTTTCTAAAGTTTTTAACTGTTCATCAGTTGTCTCTTCATTGGCATAAACTACGATAGTTAGTTCTTCTTCCATATCTTTCGTTACATGATTTACATTTACTGTGACTACTATAGCTATGGCTACTAGTACTAAAGTAATGGTAGTACATAGAATACTCGCAATACTTAAACTAAAATTTCTAAAAACACTTTTTACCGAATCACGGATACTTCTTACAAATATTCTAAATGCTTTCACTGGCTTTGTAACTTCCTTTCTCATGGTCTTCTGATAATACACCACTATCTAGAACTATGACCCTTTTTTTCATACGATTTACAATCTCTTTGTCATGAGTAGCCATAATAATGGTTGTTCCTAATTCTTTATTAATTGTTTCTAAAACATCCATTATTCCTTTTGATGTTTTTGGATCTAGATTTCCTGTTGGTTCATCACATATCAAAAGTTTAGGATCGTTTACTATCGCTCTTGCTATACATACTCTTTGTTGTTCTCCTCCTGATAATTCATTTGGAAAACTTCTTATTTTATCTTTTAAGCCAACATGATCAAGAGCTTTAATTACTTTCGGACGTATTTCTTGACCTTTCATTCCTAAACATTCTAAAGCAAAAGCTACATTTTCATATACTGTTAACTTAGGTAATAATTTAAAATCTTGAAAAACTATTCCTAATTTTCTCCTTAGTTTATATACTGTCCTGTTTCGTAATTTTCCAACATTGATTCCCCCAATTTCGACAGTTCCTTGCGTTGGTTTTTCTTCACGATATAACATTTTTATTAATGTTGATTTCCCCGAACCACTTGCCCCAATTACAAAGACAAATTCCCCTTTATTTATTTTGAGACTTAAATCAGCAATGGCTGCTACACCATTTTTATATACTTTATAACAGTTTTTTATCTCTATAAATCTCATGGCTACCTCCTACTAGTTTAGAAACATTATAACATATATTTTGCCGCTTTAAAATACTAAATATTGCCAAAATAAAACTTAGAATTATTTCTAAGTTAGTTTGTCGTTGCTCTAAATCCTACTTTGGTACTTAATGAGCCTTCTAATAAATCTATTTGATTATTGTCTGGATCATTGCTTAACCAAATATATAAACGATAAGAATTAGTTGTTCCTTTGGTAATAGATATATTATCTTTTAAAGTTATGTTTGTTCCACTTGTCGCATTACTAAAATCTCCACTGGCTAATTCAGAAGTTCCATCGGCATTATATAACGCCCATTTTACATATTTACTTTTAAAATTATCACTTATTGTCAATTCAGTTAAATATAAAGAATATGAAGCACTAGAAGCATCAGCATCACTAGGCAATGTTACACTAAATGATGTATAATCTCCCTTTGTTACAATATCTGCGTCATTAATTAGAGAAGCTCCATTTGCAGTAATATATTTTTCTGATGTTAAATTCATTGTTAATTCACCACTTGTTATATTTGTTCCTTGATTATCAGGATTTATTTCTTGTACTTCATTTAAAAAATATGCATATGATAAACTTATTCCTATTATAACTATTGATACTACAATTATTAAAGATCCTAATAATATCCTTTTTTTGGTATTATCCTTTTGAATTTCAAGATTTTCCATGTTTTCCATAACATTTCACCCTATTCTGTTTTTATTATACTAAACTTTTTAAGTTTAGACAATACTAAATATATTAGAAATTTAAAAATATTTAGCTATGATATCTGGCTAAAGTCATTTCTTCTCGTGGTGGAAGAATTTCTTCATAACTTTTTAAATATTGGCGTAAAAAATTTATTTTATCTAAATTATTATTAAAAATTAAGTCAGCAAATTCTAGGGCTTTAGGCAAATCAATTCTTTGATATCTAGCAAATATTTCATCAAAATTATTAAAGGTGTAAAATAAATATTCTAATTCTTTTAATAAAGCATCTAAATACTCTTCATCTAAATTAGGATTTTTGGCTGCTAATATCATTTTGGCAAAAACATTAATATTATTTTGCCATATCGCCTCTTCTACTGTACAATTTGGAAAACGAAATTCTATCGTGTTCATATCTCTTTTAGACATATCAGCAAAAGAAACGTGTCTAAATGATAAAGCAATATGTTTTGTTTGATGCGGAAAAAACTCTTCAATTTCTCTTAAAGACTTGGCATGATTAAATTTCCATATTTTTGAAATTAATTCAGATTGTAAAATATCTGAATAAACTAATATTTTTGTGCGATAATGCAGTTTATCTCCATATCCAAAACGAAATAAAATTTGTTCATATATTGTGTATAATTTAATAAATCTACGCCAATTATTATAGTCGTTTCCCAACATTTGGGCTCCTATATGAACATGTCCACCTGTATTTTTATTTGTATTAGCCTTTTCTTTTTTTAAAAAATCACATATATTTTTTAGTTCTTGCCAATACTCTTTTTTATCGGTTAAAATTGGTGATGTTATTTCTCCTCCCAAAGGAATAGAGGCATCTTTTTTTAAATTCCAATTAGGGTTATTTCTATTTATAAATTCTTCTACTTTTTCCCATTTTAAATCTTCATACTCTATTTCAATACCAAATGTTAATTCGGGTGGTAAGAAAAGAGTATCATGATATCTTAAATGAAAATCTTTTATTAGTTGGAGTAGTTCTTCTTTATCTAAGCCTTTTAAATTCCTTAAAATATCATTATTATTACTACTTAATAATTCTTTTGTCATAACTTTAAAACCCCTTTTTTACTGCCATATACTTTAACATTTTATTAGATATTTGTCAAATAAAACATAAAAAAATATTTGTTTGCAAATCAAACAAATATTTTAATATTATCTTTCTAGCTTGTTTTCTTCTACTTTTTCTCTTTCTTTAATTTCAATTATCATACCATTTTGGGCTTGTATTGTACTTCCTATAGGTTGATTAAATATTGCTGCTCCAACTGGAGAATTAATACTGATTTGAATATAATTACAGTCCATTACTTGTTGAGCTTCAACTACTAATTTACTTAGTTCTGGAGCATCTCCATTAAATGATAACCATAATAAATCACCAACTCTAACATTATCTGAAATTGTATCTTTATTTAATTCGCTGAATTTTAATACTTTTTCTAATTTACTAATGTCGTTAGTTAGTTCTTTAGCTTTACTACTTAGTCTTACATAGCCATATTCATCATCTAAACAACTACTTAGTTGATATCTAATATAGGTTAATTCTGCTTCTTTTTGAGCTTTCAAATTTTTAAAATCTTCCAATTCTTTTGGTGTTAAAACTAATTTTTGTTCCATAAAACAATCCCTCCAAATATGGTTGTTATACTATCATATTTTTTAGCACTTGTCAAATTAGATTTTTTAAAGCTTTTTATGTTTTGTTTTTTTAAGATAAAAAGTGAATTATTCTAAAATATTTAATCCACTTTCTTTAACATGTTTAATAAAACGTTCTTTAAAAGTTTGCAATTCTTTTTGTTCTAAAGTCTTGCTATTACTTCCTAGAGTATATCTTATTAGGTATTTGTTTTCATATACTTCTACTAATTTATAATTTCTAATTAAATTGCTTATAAATTTATCTAATATTTCTTTTAAATCAGCATATTTTTTATCTTCAACGATAATCGTATAATCTAGCTCTACTTCAGGATATTTACTAACTTCTTTAGCTAGAATTTCTTCTTTACTTATATTAATATATTTATCAAAATCGATATCTATTGTAATTACATATTTCCTTTTACTTAGTTTGTTGGTACATGATCTGTTTAAAACATTTAAAGTTCCTATTCTTGTATCATCTAATTTGATGATTTTTCCTAATTTATCATCATAGTAAGCTTTTTCATTTATGTTATCACTTAAGGTTACTTCTTTATTCTTTAACATTTTAAATAAATATTTCACTATTTTTTTTGCTTCGATATAACCTTTTTCTAAATTTTTTTCTACATCAGTTAAAATTATGCTCAATACTCTTTTATTCATATTATTTTCAATAATAGTTCCTATTTCAAATATTTTAAATCCAGAATAATTTTTAAAATTTTCTTTTACTATGTTCATTAAAGATAAACTTAGATCATCACGTAAAATATTATTGGTGTCTTTTCCTAATAATTTTACATTTTTCTTTTCAATATTTAGTTCTTTTAATAAGTCTGTATCATACCAAACATAACTATGAACTTCATGCATATCAAATTTAGTTGCCAATAATCTTTTTACTTCATATTCTTCATTATATATTGTTTCATGTTCTGTTATAGTTAAATCTAGTTTTAATGGTTTTGGTTCAAAATTTTCTAATCCATAGATTCTTGCTATCTCTTCTATTAAATCTTCCTTTATTTTAATATCTTTAGTTGCTCTAAATGTTGGAACAGAGATATCATAGTAATTTTCCTCAATTTCCACTTTAAATCCTAATTTATCTAAAATATTTCTTACAGTTTCATCTTCAAGAGTTCTTCCCATATAAATAGATAATGTTTTTTTATCTAATAGGATTTTTTCTTCTTTTAATGGATTTGGATATACATCCGTTAGATTAGAGGCAATTACCATATCCGGATTTTGTTCTTTTAAAAGATATGCTAATCTTTTGATAGCTAAATCTGTCATATTAGGATCTAAACTTTTTTCATAACGAGCTGAGGCTTCCGTTCTAAGTCCTAAATTTAGAGCACATCTTCTAATAGATCCGGCGTTAAAGCAAGCACTTTCTAAGAATACACTTGTAGTATCACTTAAAATTTCACTATCAAGCCCTCCCATTACACCAGCAATACCAAAATATTTATCGCCATTTTTGATCATTAACATTTCATTTGTTAAGGTTCTGGTAACTCCATCAAGAGTTGTATAGGTATCTTTATCATTCGCTAGGCCTACTTCAATGTTTTTAACTACTCTAGCATCAAAAGCATGCATTGGCTGTCCAAGTTCTAACATTAAATAATTGGTTAAATCTACTAACAAAGAGATAGAACGCATTCCAGCATAGTATAAAAATATTTGCATGTCTAATGGAGTTTTCTTGTTTTTTATATTTTCAATTTTTAGACCTGTATAACGGTAACATAAGTTATTATCTTTTATTACAATATCTAAGTCTTCTTTATCATTTGCTATTTCTAATATATCTAATGATAATAAATCATGATTTGTAATAGCACATATTTCTCTTGCAATACCATAATGTCCCCATAAATCTGGTCTATTAGTTAATGACTTATTATCAATTTCAACAATAATATCTTCAACTGGTAAATACTTTTTAATATCTGTTCCTACTACCCAATCACTAGGTAATTCCATTATTCCATCGTGATTATCACTAATTCCTAATTCTCGACCACTACAGCACATACCATTTGATAGAATTCCTCTTAAAGGTCTTGCTTTAATTTCTACTCCATCAATGTGGCCTCCTACTTTAACAAATGCTGTTTTTAATCCTACTCTAACATTTGGAGCTCCACATACTACTTGAATTAGTTCCTTTTCGCCACAGTCTACTTTTAAAACATGCATGTGATCACTATCAGGATGCTCTTCACATTCCTTTATCTCGGCAACAACTACATTATCAAAAGTGTTCCCTTTTACTTCTACTTTCTCAACTTCCGCAGTTCTTATCGTAAAAGTTTCCCAAATATTTAGCCAATCAATATCCTCAGGATTCTTAATATGACTTTTTAATTTATTACATGATATTAACATATTTTCCCTCCTATTTTATATTAAATTCTTTTAAATAGCGAATATCTCCACTATTTAAAACTCTGATGTCATTTATTTTATATTTCATCATGGCAAGTCTTGTTAAACCAAAGCCAAATGCGAAGCCTGTATATTCCTCTGGATTAATGCCTCCAGCTCGCAAAACGTTAGGATGAACCATACCACTTCCAACCATTTCAATCCATCCACTATTTTTACAAGTAGGGCAACCTTTTCCGCCACAGATTAAACAAGACATATCCATTTCATAACTTGGCTCAGTAAATGGGAAGAACCCTGGTCGAAGTCTTACTTTCACATCTTCATGAAATACTTCTTTTAACAAATTTTGCATCACGTAAAGTAAATTTTCAATGGTTACCCCTTTATCAATAACCATTCCCTCTATTTGATAGAAAGTATTTTCGTGATTTGCATCTAAATCTTCATTTCTAAATACTCTTCCTGGTGCACAAATTCGAAGTGGAGCTCCAAAGTTTTCCATCGCATGTATTTGATTATCACTAGTTTGTGTACGTAAAACCATTCCATTATCTAAAAAATATGTATCTTGCATATCTCTAGCTGGATGATCTTTCGGAACATTTAAAGCTTCAAAATTATAATACTCTGATTCCATTTCAGGTCCTGATACTACTGTAAATCCCATTCTTTTTAGGATATCCGTTATTTCTTTTCCAATAATAGTTATGGGATGTAAAGACCCTGATTCTATTTCGTAATCGGTTGTATCATCAAAAGTTATGTTAGTATTATTTTCTATTTCTTCAAGTCTTTTATTTACTAATTCTTCCATCTCTTTTTTGGTATTGTTAATTAGACTTCCATATTTTTTCTTTTCTTCAATACTCATATCTTTTAAATTAGCTAAAATATTTGCGATCTCACTTTTTTTACCAACATATTCTGATTTAACATTTAGAACATCTGCTTCTTTACTTGTATTTTTTAATTTTTCTTCTAATTCTTCTTTTAATCTTATTAATTTTTCTTCCATGTTTTTTCCTCCTTTAAATAAAAAAATTCTAGAATATTGGGACGAAATTATCCGTGGTACCACCCAATTTCTAGAATTACTAGCACTCTTTCGTTTATAGCACGACTTACTATTAAAACTCCTAAGTTTGAAATTCATAACTTCTTTTATCTAAAAGTAATTTCAGCCTTGTTACTTTTTCTCTTATTAAGAACTAAAAGCTACTACTTGGGACTTAATCAACGTTTATGAATTTATTCTATCACTATTCTTTTTAAAATGCAACTTTTAATGACGAGTATTCCCTAAATTGAAAAAATCTAGCAATCCTTCAATATTTTTATTTTCGGGATTATTATTTAATAATTCTTTTAAATCTTCTTCATTCAATGTCTGCTTAATTCCTATTATTTGATCATTTTCTACGTGAAGAAAATACATAAAAAATCTTCCATTTAATTTATTTATTAACTTTCCTTTGTTGTAAATTATATTCCTATCAAATCCTAATAAATAATTTGATAAAGCATAATATAAATTCTCTGATATAATTACTTCTTCACTTTCTCCAATAATTCTTTTTATATTTTCTATAAAATGATCTAGTTTTCCTGTCAAACTATATTTTGGGGGAATTTCATCAATAAACTCTAATACATCTCGGTCTTGCTCTTGTCTTATAAATTTTTCTAAATCATCAATTTTAAACGGACTTCGAAATAGATCATCTTTAAACATTAAATCCATTTCCCGTTGCTCACTTTTAATTTTATTTTCATTTAAAAAATCTATATGTTTATGAAAATTTAAGCGATAGGCGCGGGCATCTTTTAACGGAATTGCAAACTCTTCACTAAAATCTAAGTCTTTCTCATTTTCTTTATCTAGTTCCAATTCATTTCCATCTATGTCATAAAGCTTTATATCGTAATCATACTCTGTAATAAAACCATTTTCTTCTTTTTGACTTTTTATTCTTAGATCCATTATTTGATCAGTAATTATTAATGTAAGTGTTTTTTGATATCCATTCGTTGCTGTTGTACTTAATTTCATTTCTTTTAATGTATCATAATCTCTAATATTTAATGAGATTAAGCCATCTTTTGTTAAAATAGAAAAATTTATTAAATCTTCTGTGTTTTCATCTACTATTACAATATTAGATAATTCAGGATAAAAATTTAGTACGTCTGCAATAAAAATGCTAGATAAAGATAAATGTAATATTTTTGCATTTTCCTCTAATTCTTTTTTTAAAAGTTCCATGATGGAATTAAATATTTCATTTTCTTTAAATTCTTCTGGTAATAAATTTAAAAAATCTTCTAACATTTGACTATTCATAATAATTACTCCATTGGCCTATTATTATAGCATTACTTTGAAAAAAAACAAGCTTGATCTTTTGTAAAATTACTTTTATTTTTAAATAAAGTTTTGCTTAAATAGCAATTATTATTACTTTCCTATTTGTATTTAATAGTAATATTATCACTAAAAAAGAACTAAATTAATAGTTCTCTGCTTTAAGTTCCATAAAACTTTGTGGATGAGCACATACTGGGCATACTTTTGGAGCTTCAGCGCCAACATATACATGTCCACAATTACGACATACCCATACCATTTCTTCACCACGAGCAAATACTAAATGTTCATCAATATTTCCTACTAATTTTAAGTATCTATCTTCGTGATGTTTTTCTATTGCTGCTACACCTTCAAAAAGATTAGCAATACGGTCAAATCCCTCTTCACGAGCTACTTCAGCAAATTCTTTGTACATTTCTGTCCATTCATAGTTTTCTCCTTCAGCAGCATCTTTAAGATTTGTTAATGTATCTGGAACTTTTCCTCCATGTAATTCTTTAAACCACATTTTTGCATGTTCTTTTTCATTGTTAGCAGTTTCTTCAAAAATAGCTGCGATTTGTTCATATCCATCCTTTTTAGCTTGTGAAGCATAGAATGTATATTTATTTCTTGCTTGTGATTCACCAGCAAAAGCAGCCATTAAATTAGCTTCTGTTCTTGAACCTTTTAATTCCATATATATTACCTCCGTTTAATATTATAGCGAATCTTTCTTTAAAAGTAAATAAATAAAATGTATATTTACATTAAAAGATTTTTTTATTATAATATGCACAAATAGGTGGTTTGTATGAAAAATATTTATAGTATTTTTAAAATTAATCTATCATCTTCACTCGTTGATATTTGCTTGGCTTATCAAAAGCTATGTTTTAAAAATCCCCCATATATTTTTTATTATACAAAACTTTTTAAGATACTTATAAATGATAATTATAGAGCAATTTATAATGCAATGTTCACTTGTTCTGATATGCGGTTTTGGATCACTTTTCCTTTTTGGCAACTAGAGGAAGAGGATGAATATGTTCTTGCAAATATTATTCATTGGTTAGAAGATTTCAGAGAATTTGTTTATGACACTAAATTTGGTTCAAATAATATAAATTATTCTGTAATTTTAGAAAATTGGTATGATGAAATGGAAGAAATTTTGTTTATACTGAAAGGAAAAATTAAAAGTTTTTATTTAAGTTAAAAAAATGCCTTTAAGCATTTTTATCTTTAATTAACGGATCATCAAATTCATCATTTGTATAGACTTCTACGGAAGGATGAACTGTTATTTTTTTATCTTCTTTAATAGGTGCAATTGGCGTTACTTTTTTCTTTTTTTCTTCTTTATTAGTACTTGCATCTACTAAATAACCAATTAAGGCAAAAATTAAAATAAGAGAAATTACTAAAAACCAAATATAATTATTTAATAAAAAATCAATTAATGTATCCATTAGAACCTCCTATTTTAATTCTATGCAAAAGATTATGAAATACTTATACTACCACTTTTAGGTACAATATGAATCCATGTATTCCCATCATTAACAGTTATTTCTGTTCCATCTTGATAGCGATATATGGTTTGAGCCGATCTACTCTTTTTTTCCCAAGTTATTGGAATGGCTCTTCCTTCTGTGATGAAATATCCTTTACCACTACCAATATTATCTAAATCTTGACGACCTTTTTCATCTCCAGCTATCGTTTTATTTCCTACTTGATAAGTAATAATATTTTTTACTGTATATTGATTTTTTGTTTCATAATCAGTATGAGCTTTATCATTTACAAATTGTTTATACACTTTTGCTTCACTATCATAGACATAATTTGTAATGGAACTTCCCGAATATTTTAAATCAACATTGGTAGCATTTAATTGTTCTTCTTCTGGTAGAGTTACTGATGTAGCACTATAATTTAATAACAAATCTTTATTTGTTTCTTTGCGATATCCTAATTTATCTACTAAACTAGATAGCTCTTTTAAATTAGTAAAAGCTTTATGTTCTGTACTTATGCCACTTATATTTTTTCTAAAGAAATAAGGAGAACCATAAGTTAATCCATTTAAATTATTAATCTTTAAACTTGAAATATCACTTTCTGCTTGTGGTGACCATCCCCAGTGAACATAGTATGCATCATTTTCTAAAACATAATCTAGGTAATAATGTCTTGCACTACGAACATTTCCAACAGTTTCATTTTGTTTATCTTTAAATAAAGCTAAATATCTAGTAATTCCACCTTCTACTACTATCTCATATACTAAATAAGCATCTTGTAAGCCCGTATGATATGGTCTTGCAGCTCCAATATTATTAATCATAACTGCATATGGTCTTGAAGTACTATCTAAGTCTACAATTTCTACTTCTGATACGTCTTTATCTTTATCCTTTCCTTTATCTTTATTTTTAGATGTCTCACTACTAGAATTATCCTTGGCTAAAAATATAGCTGTTGTCGTGATTCCTCCAATTAGCAAAATTCCTATTATAATAAGTATTATTAAATTTTTCTTTTTTAATTTCTTTTTCATACTTCCACCTCTGATTATATTTAAGTATATCACAAAACTTTTTACTTGAACAGTTTTTTATTTACTTAAATATATTACTGCTTCTGCTCCTTCACTAGCAGCATTTATCAGTTGATATATTTCTTTTTTGGTTACATCACCACTAGCGTATATACCTTTTATATTTGTTTCGTGCTCTGCATTTATCACAATATAACCATTTTCTAATTTAACATCGGTATTTACTAAAAAATCAGTATTAGGAATAAATCCTACATAAATAAATATTCCTTTTACTAAAAGTTCTCGATCATCTTTTAAAATAACTCCCTTTAAAGTATCTTCTTCTATTTTTAATTTCTTTACTTCATTATTTAAAATTAATTCAATGTTATTTTTTTCTTTTACCGCTTTTATTAGAGTATCTTCACCTCGAAATTCTTCTCTTCTGTGGATAAGATATACTTTATTCACAATATTTGAAAGATATAAGGCCTCACTTAAAGCACTAGATCCCCCACCAATTACTGCTATATCTTGATTTTTATATAAAGTGCCATCACATAATGCACAGGTACTTATTCCTTTACCTAAGAATTTCTCTTCATCAGCAAGTCCTAATAATTTTGGCCTTCTTCCACTAGCAATTAGTAAATTCTTAGCTTCATAAACATTTTTAGTAGTTTTTATTACTTTTATTTCATCTAAAATAACGTCTGTTACTTTTTCAAGTTTATACTCTATTTGCATTTTATTTACTTCTTCAAATAGGTTATATGCAAAATCGGGTCCACTTACCGAAATGATCCCCGGATAATTATCCACTTTGTTAATTTGATTTAGGGTTCCTCCAGGAGTACTCCCTTCTAACAAAAGAACTTTAAGTCCTGCTCTTTTCGCATATATTCCAGCACTTACCCCAGATATCCCCATTCCAATTATAATTAAATCATACATTATTTTTTCTCCTTTTTAGCAATTCTTTTGGCATTTATATCATTATATAACTCTTCATATTTTCCTTTTCTACTTAAATATATTAAATATACTAATCCAGTTATGAATAACATAACAGAAATAATTTGGGCTACTTTAAAGCCTCCTATCATTAGAGAATCTGTTCGCCATGCTTCAATAAAAAACCTTCCAAAGCTATACCACATTAAATAAATACTTGTGGTAGCTCCGATTTTAATATATTTCATTTTTCTAATGATTATTAAAATAATAAATCCTAATAAACACCATAAAGATTCAAAATAAAAGGTTGGCAGATAGTAAATTCCCCCTATATTCATACCTTCAATTATAAAATTAGGTACTAATAAATCTTGTAACTTACTTAAAGAAATTGCTATCCCATGAGCTTCACCATTAAAAAAGTTCCCCCATCTTCCAATTGCTTGAGCTAAAATCAAACTTGGTGCTGCCATATCTAACAATTTTAGAAAATTTAAATGATATTTTTTAGCAAAGAAAATAACTGTTATTACCCCCGCAATTATTCCTCCATGTATAGCTAATCCGCCATTCCATATCGCAAATATTTCTAATAAATTATTTTGATAATAAGAAAAATTAAATATTACGTAGTATATCCTCGCACCTATAATCCCAAAAATTATAGCCCAGAAACAAATATTAAATATTAATTCTTTGGGATATTTGAACTTTTTAGCTTCTTTTTCGAGTATAATTAAACCAATAATAATTCCAATTAATATTAGAATGGAATACCAATGAATTTCTATTCCAAATAATGAAAACATAATAGGATCCATTTCATCACTCATTTCTTATTTTATTATACACTAATTTCTTTTTTTCTAAAAGATGCTAATTTCTATTTATTCTCCTATAATTATTTTGCAGTTTCTATTTTACTTTTCATAAGAAAATTAGCATCTTTTAAATATGAGATTTCTAACACGTAAAAGAAATAAAAATATTGATTTTTTAATTATAAATTAGTTTTAATTTAAGAATAGGTATTTTAAATATTTTTTATTCTTTTATATTTTATTGATGTTTTTTATTGTAAAATATACTTCTAAATATAATAATAACTCATCTACATTTTTAATAATATCACTAATTAAAATTTCCTCTTTCATTCTATCACCGTGCCTTTATCATAACACACTTTTTACTTTGATAAAGACTTTTCGACAAAAGTTGTCAAAACTTCTTATTTTTAATTAAAAATCTGATAGTTAAAACAAAAAGAAGCTCAAATCGCTTTAGCTTCTTTTTAGATATTACTCCTTGAAATCGTTAATACTTATAATATTAGATTGAGATCAAAGAAAATATGTACATAAGTAATACCTGTTGTACATATTTTTATTTTATTCTCTTTCTTTTATTTTATTTACCCTCTTTTTACCAATTTATTTTAAAAGATATTCATACATATTATATTTTATTATATTTGCACTTAAAGTAAATCGATTGGATACTAAATTATTCATTTCATTTACATATTCATCTATATTATTAAGCGTTTTTCCTTCTTTTAACGTAAATTTCCCCTTTTTATAAGTTCCATAATCGCTTACCCAACTTCGATCAGAAAATATAGCTAGTCCTGGTGTATCACTTAAAATATCTTTTCCTACTATTAATCTTGAATCATATTCAATCCCAAAAAGATTTAAAAGAGTTGGTAGAACGTCAATTTGACTTCCCACTTTATCTACTTCTATAGTTTCCATTTCACTATTCCATATAATAAAATTACTTCGATTTACTTCTACTATTTCGTCTCTTTCATAATCACTAATTTCATTTATTTCATCTATTGTTAATGTATATGGATAATGATCCCCTACTAAAGCGATTACTGTATCTTCTAGTATACCAGCTTCTTTTAAACTGTTAATTAAAGTTTCTAATGCTCGATCTAACTCTATCTGAGTTGCTAAATAAGCTTTTACATTATTTGAGTATGGAAGATCTGCTACTAAATCTTTATTTTTTAAAGCAATCGAATTCCCTGTTGAATTATATGCATAAGGTGCATGCCCTGATACAGTTACATAATAAGTTACAAAAGGAGTGTTATCTTTATAAAGTGGAAATGTTTTATTAATCATATCAATATCACTTGGTAGCCAACTACAATTAATCATATCTTCCATTCCATTTCCACAGCCCATATAAGAATTAAATCCTAGGGTTTTCATTGTTTTTTGGCGACTATAATAAGTATACGTCCAGTTATGATAACTATTTGCATTATATCCTAGTGGCGTAAAGGCATTCCCTAGCGCATAAGAAATAGTAGGCTCTGACTTTTTCCAATCAGATAAAATGGATTGAGTTGGAATAAGTCCTGTTGTAGCTTGAAATTCTCCTCCTGTTGTACTTAAAAATACTGGTGAATAAAAATTATTAAAGACAAATCCTTCATGCGTTAATTGGTAAAGGGTTGGTGTTAGTTCTTGATCGACAGCAATCATATTAAAGCCTTCTGCTAAAAGAAAGATTAAATTCTTTCCTTTAAACATACCTGTATATTCATTTTTATTGGTAGACTCACTATTTTTAAAATATTCTAACATATTTTTAATTGTTTCATTGAATTCACTTGAAATTAAACTATCAAAATCAATAGCTATTTCATTATAAGTTACTTCTTCTTCTGGCTCATCTATTTCTTCATCTTTTGGTATGTCTGGTTCTTCTTTTCCAGTTAATTTCTCTTCAAAACCAAATATAACCCTTTTTATATCTAGTCTAGTATAAGTAAATAAACCAAAAGTCTCTACTGTTTTTGTTTCACTATTGATATTATAATATAAATTATAAGCAGAATATGTTTCCTTTTTATTTATTTCTAAACATAATAGTGAAATTCCCCAAGATATCAATATAATAGAAAAACAAATTATTAGTTTTCTCCAATCTGTTCTTTCAAAGTTTATTCTTTTACGGAAATTGAATAATAAAATAAGGGGTACAAAAAATAATATGACAACCCATATATTTTTTAATACTACGTCAACTATAATGTTTGTAAAATCTAAAGCATTGCTAGCTAGTCCTATGGTATTAAATGAAAAAATATTACTAAATAATCGATGGAAAAAGAATTGAAAACAATAATATAGGATTAATATTGTACTTAGGGAATAAATCATAACTTTATTGCCTTTATTTTTAAATATATTCCCTAATAAATATAAAATTAATATCAAAGGAATACTAAATAATAGAGTTAAAAAAATTCCATTAAAACTCTTAGTAATAAATATTTTGGTTAGTACTTCTAAATAAATTACTAAAAAGCTAAGATAGAATATTGAGCTAAATTTCTTCTTCATGCATTTCACCTAAACTTATTATATCAGAAAATCTTGATTTTAAAAGAATTAACTTCCTTTTTTCTTATCTTTTTTGTATAATTATGTCATATTGCATACAACAAAAAGATTATCGATTATCTAATTTATTAATTAAATATTATTAATCTTGTTATGAAATATGATCTTTTAGTTATTATTCTAGATCGTGCTGTAGAATTACAAATTGTTATTATCATTTCTTGGGATATAACTATTACTTTTACTTATTTTACTAATTATATCTTTATTCTTCATTATCAATCAAAATAATATATGAAAAATTAGTGGCTTTATATCCATTAGAATAATTACATTGGTTATGGAAACATTTATAATGTAGTTTTTTGTAACTTTTCCTAAATTAGGTAATAATTCTGCATTTACTTCTAAATATTTTATAGGACTAGAAGCCTTTTTTTCAATCCTTTTTAATTATTGTCTATTTCTATTTTTTCATGATATAATTTTAGTGGAGGATATTTATGAATTATAATGATTATGAACAAATTAAAAAATTGATTGACAATTATTTTCTAGCAGTTAGTGAGGCAGATACAAATACATTAAAAAGTATTTTTCATGAAAGTGCTAGTATGTATGGCTATCTTGGTGATGCCCCTGTACTCGGAACACCAGAAATATTTTATGCTGACTTAGAATCTAAGCCTTCTATGAAAGAACAAAATATTTCATGTACTATGGTTTTAAAAAATATTGATATTCATAATAGTGTTGCTACTGCTTCTATCTATGTTGATAATTTTTATGGAGCTAGTCAAGTATTAGATTTATTTCATTTAATGAAGATAAATAATGAGTGGAAAATTGTTTGTAAAACCTTTACTACTTTATAATTTTTTATAGTCAGTTATAAACAGGATAACTTTTTGTCAAATTCCTGTTTTTTGTAACTTTATAAAAATTCTCTTTATATTTAATCTTTTTATAAAATAAATGTAAATCATTTTAAATATTCAAAATATAACTGTTTTTTTATGATATAATTTTTACGAAAAAGCTATTATTTATGGTTATTTTGTTTTAAAAAATAGTCTATCTTGAAGTAGAAAAGAGGTTATGTATGATAGAACATTTTGGTATAAAGGTAAGAGAAAATAGTTTTTTAAATAGAGAAAATTATGCAGAAATTAATAGAAAAAGTTCTTTTAAAATAATTATGAGTAATGTCGAATATGAAAATATAGAATCTCGAATTTATACTGAACATTGGTGTAAAGAATATCAGCAAAAATGCTTATTGAATTTTGATATAAATATGGAAAGATATAATAAATTAGATTTAAAGGAGTTTCAAAATGAAATATCTTCATTTTTACTAAAATATAAAAATTTTGAAGAAATTACAAATATAAATGAATTAAATGACGTCTCAGGTTATTATATTATGATTTTAGATAAATATAAACAGTTGTATATTGGTACTACAGAAAATATAGGAAAGAGGATTAAACAACATTGGTCTAAGAAAAAGCAATTTGATCGATTATTATTTCCTATGAATAATGTTGAGAACTCTAAATTGTCAATAGATAGTTTTAGAGCTCTTGATACGACAAGAATATTTGTAGCTAAAAGTAAAGAGCTTTATAATTTAGAAAATGAATATATTAGAAATTTTTCAGAGAAATTTGTGATTAATAGAGTCCCAGGTGGAAAAATATTGCCAATAGAAGGTTTAATTTCAAATAAGCCTAAAGAATCTGATTCTAATGTTGATATATTTACTACTATTACTATAGGCACTATAATTATTATTTTTTTATGGCTCTTCATTTTGATAAGTAATTTGATAAGTACTAGTTAATATTTTCGCTAAGAAAATTTTATGATATATTTAATGGTTGTTTATACGGAATTTGTATTATTGTTTATGGCTTGATTGCTAATCGCTATAACTTTAATCATTATTTTTAATTTTAAAAAGTATCTTCAAAATAAACCATTACTTCTTTTTAGTTATTGACTTTAAATTTAATATTTATAGTGATAGGATTAATATTTTTTATAAGACTAGTTGAATATCATATTTATTTTACTTAATAACATAAATAATAACTAAAAATTGTTTGTAAGACTTTTACTTTTTACAATTTAAATGCAATTAATTGTAAATTAAAAAAAGCACTGTACAATTTCTTTATAGAATAATTATGGAGTGTGAGCAATGAGAATATTAGTGATTTTTATTATGATTTTATTATCTACAGGGTGTGGAAGTTCTTCTATAAAATTAGATATCAATTCAGAAGAAGTACAATCTTTATATGAGATGGCTACCCCTTCCGATGATGCCACTATATTGAAAAATCTTTATGGAAATCCCAATGCATTTGAAAATCAGTATATATTATCTATATCGATCAATAATCATCTTAATGAACAAAATGAGTTTATTGAATCTATCTCAAAAGATATTGTAGAAGAATATGTTTATAAAATTTTTGGAGATAATATATCTTTTAAGCACGATAATGTTTATGTTCTTTCAGGAGGTCATGGTGGGTTCGATTATAATGAGAATTTACAGCAATATGAATTCTTGCATGGTTGTGGTGGAAATATGAATGAAAAATTTTATCGCAAAATAACTAGTGCAATAGAGGAAGATGATAAAATTATAATTTTAGAAAAATCTTTATATGTTTATTACGATTTTGATTCTGAAATTTCTCATATTACCATTTATAATAATATAACAGATAAAAAGATTATTAAAATTTATGACATAAAGCCCGGAGAAAGTATGGGTATTAATATTGATGATTACCTTGATGAAGCTAGTACTTATCAATATGTTTTTAAAAAAGTCGATGGTCGTTATATTTTTGAAAGTTTTAATTTATTAGATAATATTTAACAAATTTTTATGATTTCAAGATTATGCTAATCTAACAAGAAAATATAAATGTGTTTTCTTGTTTTTATATAGAATAAATGCTAAAATATATTTGTCTAATATTATTTAATACCATTTAATTTTATTATGTATTATTAGTTCAAAAAATAAATTTGTGACTTTCATTCGTGTAAAGCTTAAGATAGCCTATTTTTTTATGCTAATATTATTTGAATTACACGAATTTTTTGGCTGAGAGTAATCATAATAAATTTTAGAAAGGAGTTAAAAATGTTTAAATTAGTATCAAAATATGAACCTAATGGGGATCAACCACAAGCGATAGAAAAGTTAGTAGAAGAAATTAAAAATGGTAAGAAAGAACATGTTTTACTGGGAGCTACAGGTACTGGCAAAACTTTTACTATTGCCAATGTTATTCAAAAAGTGAATAAACCAACGTTAGTTTTAGCTCATAATAAAACCCTCGCTGGACAATTATATACGGAATTCAAGGAGTTATTCCCTGAAAATCATGTAGAATATTTTGTCTCTTATTACGATTATTATCAACCAGAAGCATATGTTCCTTCTAGTGATACTTATATCGAGAAAGATGCTTCTATTAATGATGAAATTGATGAACTTAGGCATGGTGCTACTAGTGCCCTTATTAATTATAAAGATGTAATTGTTGTAGCTAGTGTTTCTTGCATATACGGTATTGGCGAAAAAGAAGAATATGAAAAGTCTATGCTTATTTTAAATGTTGGACAGCAGATTAAAAGGAATGATATTATTAATCATTTAGTTGATATGACTTATGAAAGAAATGATTTAGATTTTCACCGCGGAACTTTTCGCTCTCGTGGAGATATTATCGATGTTATTCCAGCCAATGAACATGCTCATGGTATTCGCATTGAACTTTTTGGTGATGAAATTGATCGAATTTGTACTTTCGATCCGATAACTGGTGTTATTGTTAGTGATAAAAAAACTATTACTATCTCACCTGCTAGTCACTTTGTTACTAGTCCTGAAAAGTTAGAAGAAGCAGTTAAAAGAATTGAAAGTGAATTAGAAGATCGTCTCAAAGTCTTAAAAAGTGAGGGTAAATTATTAGAAGAACAAAGGTTACGAGAAAGAACTAACTATGATTTAGAAATGTTAAAAGAAACCGGTTTTTGTAATGGGGTAGAAAATTATTCAAGGCATCTCGCTTTACGAGGAGAAGGTGAAACTCCTACTTGTTTGATTGATTTCTTTCCTAAAGATTTTTTACTGGTTGTAGATGAATCTCACGTTACCCTTCCTCAAGTTCGAGGTATGTATAATGGAGACAGAATGCGTAAACAAACACTTGTTGATTACGGGTTTCGTCTTCCTAGTGCTTTAGATAACCGTCCTTTAAATTTTTCTGAATTTGAAAGTAAAATTAATCAAGCAATCTATGTATCTGCTACTCCTGGAGATTATGAGCTTGAACACACGAATGGTGAATATGTAGAACAAATTATTCGTCCTACCGGATTACTTGACCCTACTATTGAAGTTAAACCTACTGAAGGACAAATCGATGATATTATTAGTCAAATAAAAGAAAAAATTGATAAAAATGAAAGAGTATTGATTACTACTCTTACAATTCGTATGAGTGAAGAATTAACAAATTACTTAAAAGAAATGGGTATCAAAGTAGCTTATTTACATAGCGAAATTAAAACTTTAGAGCGTCTTAAAATTATTAGAGAATTACGTTTAGGTGTTTATGATTGTGTAGTTGGTATTAATCTTTTAAGAGAAGGTCTTGATATTCCAGAAGTTAGTTTGATTTGTATACTAGATGCGGATAAGCAAGGATTCTTACGAAGCGAAAGAAGTCTTATTCAAACTATCGGACGTTGCGCTAGAAATGCTTCGGGTCATGTTATTATGTATGCTGATACAATAAGTGAAGCGATGGATTTAGCAATCAAAGAAACCGCTAGACGTCGTGAGATTCAAGAACAATATAATTTAGAACACCATATTATACCTAAAACTATTTCAAAAGAAATTAAAGAAGTGATTTCTAATGAAATTGAAAATAAAGCTAAAAAACCAAAAATGACTAAAAAGGAAAAAGAAAATGTTTTAGCTACAATTGAAGAAGAAATGCATGAGGCAGCTAAAAACTTAGATTTTGAAAGAGCAATGGAACTTAGAGATATTTTATTTGAAATGAAAAGTAACTAGATATTTGTCTAGTTATTTTTTGTTGATAAAAAAGTGATTGAAAACAAAAGATATTAAAGAATGAAAAAAACGACATCCTATCTTAAAGATAAGAAATAATACACCTTTTAAATAGAAAATCTTTAATATGATTTGCATTAAAATAAATTTTACTTTTAGTTTGAAAATACATCTTTTATATATTCTTTTATTCTTTTTAAAAATGGATTCGGCACATTTTTCCCCTGTATATAAACTATATCTTAGTCCAGATAAAGTTAAAGGATCACACCCTCCTACTGCATCTCCAACAAAGTAAATATTTTTATTTATTATTGATTTTCTCAAACCAATCGGAGTAAATGCTCCTGTTAGTTTTTTGATGTCTGCTTTTATTCCAATATTTTTTAAATAGTTTTTAAAGATTTGTTGATAATTTAACTTAGAATTATAAACATCTGTTAAACCAATATTGGTAATTCCTTTATAAGTACTTACCCAACCATATCCATGAGAAGTTACTCCAAAATGAATTTCAATCCCATCTTTTCTATCGGTATTTAAAATTAGCTGAAAAGCTATATTTTTCTTAGATTTTTTTTGATATTTAGCTCCATATCCAGAAGTTCCATCTGCAAAAACAAGATTATTATAAGTAAATTCTTCATTTTGGTTTGTTTTAATTAAGTCTTTTGCTATATTATGATTTACAATGTGACTATTTTCTTTTATTTCTATTCCTTTTTCTTTGGCTAATTTATAAAAAGCATAATCTAATTCTATCCTATCTATATCTTTGTTAGTAAATAAAAACTTATTCACAATTTTTTGTCTCTCTTGATATTGGTAAAATATTTTGAAATTTTCAATTAAACGATAATGACATTCATTTATTTTTAATCCTAGTTGTTCATATTCTTTTTTTGTTCTATTTGTAATGTAACCCGCACAACATTTATATCGTGGAAATTCTTTTTGTTCTATTACTAAAATATTTTTTATTTCATTTTTGATAAGATTTAGAGCTGTACTTAACCCTGATGGCCCTGCTCCTATAATAATTACTTCATAGTGCTTTTTCATTTGTATACACCTTGCTTACTATTATAACAAAAAGATGTCTATATTAGAAAAAAACATACGTTACTTTACACATATGTTATTTTAAAAAGCCTTTAATTATAACTTCTTCGGCTTCTTTTTCATTTAATCCTAGTGTCATTAATTTCTTTAGTTGTTCACCAGCAATTTTACCAATCGCAGCTTCATGGATTAAATTAGCATCAATATTTTTTGCATATATTTCTGGTATTGCTTTTACTTTGCCTTCATCTTTAATGATTGCATCACATTCAATATGAGCATAACATTTAGTATTCCCTGTAACATTAGAAATAAATTCTTGATAAGATGAACCCTCCGCAACACTTCTACTTGTTACATGAACGCTCGCATTTTCACCGTTTAAGTCAACAACAAATTCTGTCTTGGCTTTTTCTTTACCAGTTGTTAATATTTTTTCGGATATTTCTAACGTTGTATCTTCTTCTAATACTGCTTTTGTTACTCTTAAAGTATTATCTACTCCTTTTATTTGAACACTATCCATATTCATCGTTGAACCCTTTTTCATGTAAATCTCTGTAGTTGGGTTTAGCACTCTTTTTCCTCTGCCTTTTCCTTCTCCATAGTGTTTCTCTACATATTTTACTTTTGCTCCCTCTTCTAAGAAAAATCTATGAATTCCATCATGCTCAGAATCTTTATGTAAATCATTATGAATACCACATCCTGCAAAAATAATAACATTGGCATTTTTTCCAATATGAAAATCATTATACACAACATCTGTTAGGCCACTTTCCGTTATAATAACAGGAATATGAATGATTCCAAATAATGTATTTTCTTTTACATAAATATCTATTCCACTTTTGTCTTCTTTATTGACAATATCAATATAACTATTCACTTTTTTTTCAATACTTTTCCCATTTTTACGAATATTATATACTTCTTTATTTTCATCAAAATTTTCACTAACTTTTTTTAAGAGTTCTTTATCTAAATTATTCATTTTGCCCTCCTTTTAAACAATCAGAGGCTAAAATATTATTTAACATCGTCTCTTTATTTCCTACTTCTTTTATTTTCCCTGATTCTAACAATATAATTTGATCAGCAATAGATAAAATACGCTCTTGATGAGAAATTACAATCGTTGTTCCTTTGGCTTTGGTTCCTATTTCTTTAAAAATTCCAGTTAAATACTTAAAACTCCATAAATCAATTCCTGCTTCTGGTTCATCAAATATGGATAATTCTGGTTGTCTTGCTATAATGGTAGCAATTTCTATTCGCTTTAATTCTCCTCCAGATAATGAATTATTTAGTTCACGATCAATATATTCCTTGGCACATAATCCAACTTTAGATAAAATATCACATGCTTCCTTTTTGTTTACTTCTTTTCCGGTTGCTATTTTTAATAAATCAAAAACAGTTAATCCTTTAAAAGTTACTGGTTGTTGAAAAGCAAAGCCAATTCCTAATTTGGCACGTTCATTTACTGTTAAATCAGTAATATCTTCTCCATTAAGAATTATTTTTCCCGAATCTGGTGTTACTAATCCCATTATTACTTTCGCTAAAGTGGATTTCCCACTTCCATTTGGACCAGTTATACAATAAAATTTATCACTCTCTAATACTAAATTTATATCATTTAAAATTACTTTATTATCTCTTTTAAAGTTAATATTTTTTAGTTCTAACATTTTTTCCTCCTATCCTAGAGCTACATCTAAAATCATCATTAATACAAAACCAAATGTGACTCCAATTATGGTTAAATTTGAATGATTACTATTTTTAGCGTCAGGTATTAATTCTTCTATTACAACATAAATCATAGCTCCAGCTGCAAAAGCAAGTAGATATGGTAATATTGGTGTTATAATTGATGCTAAAAGAATGGTTAATACTGCTCCAATTGGTTCTACTATTCCTGATAAAGTTCCATATAAGAAAGCTTTGTTTTTGCTTTTCCCTTCTGCTTTTAACGGTAGAGAAATAATTGCTCCCTCTGGAAAATTTTGAATAGATATTCCAATACTTAGAGCAATAGCCCCAGAAATTGTAACAACACTATTTTCAGCAATAGCTCCTGCAAACACTACGCCAACAGCCATTCCTTCTGGTATATTATGCAAAGTTACAGCTAAGATTAATTTGGTGATTTTTGATAACTTACTTTTTGGCCCTTCTGATTTTGTAGCATCTTTATGTAAATGGGGTATTATATAATCTAGCAATAATAAGAATAATACTCCTAATATGAACCCAACTGCGGCCGGAAGCCAAGCAATCGTTCCATTACTTTCTGCCATATCCATTGATGGGATCAATAAAGACCATACGGAAGCCGATATCATTACACCTGATGCAAATCCTAAAAGAAATTTTTCTAATCTATTATTTAATTTATCTTTTAAAAGATAAACACATGCGGCCCCTAGGGTTGTTCCTAAAAAAGGTAACAAAATACCTAGTGCTATATTCATTTCATCACTCCATTTAAACCTATTTTTATTATATAATTCACTTTAGTAATTGTCAAGAATTCGATTTTTATTGGCATTTTATCTACTTAGTGATATAATTAGCTAAGCAGGTTTATAGGAGGTGGATGTATGAAAACTTATAAAGCTAATTTACCTAAAGGTGTTAAGAAAACATTTGCTAGAAAAAAAGGAGTTAAAGTTAGACTTATTAATAAAAATTTAAAAAAAAATAAATAAACTTAAGTTTCTTATGACTTAAGTTTTTGTTTTATTATTTCAATAAAATATTGGTTTAAATTGTCATTTCTAGCTAGTAGCGGACCTATAATAGATGTTGCATATAAATTCTTATATTGAAATCCTTCCATCATAGTTTCATTATTTCCTACTCCATTATTTATATTAAACATGATATTTTTCGTTGTTTTAATTAAATATTCTGTATTTTGAAACCCTTTAATATTCCCTTTGCATAAAGATGTTGTGGCATCAACATCATACACTTTTCTTTTTTCATATAATTTTACTTCATATAATTCTAAAAAATCTAAAATACTTATTGCATTTCCCGTTGCTAGTAAAATATTATCATTTTCAATATATTCTAGAATTTCATCTTTATATGGTAACAAACGTTTTTTTATTTCTTCTAGATATTTTGCTCTTCCACTGCCTAAATAAACAAAATTATATTTAGAAAAATCTAATTTATCTTCTTTTTCTACTTGAATTAATTTATATTTGATATTTTCTTTTTCTAAGGCATATATTAATGCTTTTATATTACCATTTTCACCATATAAAGCTAGTTCATTTGAATAAAGAGTTGCAATTGTGATCATCTTATATCCTCCTTAAAAGTGTTATTAAATGGTTCCATATAATCAAAGTTTAAAATTCCATATATTTTATTTGCTTCGCTATTCATAATTTCTTTTTTTATTTCATCTAGACTATTTGCTGTAATAATTTTTTCTTCGACTATACCCGCTAATAACAAACGTTTTTTAATATTTTCTTTATCAATTCCTACTGCATAGATTTTATTTAATGTTTTATTATTTAATAATTCAAACTCAACATCATATAACCATGATATATCAAAATGATTATATCTTCTACTTATTTCTTTCCAACCAATTACCACATCTTTTAAATCTTTATCTAAATAAACTTTATAGACACAAGCATTATAGGTTGTAGCATTTTCTGCCTTACAATTTAAAGCTTTATAGAACTTTTCATTTTTTATAAATTCATAATTCTGGTTATGGTTCCATTTATTTATACTATTTATAATCTCATCACTATCTAACCCTATTTCTTTTAAAAATGTATAGCTAGCTAAAGTATTATAAGCTTGAAATAACATGTCTTCACCTATGCTTAATTCTCTTCCATCTATTTCTATCGTGCCTTTTTCTAAATTTAAATTATTACCTATCACTTTTGGTTCTTCCCATTTAAAATCACAATTTAGACATTTATATTTTCCTAATGTTTCAAAATTATAGTATTCATACTCTAATTTAGTCCCACATTTTAAACAATAGTAAGTATTTAAATTTTCAAATAATTGCTTCTGATATGAATATTTATTTTTACTAATACTATAGTATATATTATTGTTTGGTAAATCTAGACTAAAATTTCTTAAATAGGGTTCATCCATTGTTGTAATTATGGTGGTGTCTTGAGGCAAGTTTTGTTTAATTTCATCTAAAATAATATCTACATTATATTGTCTTGGTGGTTGATCTTTTGTTAGGTTGGTAACTATTAAATAATTAGGATTAATATCTTTAAAGATTTCTTTTGTATATCTTTCATCAACTTCTAAAACTAGAACATCTTTTTTTATTTTTCCTAATAAATTACAGTTTTTGATACAAGTTGTTGTAATTCCCCATTTTAAATTAGATCCAGCACTATTAAAACATATTTTATAGCCATTATCTTTTAAAACATTGGCGATTAACTTAGCTGTACTTCCTTTGCCAGATGAGCCAGTTACAACTAATTTAATGGGAGGATATTTTAATTTCTTTAATATCCTTTTATCTATTTTTAAAGCGAGTTTCCCCGGAAGCGAACTTCCACGATGTAATATTTTACCTGCAAAACAGGTTAGTTTTCCTATTATAATGCTTAATGTTTTCATAAATTCACCTAATTCTATGTATTTATTTTATCATCTTTTTGACATTTTTTAAATTAAAAATTTGACTTCAATTTTATTTTATAGTACGATAAATTTATAAAAATAGAGGAGGCATTTTAAATGTGTGGAATTGTTGGATATATTGGAAAAGAAAGTGCAATAGATAAGTTAATTAAAGGTTTAAAAACATTAGAGTATAGAGGTTATGATTCGGCTGGTGTTGCTATTTTACACGAAAAGGAAATAAAAGTTATAAAAGATAAAGGAAGAATTTCTAATTTGGAAAAAATTCTTGATGCTAAGGATTTAGTCAGCAACATTGGGATTGCTCATACTAGATGGGCTACTCATGGCATTCCTAGCAAAGAGAACGCTCATCCTCATATTAGTCAAAATAAACAATTTGCTGTTGTTCATAATGGAATTATTGAGAATTATTTAGAATTAAAAAAATTTCTTCTTAGTCATAACTTTAAATTTCAATCTGATACAGATACGGAAGTTATTCCTTTATTATTGGAATATTATTATGCTCAAGAACATGATGTAATTGCAGCTTTAAAAAAGGTTTTAGGTGATATTAAAGGTAGTTATGCTATCTTAATACTTACTCCTTTACTTCCTAATACTATTATAGCAGCGAAAAAGGATAGTCCTCTTGTGCTTGGGAAAAATAATTCTGGCATTTATATCGCTTCTGATATTCCAGCTATACTTGAATATACAAAAGATTTTTATTTTTTAAATGATGGAGAAGTTGCTTTTTTAAATGATTCTATTACTTTTTATGATGCTAATTTTAAAAAAATTAAAAAAAAGGCTAAAACTATTGATTTAGATATGAAAACTATTGATAAGAAGGGCTATGAAGATTATATGCTAAAAGAGATTCATGAGCAACCAGAAGCTTTAGAAAATACTTTAAGAGGTATCGTTACAAAAGATCACCCTATCCAATTTTTAAATTTTTCTTTATCTAAAGAATATTTGGAAAGCTTATCTAATATTTATATCGTTGCTTGTGGTACTGCTATGCATGCTGGTTTAACAGGTAAGTATGCAATTGAAAAAATATGTAGAATTCCTGTTAATGTTGTTGTAGCTAGTGAATTTCGCTATCAAAACCCTGTAATAAATCAAAATACTTTATGTATTTTTATCAGTCAATCCGGTGAAACCGCAGATACTATTGCGGCTTTAAAACTAGCTAAAAAGTATGGAGCTAAAACGATTACTATTACTAATGTATTTGAGTCTTCTATTACTAGAGAAGCAGATCACACTATTTATACTTATGCTGGTCCAGAAATTGCTGTTGCTTCGACCAAAGCTTATATCTCACAAGTTAGTATGTTAGTAACTTTAGCCATTTATATAAGCGAAATATTAGATAATATTAGCAAAAGCTTAAAAGAAGAATTATTAAACCTTCCTATACTCATGAGGAAATTGCTTGAAAATGAAGCATACTATAAAGATATAGCTAAAATGATGGCAAAAGAAACCGATTTATTTTATATTGGTAGAGGAAATGATTATAATATAGCTTTAGAAGGTTCTTTAAAGTTAAAAGAAATAACTTATATTCATAGTGAAGCTTATCAAGCGGGTGAATTAAAACATGGACCTATTGCCTTAATTGAAAATGGCACTTTTGTTATAGGAATTATTACTGATAACACTATTAGCAGAAAAACTTTGAGCAACTTAGAAGAAGTGAAATCTAGAGGTGCAAATATTATTTTAATAACTAATCAAGAAATAAATTATAAAAATACTATTACTATTCCTAAAACCGATCCTACTATCTCACCTATTCTAGCTATTATACCTTTACAATTTATTGCTTACTTTATTGCAAAAGAAAAAGGCTTAGATGTGGATAAGCCTAGAAATCTTGCTAAATCTGTTACTGTGGAGTAAAATCTTTTAAAATAAAGAAGGATATTATTTATTTGTTTTTCCTTACTTCTATTAAAAATTTTATATTATTATTCCAGAATCTCTTTATCCTTTTTGGCTCCTTGATTATTCGATAAAGCCACTCTAAATTAAGCTTTATGAATATCTCAGGAGCTCTCTTCTTGGTTCCACTTAAAACATCTAAAGATCCTCCTACACCTATATAAATACCCTTTTTAGCATTTTCTATATATTTAGAAATTAATATTTCTTGTTCTGGTATGCCTAAAGCTACCAAGCATATATCAGGATTTAACTCAATAATTTTTTTCATTTCTTGCTCTTTATTTTCTATATAACCATTAGAGCATTCTAATAATTTAATATTAGGATACTCTTTTTTTATTTTTAATATTAACTTTTCTAAAACTTCTTTAGTTGCTCCAAATAAGGCTAGACTATATTTTTTTTCATTAGCAAGGCATAATAGATACTCACATAAATCAATTCCAGTAATTCGCTCTTGTACGTTCATTCCTATCTTTTGACAAGCCTTTACCACTGCAATTCCGTCTGGAACTAAAGAATTATTTTTATCTTCTAAAATATTTTTTATATCTATATTTTTTTTACTTAACATTAAAGTTTCTGGATTTACGGTAATAATAAAAGATTTTGTATTATTATGAAGTTTTTCATTTAATTCTTCTAAATATTCTCGTTTTGTTTTTTCAGTTATTTTTTTTAAATATTTCTTCATTTTATTCATCCTTTTTTAATTTTTTATTATATTATTAATGAATTTTATCCATTCTCTTTTCACTGTATCAAATTTGTAAGTATTTATATTTTTTCTTGCATTCCTGCCCATTTCTTGCTTTTCTCTTATTGAATATTTTAAATAGTTTTCTATTTGGTTAATATATTCTTTTCTATCTCTATTATCTATTAAATACCCCGTATTTGGTTTTATTATTTCTTTTGCACCTTCAGCACTAGAATATGCTATGCAAGGTACTCCAAAACTCATGGCTTCAATTAATACCAATCCAAATGATTCTTCTTTAGAAGTCATTAAATATAAAGTTGATTGCTTTAATGCATCTTGAATTTCTTTTTTGGGTTTGAATCCCCATAATTTAATATTTTTTTCTAGCTTAAATTCATTAATTAAACTTTCTAATTTTTGATGATTTGATCCATCTCCATAAATATTTAACAATACATTTTTATTATTTTTTGTTAATCCATTCATAATATAAATTAATTCGTCCATTGCTTTTTCATTTTCTAATCGTCCTATTGATATTAAATTGTTATTATTAAGATCTGATATTTCTGATTTATTTGGATAATAATCTAATGTTAGAGGAATGTATTTCATATTAATGGTTATTTTATCTTTATATTTTAGTAATATTGATTTACTTACCGGCATAATATAATTTATATTCTGTAAATAGTTTAGTTTTTTTATATATTGTAAATTTACATTATAGGTATGTTCTTGATGGATTTTTATTGTTTTGTCTCTACCATATTTATTTAATATTTTACTAAAAGAATATCTTGTAGAAATTATTATTTTTGAGTCACTGTTAATGATTGCTTTTTTTAAAAGATAATTCTTATTTAATAATATATATATTGATTTGATTCCCTCTTTTAATATTTTTAATCCTTGCTTATTTTTTAAGGCTTTTTTAAATTCATTTTTATTAGATGTAATATTCATTAAATGTTTGATTTTTACTCTTTTATTAAATTTAAATGGCTCTTCTTTTTTACGGTATAAAGATATGACTTCTACTTCGTATTTTTCTTCTAGCATATTAGCAATATTTGATATTGCATTTTCTACCCCACCATAGCCAAGATGTAAACCCAATATGGTAATTTTGCTATCATTAATTTTCCTTTTTTCAAATGATTTGATTTCATTTAATAAATATATAAAATAAATTGATATATAAATAGATACCGCTGGGGCAAGATAAGTATGTCCTGCGGTAGATGATATTCCCAATGTCAAAAATATTATCATTAAATAGAAGAAAATGTTAGTATTAAATTTAATTGTTTCTGATTTTCTTTTTTTCAAATATATAATAAACGTATAAATAAATGGAAAAGCAACTATGAAAATCGCTAATAATCCTAGATGAAAAAATATATCTAAAAAGTCTATTTCTATTAATTTTTCTACTCTAGAATTAGAAATTCGATCTGTATTAGAAAATCCCATCCCAAAAAGTAAATAACTTGGTCTGTAATTTTCACTATAAATATAATAAGAATTTAGTGCATATACGTCGCGGTCACTAAGTAAAATAGAGCCTAAATTTTTAATACTGCTTAAAAATTTATTTTTTTCATAATATTTAGAAATTTCATTTTCTATTTCAATTGTTTCTTGTGTTTCTTCTACCGATATAGAATTTTTTAAATTCATTACAGAATAGTTTTCTGACATATAGATTATTGTTATTAAAAATGCACTAAAAGATATTATTACTATATTATTTAGTATTTTTTTCTTTTTTACAATTATTGTTATGAAAATCAAGAATGTAATGATAATAATACCAAATAGTGTCACTTTTGTACCAATTAAACTAATTGTAAAAAGACTCGTTATAAAAAGCAATGAAAAAATCACTTTATGTTTTTTTAATAATACATAGATAAAAGGAAAAAGTAATAATAAAATACTTGATACTTCATTTGCTGAAAAGTACCATCCTACTGATCCAGCATAACTGCTATTAGAATAAGATTTAAAATTAATATCTAAAATAGTTGGTATGATTATTATTAAAATATAAAATATTAAATTCCATAACATTATTTTATCTAACTTATCTTTTTCAAAACCGCTTTCATCAAATATGTTTAATAATGCAAATGTTAATACTGGAAAATAGATGAATTTTAAAATGTATTTAAGCTCGCTTACTAAAAAATTTAGATTTAACAAATCACTTTTAAATAAGAAATATCCAACTATATATATTATAATTCCTGAATAATATAAAATCGATACTTTTTTAAATTTACTTGCAGATAAGAAAAAAACATAAATATAAGCAATAATAATTGCTAATCCTTTAATAATCATTCCTACTGATAAAAAATTTTCCACCATTCTATTATTTAAACTTGTTAATAAGTCTAATAATGGTAAGGTTAATAAAAATATTTCTAGTAATCTTCTTTTTTTCATATTTTACCTCACATATTTTAATTATATCGTATTTAATAGTATTTAAAAAGCATAATTTCTTTAATTATGCCTAAAATTATACAAGCTACAATATAATTTTGTTAATGTTCTATTTGTTTTTACGATTCTTTTCAAATAATTAAACCTTTTTAAATAATTACATTTTCTCCATTTTGGATCTAGCTTGTGTAGATATTTAAATGCTTTATTTATAAAAGTATCTCGATCTTTTTTATCTTTAATGTATCTTTGTTGTATAGTGTAATCTGTTAAAATCATAACAATAAGACTAATTATTGGTTCTTTAGGATAATCAACTTCTTTAAGATTCTTGACAATTATTTCTACGATTTTAAAAATATCAAATATTCTTTTGTCTCTTATTGTTGTTTCACTTTTTTCGTGTATAACATAGTATGTCAAAAAGTCGGCTATTTTTCCTATTTTTTTGGCATTTAATAATGATTTAATAACAAATGGAGCATCTTCATATTTTAAATTTTCTTCAAATTTAATATTATTTTTTTTGATCATATTCATTTTATAAATTTTATTGCATGGTCCTAAATTGATAAAATTAATTAAACTTGGATTGCTTTTTAATGATGAATCTTTAAAGTTTACAAATTCTATTTTTTTTAATTTATCATTTCTATCTTCAAAATAATTGCATATTACAATATCGCAATTATCTTCATCAGCTTTTTTTATCATTTTTTTACAAAAATTTTTATCTAAATAATCATCTGAATCAACAAAAGCAATATAATTTCCAGTTGCATTTTCTATCCCTAAATTTCTAGTTTTTCCAATACCTTCGTTTTTTTTACTGATATATTTTAATCTTTTGTCTCGATATAATTTTATTATCTCTTCAGAATTATCAATTGATCCATCATTAATGACAATTATTTCAATATCTTTATATGTTTGCGTTATTAAAGAATCCAGACATTTTCTAAGATATTTGGATGTGTTATATACTGGAACTATTAAACTAATTTTTGCCATTTTCACCTCTTAATATAATTATAAAATAAATATGCATTATTTTTTATAAGAAAATTCCTAATTTTTGATTTTATAGTTTTAGCTTTTAAATGAACGTAACAATTATTGATTTTTAAGATTTTATTATATTTCTTAAAATCTCTATATTTTAACCTTGTTGAATAATAAATTAGTGAATTATTAATAAAAGCTATTAAATCTTTATTTGGATTAATATTTGCTAATTCTTTTTTTAGAAAATTAGCTTGTAAAATCATATCCTCCATTTTTTTTATTTTTTTAGAATAGTCATTAGTTGTCATTAAACTATTTTTTCGTTTTACATAATTATAACCAATATAAGAAATTGATTTTACTTTTTTAGCTTTAGCAATCACTAGAGGAATTAAGCCATAATCTTCAGCAATACAATTTTCCATAAATTTAAATTTATTCTTTTTATAATATTTAGCACTATAACAATAACTCCATGCATTTTCTATATAATGATATTTTAATATCTTATTAAAAGCACTTATACCATCAATAGTATTAAAGCCAATTTCTTCATACTTAATAATTTTATCATTAACTATATCTTGAATTTGAAAACGAATTAAATCAGGATTTCCTTTTATTTCGTTATTTATTGTTTCTAATAGTGTTTTTTCAAAAAAATCATCACTATCTAAGAACAAAATATATTCTCCTTTTGAAGCCTCAATACCAAGATTTCGTGCTTTACTGAGTCCTGTTTTTTCAGCAAAAATTTTACTAAAATTTTTATATTTTTTAACATATTTATCAACTATTACTTCACTATTATCACTACACTTATCACAGATAATTATTACTTCATAGTTTTGACATGTTTGATTTACTATACTATCTAAACATTTTCTTAAATAATTTTCTACATTATAAACAGGAACTATAATACTAAACTTAATCATATTTACCTCATTTATTGTTATCTTCTAAAATTATTTTTGCAGTAATTAATAGATTTTTAGAAAATTCGTTTTTAACTATATTTTTTTTATTTAAAAATTTATCTATGCTTTCAGGTAATTTATCAATATTTTTATCAATAAATATGATACTTTTATTGTCTTTTAACATCTCAGTAAATTCTTTTAATTTGTGATTAAAAGCACTTATTACTATGCATGGTGTATTAGTAATTAGAGAAAATATTAGACCATGCAATCGATCGGTAACTACTAATTTATGCCTTGCAAAATTTTTCAATTGTTCGTACACAACATAGTTTCTTTGGATTTTTTTGATATTTGTTGTCCAAAGATTATTAGTAAAACTATAATTATTATCAACAGACTTAATTATTTTTAATATTTCTTCATACTTATTTTTATCTAAACCGCTTTCATCGTTTAAATCTCTTAAACAACACATTATTCCATTACGATTATAGCCATAATCAAAATTTAAGTTTAGTGCTAAATCCAAAGACTCATAACATTTTGCATTAAAAAAATTTTTTTTAGCAATTTCTAAGCTAATATGTCCACGAGTAAATATAGTTAGATTATGATGTTTATTATAAATTTCTTTACTTATTTCAAATTCCTTATCATCATTAAAATAAATTGTTTGAGGTAATATAATGATTTTATTATTTGGAAAGTTTTCAATTATAATTCTTCGAACATTTTCTTCATTTTTAAACTTATTTCCTAAATTGCCGCCCCCTTGTAAAAATATTAGATCATCATTATTTATAATATTTTCTAGATAAGGCAATGTATCACTAAATTCGTAAGTTGATACTTCTATTAATTTATAGTCCTTAAAGTATTTCCTAATAAACTCATATTCTCCATAAGTTATGGCAGCATCACCAATATTACTATGTTCACTAGTACCAATTAATATTATTTTCTTGGCAAAATATAAATTAGATAGTTTTTCATCTCTTAAAAAATCATATTTCTTTTCAAAATCATACATTTGGTCATGAAGTAAATGAACTTTATTTTGCATATCTATCAAAATATCATTATTTTTTTTTATATTTTTTTCGATATCGTCGATAAGTAACTTTTCTTTGTTATTAAAATTATTAATTAATATATCACTTTTATCTTTTAATATTTGTAATGATTGATTGCTTTGATTACTTAAGTTGTCATTAACTGCTTCTGCCATAATATTATAAAAAACTCTTTTAAAAGGTCGATATATTGGCCCTAATATTTTTTGCTTTAATGATTTTCTATTAGTATTTAAACTGCTTATAGTGGACTTCTTTATAACTATATCTTTCATATAGCCATGTTCAGCTTCAAAAAGTCGTAAATCAAAAACATGATTTAAACATCTGCTATTATAGATTTTTTTCTTGTCATTATTTTTCAATGCTTGACTAAATATTTTATTTAATCGAATTAATTCTTCAGCACCTACTTTGCCATTCCAAGGAGCAACTATTTTTAAATCTTCTTCAGTTAAGTTAATATCTAATTTAGCAAAATTCTTTTTTACTAAGTCACGCATCATGTCGATTGTTTTTTTATTTTGGCCAGCAGAACCAGCATGCCAACGGTGATAATATAATACTTCTGGGATACTACCAACTTTCATACCTTTATCAAAGCATCTTAACCAAAGTTCCCAATCTTCAACATGACTTCTACTTTCATCATACCATAAATTATTTTCTATAAAGAATTTTTTGCGGAACATTATTGTGGGATGATTAAATGGACAAGTAAATATACTCCATGCATGAGCCATTTCACCTTCAAATGATATTCTCTCTTCGTTCATATCTCCAAAATATTCAAAATTAGATGTTACTAAATCAATATCGCTATGTTCATTTAAATATTTAACTTGTTTATAAAGGCGATTTTTTGCTATACGATCATCATCATCAATACGAGCAATATAATCAGCTTTAGCATTTTTAATGCCAATATTTAAACTTTTAGCAATACCTGCTCTTTCCTCATTAATAATTAGGTTAACCCGAGGATCGTCATATTTCTTTAAAAGGTTTATAAGTTCGTCATTTTCATTGCCATCAACTACTAAAATAATTTCGAAATTATCATATTGAAATCCATGTTCCTGCTCTTGTTTTATAAGAAGATCATCAAGAATTTGCTTAAAGTACTCAACTTTTGGTTTATACATTGGTATAATTATTGAAACATCTGGTTTTATTTCACCAAGGCAATCACTTCCTCCGAGTTTTAACCACTCCTTATAATATTCATACCATTTGGGATAGGTTTTAAATAAATACCAGCTTTTCCAAAATTTACGAGTTCCCCAAGCATGAACAATTTTAGCATTACTAGCATCTCTTTTATAACTTGGATAGAAACAATATGCTCCATTTTCACCAACGCAAGTAACATTCACATTAAATTCTTGAATTAATATATTTAAAATACCTTGATCGGGTAATACTAAATTCTCGGCATATTCGATAGTTTTATCAAAACACCATTTTGTCATTTTATCATAATCTTTTAGAGTATCTGCTACTGTTATTAAACCTGAACTCATGTTATACCTAGTCATATCATAGTTAGATATAGGTATCTTAAAGCTGGTTCGAACTGTATCAGTTGTTTTATAAGACTTGTTTTTTGGGTCTTCAAAATTAGCAGACATACCACTTTCCTTGGCTTTATCAATTATTGAATCTAGTTTACCGCAAATTAAGACATCCGTGTCTAGCCAAGTAATAGTTTCATATTCGTTTAATAAATCGAACATATAGTATCTAGAAAACATTAATGGTGAAAATTTTTCAAATGCTGGCAATGCTTTAATATTGTCTGGTAATTTATAATTAAATTTAATAAATCTACACGGAATTAAATCTTCTATTATCTTTTTATCCTTTTCATCTATTTTATCATAATAATATATAATTGCTTCATCAAATAATCTATCATTAGTATCTTTTAACTGAATTAATAGATTTCCAATTAAAGCAGGCCTTGTATCAGCTATCATTATTGCATTTTTTTTCTTTTTCATAATTTACTCCAATTTCTAATAATATTACATTATAATTATAACAACTTTAATGTTATTATGTCAAAAAAAAATGGCAATTAACCATTAATTTCCCAGTTCAGTTATTAATATAACTTTAGTTTTCAACTTTTCATTAATCTGCTTTTTTATTTTTCCAAAATGCATAATATCTGTAACCAAAACAGCATCAACTTTTGGAATACTATCATATAAATTTAAAACTGGTATTTCATCTTTTCGCAATATTCTCTTACCTAAATACTTACATCTATGAATGATAAAAGTCTTTATATCAGAATTTGTTTCTATGTAATTAGGTGAAATGATACATTTCACCTTGATGGATGTGTGTAACAATCCATCAATTAAACTTTCTTGATATTTGGTATTTTCATAAATTGCCACACTTTTTATTCTCTCTTTTTTCAAAGTGTTTTCTAGTGCTTTTGAAAACTTAATATTATAATCATATTTGTTATTAAATTCTATATCACGATACCAATTTATTATTTCTTTTCGACTGTTAGTATATTCTTTATTACTTTCGTTAAATCTTGATTCCATAAACCGCTTCATTTCTGGTTGAAGCCAGTCTTTGCCATCGACAGTTTTCCTGTTACGTAATTGGGCATATGTTGGCGCTTCGAAATTAGGAATTACTCCAAGTGTTAGTAATACATATCCTGCATAACAATGTTCCCATGGACATTTGTTACCAATACTACAAAAATGAATCACTTCATTAATATCTTCAAAAATATTTTGAATAATTGGCCCTCCAGCAAAGCATGGTGCAAAATTACCACTTTCTAAATAAAGTGTTGAAATCCAATCTCCAGCATAGCAAAACTCATTTCTATGTTCTCCCCAAATAGAATCTTGAAACTTAATTAAATCAGTATCAAATTTATTCCAATTTTCCATGTGTTCTTTGTTTGACAATTTTGTCAATTTTTTAAAATTATTATTATTATCTCGTGATTCAATTATGTGAGGAATAGCACCACAGTTATCGATACATTTTTGAGTTATTTCATCAATATACGGAATAGATTTATCATTGGCTGTTAATTCTACGGTATATGATATACCTGAATCACGTACCATTTTTACATTTTCAAAGAATGTATCTAATAGATTTAGTCTTTTTAATTCTAAAAATTGATAGGAAAATTTAAAAAATAATCTTTTTTTCTTATCTTCATCTAACTTACAATATTCCTTTATCTTATTAGTAAGCGATCCATTAGTTACGATAGTTACATAATGTCCATTATCTAGCATTGCATTAGTCAAATCCAAAAGATATGGTGCTAAAAGTGTTTCGCCAACAGCACAAAGGTTCATCATACAAGGGCCACCAAGCCGCTCTTTACTCAAAGCATTTTTTATGGTTAACATATCATATTGTAATTTAGGAATATTTTTGTCAAACGAATTAGTTTGAGCTAAATAACAATAATGACATTTAAAATTACACACTGTTATTGGAATTACGACATTGATTAATCTTTTTATTTTATCCATTTTAGCCTCCTTTAAATAAATTTACATTTAGTTTCTTTTGCCCATTTTCCTATTAATTCAATATTTGATTTCATTTTTAAGAAATTATCATAAAACATCCACTCATGCATAAAAATATAAATTTTATGTTCATCAATTTTTTTTATTTCTTTTAAAACATCTTGACAATTATCTAACCTAATATGAACATTGATATATTTCATTTTATCTTTTAAATATACGCCTTTTTGTTTTATTAATCTTTTTTCATGTTTTTTTAAATTGTAACAGTCAATATCTATTTTTTCACTAGCAAATAATTTATTGATCTTTTGGCTTCTTAAAAATAATAATTGTTCATAAGTAATATTATAATTATGTAATCTTGTCAATTTAGTCAAATTTAAACCACAAATTCTATTTATTTGAAATTTAAAATCACAAAACAAATTTTTAAACTCTGATAAATTAAGATTTGTTAAATTAGTATTTCCGTTTTTGCCATGAAAATTAATTTTTAGCCATCTTCTATTTTTTTTAAACTCCTTTTTATATTTATCTGTACAAAAATTCAAATTAAAAGATGCGTTCATATTTTCACAAAAACAATAGAGGTGAAATACCATATTATATTTGTCATGTAATTCCTTTAGTAAACCCATTGTCTTATTTGCAAAAATACTATCATAATAATTACGATTGGCATTTAAATCTTCAAATATATTAATTGTATCATCTATTGAGATGTGAGCTTTTTTAATCATTAAATCTGCCTATGCTAGCAAGTAAACGTTGCAATTAAATTGAGTACTTGCCTCATTATCAAATACATATTTTTCTTCTAAAAATTTTATAAATGTTTCTTTATCAGTTAATGAGTTTATAAAATCTAAATTGTTTACATCTCCAGCAGGTAGCATTATTATTTTGGCTGGTTTTTCCGCTTCATATAAATCATTTGCTAATTCATTTGCATCTTTGTTTTTTCTTTCTTCAGAGAATCCACCTGCAAAATAAATGTGTTTTGATGTAGCTATTCTATTTGTTGGGTAATAAATTGTATCATCCACATTAATAATTTGTATCGTATCATTTTCTTTTGTATTATCAAGAATATATTGTTGCATAGCGCTAGCTACTGGGGTTGTAACGTTAGCTCTTTGGATAGAATCTTTTAACAAATCTATAGAAGTTGGAATTATTAATATAAAAACTAGAATTATTGTAGTTATATTTTTAAATTCAGTATTTATTTTTAACATATTAATATTTTTGTAAACATTATCAAAAAGCCAAGATACTATTACTACAATAATTGGGACAAATGATATAAAATAATGTGTATAAGCCCACGCAGCTCCTCCAGTAAGTGAGTTTGCATATAAATTAATTAGCATTCCTAAAAATGCTATTAACAAAATTTTAAAAGTTTCTTTTTCTATTTTAGGTTTTGTTAAAAAATATAAAAATGCTATTGCACAAATTGTAAATGCTTGCGAAACATTTGTGAGATTAATTAAATCAAATACTTTAATTAATCTGTTGGTTAAAGTAATTTCGCCAAAACTATCCATTACTCCAAAATATACTATGTCTAAACAAGCACTAAGAGCACCGTTTTTAATTAAATATATTAGGAATGGTAATAAACATATTGCTATTCCTAACAAAATCAACCCCATTGCTCTAAATAATATTTTTATTTTTTTATCTTTAATTAAGCAAATAGAAACTACTATAATTTGACTTATGAAAAACGCACATAAATTTGCTCGTAATAAAAATGTTGCTGAAAAACATATACCAATTATAATAAGTTCATACCATTTTAATTTATAATCACTATATAAAAATTTAGTCACAAAATAGGTGGCTATACTTATAAAAGTTATAGCATATTCTTCCGTATAATTCCCACCATTAATAGTGTAAAATAATAAAAGCATTGAAAATATTGTTGAAAAGAAAGACACCCACTTTTTATCTTTAGTTATAATTTTAGCCGTTTTATATAAAAATATAGCTCCAATAAATAGAAAAATAAATTCAATAATAAAAATTCCAAAATCATAATTAATTGTTAATCCTAGTGCATCAATGAAATAAATTAATGGTCCCTTGTTATCAACTATTTCTGTATATAAAACTCTTCCTTTATTTAAAGCGTTACCTACAGTTGCAAATATCGCAGAATCGTATCCATGTCCATGTCCTTGTGCTAATGGAGAAAAACACATTTCAAACGACATTATCCCGCAAAAAATAAATAATATTATAATTGGTAATTTACTTAAAAGTTTATTGATTATCTTTTTCATTGGTCATCAACTTTTTCCCCTTCCTACGAAGATAAAATCCTACCCTAAGACTGTTATACATAGTTTTCAATACCTTCATTTTGCTTTCTCCTTTTTTGTTATCATATCTAAGTTCAAAACCTATTTCATTAAATTTTGCACCAGATAAATATAATTTATATAATAATTCCATCATACAAGCAAAGCTTTTTTCTTTGATTGGATCTTTTCCAAAATTATTCACTAATTTATTTATTATTTCATTAGTATAGATACGATAACCGCAAGTATAATCTTTAACATTTGGAATGTTAAGTATTATCTTATAATAAACTCCAGCCATATCGCTCATAAATAAACGATGTTTTGCAACTCCTATGACATTTGATGTGGCACAATATCTTGAAGCAATAACGCAGTCATAACCTTCTTCTATTTTATTTAACATATCAAAAATATATCTTGGATTATGAGTATTATCTCCATCCATTAAAACCATATAATCACCCTTTTTAGATAATTTAATGAAGCTTTCGATAGCTGTATTTAATCCTCCAACTAGTCCTTTATTTTCGTTATGATCAATTAAATGAATGTTTTTGTACTTTTTAGCCATTTCTAATATTTTATCTTTAGTCTTATCTTTACTACAGTCATTAATTCCATATACTTCAAGAATAAAGCCTTTATCTTTAAGCTTTTTTTCGTGTTTATTCCATTCTTCAATTAAATCAGTTATATTTAATTCTTCGTTATAACATGGTAAAAATACTAATATTTTTCTATTTTTCATTACTCTAAACTCCTAACATTACTTTTCTTGACCAATCCATTTTTTTCTTATAAAATACATTACAAAAAATGGTATTACAATTGAAAATCCTTTACTTATCATAAATACAATTAATTTATTAGAATTTTCAAAAATCATTACTCTAAATATATATACTATTAAATCTGCTAAAACAAAACCAATTAAGAAGGTAACAAAAAATTTTAGAAATACTTTCATATTCTTTTTATTGTATACATATTTTGATGTCATGAAATATTGTACTATAAATCCTGTTATTATGCCAATAGAGTTAGCATAAATAACTGGAACCCAAATTTCTGTAAGCCAAGATACAAATATATCTATTACAGTTACAAATACACTAATCATAAAATACTTAACAAAAGATTTGTGTTCATTTATTATATTTTTTGTTTTACCAATACTATTCATATTTATTATTTTTCCTCACTTTTACTATTAAACTTTGCTATTATTGCATCAACTATACGTTTGCTAGCATGACCATCACCATAAGGATTTGATGCATGACTCATTTTTTCATATTCTTTACTATCAGTCAGTAATTTTTTGGTTTCATTATAAATTTTTTCTTCATCTGTTCCAACTAATTTTAAGGTTCCTGCTTCAATTCCTTCTGTTCTTTCAGTGGTTTCTCTAAGTACCAATACTGGCTTTCCTAAAGCCGGTGCTTCTTCTTGAATTCCTCCACTATCAGTAAGAATTATGTATGATTTATTTTGAAAATTATGAAAATCAAATACTTCAAGTGGTTCAATTAGTTTTACTTTATTGCAACCTTCGAATATTTTATTTGCTATTTCTCTAATCTGGGGATTCATGTGTATTGGGTAAATTACTTTAACATCACTAAATTCATCAACAATTTTTTTTATGGCTTTAAAAATATGTTGCATTGGATTTCCCAAGTTTTCTCTTCTGTGAACAGTAAGTAAAATCATTTTTTCTCCTGGTTTAAACCATTCTAATTCTGGATGTATATAATTATTATCAACCGTTGTACTCATTGCATCAATAACAGTATTGCCAGTAACATATATCTTACTTTCTTCTTTACTTTCTTTAAGTAGATTTTCTTTGCTCAAATTCGTTGGAGCAAAGTACATATCAGTCATACAATCTACCATTTGACGATTCATTTCTTCAGGAAATGGTGAATATTTATTATTTGTTCTAAGACCTGCTTCAACATGTCCAATTGCAACCTGATTATAAAATGCTGCAAGCGCTCCTGCAAATGTAGTTGTTGTATCCCCATGAACTAAAACTATATCTGGTTTAACTTCTTTAATTACTCCTTCAAGGCCATTTAAAGCTCTGATAGTTACATCACTAAGAGTTTGACTTTGTTTCATAATATTTAAATCATAATCCGGTGTTATTTTAAAAGTTTTCAATACTTGATCTAACATTTCTCTATGTTGGGCTGTAACACAAACAATACTTTCTATTTCACTTCTACTTTCAAGTTCTTTTACAAGTGGAGCCATTTTTATTGCTTCAGGTCTTGTGCCGAAAATACTCATTACTTTAATCTTTTTCATTTTTTCTCCTTTTATTCAACAAAATATTTAATTATTGGAATTTTTTTCAATATTAAAATTACTAAATAACTTACTATAAAATATAGAAAAGCACCTAAAATCATAAATAATATATTTCCTTCATTTGAAGTAAAGCCTATTGATCCAATATATAAATTTCCAATAATATAAAGTATTAGCATGTGTAAGAAATAAATTCCCCCAGAATTTTGACCTATACTTGTTATTATTTTCTTTAAAAAATTCGGCATATTTTTCAATCTATCTTCTAAGAAAACAAATATTGTATAAAACGAAACACAATATAATGCGACTGGAAATCTACTATAATCATAAAATGGCTTATCAGCTATTCCAAATCTATATATGTTATATTTAGCATAAATTAAAATTAGTATAATACCAATAATAGTTAAAACTATTGGAGTTATTAACTTTAATTTTTCTTTTAATATTTTTCTATTATCAAAAATATATTTTCCTAAGATAAAGTATCCAAATTCAGAAAATCCTACTGCAAATAAAGGCATGGATATAAATGAAAAGAATTGAGAAAAAGTTTTAACTATAAGTGGTATTACAAACGTAATAATTAGCAAATAATTAAGTTGCTTTTTCGATATTGAATAATACAATTTGCTAACTATAGGGCTCAACAAATACAATGCTATTAATGGATACATAAACCAAAGATGACTTACTTGCACATTAAAAAACATCGCTTTTAAAGAATAATTTAAATCTATATTCCAATCTAAAACATATTTACAAAATAATAAATAACAGATTGTCCAAAATAATAGTTGCACAATTCTCTTTACTACTCTTTTAAAATGATTCCTATCCAAATCACTATCTTTTCTTATTAAGAAACAACCTGAAATCATAAAAAATAAAGCTACTGCTATAGAAAAAATTGAATTTAAAATTAGTACTAAATTAAAACTTAACACATCTGTTCCTAATACCACATCATACATATAACTGCTTGTAGTATGAATCATTATTACAAAAATTATTGCTATTGTTCTTATTACATCTGCAAAAATAAATCTTTCTTTTTTCATTCTTTAACCTTTCCGTAAAATTTTTTAAGTATTTTAGTGCTTAACATTAATATTATTACCAGTTATTTCTCCTTTAGTTAGGTAATTATAAAATATTTTCATCATCATGTGATCAAACGTCATATGTAAGTCTTCCGCTATTTGCATATCATTTTCATCAACATGCATTTTATAATCAGACATTTCTTTTAGCTTTCCACCAGAATATCCAGTTATTCCAATTACTTTAGCTCCACATTCTTTAGCATATTCGGCAGCATTTAAAACATTTTTAGAGTTGCCACTGCCTGAAATACCTATAAATAAGTCTTTGTCAGTTATCTTATTTAATAATGGAAATCTAAATATTTCTTCATAGCCAATATCATTAGCAACAGCCATCATAGTTGATACATTATCATTTAAACAATAGAAGTTAAATTTTTTGTCAACATATTCACTAATTCCTTTATTAAAATCATTTTGCATGTGAGAAGCAGTTGATGCGCTCCCACCATTACCACAAACGTAAATAGTTCCACCATTATTGTAAGTATTTAATATAACATTCATTGCTTCATTAATTTCATCTAAATTAAATTTTTTAATACATTCAATTTCTCTTTCATAATATTCGCTAATTGCATTTTTAAAATCTACCATAATTATCTCCTTCTTTCTTCCTCTTTTATAATTAATTTTACTGCTGACAATAAATCTTCTGCGACTTCATTTGGTGTAACATTATATTTATTGTCTAACCCAGCTTGTCCAGTCTTAACTAAAATACTCCTCATATGAGCATTCTCTGCCATTTTAATATCTAATGTTGAATCACCAATTACAATGGATTTACTCAAATCAACATTATAGTCTTTTGCCGCTTTTAAAAGCATGCCAATTTTAGGCTTTCGACAATCACAATCAAATTTTAATTCAGGGACTTCTCCTGGAAATCCTTTATCTTTATGATGGGGGCAACAATATAATCCATCAATATATGCTCCATCCCTACCAAGTAAAGTTTCCATTCTTTTGTGAATTTCATCTAACTCAGCAAATGTACATTCCCCTCGAGCTATTACCGGTTGATTAGTTACAACTATACACAAGTATTCTGATGAATTAATCATTTTAATAGCATCACTGACACCTTCAATTAGTTCAAAACTGTTTTTATTTGTTAAAAAGGGAATATAAACATTAATTGTTCCGTCTCTATCTAAAAATATAGCTTTTTGTTTATGACTTAAATTGCGATGTTCACATAAACCATTGACATAATCATCATTAACACTATAGTATCTTTCTGGAGTTCCCATATCTTTAACATATTCTGTTGAATGATATGAACATACTTTATCTCCAAAAGTAATCATTTTAGCTATAACATCCTTTTCTAAACCACATTTTTTAGGTTCGGATATATAATCAAATACTCTAGGAGAAAACATATAAATTCCTGAATTAACTAAGTTTTTATAGTCATAATTACGATTATTCTCTTTAGAATCAAAACCAATTACTTTTCCATCATCTACTACTACTAAATCACTATCAAATGGATGGGAATTAGGATGTGTAAGTAATGTAGCATCCGCAAAATTATTATGATGATATTCAGCCATTTTGTTAAAATCAACATTTAAAAATACATCACCAAATATTAAAATAAAATCTTCATCTATCATACTTTTTAAATAATATAGCGAACCCGCAGTACCTAATGGTTTATTAGGGCTCTCCTCATAATAACTGATTTTTATTCCAAATTTATTACCATCTTTAAAGTAACTTTTTATTTTATCTCCAAGATGCCCTATAACAATTATGATTTCTTTAATATCTGATTTTTTTAAACACTCAATTTGATGTTCCAATATTGTTTTTCCGCCGATGGCTAACATTGGTTTAGGAATTTCATCATTTGTAATTGAAGCAATCCTTGTTCCCTTGCCACCAGCCATAATTACTGCTTTCATAATCCTCCTTTATATAAGTATAACATTTTTCTAGTTAATTTGCTATTTTTTTGTATTTTTTTAATTAAAAGCTTTGCTTGAAAATTATAATTTAAAAAAAATCAAGATATAAACTTTAATAAGTTATTAAAATCTTGATTTTTTATTAATAATTATCTTTAATGTATTCGACCGTTTCTCTAACAGATTCATCAGATGTATGTTGTGCACTCCATCCCGCATTATGAATTTTAGTTAAATCATATTGAAATTTTGGAACATCACCTTTCCATCCACCTATTCCACCTGTATAGTTATATTTTACATTATTATATCCTAATACCTCACATACTATATTAGCTATTGTAGTAACACTCGTTGCTGTTTCAACACCAGCATTATATATTTCAACGCCTTGCTTCATTTCTTTATCTAATGTAAATTGTAAGATCGCATCCACTAAATCAAGTACATATAAATATGGTTTAGTTTGATGTCCATCGCCTAAAATTTCTAATTCATTTGGATTGTTTTGTAATTTGCGAACAAAATCATAAATAACACCATGTGTTAAGTTAGGACCAATTACATTTGGAAATCTAAATATGACTGTATTTAAATCATTCATAAACGTATACGATGAAATAAATCCTTCACTTGCATATTTAGCTCCGCCATAATAAGAAATCGGACTTAAACCTCCTAATGTTTCTGTTAACAACTCTTTCTTGTCCCCATAGATTGCTGAAGTTGAAGCAAAAAATAATTTTTTGATTTCATTTTTTCTCATAAATTCTAGCGTACTATATGTTGTCATAAAAGTGTCATTAAAATCTACACTTGGCATTCTTCCACCTTTTTGAATATCAGAATTCGCAGCTAAATGGTATACTATATCAATTCTTTCATCTTTTAATGTTTCACAAAATTTCTCTGTTTCTTCGATATTTAAATTATAAAATTTATAATTTGGATTTTCCAAGAAACAATCAACATTTTCCCGATTTCCTAATGTGAAGTTATCAACACACACAACTTCTATCCCTCTATTTAATAATTCTCTTACTAAGTGAGTTCCTATAAACCCTGCTCCACCTGTAACTAATGCTTTCATTTTTTTCCTCCTTAATTTACAAAAATGACAGTTGTACCCTGATGATCGAATTTAAATTCCATTTCTGGCAAATCTTTCATTTCCTTTCTAAATTTTTCTTGTTCTTCTTCAGGAACATAGAACAAGAAAAATCCACTTCCTCCTGCGCCCAATATTTTTCCACCTTTTGCTCCGGATTTTAATGCTTTATTATACCATTCATCAAAATTTGGATTTGATATGCCACTTGCTAAAGTTTTTTTAATAATCCAATTTTCATGTAAAATTTCTCCTACAGCGTCAATATTATTATGCTCCAATTCATACTTTAGTTTATGAGTTAGCTCAACAATTCTTTTTTGACCTTCTTCTTTTTCTTTAGCATTTACCATATTTTTTGATTGCTCTTTTAAAATACTAGAAGCACTATGTTCCCCTCCAACATAGAGCATGATTAAATTTTTTTCTAATTGATTATATGCATCTTTTGACATTAAAATAGGTTCTACAAATACACTTCCATCACGATTAAATTGATAGTAGTTAAGTCCGCCATAAGCTGCCGCGTATTGATCTTGTTTACCTATAGGATTACCTAATTTATTAATTTCCATATCACAAGCCATCTGAGCTACTTCTTCATCGGATATATATTCCCTTTTTTGACATTTTAAATTTTTAATCAAGCCGACTGTAAATGCACTGGAGGAACCTAACCCTGTTCCTTGGGGGACATCAGCAATTGAAGTTATTTCATATCCTTCTAATCCTTCTTGCTTTAAACATTCTCTAAAAATTGAATGTTCAATATCATCTAAATTATGAACACATTCTGTCTTAGAATATTTTAGTACTGTTTGAGTTTTGTCAAAAGAAGGATGAGATGTAATATACATATATTTTTTTATTGTTGTACTAATTACGCATCCTCCATTTTTTTCATAAAAGGCTGGAAGATCGCTCCCTCCACCACATAAACTTACTCTAAAAGGTGTCTTTGTTATAACCATATCTAATACCTCTATCTTTCTAATTATTTTTTAATTGTTTATCATAATAAGACTTACATACTTTTTTTGCATTTCCCATCATAACAATTTTACCGTGTTCTAACCATACTACTTTATTACATAGCTCTTTAATTGACTCTAAAGAATGAGAAACATATAATACTGTAGTTCCTCCTTTAATCATAGACATCATTTTATTTTTACTTTTTTCTTGAAACTTAATATCACCGACTGATAATATTTCATCCACAATCAGAATTTCTGGATCAACAATAGTAGAAATAGAAAAGGCTAATTTGGCTACCATACCTGATGAAAAATTTTTAACTGGTACATCTAAAAATTCTCTTAATTCTGAAAACTCCACTATTTCATCAAATTTAGAATCTAAAAATTCTTTAGAATAACCTAAAATTGCTCCATTTAAATATATGTTCTCACGTGCTGTCAAATCTCCATCAAAACCTGCCCCTAATTCAATCATTGGAGAAATAACACCGTCTACTTCTACACTTCCTTCAGTTGGTTTCATTACTCCACTTACTACTTTTAAGAGAGTACTTTTTCCTGCACCATTAGCCCCAATTAGTCCTACCACATCTCCTTTTTCAATATCAAAAGTAATATTCTTTAAAGCCCAAAATTCACTTTTTTTTGCTCTTTTCCTTTTATCAAATAATTTAATAAATATCATTTTAAGAGAATTATCTTTTTCGATTCCTAAATTAAATCGCATACCTACATTATTTATTCTTATCATATATTGCCTCCTATAAATAGTAAATAAACTTATTTTGTTTTCTTTTAAAAATATAGGCCCCTATCACCATCATACCAAATCCTGATAAAAAACAAATTAATAAATAAAGTGGTGTGGGTGCAGTCCCATTTAAAATAATTTCTCTTGTTGCGTTTATGTAAATGTATAATGGATTTAATTTAAAAATATTTTGAAGAGTTTCTGGTAAAATAGTAATGCTATAAAATATAGGCGTAAAATAATTAAGTATAGTAATCATTATTCCCCATATATATATCATATCTCTTAGAAATACAGAAACCGTAGCTAAAATATATCCAACTCCTACTACAAACATAAACATACAAAGGTATATGAAAGGAAGTAATAAATAATAAATATTTATATAACATTTTGTTCCCTCTGCTGCATTTCCAGAAAACAATATTATTAGTAATAATGGTAATAATGATAATACAAAATTAATTCCAACAAATATACATTTTGCAACAGGGAAAATATACTTTGGTATATATACCTTATTGATTAAAGTAGAATTGCCAATAATTGCTCCCATAGCATTATTTGTTGCTTCACTAAAGTAATTGAATACAACTAACCCTGTCATTAAGTAAACTAAATAATTGACACCTTCCATACTAAATTTAAACATATTTGAAAATACTATAGCCATTACCATCATCATTAGTAAGGGATACAAAACGCTCCATAAGATTCCTAGTACACTTCTTTTATATTTCACTTTGAAATCTCTCATTACTAATTGCTGAAGTAAAAATTTATATTTTATTATATTATAATATATATTTTTAATTGATTGAATCAATTTTACACCAACTTTCTACTTTATTATAGCAAATTATTTTTTTCCATTCAACTTTTTAAATTTTCTTTTTGTGTGGTCATATAATATATCTGTTTTTAAAACTACAAATAATAGTAGGATCATCAAAGCTACATAAATTGCTATAGCTATTTTATTATCTCCTAAAACAAAGAATATAGAAACAGCAGCAAATAAAATATTAATAAAATAAATAATTAATATACTAGCAGTTGGAGAATAACGCATTTTTAATAATTGATGATGAAAATGCTCTTTATCTGCTACTCCTATATTTTGATGTTTTAACAATCTTCTTAATATTGCAAATGCTGTATCAAATATAGGTATTGCTAAGATACAAAGCGGTACTACTAAAGAAGTAATTGTTGTTATTTTAAAGCCCAATAATGCTATAATAGATATCATGTATCCTAAAAACAAACTTCCTGTATCTCCCATAAATATTCTTGCTGGAGGAAAATTATAAAGTAAAAATCCTAGTGTTGCACCTAACATGATTAAGGATAAGATAATATCTAATCCTCCTATTTGATTGATTAAAAAGGCAATTATCGCTATTGTTAGAAAATAAATGGAAGAAACACCTGCTGCAAGCCCATCTAGGCCATCTATAATATTAATCGAATTGGTAATTGCCACAATAAATAAAGTTGATATAGCATAACTAAGATATTTACTAATATATATTTTTAAACCTAAAAAACTTATTTCAGTAAAATATACTTGTCCGTAAATAACTACAAATAAGGCTGCAAAGATTTGAGCCAATAATTTATATCTTGCTTTTATCGGTTTGATATCATCAAAAATACCAGTTAGTATTAAAATGAAACCACCAATTAATATTGATATCATTTGGGTATTAATTTCTCCAAAGATAGCATAGCCAATTAAAAATGCCACATAAATTGCTAATCCTCCTAATCTTGGCATAGGTACCTTGTGAATTTTTCTTGCATTAGGATAATCTAAAGCCCCTATATGAATTGCAATTTTTTTTACTAAAGGCGTTAATAAAGCACTTATTAAAAATGTTATTGCCACTATAAAAAAAACATTAAAGCCGTTTACTTCTAGGTTCATTTTTACCACCTTGTGCTTTTATTATATCAATAATTTAAAGATTAGTAAAAGACTATTTTACTTGTAATGTAAAAAAGTGCTTAAATTTGAGCACTTTTTATACAGGTTCATCTAAAATAATTGATGAAATTATATGGTAATGTTGCAAGTCTTGATAAAGCTACTAAAAGGTAATTATCCTTGTAATCTTCTATAGGCTTTACTAATTTCTCTTTTTTAATTAACTCATACAAATTATTTAAGTCTTCTTCTGTCTTAAAAAGACTTGCTAGTAGTACAAATTCAATTATAAAAGTTAGTACAAATAAAATCATTCCTAAATGAATTATTAAATCATTTTTAGCAATTGCTCCAATTATAATCATAATATAGCTTGCCATAACCAAAAATGAATTCATTTTTCTTCCTAGAGAAACATTTTTTCTTTCTTTGTCTGTTTCTAAAGCTACATTAATAGCCATAGTTGCTGCATACATATCTTCACCATCAAATACTTCTGGAGATAGTTTTATCACATTTCGATCCCTGTTATAATGATCTAAAAATCTGCCACTCTTTTTTATAATATGTGGCTCTTCGTTGCTAAGTTTTGAGGATAAAATTCGGGCAATTTCCATACCTGATAATTTTGATGTATTTTTTAAACCCTTACATGTTTTAGCAACACTTCTTAATAATAGATTGATTAAAAGTATTAAAACTATTACAATAATAAAAATTATTTCAACAATCATTATCTTACCTCATAAATAGTTCCTTCTCTAGTATCTTTTAGAACTATTCCCTTTTCTTCTAATTCTTTTCTTATTGAATCTGCTAAAGCAAAATCTTTATTTTTCTTAGCTTCTGTTCTTTTTTCAATCATTTCTAAAATATAACTTTCATCTACTATGCTTTTTTCTTTTGTTAGTAAATCTAATGACAATACTTTGTCAAATTCTTTAATAATTTCTTTTTTCGTTATATCATTCGTTTCTTCTTTTAGGCAATCATAAATTAAAGTAATTGCATTTGCTGTATTCATATCATCTTCTAAATAATTTTTGAATTTGGTAACATATGTTTCTTTTATATTTTCATCTACAATACCATCTTCTGTAAGACTATTTATTTTTGATTTTAATTTTTTATAAGCATTTTCTGCCCCACTTAAGGACTCTAAACTAAAAGTTAATTGTTTTCGATAATGGCTTTGTAAAACCATAAAACGATAACTTAAAGGATTAAATCCTTCTTCTTCTAGGAAAGATACAGTTAATACTTTTCCCTTAGATTTACTCATTTTACCCGTTGCATCATTTAAGTGTTCCCCATGAACCCAGTATTTACACCAGTTATGACCAATAAACGCTTCACTTTGAGCTATTTCGTTCGTATGATGTGGAAAAATATTATCAACGCCTCCACAATGAATATCTAAATGCTCGCCAAGATATTTTAAAGAAATACCTGAACACTCAATATGCCATCCTGGATATCCTTTGCCAAACGGACTATCCCATTTTAATTCTTGATCGTCAAACTTTGATTTCGTAAACCATAAAACAAAGTCTGTTTTATTTTTTTTGTTGGCATCTTCTTCTACAGTATCTCTTACACCACTTATCAATTCTTCGCCAATATGATTCGTTAATTTATAATAATCCTCTAATTTTGAAGTATCAAAATAAATATTTCCACCCGCTTTATATGCATATCCATTTTCTAATAACTTGTTAATAATTATTATATATTCTTCAATATTATCCGTTGCCGGACTTACTATATCTGGTTTTTTAATATTTAGTTTTTCAGTATCTTTAAAAAAAGCATCGGTATAAAATTTAGCAATATCTAATACTGTTTTATGTTCTTTTTTGGCACTATTAACCATTTTGTCATCACCAGTATCAGCATCACTAGTTAGGTGGCCTACATCCGTTATATTCATAACACGAGTTACATTGTATCCTAAAAATCTTAATGTTTTTTCTAAAATATCTTCCATAATATAAGTTCTTAAATTCCCTATATGGGCATAGCTGTAAACTGTTGGACCACAGGTATACATTTTTACGTGTCCTTCTTCCCATGGAATAAAATCTTCTATTTTTCTAGTTAAAGTATTATAAAGTTTCATATATAACTTCCTTTCATATTATTATTATATTATAAAGTGCTTACAAAAGAAAGATTTAATTATTTTAGTAATTTAATAATTAGAAAGGCTAGTATTAGTTTATATAATATTTTATCGACTCATTTAGATTATATACAGGACAAGTTCTAAGTTGTCAACTCAAATTAATTTAATTCTTTTTAATTACAATTCTGAATTTAGATTAATCTTATTATCTTCTTTATATTCATTAATAATTAAACTCGTGGTTGTAAGAAGCATACTAGCAATCGAAGAAGCATTTTTTAGCGTATTTATTACGACATTTGTTGGATCAATAATTTTTGTTTCTTTTATAAATTCAAATTTTTCTTCTAAAGTATTATAAATTATACTATAGTCGTTTGCTTTTATTTCGTTATATATTTTTTTATCATCTATTCCAGCATTTTTAAGAATTTCTATAAATGGTTGATTTAATGCATCTTTTAATAAAGCATATCCATTACTTTTTACCTGAATTTGATCGTGAATTTTTAACAAGCTCATTCCTGCCCCAGGTAATACCCCTTCATTCATACTTTTTAGAGCACACAAAGCATCATCATATCGCATTTTTCTTTCTCTTGCTTCTGTAATGGTTACCCCGCCAACACGAATTATTCCTTTTCCATTTGTTAATTTGGCTAATCTTTCATTTAAAAAATCTTTTTCATATGAGTCTTTCTCTTTAATTAATTTTTCTTCTAATTCTTTAATACGTTTTTCTACTTTTTCTTTTTGTTTACTATTTATTATTGTTACTTCTTTTTTATCTATTTTTATTTCATCACATTTAGCTAAATTATTTAAATTTATCTCATCATTTGTTTTTATTAATTTGGCATTCGTTAAAATTTCTATATCATTTAAAACTTCTATTTGATGAAGCCCATATTCTGGCATTTTCAATAAAATAACATTTGTTACTTTATTGAAATTTAAAGATAAAATTTCATTTACTACTTCTTCACTGTAGTCTTTTGCTATAGTTACTATTGGTACTTTTTTATCAATGATAAAATTGATCACTTCACTTATTTCTTCAATTTCTAATATTTCTTTATTTACCAAAAGTAAGTATGGCTTTTTAAAGGTTTGTTCTTCTTTACTATTTAAAAAGTATGGAGATGCAAGAAATGTTTCAAAAGTATACCCTTTAATAATTTCTGTATCTGTTTCATTTGTTTCGCTTTCCTCAATTTTAATTGCACCTTTTTGTTGAAGTCTCAGATATAGCGAGCTAATTTCTTTTCCAATTTTCTCATCATTTGCAGCAATGCTAGCTATATTTAAATAGTCTTTTTCTTCGGGATCTTTACTTTCTTTTTTTAACTCTTCAATTACTTCCTTTGTTGCTTCATCTAACTCTTTTTTTAGTATATTAGGATTTAATCCTTCTCTGATCTTTTTTATACCACTTTTAAAAATACTTTCTAATAATACTAAAGTGGTTGTTGTTCCGTCTCCTACTTCTTCATTTGTTTTAATGGATGCTTCTTTGGCTAGCGTAAGAATCGTATTGATGCATTCATCTTCACTTTCAATATTCTTTGCTATCGTTACTCCATCGTTAGTAATAAACGGACTAAACATTGAATGATCAATAATTGCATTACTTCCCTTTGGCCCTAAGGTTTTCTTTACTGTTCCACATAATAATTCAATTGCCTCTTCTTCATAATTGTATAATCTCTCACCCGTTATCACCTTTTTCATAAGCACTCTCCATTTCTATCATGTATTTCCAATATTTTTTGGGCATAAAATTCATTTGACAACGTTTATTTTTTCTTTCTTCAATTCCAATCGTTTCAAAAAAAGTTAGCCACAAATTTTCAATATCTTTTTCTTCTTTATCTAATTTTATGTTATCAAGATTAATATTATCTTTTGATACTATATAGTATCTTTTTTTATCATAAATACTATACCTATTTCTTCCAATATCATAGATAATCCAGTATTCATTCTTAAGACGCTTTGCAAAATGTTTGGATAATAGTTCTAAAACATTGTTTGTAGGACTAATCTCAGCATATAATATATGATTATTGATTTCTCTAAATCTTAAAAATCCTTTTAATTTATGATTTTCATTATTCACATATTTAGATATTTTTAAAGCACTAGATACACATTTTAAATTACGCATATAAAAAATTTTATTTTGATATTTTAAAGAGTTTAACCAAAAATAATAAATAATTAATTCTTTATTTTCTTCTTCTGAAAGAAAAACATAGTAAATCGTTTTTAAAATATTTGAAGATATTTTCATATTACTAATTTTTACTTGCTCTAGCTCTAATCTTACCGGTTCTTCTAATAAAGAAGATATATACTTATTTTCATCACATATATTAAGCGGTTTTATTTTAAATTTTAGCAAATGATTTATTAGAGATATTAAATTCAAAAATGTTCCGTCATATAAATAGATTAAATTGTCTTTCATGAGAATAAACTTAATTGCTCCTTGTTTTGTTTTATTACTTCTTGATCTTCTAGTATTAAATTTGCTTCAATAAAACTCTTTTTAAAATATTCATGATTTATAAAGTATTTATTATTACATGTGATAAAATACTTTGCTCTTTTCATTACTATTCCCATTTTTTTCAAGTCTTGGAAATGAATTTTAAAATTTTTGCGACATGCAATAATTCTCTGGGCTGATTTTATTCCTATACCAGGCACTTTTAATAAGTCATAATAAGATGCGGTATTTATTTCTTTTGGGAATTCTTCTAAATGTCTTAAAGCCCAATTGGCTTTTGGATCCATTAAGATATTAAAATTCGGATTATCTTGATCTAATAAATCGTTTACTTTAAAACCATAAAATCGAAGAAGCCAGTCCGCCTGATATAATCTATTTTCTCTAACTAAGGGTGGTGTAATTAAGCTTGGTAACATTTTATCTTTATTTACGGGTACATAAGCTGAGTAAAATACACGTTTTAATTCATAGTTTTTATATAAGTGCTCACTTTTATTCATAATATCGAAATCGGTTTCTTTTGTAGCTCCTATAATCATTTGCGTACTTTGACCAGCTGGAGCATAGTTATATTTTCGATTTTCTTTTATATATGACATTATTTTAGTTACTTTATCACTATTTTTATTAGGAGCTAATAATTTTAAGCCTTGTTCAGTTGGAAGTTCAATATTTGCACTTAATCGATCTACTAAATTTCCTAATTCTTTTAACAAATATTCACTAGCACCAGGAATAGCTTTACAATGGATATAACCATGAAAATGGTATTTCGTGCGAAGCATACGAATCGTTTTAATTAATAATTCCATTGTATAGTCTGGATTTTTAATAATTCCTGAACTTAAGAATAACCCTTCTATATAATTTCGACGATAAAAATTCATGGTAATAGTACATATTTCTTCTGAAGTAAATATTGCTCTTTTAATATTATTGCTTCTTCTATTAATACAATATTTACAATCAAATATACAACAGTTGGTCATTAATATTTTTAAAAGAGAAATACATCTTCCATCACTAGCAAAGGAATGACATATTCCAGAGTATGTGGCATTGCCAATTCCATTTTCATTTTTTCTTTTACTTCCACTCGAAGAACAAGAGGCATCATATTTTGCTCCAGCAGCTAATATTTTAAGTTTTTCTTCTAAAGTCATATATATCACCTAATAAAATTATATACCAAACAAATGTATATGTCAAACAAATATTCGTTTCCAAGTTTTAGCAATTAAAAAGGCAATCATATTTTATGATTACCCTTTATATAATTTCATAAATTTTTCATATAATTCCTGACATTTTTGAACATCCATTTCCGGAACATTTTTTAATGGGTTTTCTATTTTTAATTCTTCATACTTTGAAAATCCTAAATGATGAAATGGTAAAAATTCGATTTTTTCAATATTCTTTATTTTTGTAAGATAATCTGCTAATTCTTTTAAATAATTTTCATTATCCATAATTCCTGGGACAATTACTTGTCTTATCCAAACTGGTTTATTACTTTTATTTAAACATTCAATAAATTTCTCACTTTCATCAATAGTTGTTCCCGTTAATTTTTTATATCCTTCTTTATTTGGATGTTTGATGTCTAATATTACTAAATCAATTAGAGATAAAATTTCTTCATATTTGCCTATACCAACTCCGGCTGTATCTAGTGCAATATGAATGTTTTCGGCTTTTAATTTTTTACATATATCAATTAGGAAATCTATTTGTAATAATGGTTCGCCTCCTGAGAAAGTTACTCCACCATTATTTCGCTTAAAATAAGGTTTATTACGAATAATTTTAGCAACTAATTCGTCAGTCGTATAATTTAATTCTCCCATTTTCCAAGTTTCTGGATTATGGCAATATAAACATCTTAGTTTACAGCCATTTAAAAATATTACAGTTCTTATTCCTGGCCCATCAACTAATCCAAATGTTTCAATAGAATTTACACTAGATTTCATTAAATCCTCTCGTGGAAAGTTCTTGCAATTACTTCTTCTTGTTGTTTACGCGTTAGACGATTAAATCTTACTGCATAACCAGATACACGAATAGTCAACAATGGATATTTATCTGGATTTTCCATCGCATCAATTAATGTTTCTCTGTTTAAAACATTTACATTTAAATGATGAGCTCCTTGAGTGAAATATCCATCTAGTAAACTTACTAAATTTTCTACTTGTTCCTCTTTCGTATGACCTAAAGCACTAGGAATGATTGAGAAAGTATTTGAAATACCATCACGACAACATTTTGCATATTCTAATTTCGCCACAGAATTTAAGGAAGCAATAGCGCCACTTTCATCTCTTCCATGCATTGGATTAGCTCCCGGAGCAAATGCAACACCTTTCTTTCTTCCATCTGGTGTAGCTCCTGTTTTAGAGCCATATACAACATTTGAAGTGATTGTTAAAACTGATAAAGTAGGTTCAGCATCGCGATAGCACTTATGCTTTGCAAGTTCTTCATAGAATTTTTCTGTTACTTCTTTTGCTATATTATCCACACGATCATCATCATTTCCGTATTTTGGATATTCTCCTTCAATTTTAAAATCTATCGCAATTCCTTCTTCATTACGTATTGGGAAAACTTTCGCATACTTAATTGCAGATAAAGAATCAGCTACTACAGATAAACCTGCTACACCATAAGCCATTAATCTTCTTACATGGGTATCATGTAGAGCCATTTGTCCTGCTTCATAAGCATATTTATCATGCATGTAATGAATAATATTCATCGCATTTGAGTATACTTCTGCTACTTTAGATAACATTTGGAAATAATTTTCTTTTACTTTTTCATAATCTAATACTTCATCAGTATTTTTATCAAATCCTTCAATTACTAATGTATCTTTTACTTCATCTACTCCACCATTTAATGAATAAAGCAAAGCTTTGGCTAAATTACAACGAGCTCCAAAGAATTGCATATCTTTACCTTCACGCATTGCCGAAACACAACAAGCAATGGCATAATCATCGCCATAAATTGGACGCATAACATCATCATTTTCATATTGAATTGCATCAGTATCAATACTCATTTTAGCACAATATTTTTTAAATTCTTCTGGTAATTTTTCGCTCCATAATACTGTCATATTTGGCTCTGGTGCTGGATCTAGATTCGTTAGAGTATGAAGGATACGGTATGATGTTTTGGTTACCATACTTTTATTATCCTCGGTTATTCCGCCAATAGATGCTGTAACCCAAGTTGGATCGCCTGAAAATAATTCATCGTAATCTGGTGTTCTTAAATGTCTTACTAATCTTAATTTGATTACAAATTCATCTATTAATTCTTGAATTTCGCTTTCAGTAATTGTTCCATTTTTTAAATCTCTTTCAAAATAGATATCAAAAAAAGCGTCTACTCTTCCTAAAGACATTGCTGCCCCATTATTTTCTTTTACCGCTGCTAAATAAGCAAAATAAGTCCATTGTACTGCTTCTTTACTATTTTTGGCTGGTTTTGCAAGATCAAAGCCATAACGACTAGCCATTTTCTTGATAGCATTTAAAGCTTTTATTTGCATTGATACATCTTCTCTTAATTGAATTAGTTCTCGATCCATTGGTCCAGTTAAACTTGCCAAATCTTTTTTCTTTTCTTCAATTAAATAATCAATACCATACAAAGCTACTCTTCTATAATCACCAATAATACGTCCTCTTCCATAAGCATCTGGAAGGCCTGTTAATAATCCTGCATGTCTTGCTCTTTTAATTTCATCGGTATATGCATCGAAAACACCATCATTATGAGTTTTGCGGAATTCGTTTAAATATTTATCTACTTCTGGATTTAATTTATAACCATAAGCTTCTAATTCTTGATAAACCATTCGAATACCACCATAAGGGTTTACGATTCTTTTTAGCGGTTTATCTGTTTGAAGTCCAACGATTACATCATCTTCTTCACAAATATATCCTGCATCAAAAGCGTCAATTCCTGACATATGATCTGTATCAATGTCTAATACTTTTTTCTTTAATTCTTCTTTTAATAATTCTGTACAGGTTCCCCATACTTTTTTGGTTTTTTCTGTTGCTCCTTCTAAAAAGGACTCATCACCTTCATAAGCTTTGTAATTTTTTTTAATAAAATCACTTACATTAATTTCTGTAGTCCATAGACCTTCTTTAAAATTTAACCATTCTTCTTTCATATTCAACCTCCATGCTAAAATATTATATCATTAATTCTTACTCTTGTTTAGATTATTTTACTTTAGTTGTCACTCCTTTGATATGTTTATATTTTTTTAAATCATCCATATTAATAAAGGGATAGGTATGCGTATAGAAAATAAAGTTTTATCTTTTAATATTATAATTAATTTTCTAGTTTCTATGATAAAAATTGGAGGAGGAATATTTTTCCAAACCTTTACGCTGGTCATTGACGGAATTTATACTATCGGAGATTTGATTACGGATATTTTAGCAATTGTTGGAATTAAATATGGTAAGAAACGTGCTAATAAAAGGTACCCTTATGGTTATGGTAGAATATTTTATATTATTTTACTTTTCATGGGAATTATTGGTTTATTTATTGGAATTACCGTTATTTATTTTAGTTTTACTATTCATTATCAAAAGCCTGCTTTAGAAATTATTTTTCTTATTTTCATGGCGATTATTCTTAAACTTTACAGTGCCAAAAAACTTTTTATTGTTGGCAAAAGGAAAAAAAGTGAATTATTACTCGCATCCAGTTTGGAATCTAAAAGTGAAGCTTATTCTACTTTAGGTTTAATAATCATTATTATTCTAAGTCAATTTATTCCTAAAATTGATATGATTGGTGGAATATTAATTGCTATTTTATTAATTTTTAAATCTTTACAACTTATTTCTCACAATATTTCATTACTGATTGGGAATTCATTTGATGATGAAAAAATTAAAGAAAAAATCAAAAAATATGTGGATAAATACAAAGTTATTCACATTACTAATTTAGAGCTTATACAAGATGGACCTTATTTTCAAGTTATCATTACTCTACAAGCAAAAAGAGATATTAAAGTTCGGAGTTTACTTAGAATACAAAATAAAATAAAAAAGGAACTTAAAGCAACAACATTAGGCCTTAAGTTCATCGAATTTCGTATTACTTAATTATTTTAAGAACAAAACTAGAGATATTACAAAGAATAAAATTCCTAAAATAAGAGTTAATCTACTAATAAATAGCTCAAATCCTCTTTCTTTCATATTTTGAAATAATACTTCATTTCCACCCGTAATGATTTGACCTGCATCACTAGCTTTATTTCCTTGTAATAATACTACTACAATTAATAATACAGATATAATTAATAAAATTGTCTCTAACATAACCATCATTCCTTTTTTGTAACAGGTATAGTATAGCATATTTTTTTATTTAAAACAATATTAATCACTTATTATCAAGCGTTTCTTTTACAATTTTTTCCCATCTTTCAGGTGTTGCTTCTTTATCAACGATCTTTTTTTGCTCTGTTTTTGGAATCTCACTATAAATAGGAGCATTATATTTTGCTACTCCCCCATGATGGGAACAAGCACCTCTTCCAGTAGCACAAGTTGGACTAAAAGTTCCGTCATTACATAAAGTACAATATCCAGTTATCTTTTTTTCGTAAGTTGTAATTGTTTCAAAGTGATATTTTTCTTCTTCGGCAGGATAATATTTATAAACTTCGTAAATTACTCCATTTACTTCACAATCACTAGTAACGGAAGTTCCATCACATGTAGGAATTTTATCTTCATTTTGAAGATCATTATCTTCAGTTTGATTCAATACTGGAGTAGAAGATTTTTCATTATCTGTATTGATGCCGTCCTTATCTTTTGACAAGATTTGATTGTTTGAAGAGCCAATAATTATAATCGCTAAAATAACTCCTAAAATAATCCATATTTTCTTTTTACTTTTATTTTTCATAACCCACACCTATATGTATATATTATAGTACAATATATAGAATAATACAATTTAATTTATGTAAGTCTTTTCAATGGTAAATAAAATTAGTATAATGAACTTAAGGTGATTAATTATGATAGATGATTTATATATTGAAAAAAATGGAGACACTTATATTCAATTGCAAAATGACTTAAAGCAAGGAAAGATCTATACTAAAGATGATTTAACTTATGATTTACTTTATACTTTGTCAATAAAAGAATCTGTTAGTGATTATTTAATTGGTAATATTTTTCAGCTTAATAAAGGACAAGTTTGCAATTTGCGAAAAAAGTACAATTTACAAAATCGTTTTGTTAGACGCATGATCGATTTTCCTGAATTTTATTTAGAACGAGCTAAGAAATTAGGAGTTTCTGATTGTGATTTAGAAACTTATTATAACAGTATTAGGGCACTTGCTAAAACCAAAAATTGGGATTTAAAATATGTGGAAAACTGCATTGCTGAAAAATTAAAAACTATTACTTATGATTCTTATTTAGATTGTGATTTTCAGGTTCAAGTTTCTTCAGATTATAATACTATAAATAGAAAAAAACTTTCTCAAAAAAGAAATGATGGTAAAAGAGTAGATCAGGAAAAAACTTTTTATCAGAAAAGAAATGCTGGTAAGTTGGGTGAAAAAATTGTCTTTGATTATTTAAATAAAAATTTATCAGATTTAGGATTTGTAAAAATAAATTGGGTTAGTAATATTTATAATAGTAAAGAAACTTATGATGGTCTTGGATATGATATTAGTGTTATTCGTGAAAATAATGAAAAAATCTATATAGAAGTCAAAACTTCTACCTCTATTCAAAATTATATTCATTTTAACATTTCTTCTAAAGAAGTAAGCTTTATGCATGGACTATTACCTGGCATTAATAAAGAGCAAGCTTATATTTATTATGTTTATAATATTGATTTTGATAGTTTAAATGCTAATATTTTAATTATTGATTATCATACTTTTGCTAATTTTAAGTTGCAGCCTACACAATATTTAGTTGAAGAAGAAATGATTAGTTCATCTTAATGTTTTTCCACGGATTTTTTCTTTTTAATCTTTTTATAGCCATTTCCATCGTTATTTCGTCCGGTTTTATTTTATCTAGTTCATTCCAAGCTATTGGCATAGATACTGTTAATTTATTCCTAATCCTAAGAGAATATGGTGCAACACTAGTAGCTCCTTTTGTATTTCTTACCCAATCAACAAAAATTTTCCCTCTGCGTTTTTCTTTTTTCATATTACTTGTATACTTATCCGGCCATTTTGCTTCCATTATTTTTGCAATATTTTTAGTAATTGTTCGGGCATTTTTCCATGTTACTTTTGTACTTAATGGTACTACAATGTGATAGCCTTTGCCACCACTTGTTTTTAAAAATGAAACTAATTTGTATTCATCTAATATACTTTTTAAATCTTTTACTCCTTCTCTTAATTTTTCCAAACTTAGTTTTTCGTCTGGATCTAAATCAAATACCAATATATCAGCATGATTTACATCATTTACTTTACTTCCCCATATGTGAAATTCATAACTATTCATTTGAACCTCGGATATTAATCCATTAATGTCTTTAATGTAATAGTGATCATTTTGTTTATCACTCTTATTTTTTATTCTCTTTTTCCCTAGAAATTTATAAATATTTTCAAAATGTTTTTTATAAAATTTCGGACCGCTCATTCCATTGGGATATCTTATGGTACTAATTAGTCTATTTTCAATTAGGGGTAACATGTGTTTTGATACGACTTTATAGTAATTTATAATATCTATTTTAGTAACTTTAGGATTTTGATATATTACTTTATTTGGATGAGTTATTTCAATTCTTTCTATGTTACTTGCTATTTCTTCCATGGTTCTATTTGTTTTTATACTTTTATTAAATTCATTTATATCATCAAATAAATGATGCTCATCTTTATCTTTAATTAGTAACCAGTTATTATCATCTTTTAATTTTATTAAAGTCCACATTCCCTTTAATCTTTCTCCCTTTAAAATAAATTTAATGGGTCCATTTTTAAAGTTTGGTTTATATTCTTTTACAGGGTTCCAATAACCCCTATCCCACAACATTACTGTTCCGCCACCATATTCTCCTTTAGGTATTGTCCCTTCAAAATTACGGTAATCTAAGGGATGGTCTTCTACCATAATTGCCAACCTTTTATCTTTTGTATTGTAAGATGGGCCTTTAGGTATTGCCCAGCTCTTTAAAACACCATTCCATTCTAGCCGAAAATCATAATGATCTTTTTTGGCTAAATGATGTTGAACGCAAAATCTTAATCTGTTTCCTTTTTTCCTTGTCTTTCCCACAGGTTCTTTTGTTTTTGTAAAGTCTCTTTTTTTATTATATTCTTTTAATTTTTTTTGCATATTAAAAACCTCTAATATTAGCTTGGTATTATTAGAGGTTTTTATGCTATTATATATCACAATATGCTTCATTATAAACCACAATAGCTAATACTATTCCACGATAAACTAGAAACTTTAAATTGCAGTATGCTTCATTATAAACTTTCGCACGTAATAAAGAAGAAAGTGTTATTTATACTTTAAATTGCAGTATGCTTCATTATAAACAGGTGATTTTTCTAATAAAACCAATAATACTATATCATAATAACTCTAATTTCTCTATAAATTTATATATTTACCTTTCAATTTTTCTGTCGATCTCCAAGAGTTTTTGCAATATTATAGGTCGACAGATTAGATAAATTGTTCATTTTCTTCTATAATTCTGGTAACAAATTCTTTTTGTAACCATTTTTTATTTCGTGATTTGAATATAATACAGGAATCCATCTCTTTTCTTAGATATTCTTTTAATTCTAATTTCATTTTTATAATTTGAGATTCTAATAATTCTCCTTCAAATACAGAATTTTGAACATGATACAAATATCTTTTGCATATCTGAAATACTTTTCTTTGTACCTTAACAAAGTTATCAACTTGTTTGATATCATAAATTAATATTACATACATATTACCACCATATTTTAAATCCTTCATATTTCTTGTCATTCATAAGATGCTTTATTAATTTATATAATTCTAGTTTTATTAGTCTTTCATATGTTACTTCCCTTTTTAAAGATTGGTGCATTATTGTTCTTTTTAAAGTATTTTCTAACTCTGATATTGTCGTTTTAACAGCATCGTCTTTCATTCTTAAATAGTAGTCTTCTTTTATAAAATCTTCTTTTGTAATAATATTTTTATTTAGTAAAGAAAATATAGTACGATCCACTACTAAAGGTTTAAATATTTCTGTAATATCTAGAGTGAGAGAAAATCTCTTTGTACCTGGTTCATGCAAATAACTTATTGTAGGATTTAACTCTGTTTGATAAATTATACTTAATGTTTTAGTATATAGTACTGAATTTAAAAGTGATATTAGTACATTTACCATTGTATCAGGTGGATTTTTAATTCGTTTTTCAAAGTCAATTTCTTGATTAATGATTATTTTCCATGCAGCATAATATGTTTTTCTAATATTTCCTTCTATTCCCATTAATTCTTCTACATTTTGACAAGATGCAATTTTGGCTCTTAATTTCTCAATTTCTTCTATATAAATTGTTAGTTCTTTTCCTCTAGTATTGTAATATTTTAAATTTCTTAAAATATTATAACTTGCAGCAATAATAAATTCTTTGGATATTTCTATTCTCTTTTCATTATCAAGATAGTATTTTACTTGATTAACTAATAGGCTTCCAGATATTTTTTGCTCTTTAGGGTAAAATGATCCAATATAATAATTATAATAATTAAACATGTGAACATTAATGCCATAGGTGGATAAAAATTCAAATAATTTATTATTATAAGTAACTTCATTAAAAATATAAATATCTCTAATTCTTTCGATTGGAATATCTTTTTTTAAGGAATTATTTGTATATAATGCTAAAGAATTATTATTTCTTTTTAGTTCTCCAGCACTAAATATAAAGTATGACTGTTTACTCATATCTCACACAACTCATAATAAGCACATTTTTTGCATATACTGCTGTTTATCTTTGTTGGAACTATGTTACTTTCTATGATCTTTCTTATCTCTTTTAACTTATTTTCTATAAATGAAATATCATCTTTCGTTAAATATATTTCTTGTTCATATTTTTCTTTAGGTATCTTTAAGATACCAACAGGATTTTCAATGCCATTTTGATATAAATTGTATAAATAATATTTGATTTGATATTCACTTGCTTCTTTTAGACTTTTACTCTTTTTTATTTCATATACAATACCATTTTTCATATAATCAATATTAATACAATCATTTATTAAGATGTGTTTATCTTCTCTTTTAAAAGTGTTTTCATCAATTAATTTCCCGAGATTCACATATTCGCTAGTATCTTCCAAAGTTATTCCTTTTGCATAATACCATAATTTTCTTGGACAAATCAAACTGTAGGCAAACATTAAACCTGTTATTTTTTTAGATAAATCTTCCTTCATCATTTACTTCCCTTTCAAAGCCATATTTCTTGCTATATTTCCCTTTTACCCTATAAATGTCTTTTATTTTTGCTATTAAGGTTAAATCTTTTTTGTAATCAAAATATATATTTGTTGTATATTCCATTAGTTGTTCTTTACTTTTGTATCGTTCTTCAACACTTAATTTTTTATCACTTATTTTTTCTATTAAATTATTTATCTTTTCATAATTTATATTATATACTTCATCTGGTATAATGGTTACTGTGTTGATATCCCTAAATAATGATTGTAATTCGTTATTGTCATATTTCATTGGATACATTTTTTGCATATATATTATTGCTTTTTTTAATTTTTCTATATATTTTGTATTATTTTTAGTTAATTCATCTTTATTATAAACACTATTAATATAATTTAATTTTTCTTTTTCATCTATTAAAGTATTATTATATTTTTCTAGTTTTTCTAATGAAAGTTTAACTAAATTTTCATCATAAATATGATTATTTATTTTAGTGTTATAAATAAAAACGTTAGGACTTTTAGGTAAGTTGTTTCCTTTACGATTACACCGCCCAAGTCTTTGAATTAAACTATCAGCAGGAGATATCTCCGTATGTAAAACATCAAAACTAATATCAAGGCTTGCTTCTACTATCTGAGTAGTTACCCATACTCCTGGTTTATTAAAACTTTTTATTTCTTCTTCTAATCTAGTTCTATCTTTTTTTATAAATCTAGCATGAAGTAGGTGAACTTCATCTATTTCTTCTTCCAATTTTTTAAACACTTCAATTGATTTTTTTACAGTATTACATATAACTAATACTTTCTTTTCTTTACTATCTTTTATTATTTCTTCATAATTAAAATCTTGATCTAGTATTTTAATAAAATGCCTTTTTTTATCACTTGTTGCCTCTATTTTTTTATAACTATTTTTTCCCACCATTTTTTCTAATTGCTCTTCTAAAAATAATGGCATTGTAGCTGTTATAATAGCAAATTTTCCGCCATAATCATTAATTGTTTTTAATCCAGTTAGAATACAGGCTAAAATAATAGGTGAATACATTTGAATTTCATCGATAATTACCTTGCTATAAGAAAGAGTTGCGATAAATTGTTCTTGACCTAAAGATTTAAATGGAAATTTAAAGATTTGATCTACTGTACATATTGTCAAAGGATAACTTAATCTTTTCATTTCTTTGTAATCATCATATTTTAAATCCTGATCATTTTTCAATAATTCTGTAAAACTATCAGAGTGAATAAGAGCAACATTATTATCTTCTCCATATTTTTTACATCTTTTATAAATATCATTACTTGCTACCTTTAATGGTAAAGTATAAAATCCCTTTGACGTTCCTAGCCATAAAAGTGATGCTTCTGTCTTACCAAGACCGGTACTAGCTACTACGATTATATTATTATTTTGATTATTTGAGGCAAACTCTTGAATCTCATTTAATACAAAATTAGCTTTTATTCCTTTCGTAATTAAATTATTTTTATTTTCTAATTCAGCGTAATTGACCCCACTACTGGCAGCATAATCAAATCGATTTAACATCCCTTTAATCTTGCAATATTTTTCCCAATCTTGTTCTTCTACTTCAATTTTATTTTTGCTAAATATCAAATCTTTTAGTTTAAAGCGCTTTTTTTCTACATTAAAGTCTTTTAATTCATTTTTAATGTAATCATTGAAAATTTTTTTATATTCTTCATCTGTACAATCAAAATCTCTAGTATGATGATAAAATATTGCTGTTGCAATTACTTTATAATCTTCTATTCCAAAATCCGAAATTAAATCTTCTTTTGGAAGAAATAATGGACTAAGAAAATTATGATATATTTTCTCTTGATTTTCTGTTTTCCCATTAATTTTATCTTGAAATAATTTGTTAGCTTTACCAAAATCATGATAATAGCAAGTAGTAAACATTAAATTTTGATATTCTTTTGTAAAAGCTTTAGGATATTTTCGAATAAAATCTGAGAATACCTTTAAAACTTTTTCAGTATGTTCTTTTAATGTTTCTTTTGGATTTGATTTAGCAATGTAGCAATTCATGTCTATTTCTGTTTTTTCATATAATTCTTTTTTTAATTCATTCACATTTACACTTCCCTTCTATTTATTAAATATTCAATTATACTTTATAAATTATTCGTATTGCAGTATGCTCCATTATAAACTAATGATAAAGGTAAAGCCGATATAGACCTACCTTACTTTATATTGCAGTATGCTCCATTATAAACGTTAGTGGTACTATAACTGCAATAGCTACGGTATTCTTTATATTGCAGTTTGCTTCATTATAAACTCTTCTTGAGTACAGCTAAAAGGGCTTTCTTGAGATCTTTATATTGCAGTTTGCTTCATTATAAACACTATAGCTAGTGAACCTCTTTTACTATTACCAGTCTTTATATTGCAGTTTGCTTCATTATAAACGTTGCATAATTGGTATCTGGTGAAAGTTCATTACTCTTTATATTGCAGTTTGCTTCATTATAAACTTAATTTCATATTAATTATATCATAAAAATAAAAATCTTTATATTGCAGTTTGCTTCATTATAAACACACTTATTGAATTTACAAATAATTTTTCTTTTGCCTTTATATTGCAGTTTGCTTCATTATAAACTCAAAAATACTATGACACTAATAGATATACTACTAGCTTTATATTGCAGTTTGCTTCATTATAAACTGGTGAATTTTCTGATAAAAATCAATAATATCACTTCAAAATAGTTTTCTTTTTTCTATAAATAAACTCTTTTTGTGCTATTTTTCTGTCGATCTCCCTGCATTTTTACAACATTATAGGTCGACAGAATTAGCAAAGAATAATTGGATATTCATACTGATCACCATAGGTATCTTCTAATTCTTTTCCTTTTGGATATAAACATGCTTTAATAATAGTATTAAACTGCCTTAGTCCAGTCTTTTTATTGATATGAAACTCTTTAGGTAAATTAAATATTGTTCCATAAACTTCATTTGTCGATACTGGTACATATATTGGCATCTTAGTATTAATTTCAGTAAATAACTTACATTCTTCTATACTTATTTTTTTTATATCTATTAAATCTTCATATCTTCCTAGAGCTAGATATGTATCTGGTTTTCTTAATTTTTCATAAATATATTCTAATTCATTTTCATCTTCTGGCTTAATATGAATTACTAAATTAATATCTTGAATTAATTCAATATATCCTATTCCCTTAGTTACTCCATATGTTTTGTTAATGCTTGTAACTTTAATATTATGTCTGCCTTTTTCATATGTCATTCCTTTAGAAAATGTGTATTTTGTATAAGTATCATTAATAGAGTCATTTGTTGTTCCTTGTATACTTATTTTCATTGGATGATATTCTGTAAAACCACAAGCCTTATGAATCATTCCAATTACTGTTGAATATGGGGGTAAAGGATATGATTCTTTTATTTGATAATTTAGTGGTTTTCGATAATTTGCTAAAGATTGTCTTATTTCTAGTCTAATTACCCTTATAGTATTCATTAACTTTACTTTCTAATTCATTAAAAAATTCTTTAATTGTTTTTGCATTTAGTTCGTTAATAATACTTGTTTCATTAGCAAATATCCCTTTTAATATACCAACACTTGTATTTTTATTTACATCATCATCATTTAAAATATCTTTAATTGATGATAATGATAAGTCTTCTTTATTAAGCGATAAACGATGTTCAAAGTACGGATTCTTTCTATCATATATGCCGCCAATTATAAATACTGGCGCTAAATTTTCTCTTCTTCCTCTAATATCGCGATATAAATATTCAACTCCCTCTAAAAAGTTATTGATGCGTTTTGATTTTTCTTCATTTGTTATTTTTATATTGCCATTATCATCAATTCCTATCAAATCTAAGTCTATACTTATCGTATAACTATAGAATGATCTGTGTATTTCACTTTTTACAATACTATTGTTTACATCTTCAACTCTTTTTGAAAGTCCCATATTTGTGAGATAATCTGTATCTCCCTTGTATTCTTCTAAAGATATGGCATTACTTAATCTTACTGGAGCATTTCTTGTTGTTGCTGCCTCATCAGAATCTGTTTTCATGTATCCAAATAAATCAATCTCTGGATAATCTTTGATTGTTGCATCAGGAGCAAATTGAACTACCTTTTGAGCACCGCCTCCTTTGCCTTCAACTGGGGTATTATCCCATCCCAAAGATTTTACTAAACTATATCTTAATGCTTGTCTTGATATATAAGTATAATTTTTATTATTCTTTCTTACAATTTTTTTGAGCATAGAACTATTTCTAATACTATCTCCATAATTTGCACTTTCTGCTTCAAATATTATACTAATTGTTAAGCCTTTTTTATTCATCTTTACCAACTCCATTCCTAAAACCTATAACAAAAGCATATCCTATTAATTTTAATTTGTCATTATCTGTTAATATTTCATATAATTCTTCTGGGATTAATTCTCCTGAAATATTTGATAAATTAGCAATTAAATTAAATAAACCATTTCCATCTTCAGCTTTGATCATATCAAGCATTTGAAATACTAACTCTTTTTTTCGTGCATCAATAAAATCTTTACTATATTTTGCTCCTATTTCTTTTATATTTTCATAATCCATTTTATTTCCTCCTTCTATCTTTAAAATAGTCATACAACTAGCACTAGCATATTTGTATTCATCGTTTAGGCTTAATAATAGTAAACGATCAATCAAAGGATATTGTTGATAGTTGTTTAAAATTCGATACATTACTTCCTCATAAATATTTAAATATTCATCTCTTATTTTAATTGATGATTTTTCCGATAAGCTTTTAAGCCTTTTATCATTATATTTTATTTTTAATAGAACGGTTTTTGATATAATATTAAAATCATACTTTTCTTGTTCTTTCATATTAGTAATTACTTCGATATTTGATAATTGTTTTAAATTTTTCTCAGTGATTTTATTAATCATTTCATTAAATTTTTGATACGCATTTAATTCGTTATCTGCAAAAATATCATTATTTATCAAATCCAAAGTTTTAACCGAAGTATTTTGATTAATAAAAATAAACGCACGATTATAGCTTGAAAATCCTAGCGGCAATAGTGCAAAAAGAAAATTACATAATGGACAAACAAAACAGTTTGGTTTAAAATTCCAGTAGTTAGAATTTTTTCTGGAAAAATCTTCAGTTAATGTTATAACGTAAGAAGTTCTCATCTTGCTTGATCCTTTGATATTTCTTCCACATTCACAGCAATATTCTTCCCCCTTTATTTCTTTTTGTAAATATTCCTTTAAAGGATTTTCAAAATAAGCTTTAAATTCCTCTTTGGGATCTTTAGCACTATTTTGACGATTTAGAAAACTTACTCCATTCCAAAAATATTGAATTACATAATAAGCAAGATCTTTGATTAAAAATATTTCTCTTAATTCGTTATTTTTTAGATCATTCAATACTTTTTCAGCTTTTTCTTGATAACTTCCTGTATTTTCTGATTTTAATTCTTTTAAATCTTCATAAAAATTAAACGAAAGTTTTTCTTTTACTATTTCATATCCTTTTTTATAACGATTTGAACTTAAAGACGTTTCAATCTCTTTTATTCTTACTTTTAGTTCTTTTTGCTCTAAGTCTTTTTCACAAATATTTTTTAACTTTTCTTCAATCCTAATTAATGGGCAAATATTTTGATATTTATTTATTAACGTTTTAAAGTATAAATTGGTTAAATCTGTATTAAGCAAAAAATCTTTATCAACTTTTAATGTAGATTTTTCTATTTCGTAAGCTGAATTATCTTCTTGTTCTTCTAACATCTTAATTAATCCTACGATGCCAGCATTAATACAAAAATCTTGTAAATTAAATTCTATTTGTTCCATATTACTCCTTTCTATCTATTATTCTAAAATATCCAAAACCACTAGAACGCATGGATCCTAAACCAATTTTATTTAAAATATTAATTAATTCTGGTTCTCCATATAACTTAAATGTTCCAAGAGATGCCATAACACTACCATTATATATTTTAACTATTGTTGTTTTAGTTTCTACCTTTTCTAATTTGAACCCATCTAATTGGCAAGTGTAATTTAATTTTTCTAAAACATTTTTTATGTTTAGTTTTAGTACTTCATTAAATTTCTTGTCATCTACATGATAATAATTATCTTTGTTTGTTTCTTTATCGTGCAAGCGAGCCACTAAAGGTGAGTCAAATTTAATTAGCGCAATATTTTTATGATACTCTGGAATTATGTTTGTTTTTACTTTTGTTAATATCATAGAATTATTTTTTAGCTTAAATGGTATTTTTTCTTTTTGTCTCAAAAGCAAAGCATTGTAAAATTTTATTATATCCTTAGATATGTCTGATTTTATATGTATTGTAAAATTGTTGCTATTTAGTACAATGTTATTCTTTTCAAATACAGGATTATTCAAATAAACTGTAAAACTAAAGGGTTTAATAGATGTATTAGAATACCATTTATGATATAACTCTTTATCATACTTTGTAAGCGCTTCTTTAAAAAACGAGATAATATATTTCCTGTAGTCTATTGGTAATGTTGCTATATTTATTTTAAAAGTTAAATCTATTTGCATTATGTTCCTCCTTTCATTTATACTTTAATGTTAACAACTTTATTTTTGAATGTCAATTTATTATTAAATATATTGATATAATTTTTTCTGATTTGAATTTTATTTAAATTTATGATTAATATTTAGACGTATTTTAATTATGCAGATTGCAATTGAATAACTTTTTAGTTATTCTTTTTTATATCAAAACAAATCTGTCGACCTATGATAATGTTAAAATCCTAGGGGATCGACAGAAATATAAGAATTAAAACGTATGATTATAATAGAAAAATACGGGTTATTATGATATAGTATTATTGGTTTTGTTAGAAAAATCACCTGTTTATAATGAAGCATACTGCAATTTAAATGATGATATGGACTTTATTAATGATTTTGTGGAAAGGTTTATAATGAAGCATACTGCAATTTAAATCTCTATTGTCTTTACATAAATATCAAGTGAATTATTGTTTATAATGAAGCATACTGCAATTTAAATTTTATGTAATGAAATATAAAGGAACTTATGTCATAGTTTATAATGAAGCATACTGTAATTTAAAGATGCCACTTCCACTTATTTTATCAGCTTTTGCATTAGTTTATAATGAAGCAGATTGCAATTTAATTTTTTAGTAAACAAAAACTAGGATTTCCTATTGAAACTCCTAGTTTTTAGCTATCAAACAAACCAAAAGGTCTGATTTTCCCAAAAATGGGGCGAGATAAGGGAGTCGAACCCTTGCATAACAGAGCCACAATCTGCCGTGTTAACCACTTCACCAATCCCGCCATTTGAATAATATTAGAATATCAAATTTTACTCTAAAATGCAACTATTTTTGATTACTTTGCTATAAAATCTTTTTAAAATATGTTATACTTTTGTTAAGTGCTAGTAGAGACTTGGTTTTTACTAGCTTTTTTATAGGGGTGATAATGTGATTATTTTTGTATGTTTAAAAAAAGAATTTGATGAATATGTAAATCATGGAATTATTAGTAATAAAGTTTATGATGCTTATAAAGAAAAATTAGGAAAAAGGACTAAATTAAATCAAATAAAAGCTTGGGCTAATAGTTTGCCTTTTATGAAACCATTGTTAGAAAATTTACCTGATGATGTAGGTATTGCTATTGAATTTAATATTCCTCTTACTAGCAAAAGAGTAGATTTAGTAATTAGTGGATATGATAATAATTATAAACCAGTCATTATTTTATTTGAATTAAAGCAATGGGAATATGTGGATGATGTTAAAAATCAAGATGCTGTTGTAAAAACTTTAATTTCTAATAAAGAAAAAAACTCTTTACATCCATCTTATCAAGTTTTATGTTATGCTGAATTATTAGAAAATTATAATCATTATATAGAAAACCACGAAGTAAAAATTATACCCATTGTTTATTTACACAATTATTCTTTAAAAGTTAATGATGTTTTATTAGCTAATAAATTTAAAAGGTATTATAAAAAAGCACCTATATACGGAAAAGAAAATGTTACTCAATTAAAAGAATTTATAAAGAATTCAATTATATTTGGTGATCATTTAGACATTGTTAAACAAATTGATCAAAGCGAAGTAAAGCCAAATAAAAAATTACTAGATTCTTTAGAGAATATGATTCAAAATAATAAAATATATACTTTACTTGATGAGCAAAAAACAGTTGTTGAAATTATTAAACAAGAAGCTAAGAAAGCTTTTGCTATGAGCGAAAAAAGAGTTATTATTGTAAAAGGCGGCCCTGGAACAGGCAAATCGGTTGTTGCTATTTATTTACTTGGTGAGCTTTTAAAATTAGGATTAATGGGAGCTTATGTTTCTAAAAATATGGCTCCAAGAAAAGTTTATAAAAATAGCCTTGTTCATAATAACGAAATTAGTATTCATGAATTATTTAAAAGTTCTGGTTATTTTTTTAAAGATCCTGAAAATAAGTATGATTTTTTACTTGTAGATGAGGCCCATCGACTTCAAGAAAAATCAGGCATTCATAATAATATTGGAGAAAACCAGATTAAAGAAATTATCCATGCTTCTAAATTATCTGTTTTCTTTATTGATGAAAAGCAAATGATTACCCTAAAAGATATCGGGAATATCGCTAATATAAAATATTTTGCTAAATTCTATCAAGCTTCTATTGTTGAATTAGAGCTTCAAAGTCAATTTCGATGTAATGGTAGTGATTCTTATTTAGATTTTATTGATTCACTTTTATATAACAAAAGAGGAAACTATAAATTTCACTTTGATTTTCAAGTATTAGATACCCCTAATGAGTTAAGAGACTTAATTCAGTCTAAAAACACTTCTAATAACGCTCGTTTAGTTGCAGGTTTTTGTTGGAGTAGATATGCTAAAGAGGCTGATAATCAGGATTATATGGATATTACTATCGGCGATTTCCAGTCTAGTTGGAATTTGAAGCATGGGGAACCTTTTGCTACTAGAGAAAATGCCATTAATGAAGTTGGTTGTATCCATAATGTTCAAGGACTTGAATTTGATTATATTGGAGTTATTATTGCTCCAGATTTAAAATATCAAAATGGAAAAGTTATTACTGATTATAAAGAAAGAGCTAATACTGAGAAATCCTTATATGGATTACATGTTTTAATGAAGCAAGACAAAGAATATTATGAAAAACTTGCGGATATCATTATTAGAAATACTTACCGTGTTTTACTCACTCGTGGTCTTAAGGGTTGTTATGTTTATGCTTGTGATCCTAAATTACAGGAACATTTAAAAAAAATAATAGGTACCAGAATGATTCATTCTTAATTCCTATTATTCTTATTCATATTGTTGTTTATAGGTTGGGTCTTTTAATTTACTTGTTGATAGAAAACCTGCTTTAGCATTTATAACATCAGGTATGCGATTTACAATATCAGCACAGGTTAGTCTCACAGTATCTGGTTTATTAATTGTTACTGTAGTATTTGGTTCGCCATAAATTGTCCATTCATTTTTATCAAAATCTTCTTTACTATAAACTTTGCCAATACATTCAGCTTCGATTATAATTCCTTCTTTGGTTTCTAATGTGGTAATGGCACTCATTCCTGTTGCATTTCCTTTTTTGATATCCATGTTTAAAGTATCACTATGTATGTCTTCTTCATGTGTTGTTGGGACACATTTTTGACTAATTTTTACTGTTGTTAGATTTAATTTATCTGCTATCCAACTTGCAGCATTCCACATATAAGAAGCATTAAATTTCCTTTCATTTATTAATTTTTGTCTTTCTTTTTCACTTATATTATCTGATGAAGCTATTTCTTCTTCAAATTTTTCTAAAGAAAGTCCAGCACCATGAGCTTTCGCTAAAGCTAAGCCATAATCTTCTACATTGTAAGAGCTGCTACCTTTTATTTTTGCTATATTATGAGTAGATGCCGCTATTGTTGTAATTAAATTGCCCCAAAATATATCTTGATATCCACATCCAACTATTGTTACATTATATGCTTTAGCTAAAATATCTAATTCTTTATAGAGAGTTGGATTAGAGCTTTCGGCATAAAAACATTCTTCAGCTGTTGTGATAACATTTACGCCATTTACAACACATGTTCTAATTGTATCTTCAATATCATTCAAGTAACTTAATGTAGAAATCACCGCTATATCTGGTTTCGTCTCTTTTAACAATCGATCTAATTTAGATAGATCTTCTATTTTTATTTGATGTGGCTCTTTTCCCATAATAAGGCCAATGTCTTTGCCAATTATTTCCGGATCAATATCAACTGCCCCAACTATTTTAGCTCCTAAATCATCAATATATTTCATGATGTATTTGCTCATTTTCCCGCAACCGATTTGAAAGACTTTAATTTGTTTCATTTAAATCTACTCCTTCTTCTCTAATCATATCCGCAAATTCTTTTTTAAATCTTTCTATTTCTTTTAGCTTGGCATCTTCATAAATATTTCTGGCATTACATATCGCTTTATAAAAATGTTTTAAAGTTACCATTTTTTTATTATCATATAAGGCAAAAGTAAAAGCATTTGATACAATTGTTAAGCATATATCGGGATAACGAGAAGCTATTTCATATACTCTTTTATATTCATCCGTCATTTCAACAATAAAACGCATAATTTTTTCTTTTATAAAATCTGTATATTCACATCTTACTCCAGTTGTTTTTTCTATTTTAGGTAAAGTTCCCATTAATATTTGTACTGTTGTATCTTTGTCTGCTTCTAAAACTTCAATTTTACTAAATCTTCTTAGAAAAGCTCGATCTCTTAAAATATAATGTTCATATTCTTCTGTTGTAGTTGCTCCTATCATTTTAATAGTTCCTCTATCTAATCCGGCTTTTAACATATTAGCAAAATCCATTCCACCTTCTTTATTTACTAAAAGGTGTGTTTCATCAATAAAGACAACCGTATCTTTTTTGGCGGCAAGTTCTCTTACTAATAAATCAATTCTATTTTCTGTTTCACCACTACTTGTTGTACTTCCGATTAAACTAGATATGTTTATCTTTATTATTTGATAATTCAATAAAACATCAGGAACATATCCTTTAATAATTCGGTACGCTAATCCTTCTACGATAGCTGTTTTACCTATTCCTGGTTTACCTACTAAAAGAGCACTTTTTTCAGGAGTTAAAAGCGTTAGAATCACTTGTTTTATTTCGTTTTCTCTTCCTATTGCAGGGTCTGTAACATATTCTTTATTTGTTAAATTTTCACCATATCGTTCTAGCATGCTTATTTCTTCCATAAATATCCACCTATTCTATTTTTATTATAACATTTTTTCCTAAAAATAAAAAGTAAATCTATTTAGACTTACTTAAATTTCTTTCACCCATAATCCATGTAAATTACAATAAGAATAAGCTTTTATAATTTTTTCATTTTCTAAAAGGGCAAAATAAGCAATAGGTTCTTCTCCTGGTCTTAAGTTTACTCGTTTTATTCCCATATTTGTCTCTAAATAAATCCATTCAATATAATGGGATTCTTCCATAGGGTGTAGTGTTTCTCCTATTGTTATTTTTACTGTGGTTCCCTCTTTTTCAATTACTGGTATATGTTTTTCGGTTGCGGCTTCTGTACTATTAGCTGTTAGTAACACCATATCTATTCCACAGCAAATTGGTGTTACACCACTATCATTAATTAATTCAATTAAATTTCCACAACGACGACATAATAAAAATTTTCTGTTCATTTTACTTCCCTCCAATATAAGATTAGCAAATTATTTATAAAAAAGCTATGTTTATTTTCTTTTCTTTACATTTGGTTTATGGAACAGGAGATTCTTGAACTTGTTCTAAACCTACTTTCGTCGTTAAATTAATCGAAATAAGCTTACACTTTTCAAATATTTCTTCATCTGACCCTTCTATTAATTCTACTTCGGGATAATTATACTTAAATGTAAATTCGTAAGCTTGGTTTTCCTCTACATTTTGTGCTAATGCTCTTGGCACTTTTACAGTAGTTACTTCTTCAAATTGGAATTTTCTTATTGTCAAATATAGATAATCATAGTCATTACTTTCTTCAATATTTAAGACATTATAGGTATTTGTAAATTCATAAATTACACTAGGAACATTTTGATTATTTTCTTTATTTTCTAATAATTCTTTTTTATTTTCTTCTGATAAATAAATATTTTTTTCAATATCAAAATTATCTACATATATTTTCTTTTCTTTTAAATTATTAATAATCTTATTTAAATATTTTTTATTCCATTTGAGATTAGAAACTTCATAGTCTAGATAATACCCATTATTATAATTTCGCAAAGCTATTTTTACTTCTGCTTCTTCTATATCTGGATATACATATTCAATTTTAATAGTATCTTCTAAAGTATTATCAATAATAATGTTATATTTGCCATATAAAACTAAATCATCACTCATTTCTATTTCTTTGGTTACTGTTTTAGTTTCTTCATAAACACTATCATATATAATTTCGGTATTAGCAATTTCAACTGTACTTAGTGCAAGTCCTGTTCCAGTTAAAATAACTACTACTATTACTTCAACTAAAATATGTTTTGCCTTTATCTTTTTATTAAAAACAAAATCTACTCCTAATTCTAATAGTAAAAATCCACCTTGAAATAATGCTACTAATAAAATAAAGATTCCAAAATAAGTTACGCCTTTAATTAATAAATAAATTCCTAATCCTAAAGCACAAACAATTGCTATTAAATAACATATTACACCTAATAAACACATGATAACAATAAGTTTTAAGAAACCAATACAAATATTTACTATCATATCAGTTATTCCTTTTTTCTTTGGATTGATTATAAGTTTATTTTCTGTTTTTTCTTCTTTGCCATTTCTTTCTTTTTTCTTCTCTAGTTTCTTTTTTGGTTCTTCTTCATTTTTTTCTTTTTTTTCAAATTCTTCTTCAGCATTGGCAATAATTTTTTCTGAAAAACCTTGAAAATATCTTTTTTCTATTATTTTTATAAATAAAATTACGGCTAAAATAAGGTAAGTGAGTTCAACTATAAAGGACCAAATTCCATAGAAAATTGAAGATATCGGCGCTCCCAAATCACCAAATATATTCCAGCCTAAATCTTTTAATAATAAGAATGGAATTTTTAAAATGACAATGATTAAAACAATTAGCGCTATTTCAATTACAAATTTTAATATTTCTTTTCCACTTTTATGACTCAATTCATTTAAAATATAATCAAAGCCTTGGGAAACTTTATTTATAAAATGATTTAAAACATTTGTATCTTTTTGCTTTACTTTATAAGCTGCTAGTAAATCATTTACTATCTCATTTATGTCTCCAAGTTCTTTTACTGCTTCTTCTTCCGTTAAACCTCTATTTACTTTTTCTTCTATGTAGCCCTCATATTCACTTATTATATCTTCTACTTCTTTATCTTCTAAAATATTTAATTCTTTTCTTAATTTATTTAAAAATTCTTCTTTATTCATTTTTTTATGCTCCTTTCAATAAAATCGTTTACACTTTTAGAAAATTTTTGCCATTCTTCTAACTCTTTATTCAATATTTGTAATCCACTTGAAGTAATATGATAATATTTTCTAATTGGCCCTTCTGTTGATTCTTTTGTATATGTTTCAAAATATCCTTCATTGGTTAATCTTTTTAAGATGGGATAGATCGTTCCTTCACTAACATCTACTACTTTACTTACTTTTTCTACTAGCTCATAACCATACATATCCACTTTTTCAACCATTACTAGTATTAAAAGTTCTAAGACTCCCTTTTTAAATTGCGTGTTAATATTATCACCTCTTTCGCTACTATCATATATCTACTACTTGGCTTTGTCAAGTACTAAATAATACATATATTTATATTTTTGTAAATTTGTGGTAAACTAATTATGATAGGATGGTTATTATGAAAGCTAAAACTTTGGTCGTACTTTTGGTTGTAACTAGTATTTTACTTATTTACAGTATGATTTGTTATTCCTTATTAAATAAAAGTATCGAAGTTAGTACTAAAAATATTATTTCAGATTATTTGGCTAAATCTTCTATTACTTCTTATGAATATTTGAAAGCTAATAGTACTAAAAAAGATACATTTCAAGTATTTGTAAAATCTGATAATCAATATTTTACTTTTATTTTTGAGTTAAATCAGCATGATTATCAATTATTAAAAGTGTATCCTTCTGTTCCTGATTATATTTCTACATTATAAAAAGTCACTTATTGGTGACTTTTTCATTATTTTTTAAAGTTTTAGATAATTCTTTATAAATTTTTACAATTCGAATTAATATTTCTTTACTATCCATTACAAGATCATTACATGCTATTAATGTTGCTAAACCATTGGCATATAGCCATACATTCATAAATAAAGTTTTAGCCTCTTCAAAACTTAAACTATGTTTATTTACTAAATTTATAATTGTTGATTGATTCCATTTTTCATTTAATACGTCATTAATATCTGTCCAATTTAAGTTATTAGATAGAAACATGCATTTGAAATAGTTTTTATGCATGTAAGCAAATTCAACATAAGCAACACAAACTGTTATTAAAGCATTTTTATTATCTACTCTTTTCATGATAAATTCATCATATTCTTTTTTTATGATATTATTTACATCTGTTTTTAATTCTTCTAAACTTTTATAAATTCGGTAAATTGGTTTAGTAGATATTCCAGCATTTTTAGCTAAGTCTCGAGCATTAATACATTCTATCCCTTCTTTTTCAACCATTTTTACTGCTACTTTTAATAAATCTTTTTTTTCAATAATACTTTTTCCAGCCATTAAAACACCCTTTTCTACATCGGTAACTTACGTTATCATTATATAGAATTATTGCCTTTTTGTCAAATTAAAACAAATACTAAAATGTACTTGTTTAATCTTTTTTTATTTTGATTATAAACTGATAAGAATCATTTAAATCTGTTTCTTCTAATACTATATTAAATCCTTTATTTTCTAAATTAGTTTTTGTTTCACGAACCGTATTAATAGCTGTTTTTAAATCAATACCTAATTTTTCTTCTTGTTGTACTTCATAATTTGGGTCTAATGTTTCAATTAAGTCTACTGGATCAAATATTTCCGATTCTTCCTTAGCACTTAGATCTAATGAACTACCAAAATTAGAGTTTAAAAGTGATGGTTCTGGTTTAATTTCTTCTTTAATACTTTCGTTATTTATTTTAGGTAATTCAAAATTTAAAGTTGGTGTTTTTAATATTGGTTCTTCCATATTCATATTTACTTTTTCATTTTCTAAAAAATTGAAGAAATTTCCTTTGGAATCATTTTTAGCTTGATCCACTGGTATAATATCGGGATTAAACATTTTTTCTCTTTCTATTTCTCTTAATTTACGTGCTATATCACTTTCTTCATTAACATTTGGTATTTCAGTTGCTTCTTTTCTAATAGCATCAATATCTATACTTTTTACTAACGGAACATCGGTATCATCATTATCTTCTTTATCAGTATTATTTAGTTTTTTTAATTCACTATCTAAATCTCTAACGGTCATTCTTTCATTGATAATCCTTTTTAGCCATTTTCTTTGTTCCTCATGGTCTGGTATTACTAATAAACTTCTAGCATGTCTTTCACTTATTTGATTATTCATTAAAGCTTTTTGTACTTCTTCATCTAAATTTAAAAGACGTAATTTATTAGCAATAGCACTTTGTGATAAGCCCATTTTTTTAGCTAATTCTGTTTGAGTTAAATATCCTTTATCTAATAAATTCTTATAACTTCTTGCTTCTTCAATTGCTGATAAGTCTCTTCTTTGAACATTTTCAACTATTGCTACTTCAGCACTTTTATTATCATCGATATCAGCTATAACTGCTGGAACAGTTTTTAATCCAGCTAAAGTTGCTGCCTTATATCTTCTTTCACCAGCAATTATTTCATATTTATCTTCTATTCTTCTTAACACAAGTGGTTGTATAATTCCGTGTTGTTTGATTGAACTTGCAAGCTCTTCTAATCCTCTATCATCAAAATTAAGACGTGGTTGAAACCGGTTTGGTATAATTTCATCAATAGGTATTTGTAATATATTTTGCTCTAAATTCACTCTTATCAGCCCCATTTATCTATTATTTATATCATATCATTATTTTTGTTTTTTTTCAATGTTTAAATCACTATACAAATAAAAAGGAGCAAAATGCTCCTGTGAAGTTTGTCTGTTTTTGTGTTGAAAAAATTAAATTTCATACGGTGTTGAAGAGGTACCATTTCCTAATTTTGCAGTTACATCAGTCGACAGATTGATTACTGGGCGCACACCATACGCGTTACTCACCCAGTAGCCGCCGAGCTGGCCACTCGAATTCACACGGAACACGTAAGCCCAACTATTGCTACCACCAACATCAAAGTAATACGGAGACATGGTCCAATATGCACTATTTGTATATAGATAATAACTTTGATTAGTTTGTCCATATACTCCTCCAGCCATTGATACTTCATCTGCTGTTATTAATCCTACTGGGTTTGTTAGTGCTTTATTTCCTCTACTACTTCCACTTACCGTGTACATATCTTCATTATTCTTACATTTTAATGTTGGGTTCTTTGTACTATTTACTAGTCGGATATATCCTCCATAATATGTAACCGTTGTTCCTGTCCCTCCTTGTCCATTACTGGTTGACGAGTTTGTACTTGGCTCTCTATCTCCGCAGAATCCTGCTTCTGTACTTACCTTATCCCCATATCCTTTATTTGCTATATTTGTTTGATACCAACTATCTAATGTATTCTTTATTCCACTATTTGTTCCTAATCCATGTACTTGTCCTACCGTATACATATATCCTACATATGCATTATTATTATATGTACTACCGTTTATAGAAAATGTATTTGTTCCTATTTGTGTACCTGTTCCTGTTGTTGCTGGACTACCGTTGCCGCTATAGATCATTCGGATACTTCCATCTCCATTGATTCGGATAATCCGCCAATAGTATCCCGCAAATGATACCCAGTTGTTATTTACTGCCCCTCTAAAGTAATAACTATCTCCCCAGTCATCTTGAGTTTTAAACACTCCTTCATCCGTTGTTGCTACACTTGCAAAGTTCGGTGTCCCGCTATTGATTTGATTATCTCTTTTAATGGCATCTGCTAATAATATTTTTTGTTCATCAAAATATAAATAGCATTTTGTTCCTTTGGTAGTCATTGGAGCAATATTTAATGTTTTTGTATTCATATCATAAGTGATCGTCATATCTTGTTTTTCATCACCTATTTTACAATAGCTTTTCTCACTATTAAATGTATATCCTGAATCTGGTATTTGATCTACCCTTGTATAGTCATTACCATCTTCAATATAAACACCAATTAGATTTAAGTCTGATAATTCATAATTTATTGTTCCATTCACTAATGGTATTGACTGGGTAGTACGATATTTTGCTCTTGTAAAGTTTAATACTACAGCACTAATAATTGCTATACATACTACTCCTATAATGATATTTCTTTTTAAATGACTTCTCTTTAAAGTTTGAAACTCCATACTTTCTCCTCTTTTCTCATGAATAGTAACATACTTTTAAATAAATTACATGGTATTCGACAAAAGTTATCAAAACTTGCCAAAATTATTATCATATAATTATCTATGTTATATTTCTAATATACATTATCATTGAGAATTAGTCAATATTTTTGTGAATATTTACAGCCATAAAAATATACAGTCGCCTTTATTTAAGTGAATATGTACAGCTTTTAATCTATGAAAACTATAATCATAATAAAATACTTATAAATAAGCAAAAGAGAGTGGTTTTATGAGATTAAAAGATATAAGAGAAGAAAGTGAATTAAAGCAATTTACTGTTGGTGAACTTATAGGAGTTACAAGAGGAACATATTCTTTATGGGAACTAGAATTAGATATTATCCCCTTGAAAAGATTAAATAGTTTTTGCAATGCTTTTAATTGTAGTATTGACTATGCTTTAGGATTTACTAATACTAAAAATTATAAACATAGTAAAAAAGAAATTAATATTAATTTATCAGCTAAAAGATTAAAAGAAATTAGAAAAGAACATAAACATACTCAAGAATATATTGGAAAAAAATTATCTTTAAATCGAAGTTTAATTAGCAAATATGAAAAAGGTCATACTTTAATTAGTACAACCTTTTTAATGGAATATGTAAAACTATATCATATTTCTAGTGATTATTTATTAGGAAAAATAGATACTAAAATAATAATAAAAGAAGCTGATATACTAACTTTTAATAACCAAGTTATATAAAAAAGAATTATACTAAACTAGTATAATCCATTAAGCAATATCAGCACTACTACTAACATTAAGAGAATAATCACTAAATTCTTTTTTTAAATATTTAGGATAAGCAGCAGCCCCAATCATAGCAGCATTATCTGTGCAATAAAGAAGTCTAGGAATCATTAATTTAGCATTATATTTACTACATAACTTTTCCATTTCGCTCTTTAAATATTGATTGGCAGATACACCACCAGCAATAACAAGTCTTTTAATGTTGGTGTTTTTAAGTGCAAGTTCTACTTTTCTAACTAATTCATCTACTGCAATATCTTGAAAAGTTCTAGCTAAATCGGATTTTCTAATCTCATTACCACGTTGAGCCTCATTATGTACTAAATTAATAACTGCACTTTTAAGTCCGCTATAGCTAAATTGATAAGTATCATCCATAACCGGTTTTGGTAACTGATAAGTATGTTCTCCTTCTTTAGCGAGCCTTTCAATATTTGGCCCACCAGGATATGGAAGACCTACTACTCTAGCTACTTTATCATAAGCTTCTCCAATAGCGTCATCCATTGTTTCTCCAAGTTTTTTAAATTGATAATCATCTTCCATTATAAGTAACTCTGTATGCCCTCCACTAACAATTAAAGCTAGCAAAGGATATTCCATTTTATTTTCTAAATTATTTGCATAAATATGCCCAATTAAATGATTAACAGCAATTAAAGGTTTATGATACATTAAAGAGATTATTTTAGCTGCTTCTACTCCAACCATTAAAGAACCGGTAAGACCTGGAGCATAAGTAACAGCAACCGCATCCATATCTTCTATTTTCATCTGTGCTTTTTCTAAACAATCCTCTAATACTAAAGTTATTGCTTCTGTATGCATACGACTAGCAATTTCTGGAACAACACCACCATATTTAGCATGCGTATCCATTTGCGTTGTAACTGATAAAGAAACAACTTCACAGCCATTTTTAACGATAGCCATACTAGTTTCATCACAGCTTGATTCTATTGCTAAAATATAGACATCCATATTCTCACCTCACTTTATTATTCACTTTTTCTTGACATCAAATAAGCATCATCATCTTTATAATAATTCTTTCGCACATGAATAACTTCAAATCCAAATTTCTCATACAAATTTAATGCTGGAATATTTTTAGTAGCAACTTCTAAAGTAATAACCTTTAGATTTTCGTCCATATCACTAATTAAATAATCGAGTAAATTACTAGCAATCATTTGTTTACGATATAAAGGATCAACTACTAAACTTAAAATATCACAAGTCTCATAAAGATAAGTAGCAGTTAAAAAACCCACAACTTGGTCATCTTTCTCATAAACAAAAACTTTAGAAATACCATCCTCTAACATCTCATTAATAGAATAAACTTTACTAAAGTTTTCTTCAAGTAAACCACCAAGTTCATTAATCCTTGGAATATCATAAACATCAGCTTCTCTAATCATTGTCCACCTCAATTTTCTTAACATAAATAGGTTTAACAAAATGAGGTTCTACCGCTGACTTATTTTGTAAATATTGATAAACCATATCTAAATTAATTTCTTCATCTTCTATTATATTTTCTGGATAATCCTCTAACTCTTGATTACATAAATAGAAATAGTCTCCTATTAACTCATGATCTTTATCAAATCGTCCTACAAACATTCCATTTCTATCTTTAAACCCGACCAAACATTCATTATCATATTTCAAAGCTAAAGCTTGTAAATAAGAAATAACCTTTAGAGGAACACTTTTACAATAACTAATTAATTTAGAAACAACTACACCAATTCGCACCCCTGTAAAAGATCCTGGTCCATTAATAATTATTATACCACTTAAATCATCAAAAGTAACGCAATTTTTTTCCAGCAATTCTTCTAACAAAGGAATAAATATTTCCGAATGCTTTCCTTCACATTTAATAAATTGATCCCATACCTCATTATTTTTAAATAAAGCCAATCTTAATTCTGTATAATGAGTATCAATAAAAAGTATATACATAAAACCCTCCTTTAGAGCACAAAATCTCACATTTTAAAGTGAGATTATAAAACAGCATTACATAATTCTTCGTATTGTTCTCCATGTGGAACAAATAAAAGAACTCTCGTATTTTCATCAACAATCTTAAAATTAATATCTAGTCTTTCACTTGGAAGCCTATCTTCAATCAATTCAGACCATTCAATAATACAGATTCCATCTTTATTAAAGTAATCTTCAACTCCAAAATCTTCATTATCATTAATCCGATAAACATCCATATGATATAAAGGCATTTCACCACTCATATATTCTTTTACTATCGTAAATGTAGGCGAAGTAATATTATCAGTTATGCCTAATGATGCTGCAAAACCTTTAACAAAAACTGTTTTGCCACTTCCAAGATCGCCATTTAGACAAATAACCATACCTGAAAATTTCTCACTTTCAATATTTTCAGCCAAAGTTAAAGTATCTTGAACATCTCTTGATGTAAATTTATAATCCATGTCACTCACCTATCGTTATTATAGCAAAAGACAAACCCAATATACAACCCATTTTTTTAAATTTGACACAAAAATCATATCATATAAAAATATATTAGAAAAATCTATTCTTTAATATATTTTGAAAACATATTAAAATATATATGAGGTGTGAAAATGGATTTTGTTGTAAGACAAACAAGGCAAAAAGATCCAGCTAGTTACAAATCTTTATATATTAAAGATTCGCTGTTAAAAGAAGTTGAGAAAATAGCAAAAGAAAACAGCACCTCTTTTAACAATGTAGTAATTAGTATGATCGAAGCCTGTATCTATGGTAATGGTGAGGGCCAAGAAGAAAATAAAGTAAGAAATTAATTTATTTTTTATAGATACGAAATCTCCTTGAAGTTTCACAACTCAAAAAAAGAGCTACAAAGCTCTTTTTTTAATCTACTAAAACATAACCTAAGTTCTCATATTTTTTAACTTGACTACTTGTAATTTTCTTACAATCATCATAATCAACTGAAATAATATCTAAATATAATGGTAAATAATAAACTCGTAAAGAATTAGTAACACGATATGGCGAAACATAACGAATATTTCTTAAATTAGATAGCTTACGATCAATATCAAAATAATAAGTATTTCCAACTCTTTTAACATAATCGACTTTCACTGAAAAATTATCATCTTTTAAAGAACTATCTCTTAAATCTCCATAATTATTAGGATATACTCCATATTCTCCTAAAGCTAATAATGAATTACCATTTTTCATATAATTATAAATAGTCAAATATTCATTATTTACTGTTATAATATCATACTCCACATCAATAATATCCAGATCTTTATTAATATGATAAGAAACCTGATAACTATCCCGATAAGTACTAGAACCCGAAATCATATTTGTAGTAACAAAACCCATCGAATAAACCCGCGTTTTATCAGTACTACAATAACGATAAGTTTTCTCTTCATTAACATAGACTTTTACAGAAGCTGTTTTTCCCCCAACACTAGCTTTAATTGTCGTAGTTCCCTCACGTTTGGCCGTTACTTTACCGCTAGAAGAAACCGTTGCTACTCTACTATTACTACTTGACCAAGAAATATTCTTATCTGTAGCATTACTTGGATTAATAGTAGCTTTAAGTGTATAATTATCCCCTACATCTAAAGTTATACTACTACGGTTTAAAGATATACTTTTAACCGCTATATTAGAACTTCCACTATTAGAATTTCCTTTTAAACTATTTCGATTATCAATAATAACTTTACGATTACCATTCTGATCCAAATAATAAGAATAAATCGTTTGAGCCGAATAAGTAGAGCGTTGTTTAACACTAAAATAAATTTGATATCCAACATAACCAGTATTGGCTTTATTTGCTACTTTAGAATACTGTGGATTACTAACAATCAAATCAGCACCTGTACTTTTCTCAAGATCCGCTACTTCTTTTAACAATTTAGTATATTCAGTATTACCCACACGTGTTGCACTATTAGAATGTAAATTATTTAGTGTAGATAAACTTACAGCACAATTTCCACTAACAACATAAGCAAGAGGATAAGTAGTTGAGTACTCCTTTTTTCCATAACTACATGTATTAGAAGTAGAAGAACCACTATTATTATTATGACTACCTTGATTAGAACTAGTACCACTATTATTTGGCTTAGAACTTCCAGAAGTATTACCAGATGGACGATTAGAATTACTTGTCGTACCTGTTTGATTAGAAGAATTTTGTTCCGAATCATTTTGATCTTTTGAATCATCTATATCAGTTGGATTTTCATCAACAATATCCTCATCTACCACATCATCTATATTATTATTACTATCTGTAACTTTACGTTTTACAGTATTAATAATTGTATCACTATCATTATTACAAATAAGTTTAACTTCAATTCGATAATTTTCCTCATCCAATTTTGTGGCTTCAGCATAACTATTTACAGTATCACAAGAATCTCCATTTTCATCTTGAAATTTCACTAACAAATTACGATCAAACATTTCCTTTAAAGTAATTTTTTTAGAGTCATTCACTCCACTAGGAAGCCTTGAACCTGTAAAATATTCAGTTGCAGCATCCCTCATAGATTGTAAATTCACTCCAAAATTAGAATTATTTTCATCTTTCTTACTAAATAAAGAAACAATCCAAATAACCAGAAAAACTACAACTAACAAAACTCCCAATTTGATAAGTAAAGACTTCCAATCAATTTCAATAGTCTTTCTAGACTTATCCTCATACATAAAAAATCCCCCTTATATAACCATAACCTTTGGTTTTGACGGCTATAATACCATAAAAAGTTTAGTTTGTCAAATTAAGACATTATCAGTACTATTTACGCTTTATTTCACTCTCAGTTTTTAAATTGATCTGATGAGCCAAATAAAAGTCTAATAATTGCATATAATAATTAAAATCTTTACATTTCAACTCTTCTAAAGAAAGCGAACTTTTTTTCATTAAACGCTCTTTATTAAACTGAACATAACGAAACGCATTTAAATAAGAGATAGTTGCATATTCTTGATAATTCAAAAAATAAGAATTGTCATAATCTTCATATTCTCTAAAAAAATCTCCTTTTAAAAATTGATGTTCTGGAAATTCTATAACCTCATTCTCAAATAAAATTGTACGATCTTCATCTACTCGACAGGAAATTCCTATTGTTCTATGAATAACACCGCCTACAGTAAAGTGAGCTTTGCAATGAATTAAATCATAAGCTTCCTGTGTATACAAAAACTCCTTAAAATATCTAGAATTTTTAAATTGTTTCAACTTTTCATAATAGCAAGCTAAAGACTCTCTTTCTGGTTGGAACATAATTAAGTCTACTAAAAGTTGCAACCACTTTAAAAACATTTCACGTTCAAAATTTTTTTCATCTTTCAATATTCCCATAACAACATAATTAGGTATCCCATGATTAGTAAACTGAAAAAGCAAAAAATGTTGTGCTTTCCCTTGAATATCAAATGGAATAATCGGAAAAACTGATATGAGATTTGGATTAATAACAATATCTGAACAAGCTAAAAATCGCTGTATAAAATTTCCCATAATAATCCCCCCTTTTTGAATTGCTTATTATTATAACATAAACATTTTAAAAATCAAGTTTGACTAACATTTGTTCGCGTGCTATAATATACACACGAGTTATAAAAAGCACAAGAATATGCAAAATAATAAAAAAGGAGTGACCCAAATGGATAAAATAATTGTAAAAGGAGCAAGAGAGAATAACTTAAAAAATGTTAATATTGAATTACCCAAAAACAAACTTATTGTAATGACTGGAGTATCAGGAAGTGGCAAATCTTCCTTAGCTTTTGACACCATTTTCGCTGAAGGACAAAGAAGATATGTTGAAAGTTTAAGTGCATATGCTCGTCAATTTATTGGAATTAGTGAAAAACCAGACGTAGATTCTATTGAAGGATTAAGTCCTAGTATCTCAATTGACCAAAAAACAACCAATAAAAACCCTAGAAGTACCGTTGGAACCATTACTGAAATCTATGATTACTTAAGACTTCTTTATGCCCGCATAGGAATACCTTACTGCCCCAAACATGAAATTCCTATCAGTAGACAATCTATTGAAGAAATGACTAATCGAATCATGGAATTAAAAGAAAATAGTAAACTAGAAATTATGGCTCCAGTTGTACATGGTGAAAAAGGAACACATAAAGATTTATTTGATGAATTAAGGAAAAATGGTTTTTCTAGAGTTCGAGTAAATGGTGAAATGCGTTCCTTAGATGAAGATATCGTCTTAGAAAAAAATATTAAAGACAATATTGAAGTAGTTGTTGACAGAATTGTTTTAAAAGAAGAAGAAAGAGGAAGAATATTTGAAGCGATTGAAACAAGTTGTAAATTAGCCGAAGGAAAAGTATTAATTAATGTAATTGGTGAAAATGAAATATTAATGAGTGAGTCCTACGCATGTCCTCATTGTAACTTTTCTATTCCTGAATTAGAACCAAGACTATTTTCTTTCAATGCTCCATATGGAGCATGTCCTGAATGTAAAGGATTAGGAACAAAATTAAAAATTGGAGAAGCTCTATTAATGCCCGACAAAAATTTAACTATTTTAAATGGCGGTATTAAAACAATTAATAACGATCAAAGTATTGAAACCATTCAACTTTTAGCAGTTTGTTCTTATTATAATATTGATGTAAACAAACCCCTAAAAGATTTCACTCGAAAAGAATTAGATATCATCCTTTATGGTTCAAAAGATAAAATAGACTTTAAATACGTATCAAAAAATGGTAACATTCGTTATGTAACGGATTACTATGAAGGAATTATAAATAAATTAGAAAGATTACATCTAGAAACAACCAGCAATTGGCGAAGAGAATGGATCGAGATGTATATGGTTGAATCTCCATGTCCAAAGTGTCTAGGTGCAAGACTTAATAATATGGTATTATCAGTTAAAATTAATAAAAAAAATATCTATGAGATAACCAATTTCAGCATTTTAGAATTAAGGGACTTTATTGGCAAACTAAAACTAACCAAAGAACAACAAGAAATTAGTGGCTTAGTTACCAAAGAAATATTAAACAGATTAGATTTTTTAATTAATGTAGGATTAGGCTATTTAACCCTATCAAGAAGTGCTGGAACTCTATCTGGTGGCGAAGCCCAACGTATCCGTTTAGCTACCCAAATTGGTTCAAAATTATCAGGTGTTTTATATGTCTTAGATGAACCAAGTATTGGCTTACATCAAAAAGACAATGAAAAATTAATCAAAGCTATGCAAGAAATGCGAGATTTAGGAAACACCTTAATTGTAGTTGAACATGATACCGATACAATGCTAGCAGCGGATTATCTAGTAGATATTGGACCTGGAGCAGGTGAATTTGGTGGTGAAATTATCGCTGCTGGAACACCAAAAGAAGTCATGGCAAACAAAAATTCACTAACAGGACGTTACTTATCCGGAAAAGAAAAAATTGAAGTACCAAAAAAACGTCGTAAAGGAAATGGCAAATCTTTAAAAATTATCAAAGCCAAAGAACATAATTTAAAAAATATAAATGTAGAGATACCGCTAAATAAATTTGTATGTGTAACAGGTGTTTCCGGAAGTGGAAAATCATCTCTAATTAACGAAATACTTTATAAAACCCTAGCTGTTCAAATTAATGGTTCTAAACAAATTCCCGGAGCATGTAAAGAAATAAAAGGAATTGAAAACATTGATAAAGTAGTCCATATTACTCAAGATGCGATTGGTAGAACTCCTAGAAGTAACCCTGCTACATATGTAGGAGTATTTGATGATATTCGTGATGTTTTTACAAATACCAAAGAAGCCAAAATGCATGGTTATGACAAAGGAAGATTCTCCTTTAATGTTAAAGGCGGAAGATGTGAAGCGTGTTGGGGAGATGGCGTTAAGAAAATAGAAATGCATTTCTTACCAGATGTTTATGTACCATGTGATGTATGTGGCGGTAAGAGATATAATAAAGAAACTTTAGCCATTAAATTTAAAGACAAGAATATAGCAGACGTTCTAGACATGCGAGTTTCTGAAGCTTTACCATTTTTTGAAAACATTCCTAAAGTATATAATAAATTAAAAGTAATGGAAGAGGTAGGATTATCTTATATTAAATTAGGCCAACCAGCCCCTACTTTATCTGGTGGTGAAGCTGGAAGAGTTAAACTTGCTAAAGAACTTCAAAAAAAACCGACTGGCAAAAGTATTTTCATCTTAGATGAACCTACAACTGGATTACATAGTGAAGATATTAAAAAATTATTACAAATATTAAATCGAATTGTAGATAATGGTGATACGGTTATTGTAATTGAACATAATCTTGATGTTATAAAAGTAGCCGATTATATTATCGATTTAGGTCCAGAAGGAGGAAATTTAGGAGGAGACATTGTTGCCACAGGAACTCCAGAACAAGTAGCTAAAAATCCAAATTCTTATACCGGAATATTCTTAGAAAAAATATTAAAAAATAAATAAAACCACATAAAAAATCAGAAATATTCATGAGATACTTCTGACTTTTTTATTTGATAAAGTTAATTTCAAAAACTAAATTTCATATGGTGTGGAAGAAGTTCCATTTCCTGATTTTATTGCTACATTACTTGCTATATTAATAACCGGACGAACACCCCACTCGTTATCCACGCCCCAATAGTTGAGAGAATCATCCGAATCGACAGAGAACACGCGATTAGAACTATTGCCAAAAATATACGGAGACATGGTCCAATAAATGCTGTTATTATATAAGTAATAACTATGATTTTTTTCCTTGAATACTCCTCCAGCCATTGATACTTCATCTGCGGTAATAAGTCCTATTGGATTAGTTAAGGCTTTATTCCCTTTACTACTTGATGAGGTTGTATACAAATCGCTACTATTACTACATTTTAATGTTGGTGCTTTATTATCTGCTAATCTTCCGTATG
>OLVR01000125.1_pt1 | contig 108676 bp, 116 predicted proteins | sample 1673261 | NCBI WGS metagenome assembly OLVR01 (sample SAMEA3178938, study PRJEB25190) | human gut metagenome | biome: human gut; feature: human-associated habitat; material: faeces | place: Austria | collected 2013 | reverse complement strand
AAGTAATGGAAAGGGCATTACAATTTATGGAAGAATTTTTAGCAGATGAAGAAATTAAAAATGTATATGATAAAATTAATGATGTAGAAAGAAATGTAAGAGAAGAAGAAAAAATGAAAACTGCTAAAAATTTACTGCAATTAAATATAGCAATAGAAGATATCAGTAAAGCAACAGGTTTGAGTATTCAAGAGTTAAAAAATTTGGAATAGGAAACTATTCTTTTTTATTGGATTCTTTACACTTTCTTGACTGAAATATTGAATTATTTTGAATTTGAATGCTTGAAAATAACATAACTGTATTGATTATTATTTAGTAATCTTGTATATTGAATATATAATATAGAGCAATATAATGTAAATAATAGGAAGTTTTGACAACCTTTGTCGAAATAGCTGCATTTATCATTTATTTGTATTATAGTGTTGAAAGTAAAGGATCGTGTATTATGAAAAAAAGAATAGTAATATTAGTAGTAAGTTTAATAGCCATAACAGGAATAATAGTAGGAGTAAGTTATGCTTTCTTTAGTATTGGAGGAAGTCAAGAACAAGCGAATAACTTTACAAGTGGATGCTTGAATATCAGTTTAACAAGTAATTCAGCATCTATTAATCTAACCAATACTTATCCTATAACGGATATCGAAGGATTAGAAACAACAAGTTATGATTTTACAATAACGAATACTTGTTCATCAGAAACAAATTATCGTATTAATTTGGAAAGCTTAAATAAACAAATAAACTCTTTAGGAGCAGATTATATTAAAGTGGCGCTATCAAGTGATACTGTAGATAATGTGATATCAAAGTTAAGTAGTAATACTTCTGTAACACCAGAAATAGATGGAGCATATGAATCATATAACTTATATACAGGAACATTAAAAGGAGAGGAAAGTAAAACCTATCATCTAAAGTTATGGATCGATTATGATGCCACAAAAGAAGAGGCAGCAAATAAAACATATCAATCAAAAATTAATGTCATAGCTAGTTCTACTATAGATGATTCGGAAATATTGACAAGCGAGGAAATACTGTTTGATAAATCACCAGAGTTTATAATGGCTGAGGCTTCTGTTAATATGCCAAAAGTAAAATATTGTTTTTCATCGGATAATATATGTACTCCTTCTCTTGAACCTGATGAAATTATGGATAATAGGATGAGAGTTTTTGCTGACCATTATAAGTATAAAACTAAAAAAGTTTCTACGGTTTTAGGGGAGTTAGAAGTGACACCATCTCCTAACAAGATTATTATGTGTGCTCAATTGGATTCCACCACTAAGACTGTTTGCTCGAGTGTTTTTGTATTGAATCCAGGAACGACTTCTTCAGAAAGTTACCGTCTTGATAGTGTTTTAGTTGAAGGAGAAGATGATTATGGTACGACTTATTATTTTTTTGAAGGAACGTCGACTACAGTTCGTTCAAATAATTGGTTAAAATTTGCTGGTTTTTATTGGAACATTGTAAGAATTAATGGTAATGGTTCAGTTCGGATTATTTATGCTGGAAAAAGTATTGAGGAACGAGAAAATGATGATTTTATTCAGTCAAGTGTTTTTGCTCCTGATCCTCCTAATGTTGGTATTAAGTGGGGATATATTGGATATATGCGGAAAGAAGATGGAGATATAGGAAATGAAATTGATAGTACAGTTAAGCAAATAATTGATCAATGGTATGAAAATAATTTGCTAGATTTTTCTAAGTATTTAGATGAGGATGTTGGTTTTTGTGGAGATCGCATATTCAGTAATTCGATTTCATCTTTTCATGAAAGATTAAACAATTTCACTCCAACGTTTAAATGTATTAATTCTGAAAATGATTTGTATACTATTTCTTCTGCAGCTGTTGGAAATAGAGCTCTTCAATATCCTATTGGAATGTTAAGTGGTGATGAAGTAGTTTTTGCCGGAATGGATATGGATTATTCAAATAATTTTAATTTTCTTAATTCAAAAATGCCTCATTGGACAATGACACCAATGCACTCTAGTGCACTTGCTGTTGTTGCTGCTGATGGTACAATTGGCATGGATTTTTCTAGTAGAGTTGAGGCTGGAATTCGGCCTGTGGTTAATTTGCGATCTGACATAGAGATAATCGGGAAAGGAACAGTAAATGATCCATATTTTGTTGTTGGTGCAGAGTAAATCTCTTGCCTGTGTTGCTTTTTCCTTTACACATGGGCAAGTATAATACAAGAAACTGGATTTTGTTCCACTTTTTGTGTTGTTTAAATTTTGAATGTTTGATACAATAATAGTAGGTGAATATAGATGAAATTTTTAGAGAAATTAATTATTTTAGTTGTCTTATTTTTAGGTGTTACGATTGGTACAGCGGCTATTATAGGGGTGTATACTAAAACAGTTAGAGAACAAGATAAGATAGATAATAATAGTATTATTTTGGAAAATATTAATTTATTTGATTGGATATAATATGGTTGTTTTAATTGATGGATTATCTGCAACAGGGAAAAGTAGTGTTGCTAAAAAGCTTGCGGATACATTACATTATATCTATTTAATACTGGTCTTGTTTATCGAATGATTACTTATCTTATTTTAGAATATCACTTAGAAATGTTAGAGGAAATTCTTTCTTTTTTTAAATCTATTTCTTTAGAAATTTTAGGTGATATAACTATTCTAAACGATAAAAATATTGCCAGTTTTTTATATACAGAAAAAATTAGTTTACTTAATGCTTTATTAGAAGAGAGAGCTAAAAGATTAATGAAACGGGATAGTAAATTAACATTTTTATGGGCCAAAAAAGAATTAGAAACGATTGATTTGAAAAATAAAGCATCTAAAGATTTTATTGAACCTAAAGATGCTATTCGAATTGATACGACTAATTTAAGTTTAGAAGAAGTGTATGAAAAAATATTATTGCTTATTCCTAATTAACTTTAATTCCTTCTTTGGCGGCATTTCCATAAGCACGAATTAAACCTCCTGCTCCTAGTTTAATTCCTCCAAAATATCTTACTACAGCAATTAAGACATGATTTAAATTATTTTTTTCTATAATATTTAAAATAGGCATACCACTTGTTCCAGATGGTTCTTTATCATCTGATTTTTTTATTATTTGATCTATTTTATAGGCATATGGGATATGACGAGCTTTTTTGTGTTCTTTTTTTAATGATTCGATAATATTTTTTACTTCTTCAACTGTGTTTACTTCATAGTAATAACAAATAAATTTAGATTTTTTTACTTCTAGAGTATAAGTATTTAATAATTTCATAATAACACCAATTTTATTATACTAAAAAATGTAGTATAATAAAAGTAGGTGAGAAAAATGCTGAAAGAAAAATTAAAATTAATTCCTCATTTACCTGGTTCTTATCAAATGAAAAATAGTGATGGTATTATTATATATGTTGGTAAAGCTAAGGATTTATTTAAAAGAGTTAATTCTTATTTTAATCGTCCTCAAATAGGTAAAACTGCTAAAATGGTAAGTGAGATAGCTGATTTTTCTTATATTGTGGCTAGTAGTGAGTTAGAAGCATTTTTATTAGAATTTAATTTAATTAAAGAATATGATCCAAAGTATAATATTCTTTTAAAAGATGATAAAAGTTATCCCTACATAGAATATATTAGTAAACCTTATCCTAAACTTCAAGTATCTCGTTATTTAAATGTGCGAAAAAGAGATAAGAAAATGCTTTTTGGTCCCTATCCTAATGCCTATGCGGCTAGAAGAATTGTTGCTTTAATTAACCGGTTATATCCTTTAAAGAAATGTGATACAATGCCTAAGAAGGTATGTTTATATTATCATATTGGTGAATGTTTGGGATATTGTGAAAAACATGTTGATCAAGAGAAATTGATGGAGATGGAGCAAGAAATTTTAAGTTTTTTAAGAGGAAATCAAGATGTTTTGAAAAATAAGATATTAGAGAAAATTAATATGTATAGTGAACAATTAAATTTTGAAATGGCTTTAGAGTTAAAAAAAGAATTAGAGTATATTAGTATTATTTTAGATAAACAAACAATGGAGTTACATGATTATATTAATCGGGATGTTGTAGGATATTTCTTTAATAAAGGATATTTAAGCATTCAAATTCTTTTTTTACGGAATGGAAGAATGGTTGGAGGTCATACAGATATATTTCCAGTTGTTTCAGATTATACGGATGAATTAGATACTTATCTTATGAATTTTTATAGTAAACATGAAATTCCTAAGGAAGTTTTGTGTACTAGTGATATTAATACTCAAGTTTTAAGTGAAATTATAAATGCTAATTTTTTGGTTCCTCAAAAGGGTAAGAAAAAGAGCTTGGTAGATTTAGCTGTTCGAAATGCGAAGATTAATTTAGAAAATGAACTGGAAATTGTGATTCGAGATGAAGAAAAAACGGAAAAAGCGAATGATGAATTAAAAGATTTACTTGGTTTAAAAAAATTAGATCGAATTGATTTATTTGATAACTCTAATCTTTTTGGTTCGTTTACGGTTAGTTGTATGGTGGTTTTTAAAGAGGGTAGACCGGCTAAAAAAGAATATCGTAAATATAAGATTAGTTTAGATAAAAATGATGATTATCATACTATGCAAGAAGTGATATATCGAAGATATTACCGAGCTTTAGTAGATAAAACAGAAATGCCTGATTTAATTATTGTCGATGGTGGTATTAATCAAATTAATGCTTGTTTAGAAATTTTAAATAGTTTAAATCTTGATATTCGGGTTTGTGGCTTAAGAAAGAACGATAAACACAGAACCAATGATTTAATTGATTCTAATGGATATCGAATTATAGAATTGGATAAAATGAGTCCGGTTTTCCATTATTTAACGAGAATGCAAGATGAAGTACATCGTTATACTATTAGTTATCATAGAACAATTAGAAGTAAAGGCGCTATTAGTAGTGTACTTGATAATATTGAAGGAATTGGTACAAAGAGAAAAAAAGAACTCATTAAAGAGTTTGGAAGTATTACCAAAATTAAAAGTGCTAGTATTTCTGAATTAAGTAAGATATTACCAGAAAATATTGCTGTTCGTTTACAAGAATATTTGAAAGAAAAAGATGAAGAAAAAAGTAATAAATAGGTGGTTGTATGCAGAAATTAATTGAAATAAAAAAAGATGAAACAATTTTGGTATCTAGTCATGCAGAAAGTTTTTTAAAACCAGATTTTGTTTTTATTCCTATTCATAAAGGTGAACAGATTTTAGTTCATCCGAATGATAAGGTGCAAATTGGTGATGAGATACTTAAATCTAAAGAGGAAAAAGTATTTTCTCCTGTTTCAGGCATTGTTAGAAAAGCAGTTAAATATCATTCTTTAAAAGCAGTTGATTATTATTTGGAAATTGAAAATGATTTTGAAGAAAGAAGAAAAAGAGAGAATCAGCATAAAAATAAAATTTTTAAAGAAGATATAATTTCTTATTTTGAGGGAATTTTAGATAAGAAAAACATTGTTTTAAATGCTATTGATGATGATGCTTATGTTTTGACAGAAAATTTTTATTTATTTTTACATTATGAAGAATTTTTAGAATTATTGGATTTATTAGAACAATTGCTTGACTTTGAAAGCGTTTATGTTTGTGTCAAAGCACGAAGTAGTGAAAATATTAATAAGTTGATGAGTGATTTAGGAATGTATCCAAATATTATACTTAAAGTGGTTCCTGATTTATATTTGCTTGGTAACTCCTCATTTTTATGTTCTTATTTAGATTTGAAGGAAGAAGAAACTTTAGTAATTAAAGCTCAACAGTTTTATTATGCTTATAACTACTTGATTCGAGGAAGAACTAGAAGTGATATTCTTCTTACTATTAGTGGAAATGCAGTGGAAAAACCAATTGTTGTTCAAGTGAAAATTGGCACTTTATTAGAAGATGTTTTAAGAGAATTCTCTGTTTTAACAGAAAAAGACGTTTGTTATTTTGCTAATGGACTTATGAGAGGCAGAGAGATTACTCCGGACTTTTTTGTAATTACAGAGGAATTAAATAGCGTTCTTATTATGAAAAGAGTACCTTCGCAGATAATGCAAAAATGTATAAATTGTGGGCTTTGTTATGAATTATGTCCTGTGGGAATTCATCCATATTATCTTAGAGATCCTAAATATTTAGAAAAAGTTCGGAAAAAATGCATAAATTGTGGTTTGTGTTCATATATTTGTCCTGTATACGTGCCATTTTATCAATATTTGAGAGGAGATAAAGATGAATAATTGTTTCTATTTGCATTATGAGAAAGATAAAAAAAGCCTAATATATACTTATTTTTGGGCTCTAATTCCGCTTATTTTATTTAGTTTTTATAAAAATGGAATTTTATTATATCAAAATAATTATATTTCTTTTATAGATATGTTTTTACCCTTTTATTTCTATTTAGTCAGTATGGGGATTGGGTATTTAGTGGCGCTAATCAAAAAAGAAAATAAGTGGGAGTTTTTATTATATAGTTTAATCATTTCTTGTACAGTTTCTATTAATACTAACATGTTTATTTATCCGGTTTTACTTTTTGTTTTATTATTTATTATGAGTTGTATTTCTGAAAAGAAGAGTTTTAATCTTGTTTCAGGAGTGAGAGTTTTTCTTGTTTTAGCTTTACTTTTGCAACAATATTCTTATCTTAATGTAGGAGAGAAAATAGGAGCATTTAATTATAGCTTATGGGATACGTTCATGGGGTTTGGGATAAGCGGAATTGGGACGAGTAGTTTATTTTTACAATTGATTTGTTTTCTTATTTTAATATTTAATAAATTCTATAAAAGAAGTATACCAATTATTGCAAGCTGCTTTTATTTCCTATCATTTTTCTTTCTTTATTGTATTACTAAAGATGTAGTTTGTTTAGAAAATATTTTAAGTGGTACCGTTTATTTTGCTTTTCTTTTTGTAGGTGCGGATTTATATGCTACACCAAATACGAAAAAGGGGATGATTTTGTATGGTGGTGTTATTGGCTTTTTAACCTTTATTCTCAGCTTGATTTTACCAATTTATGAGGCTCCTTATATAGCTATTTTTATTATTAGTTTTCTTATTCCTTTTATTAATCGTTTTTGGTTTAAAAAAGATTTACATTCTTGATTCTTTGTGTTATAGTAAGTTCATTCACTCGTAAAAAGATTCTTATTTTAGGATAAGTTGGTTTTTACGAGTTTTTCTTTGATTAGAAAAGGAATGAAATGAAAAAAATATTTAAATTATTATTATGTGTAGTGCCTTTTATGGTGTTTATGAGTACAGCTTGGGCTAGAGAAGAAGTGTATATTTATTTAGGAAATGAAATTCCGAATGTCAGACTTCATCTTAAGACACCTGAGGTTGAGAAGAATAAAAAAATGTATGAGATTTGGAATCGAAATACTGGAAAATTAGTTTATTGTGTTGAACCTGGTGTGGTATTAAAAAATGGATATTTTGAAGCATATCAAGAATTAGATAATTTAGCACTTGATTTTGATGATGAAGATTGGAATTATCTTAGAACAATAGCTTATTATGGTTATGGTTACGAGGGAAGAGAAGATATTAAATGGTATGCAGTAACTCAATTTATGATCTGGGATTATCTTTTAGAAGACAAAGGGGAAATTTATTTTATTGATGAATATAACCAAAAGATTGATTTATATTCTGAGGAAATAAAAGAAATAGAGAAAGATTTAGCTCATCACAATGATTTACCTTCGTTTTTTCAAGGTGCGACAGTTATGGAATATCAAGTAGATTTAACAGATGAATTTATCTTTAAAGATGAGTATGGTATTTTAGAAGATTTTAAAATGAATACTAATAGTTCTAATGCTAAAATAAATGGTAGGGAATTTTCTATTTCTTTTGATTATCCGGGAGATTATCAAGTGGTTTTTATTAAAAATACAGGCTTATCGGAAACTCCTAAAATTTATTATAGTCCAAATAGTCAAATGGTTATGAATAGAGGGATAATTGATATACCGGTTGCAACTCTAAATTTTCGTGTAAAATCACCATCTTTTAAATTGATAAAAAAAGCAGAAGAAAATAGTCATTTAAAAGTGGAAGGAGCTAAATATGGAATTTATTATGAAAATGGGGATTTATATACTACTCTTACTACAGATACAGAAGGAAATGCTTATCTAGAAGAGATTAATTTAGGTAAATATTATTTGCAGGAGATAGAAGCTCCTTATGGCTATGAATTAGATCAAGAAAAAATTTATTTTGAAGTAAATAAAGAAGACGTAGTTTTAGAAGTAGAAGATAAATTAATTAAAAAAGAACTTATTATTGAGAAATATTTAGAGAAAATAAATGGAGATTTGGAGCTTGAAAAAAATGCTACTTTTGAAATTTTATTGCAAGACACAATGGAAGTTGTTACTACTTTAGAAACAGATCGATATGGAAAATGTACAGTATCTTTACCTTATGGTAATTATATTTTGAGGCAAACTAGATCAAAAGAAGGATTTTCGTTGGTAGATGATATTTATTTGACTATTGATGATAAAACAGAAGATTTATCAATTCGCAAAATTTTAAATCCGGAAATATGGGGTAATTTAGTAGTTTTGAAGAAAGATCAGGATACGGGAGAACTTATTTTACAAGAAGCGGAGTTTAAAATTAAGAATGTGGCTACTGGTGAATATTTGCTATTGAATGGTAAAGATGTTTTTAAGACGATAGATGGTAAACTAGAATTAGAACGTATTCCTTATGGAAGCTATGAATTAATAGAGATAAAAGCTCCAGATAGTTATCAGATTTCAGAAGAAACTTATTTTTTTGAAATCAATAAAAGTGGACAGACTATAACAGTTGAAGTGCAAAATAAATTACAAAATGGTTCTTTAATCATTGAAAAAATTGATGATGAAACGATGTTACCACTTAAAGGGGTTTTGTTTGGCCTATATGATCAAGAACAAAATTTATTACAAGAATTTTATACGGATGAAAATGGAAGAATTCAGATCGATTCTCTTTTAGAAGGACTTTATTATATTAAAGAAATAGAAACTTATCCAGGTTATGAATTATTAGACGGTTTTTTAGATGTAACAATAAAGAATAATATGCTTAGTACAATTAAAGTTACAAATCGTTTAAAAGTTGAAGTTCCAAAAACAAGTGTGGATGAATGTTCAATAGTTTTTCTTTTATCAATAGTTTTTATACTAGTAGGAATTGTTATACGTCATTATGAACAAAATTCTTAAAATTAGTGGATTGCTTTTATTGTTTTTAGGGATTGCTTTGCCATTTTTCACTTTTACTAAATATAAGATAGAAAAAGCATATGAAGTAAAGAAGACCGAAGAAATAATTGCTAGACATGATTATTATGCATTATTAGAAATTGATAAGATAGATTTAAAAAAGGAACTATATGAAATAGATGACTCTAAAAATAATGTTAATCGAAATATTTTATTACATCAAAAAAGCGTTTTGCCTGGAGATAGTCCAAAAAGTAATATTATTTTAGCAGCTCATTCCGGAAATGGAAGTGAAGCTTATTTTAAAGATTTATATTTATTGGAATTGGGAGATGTTGTAAAGTTTTATTATCAAGATAAAATCTGGATTTATGAAATACAAGATATAGAATATCAAGATAAAACAGGTGTACTTTATCTTAAAGAAGATTTTAAGGAAATGATTACTCTTATTACTTGTACTAAGGGTAATAAAAATAAGCAAACTATTTATTATGGAGCTTTAAAAGAATGCCAAAATGTGTGAAAAATGCAGTTTTTTGATAAAATTGCATTTTTTTAAAGGATTTTAAGGGGTTATGGGTAATAAATATAATTAGAAGCTTGAAAATAGAGGGGTGATGATATGGTTACGGATGAAGAAATAGAGCACATTCGGAAAAGCGCCAATATCATTGATATTATTTCTGGGTATATTCCTCTTACTCAAAAAGGGAAAAATTATTTTTGTGTTTGCCCTTTTCATGAAGATCATTCACCAAGTATGAGTGTTTCTTTAGAAAAGCAGATTTATAAATGTTTTTCTTGTGGGGCTGCAGGGAATGTTTTTACTTTTGTTAGTGAGTATGAGAATGTTAAATTTTTAGAAGCAGTTAAAATTGTAGCTTTAAAATGTGGTATTCCTTTTCATGGTGTTATAAAAAAAGATGTGCCTAAGAAGAATCGTTTAGAATATGAGATTATGGATTTAGCTTTAAAATTTTATCAAAATAACTTAAATAGTGGGGAAGGCCTTTTGGCTAAAGATTATTTAAAGAAACGTAATTTAGATGAAGAAGTAATCAAAGAATTTGATTTAGGATTAGCAATAGGTGGGAATGTATCTTTAAATAAATTACTTCTTAGTAAGAAATATGAAATAGACTCTTTAGTAGCATTGGGATTAGTTAATCAAAATAATGGTTATGCAAATGATGTTTTTCAGCGAAGAATTATGTTTCCCATTCATGATTTAGATGGGAATGTTGTAGGCTTTACTGGTCGAATTTATGAAAATAATGAGCAAGCCAAATATATTAATTCTAAAGAGTCAACTATTTTTAAAAAAGGACAAATTTTATTTAATTATCATCGAGCAAAGCAAGAAATTAAAAGAAAAAAAGAAGTTATTTTGGTTGAGGGAAATATGGATGCGATTAGAATGTATGCATCTGGTATTAAAAATGTTATTGCTTTAATGGGAACAAGCCTTACTAAAGATCAGGTGGCAATTATTAAAGGGTTGCATGCTAATATTATTTTAATGTTTGATAATGATTCGGCTGGTGAAATTGCGACTTATCAAAATGGTTCTATCTTGGAAGAAGCAGGGTTAAGTTTTCAAGTTGTTCGGTTAAGCGGAGAAAAAGATCCTGATGAATATATTATTAAAAATGGAGTAGAAGCACTAGAAAAAAATATTCGTAATCCGATTTCTTTCCTGGATTTTAAATTAAAATACTTTAGGAAAGATAAAGATTTATCTAAAGTGGATGATTTAGCTAGTTATATCAAGCTTGTGATAGGAGATCTTAAAAATGTTCAAGATGATCTTACAAAAGAGTTGATGTTAAAAAAACTTAGTGAGGATTATCATGTATCACTTGATTTACTTCAGAATGAATTTAAAAAGATTGATATTAAAAAAAATAAAGTAGAAACAACAAAAAAACTTGATAAAATTAAGTATTCGAAGTATGATAGAGCTTGCCAAAATATCATTTACTTCATGATGAATGATGGAAAGTTTATTCAAAAATTTCAAAAAGAATTGGGATATTTTAATGAAAAAAAATATCGAAATGTAGTAAATGAAGTTATTTATTATTATGAAATGAATAAAGTTATGGAATTAAGTTCTTTTATTTCTTTTATTAGTACTAAAGATTACATATATGATGATGTTATGGAAATAATAAAGATATGTAATATTAGTGAATTTGATATGCAGGCTTTTGAAGAATTTTTAAAAGTTGCTAAAAAAGAAATGATTAAGAAAGAAATTGAAGAATTGAAAGTAAAATTGGCTAATTCTATGGATGCTAATGAAGAACTAGAATTGGCTAAAAAAATATTAGATTTAAAAAAAGGATGTGTGGGTAATGAATAATAATGAAGAAGTAAAAACAGCGAAAAAAATTGTCGAAATTAAATCGCTTGAAGAAAGAATTGGGGAGTTAATTGAGCTTGGTAAACAACAGAAGTTTATTACATTTGAGCAATTAGTAGAGAGTCTTAAAGGACTTGATATGGATAATGATTCTTTAGATGAAATTTATAATACTTTAATGGATAATGATATTCAGGTTATTGTGGAAGAAGATGAAGATGTAACCGATGAAGATGGAGTTCCTAAAGTAGGACTTGAAGAACCAATTATTTTGGATGATAGTGAGATTACAAAAGATATCAATATTAATGATCCTGTAAGAATGTATTTAAAAGAGATTGGACGTATTAGCTTGCTTTCTCCTGAAGAAGAACTTGTTTTGAGTGAGAGAGTAGCAGCAGGAGACGAAGTTGCTAAAAGTGAACTTGCAGAATCTAATTTACGTTTGGTTGTTAGTATTGCGAAAAGATATGTAGGCAGAGGATTATTATTTCTTGATTTAATTCAAGAAGGTAATATAGGTCTTATGAAAGCAGTAGATAAATTTGATAGCGATAAGGGTTATAAATTTTCTACTTATGCTACTTGGTGGATTAGGCAAGCAATTACTAGAGCCTTAGCAGATCAAGCTAGAACAATACGTGTTCCTGTTCATATGGTGGAAACTATTAATAAAATGAGCCGTATTCAAAGACAACTAACACTTGAATTAAATCGTGAACCTAGTGAGGAAGAACTTGCTAAGAAAATGGGAATTAGTGTTGAAAAAGTCAGAGAAGTTATTAAGATTAGTCAAGAGCCAGTATCTTTGGAAACGCCTATTGGAGAAGAAGATGATTCTCATCTTGGTGATTTTATTAAAGATGAATCTAGTATGTCACCAGAAGAATATGCTACGAATGAAATATTAAAAGAAGAAATAAAAAGTGTTCTTATGACATTACAAGTAAGAGAACAAGAAGTTCTTGAACTTCGTTTTGGACTTGTGGATGGAACTTGTCATACTCTTGAAGAAGTAGGTAAAAAGTTTAATGTAACAAGAGAACGTATTCGTCAAATTGAAGCTAAAGCCTTAAGAAAGTTACGCCATCCATCTCGTGCTAAAAAATTAAAGGATTTCTTATCTGATTAATGATTAATTTAAAATTAAAAACCATTGCTTCTTTTATTGAAAAAGAAGATGTTGTTCTTGATACTTGTTGTGATCATGCTTATTTGGCTATTTATTTAAAACAAAATCAGTTATGTAAGGAAGTATATGCTAGTGATATTAATGAAAATGCGTTAAATCAGGCTAAAAAAAATATTAAAACATCTAAGATGCATATATGCACTTATTTATCTGATGGGTTTAAAAGTATTGATAATTTAGAAATTAATACTGCTGTTATTGCGGGAGTTGGAACTAGTACAGTATTAGATATAATAGAGTTTGCTCCTGATAATATAAAAAAGTTTGTAATTAGTAGTAATAACAATTGGGAAGAGTTAAGAAAAAAGCTTTATAAAAGAAATTTATATATAAAAAAAGAAGTAGTTGTTTTAGATAAACATAAATATTATGTTATTATGTTTGTTACAAAAGAGTATATTAAAGAGAATGCTTTATCTTTGAAATATGGAAAGTCCAATAATAAAGAGTATTATCTTTCTTTAAAAAAGAAGGAATTAGAGGTTTTAAACAAAATTCCTAAAAATAAATTTATTTTAAGATTTAAATGTTTTAGAAATATTTATTATTTAAATAAACTTATAAAAAGAATTTAGGGCTATTATTTGATACAGTTTTTATAGTTGCTGTATCTTTTTTTTGTATTTCTTTTTTTATAGGAGAAGTAGTAGTCTTGTTTGTTTCCTTAGAATTACCTTTTTCTACTTCTTTTAAAACTCCAAATATTGTTTTGGCATTATTAATCATAGGCTTTGCTTCTTTATAAAGGGGAATTACTTGACCTGCTACATTTAAAGTCTTGGAGATGCCTGATAAAACCTTTGTAAAACTTAATCCTGTTCCGTATGGGTTTCCAAACATAGATTATCACCTAGTATAATATATGTAGAATTTTAAAATTTATTTACTAGAAATAGGTATTTTAACTGTATCTATTTTACCTAAGAGATAATCAGCGGACATATGATATTTTTTGCAGATGGTATATAGGAAGGGAGTAGCAATTATATTTCTTCCTCTTTCATAGTTTGCTAGAGCAGATCTAGCTATATTTAGTTCTTTTGATAGTTTTTCTTGGGTTATTTTATTATCTTTTCTAAACTCTTTTAAACGAGTTATCATTTTATTTATGTTTATTTCTTTCTTTTGATTTTGATAAACTTTTTCGTTTGTAAATTCAAATAAATAATCTAGAGAAACGTTAAAGTAATTGCACAAAGTATTTAAGTGTTTGATGGGAATGATTTCATATTCTTTTTCGTATTTAGCATAAAGGCTATTATCTATTTTTAGACAATTTGAAATTTCTTTTTGATTTAGATTTTGTTCTTCTCTTAATTCGATTATCCTTTTTTTATACATCATTTATTATCACCAAAAATATTTTCTCATGTTTGTTTTACCAAAAAAGATAAATGGCAAAATAGAAACAATTTTCTTGACTTTTGATCTGGCTCATCATATAATTTTTATATAAGATGGGAAACTTAATAATAGTTTATATCAAAAAATATTAAGTCTTATTTAATAGGAGGTATTATGGATAAAAGAATAATAATATTAATAGTAAGTTTAATGGCAATAACAGGAATCATAGTAGGAGTAAGTTATGCATTCTTTAGTGTAGGAGGAAGTCAAGAACAAGCGAATACATTTACAAGTGGATGTTTGAATATCAGCTTAACAAGTAATTCAGCATCAATTAATCTAACGAATACTTATCCAATAACAGACATAGAAGGATTAGAAACAACAAGTTATGATTTTACAATAGAAAATACATGTAATACTGCCACAAATTATAGTATTAATTTAGAAAGCTTAAATAAACAAACAAACTCTTTAAGTGCAGATTATTTAAAAGTAGCATTATCTAGTGATACAGTAGATAATGTGATATCCAAATTAAGTAGTAATACGAGTGTAACACCAGAAATAGATGGAGCATATGAATCATACAACTTATATACAGGAACATTAAAAGGAGAGGAAAGTAAAACCTATCATTTAAAATTATGGATCGATTATGGTGCAACAAAAGAACAAGCAGCGAATAAAGTATATCAATCAAAAATCAATGTGATAGCCAATCCCGAAACAACAGTAGTAGATACATTAGAAGCAAACTTTGAAATAGATGGAACAACCGTAACAAGCACATTAATAGGAGGAGTAACAAGTGCAAGTTACTGTACTACAACAAACAATATTTGTACACCAACAACAAATGTAAATATTAGTAATAATAGCTATACAGTAGAAGTAGAAAGTAAAGAAGAAAATCAAATGGTATGTACCAAACTAAATAATACAAGTAAAATCATATGCAGTAATGTAATAGAAGGAGTAAAACTATGTCCAGAAGGAGCAGAGGCATGTAATACAATATTAGCAAATAATTCTGTTAATAGTGGAACACCAAACTTTAGCCAAGTAGCAACAACAAATGAAGGAGTATACAAGACTCAAGATGACTGGGGAGATAGTTACTACTTTAGAGGAGCAGTAACTAATAACTGGGTAAAATTTGCAGGATACTACTGGAGGATTATCAGAATCAATGGAGATGGATCTATTAGATTAATCTATAATGGAACGAGTACAGCTACAACAGGAACAAGTACTCAAATACAAACAAGTGCATATAATAGTTCATATAATGACAATGCGTATGTAGGATATATGTATGGAAGTACAGGAGCAAGTAGTTATGCAGCAACCCATGCAAATAATAATAATAGTACAATCAAGGGAGTATTGGATAGTTGGTATCAGACTAATATAGCAAATAAAGGATTTGGAAATAAGGTAAGTACAGAAGCAGGATTTTGTGGAGATAGAGAACCAAGTACAAGTTCATCAAGTAGTAATGGTTCAGGAGGAACAGGAATAACAACTACATACTATGGAGGATATATCAGATTAGTAAATAGTACAAAATCTCCAACATTAAAATGTAAGAATAGTAGTGATTTATATACAGTAAGTGGAAGTAGTAAGGGAAATAAAGCACTATCTAATCCAGTAGGACTCATTACAGCAGATGAAGTAGCCATGGCAGGAGGAGTATATAGACAAACTAATCAAAGTTATTATCTATATACTAACCAAGTTTATTGGACCATGTCTCCGTCTTTCTTTAACGGCAGTTATGCTCGCGTGTTCTATGTGAATTCGAGTGGCTACCTCAACCTCGCGTTCGTGAATAACTCGTGGGGTGTGTGCCCAGTAATAAATCTGTCAGCTGATGTGAAAGTAACAGGAAGCGGAACAAGTAGTGATCCATTTGTAGTTTCATAAAACTACAAATGGTAGTGAACACTTCAAGGAGGAGTGTAGTGGTGACGTGATGCAAAATGACTCTTAAAAAATCTTAGAAAACAGTAAAAATAAAACGTCTCGTGCAAGATAAAACTAATAAAATGTTTTAACTAAAAGCACGAGACGTTTTCTAATAGTAAACAAATTAAATTTGCCTCTTAGTGCTACAGCTCATAGCTTGCCATAATATTTTTCATGATAAATAATTGTAAAAGCATGTATTTTATGGTATGATTAATTATAGAGTAAAAGGAGTATGGTAGTGTGGCAAAGCTAGATGCGCATTTTAAAGTTGATTATACCAATGCTTTAGCAAACGATAAAGCCATATTCAAGGGGAATAAATATCGTATTACCATATTAAGTGAAAGATTAATTCGTTTTGAGTATGATGCTAATGGTCGCTTTTTTGATCATCCAACGGAATTTGCTCGCTTCCGTAATTTTAGTGTACCTGAGTTTCAAGTAGAAGAAAATGATAAAACACTAGTAATCCAAACCAAATATTTTGTTTTACAGTATGTAAAAGGAAGACCATTTATTGGGCCAAAATATGCTCCAGATCAAAACTTAAAAGTAGGACTGATGAATAGTGATAAAATATGGTATTTTAATCATCCGGAAGCCCGTAATTTTGGAGCAACAAAAGTATCACTTGATAAAAATATGAAAAGTGCTTTAAAAAAGGGGTTATATTCTACAGATGGTTTTGCTTCTTTTGACGATTCAAGAAGCTTAGTATTTATGGATGACGGTTTTTTAGTAAAACCAACTGAAAAAAGAATAGATACTTACTTATTTATTTATCGAAGAGATTTTGGTTTGTGTTTAAAAGATTATTTTACTTTAACAGGGCTTCCACCACTTCTTCCAAGATATGCTTTAGGAATATGGTGGAATAGAGACATTATTTATTCTTTTGAAGATACCAAAAAGTTAATTAAAGCCTTCAATTTACATGGAATACCAATATCAGTTTTATTATTAAATGAATTTTGGCATTTAAAAGATAAAAGGGATTTAAATAAATTTAAAACTGGATTTACTTTTTCTAAGGAATTATTCCCTGATCCTTATGAGTTTACAACTTACATGCATGAACGTGGAGTAAGAGTAGGAATTAACCTAGATCCTGTAGAAGGAATTGGAGAACATGAAGAACAATTCCGTATGATAGCAACCGAGCTTGGTTTAATTAATACAAGAAGAATACCTTTTAATGTTTTTGATAAAACCTTTTTAGCAATTTATTTTAATCATTTAATAAAGCCATTAGATAGTCTAGGAGTAGACTTTTACTGGATTGACTATAACTATGATTTTGAAACTTTAAAAGCTTTAAATCATTATCATTTTATGAATTATTATAGAGATAATCATAAAAGGCCATTCTTATTTTCAAGAAATAATTTAGTAGCTAGCCACCTATATGGAGTGCACTATTCTGGTAAAACAAGTGTTGGCTTTGATACCCTAAATTATTTACCAAGTTTTAATTCTAGTGCCTCAAACTTTGGTATATCATGGTGGAGTCATGATATTGGGGGATTTAAAGGTGGAATGGAAGATAGTGAACTATATATTAGATATGTACAGTTTGGTACTTTTAGCCCAATATTTAGATTAGCTTGTGAAAGAGGACACTATTATAAAAGAGAACCTTGGAGTTGGGATATTAAAACATATACCATTGCCAAAGAATATTGTCATTTAAGACAAAGATTAATTCCTTATTTATATACGGAAGGATATAAGTATCATAAGACTGGGTTACCATTAATTCAACCTTTATATTATAGTTATCCTGAAGTATATGATGAACCAGCTTATAAGAATGAATATTATTTTGGAAGTGAATTATTAGTAAAAGCAATAACGAAAAAACAAGATAATATTATGAACAGATGTGTAGAACAAATATTTTTGCCAAAAGGAACATGGTATGATTTTAAAACGGGGAAGAAGTTTCCGGGCAATAGAAAATATGTTGCCTTCTATAAAGATGAAGATTATCCGGTATTTGCAAAAAGTGGTTCCATTATTCCTTTAGGAATATTAGGAGAGAATTTAAATGATACGAATCCACCAGAAGGATTAGAAATTCATGTATTCCCCGGAAGAAGTAATATTTATAAATTATATGAAGATGATGGCTTATCAAGATTAAATGAAGAGGGATATTATATTATAACAGCGATTGATTATAACTATTTAGCCAACAATTACACTTTAATTATAAGACCAATTGAAGGAAAGACTGGAATAATACCAAATAACAGAACTTATAAGATTCGCTTTAGAAATACTAGAGAAGCAGAAGATGTAACTGCGTATATTAATGATACAGAAATCCCAATAGAAAGTTTTACTGATGAAAATGACTTTGTCGTAATAGCTAAAAACATCCCAACAACTAGTCAATTAACAATTAATTGTAAAGGACGAGATATCGAAATAGATGCGGTTAGATTAATTAATGAAGATATCAATTCAATTATTAATGATGCCAAAATCAAAACTGAATTAAAAGAAATGATTGCAGCAATTATGTTTAGTACAATGGAGACTAACAAAAAAAGAATTGAAATTAGGAAATTAAAAAGAAAAGGTTTAAAAGATGTTTTCGTAAGAATGTTTATAAAACTACTTGAATATGTTTCAGAAATTTAGTAAAATAGGGTAAATACGTGGAAAAAAAGAGTAGTAATAACCTTTCTTTTTATAGAAAGTCTGTGGTAGATGGAAACAGATAAAAGAAAATTATGAACTTGCTTTTTGGAGTATATGGGATAGTTCCCTTAAAGACTAATAAAGTAATAAATGAAGGTGGTACCGCGTTTATAAAACGCCCTTTTGGTTCCATCTTTTTATTTTGGAGGAGGAAATATATGAATGAATATTTATTATCGATCTACATTTTTATAGCATTATTAATAATTGTTTTTGTAGTGGATTATTTTTTAATTAATAAAAGAAAGCTGAACTTAATTAAAAATAAAGGTATGACTAAAAAGGGGAAAAAGAAAAAGATTAAAAATATTAGTGAGATAGATTATTTGACAATGAAATTTAAATTAGACAAAAAGAAATTAAATATGGATAAAATGATTATTGTAATATCATTAATAAATGCCTTTATTATTTCTGTAGTATCAAGTGTTATCATGCTAATGCCTTTTGCTATCATGTGGCAGTTGATTATAGCATTTGCTCTACTATTTGGACTAATTTATGCATTATATGAAATATATGGCAGACATATTAAAAAGGAGGAAATTAAGAAATGAATTATCAAGAAATAGAAAAAAAATGGCAAAATTATTGGGAGGAGCATAAATCATTTAAAGCAATAGAGAAAAATGATAAAAATCCCTATTATATATTAGTAGAATTTCCATATCCATCAGGATCTGGGTTACATGTTGGACATGTAAGAAGTTATACGGCTCAAGACGCTATTGCAAGAATGAAGAGAATGCAAGGAGAAAATGTTTTATTTCCAATGGGATGGGATGCCTTTGGTGCTCCAGCCGAACAATATGCAATTAAAAATCATATTCACCCTAAAGAAGCCGTAAAGGAAAATATCAAGACTTTCAAAAGACAAATGAAAACATTAGGGTTCTCTTTTGATTGGGATAGAGAGTTTTCTACTACTGATCCAGAATATTATAAATGGACACAATGGCAATTTTTACAATTTTATAAACATGATATGGCCTATAAAGCAACCGTGCCAGTAAATTGGTGCCCTAATTGTAAAACTGTATTGTCAAATGAGGATGCTGCTGGCGGAGTATGTGAAAGATGTGGTACTCAAGTAGTTCAAAAAAATAAAAGCCAATGGATGCTTAGAATGAGTGATTATGCTGAGGATTTATTAAATGGTTTAGAAGATACAAACTTTGCTCCTAAAGTAAAATTAGGACAAATCAATTGGATTGGTAAATCAATTGGAGCAGAAGTAGATTTTAAAGTAGATGGCTTTGATGAAGCATTTACAGTATTTACAACGAGATGTGATACTCTTTTTGGAGCTACATACTGCGTTTTATCGCCAGAACATCCTCTAGTAAATAAGATAACTTCTAAAGAAAAAGAAGAAGAAGTAAAAAAATATCAAGAGGAATGTTCTCTAAAGAATGAGATGGAAAGAACAGAATTAAATAAAGAAAAAACAGGTGTATTTATTGGGGCTTATGCCATTAACCCTGTAAATAATAAAAAAATTCCTATTTACATAAGTGATTATGTTTTAGCAAGCTATGGAACTGGAGCAATTATGGCTGTACCTGCTCATGATAGTCGAGACTATGCATTTGCTAAAAAGTTTAATATTCCAATTATTCAAGTATTAAAAGGTGAAAATGAGGAGATTAATATTGAAGAAAGTGCTTATGAAGGAGATGGTATTCATATTAATTCTAGCTTCTTGGATGGTTTAAATAAAGAAGACGCTATTAATAAAATGTTAGATTATTTAGAGGAAAATAACTGTGGTAAAAAGAAAGTAAATTATAAAATGCGTGACTGGATTTTCTCAAGACAAAGATTTTGGGGAGAACCAATTCCAATGATTTATTGCGAGCATTGTGGATGGGTGCCAATGAAAGAAAGCGATTTACCTTTATTACTTCCAGATGTAGCCGAATATGAACCAACTGATAATGGTGAGTCTCCTTTAGCTAAAATTACTGATTGGGTAAATACAACATGTCCAAAATGTGGAGCTGCAGCCAAAAGAGAAACTGATACTATGCCGAACTGGGCAGGATCATCATGGTATTTCTTAAGATTTATGGATCCTCATAATACTAAAGAATTTGCTTCAATGGAAAACATGAAATATTGGAATAAAGTAAACTGGTATAATGGTGGAATGGAACATACTGCAAGACATTTGTTATATGCTAGATTTTGGGTTCAATTCTTATATAATATTGGGTTAGTTCCAAATAAGGAAATGATAGATACTCGTGTTAGTCATGGAATGGTTTTAGGTAGTGATAATCAAAAAATGAGTAAATCTAAAGGAAATGTAATTAATCCCGACGATATCGTTCGTGAATTTGGAGCAGATACTCTAAGAGTATATGAAATGTTTATGGGAGACTATGAACAAGATAGTCCATGGAGTACAGATTCTCTAAAAGGATGTAAAAGATTTATTGATAAAATTATTCGTTTAAAGGATAGAGTTATTAATAAAGAAGAATATTCTAAAGATTTAGAAGTAATTATCAATAAAAGTATAAAGAAAGTAGAATATGATTTAAGTCATTTAGGATATAATACAGCCGTATCAACACTAATGATTTTAGCAAATAAATATGAAGAAAAAGAAGAAATTACTAAAAAAGATTATCAAGTTTTATTAACACTTTTAAATCCTATAGCCCCTCACATTACTGAAGAATTAAACGAAATGTTAGGATATAAACCACTTTGTGAATCTACATGGCCAGTATATGATGAAGAAAAAACAATTGATAATGAAATAACAATTGGTGTACAAGTAAATGGAGAATTAAGAGGAGAAATTAACATTTCTAAAGACGAAGATGAGGAACAAATAAAAAGAAAAGCTTTATCAAATGAAAATGTAAAAAAACATCTTGAAAATAAAGAAATTATTAAAATTATTATTGTAAAAGGAAAAATAGTTAATATTGTTGTAAAATAAAAGGTAAGAATTAAAAACTTACCTTTTGCTAAATTTAATATATCTGTCGACCTATAATATTGTAAAAATGCCGGGAGATCGACAGAAAAAAGGTTAAAAAAATATTGATTTTATAGTAAAATATTTAAATATAATATTTTAAACCAATATTTTTCTAGGAAAATCACCAGTTTATAATGAAACATACTGTAATTTAAATAAAATTATAGCCAAATATTGAAATACCTGGTAATGGTTTATAATGAAACATACTGTAATTTAAATATTTAATTTCTTATAAAGCATATTAATGTACGTTAAGTTTATAATGAAACATACTGTAATTTAAATTAGTTTAGTGAGGTAGCAAATAAAGTAAGTGTTAGGTTTATAATGAAACATATTGTAATTGAAAAGAAAAAAGAAATTTGCTTTCATCATAAGACAAATTGTATTAAATAAACATCCATATGACTAAAATTTGACTTTGAATAAAGAATCTGTTAAAGTATAAACCATTCAGGTGGGGAAAAATGGTAGACAAGATAATAAAAACTAAAATCATAGAAATTTTGATTATAATTTTAATAGTAATTATATCCATGCCAACATGGAATTACTTTAATAGAAAAATAGAGATGAATTTACAAAAGACTTTAGCAGGTTTAAATAATTTAGAGCTAAAAACAAACAATGTTGATGGATATGATAATGTAATAGTAGGTAATTCATCTACGACTAATAGAAAATATCAACTATTATTAATAGCCGATAAGAACTATAATAATATAAAAATAACTATAAATGAAAATACAAAATTATTAGAAAATTATCCACATAAAAAAGAAAAAGATTTTTTTGTATATATTATATCAGAAGAAGCAATAAAAGGAAGTCAAAGAGGATACAAAATAACATTAAATATAAATAAAAACATGTTAAACTATCACTACAAATTAAAAGAATTAGCATAATTTAAAAAAACTAACAAAATTAGCTTGTATTTTATCCTTAATTTATGGTATTATTAAAATACGGTGATAGTATATGAAGATAAAAGATATTATCAAAAAACAAACAACAATAATTGCCATTGCAGTAATCCTAGTGACTATAACAGTAATTGGGGTTAGCTATGCAATATTTTTTGATGTTAAAACAAATAGTAGGGATCAGGTAATAACAGCCGGAACTTTAAAATTAACAGTAACAGATTTTAATGCTCTTAAATTAAGTGAGCCAATGTCGACAACAGAAGGCTTAAAATCTAGTCCAGTTAGTTATACAGTTCAGAATACAGATAGTAATTTACCAGCAACTTATTCTTTATATATTTATGCAGGAAGTGGTAATAATATTCCTTTAAGTAGTATAAAAATTTCTACTGACGGAAATGCTTCAAGTGGAAGTAGTTCCAAAGTATTAAGTTCAATAGCAGAAACAATAGTTGAAAATGGAACAACATATTATCGGATCGATACAGGAAACTTAAATGCCGGAGCGAGTGGAACGACCAAGTACATTAGAATTTGGATAGATGAAGATTTAGTAGCAGATGAAATAAACAATGGAAATTTAAATTTACAATTGTATGTCGTAAGTGAAGTTCAAGAATAACTCAAAAAGAGTTATTTTTTTAAAATTTAAAAATAATAATAATTTAATTCATTATTTAATCTATTTTACTCATAAAAAAAGAAATTTATAATTAAAATTAAACAATTTCACTATATATTTTAATATTTTCACAATTTGACAGATAAGAAAAAAAGTTATATGATTATCGCATAGAAAAGAGGCGAACGTATGTATCAAGAAAAAGAAGAAAATATAGAAATATATTTTATCTGTTACAAAAAAGATGAAATGGAGTTAGTAGAAAGCTATTATGATGAGATACTAAAAACACAATACTGGTATTTTAATGCTTATCTAGCTTACAAAGAATGGCGCAAAAAATTCAGAAATTTAAAAGTAGAAAAGTTAACAAAGCAATTACTAACGCTTGCAGCTAGTCGCTATTTAATTTATAAAATGGAAAATCAAGAATATAAAAATGCCAAAGAAGAAAAAAGAATTTTAAAAGATTTAGAAAGTATTCAAAAAGAATTGAAAATTATCATGGAAGAAGGGGAGATTTTAGAGAAATTATAAAGTTTATAATAAAAATGAAGTAGAATGTGGTAAAATAAAATTAGGTGATAATATGATAAATATTTATGAAGTAATAGATAGAAGATTGACAAATATCTCTTCTATAAAAAAAGGAAGTTGGATTGATTTAACCAATCCAACTTTAGAAGAATTAGAAAAAGTTATACAAAATACGGAGATTAATAAAGAAATAATTACCAAATTATTAGATGAAGAAGAGTTACCGAGGATAGAAAAACGAAAAGAAGAAACAGTTATAATATTAGATACTCCTTATGTAGCCGATAATAATAAACACAAATATAGAACTAATCCATTAGGAATAATTATAAGTGAAAAAGGATACTTGATCACAGTTTCCTTAAAAGAACAGCCGTTTTTAGATTATTTTAAACAAAATGAAGTAAATAATTTAAGAGGAAAAAATAAGACAAGTTTTATTTTGCAAATATTTACTATGGTAGCGGGTATTTATCAAAAGGAATTAACAAACATTAATAAATATATTGACAGTAGAGAAAAAATTCTTTCTAAATCTACAAATAATAAGGAATTAATACATTTATTGGATATTGAAAAAACATTAGTCTATTTTATTAATTCGTTAAAAGCAAATGAAATAGCTTTAGAAAAAATAGCCAAAGGAACAATAATACCCGTTGAAAAAGAAGATGAAGAGTTATTAGAAGATGCATTAATAGAAAATAAACAGGCAATCGAAATGGCTACAATATATAGAGAAATATTGTCAAGTATGACAGATACTTATGCGACAATTATTTCTAACAATTTAAATGATGTAATGAAATTTTTAGCGGGAATAACAATTGTATTTTCAATACCTACAATGGTAGCGTCTTTTATTGGAATGAACGTTCCTTTAGGTAAAGTTGGCTCATCTTCATTTAGTTTTATTCTAATTATATTATTATCATTATTATTATCTTTACTGATAGCATTTATATTAAAAAAGAAAAACATGCTCTAATAAAAGGCTATAAACATCAAAATTGCAGTTTTTATGACAATATGCTATAATATTTTTGAAAGAAATGAGAGAAGTTATGAAAGTATTAATGATTATCCCTGCGTATAATGAAGAAAAAAATATTATCAAAACAATAAGTAAACTAAAAGAAATTAAGTTAAAAGACCATACGCTTGATTACATTGTTATAAATGATGGTTCAACTGATCAAACAAAAAAGGTTTGTAAAGAAAACAAGATAAATATGATAGATTTACCATTTAATCTTGGGATAGGTGGTGCAGTTCAAACTGGATATAAATATGCTTATTATAACAATTATGATATTGCAATCCAATATGATGGTGATGGACAACACGACGGGAACTATATTAAAGATTTAATTGAAGAAATAAAAAAGGGAAATAATATTGTAATAGGCTCAAGATTTGTAAGTGAATTAAGTACTTTTAAATCAAGCAAAATGAGAAGATTAGGTAAAGAAATTCTATCAATTTTAATAAAAATATTTACAGGGAAAAAAATATATGACCCTACAAGTGGCTTTCGAGCAGCTGATAAGGAAATCATCAAATTATTTGCTAATGATTATCCAAGTGATTATCCTGAGCCTGATACCATAGTATCTGTAATAAAAAAAGGTTATAAAGTAAGTGAAGTTCCTGTAAAAATGAATGAAAGAGAAAATGGTAAAAGCTCTATCAACCCACTAAAAGCTGTTTACTATATGATAAAAGTGAGCTTAGCAATTATTGTTGCTGGAGCTTCAACAAAAAAAGAAAGGAAGGATGAACAATAATGCTATCATGGAAGTTAGTAGTTACCTTAATAATATTTGCTGTTATTTTTATTTTATATGTGTGGCATAGAGTATTAAAAAGAAACTTGATACTGAAATATGCTTTATTATGGCTACTCTTTTGCATATCAATGGTAGTTGCTATATTAATTCCTAAATTCTTAAAAATAATATGTAATATTATAGGTATTTCAACTGTATCGAATTTTATATTCTTAATTGGATTTGGCCTTTTACTATTTATAACTTTTATATTAACCGAAATAGTTTCAACTCAAAAAGCAAAAATTACGAGCTTAGCTCAAGAAATAGCTATTCTAAAATATAAAGGAGAAAAAGAAAATGAATAGTTTATTTAATGTAATTAAAAAATATAGTGTATTTTTAAAATATATAATATCGGCAGGAATTTCTTTTGTTATCGATTTAACTTTATTTACCCTATTGAATATATTACTTAAAAATATTTTAAGTGATCTATCAATTATAATTGCTACAATATTAGCTAGAATTATATCTTCTTTTATTAATTATTTAATGAATAGAAATGGTGTCTTTAAGAAAAACACAAAGACGATTGATAAAACAACTTTAATAAAATATTATATATTGGTAGTTATTCAAATGTGTGTATCTGCTTCTTTAGTATTTATCTTATATAAGCTAACAAACTTCAATGAAACTTTAATAAAAATTCCAGTAGAAATAGTACTATTTATGATAAATTATTTTATTCAAAAGAAATATATTTTTTGCGATAAGAAAGAGAATATTAAATGAAAAAATACAATAGTATAATTTGTCTTATATTAGGAATTATCACTTCTTATAGTTTATTATTTGAGATAACTTCTAAAGGTTTAAAATTTGGACGTTCTAATACCATGATGTTGACATATTTAATTTTAGCAATATTCCTTTTTGTTTTTTATAATAAATACTTTAATAAATTTAAAGGAAAAATGACATACCGAGTTATATCTCTTATTTTTAGTTTGCTAATGGTATTTGGATATAGTTATGATGTTGCTGGAAATTCATCTTTAGTTTTTGGCAGTGTTTCTATTATTATATTTTCTATCTTAAAAATGATAGGCTACTTTGTATTATTTAATACAGCAATTCATTTGCTAAATGACATAGTAGTAAAAAAAAAGATAAAAGATGAAAAACTTCCGAAAATATTATCTTTATTTGATAAGCATCCATTCTTGTTTAGTTTCATAGTAATAGTTATTTGTTACTTACCATATATTATAGCTTATTATCCTGTAATTATTAATTATGATGCAGCAAATCAAATAAAAGAAGTTATGGGGATTCATACAAGATATATGGATAGTGTAGTATTGCTAAATCCTAATGTATATATTACAAACTTTAATCCTATTATTCATACTCTTTTAATTGGTGGATTATTTAAAGTTGGATATTTAATTGGAAATGTAAATTTTGGAATGTTTTTATATTCAATAGTTCAGTTGATAATTGTAATTAGTGTGTTTGCATATTCAATATACTATTTGAATAAAATAAAAGTAAACAAAAAATTAATATTGATTATTTTAGGAATTTATGCTTTAGTTCCACTCTTTCCTTTTTATGCAATGACTGCCGTAAAAGATGTTATTTTTTCATCTTTAATATTATTATACTGTATAAAATTATATGATATAATGAAGTACAAGCAAACGACAAAACAGTATATATTATTTTCTCTATTAGTTTTATTAATAATATTATTTAGAAATAATGGTATATATACAATCGTATTAAGTTTACCATTTGCTATGATTTTAAAAAAGGAAATAAGAAAACCAATATTAATTATTTTCATCTTTAATATTGCGATATATATAGGTTATAACAAAGTTTTACTTCCAAGTTTAGAAATTGCTAATACTAGCATTAGAGAGATGTTATCGGTACCGTTCCAGCAAACAGCTAGATATGCGAAATATTATGGAGATGAAATAAGTGATGAAGATAAAAAAATTATTGATAAAGTATTAGGGTATGATGATCTTGGTGAAAGATATGAACCAGACTTATCAGATAAAGTAAAAAACAAATATAATAAATACACAACAGACGAAGAACTAAAAGAATATTTTCAAGTTTGGTTTAAATATTTATTAAAAAGACCTGGAGTGTATATTGATGCTACAATTAATAATGTTTATGGTTATTTTTATCCAAATACTAGTGCATGGTATATTTATACAGATTTGAACCATAAACTACCAGAAGCAGGGTTTGATTATCATTTTAATGGTTTAAATGGCTTAAGAAGTATATTATCTGCGTATGGCGAAGCATTCCCATATATTCCAATCCTAGGAACTATTGCTAATATTGGAATGGTTGTGTGGATACATATATTACTATTAGGAATGCTAATTGTTAATAAGATGAAAAAATACATTGTTTTATTGTTACCAGCTTTCTCGTTAATTTTAGTATGTATTGTAGGCCCAGCGAATACATATTTTAGATATATTTTACCATGTGTTTTTGCTTTACCGTCATTAATTTTAATCTTATATAATGAATTAAAGACAAGAAAAGAATTATAATGAATAAAAAGATGCTTTAAACATATAATTTAATAATAAAATAGTTTTACACTAATTGACAAAGGCTAAACTATAGTGTAAAATGATAAGTGCAGTGGAAAAGCAGTATTATTCCGCTTGCATGGGGCTTTAGCCAAGTGGTAAGGCATGGGACTGCAACTCCCCGAGCACCGGTTCAAATCCGGTAGGCCCCTCCATTAAGTTATTAAGAGCTACTTTAGAAGTAGTTCTTTTTTTTATAAAAATATGCTATATTATTTATAGAAAAGGATAGTTAATATGAAGAAAATAATAAAATGGATTATTATAATATTGATAATTGGAATAATTGGAGTTTTAAGTGTAAACTTTGGTGTAAAAATATCCACAAGTAAGCAGATAATTAGTGAAGAAGATTACATAGATTTAGAAGATATAGATTGTATTTTAGTTTTAGGAGCAGCTATCTGGGGAGACAAGCCTAGTCCAATGTTAGAAGATCGCTTATTAACAGCCATTTCATTATATGAACAAAAGCCGACCAAAATAATTATGAGTGGAGATCATGGAGAAGAATCATATGACGAAGTAAACACTATGAAAGAATATGCAATAGAAGCCGGAATTCCTTCTGAAGATATTTTCATGGATCACGCAGGATTTTCTACATATGATAGTATAGTACGAGCTAAAGAAATATTTGGAGCGGAAAAAATAATTATTGTAACCCAAAAATATCATTTATATCGAGCATTATATATCGCGAATTCTTTTGATTTAGAAGCTTATGGAATAGAAGCAGTTCCTAATGACTATAATGGAGCAATGTCTAGAGAATTAAGAGAGATATTAGCACGAGATAAAGATTTTATAAAATGTTTGTTTAAACCAGAACCTACTTATTTAGGAGAAGAAATACCAGTAAGTGGGAATGGGGATATAACAAATGATCAAGGTAGTACTGATTTAAATATTAAAGAAAATAAAAAGGAATAGAGAAATAGTTATACAAAATTTGGTATAACTTTTTTTTAATTTTTCATAATAAAAATGGAGGTAATTATGAATAAAGAGGAATATAAAAAATTAGTAAAAAAATATGAGCCTAAAGAAAATAAATTGGAGAATGTTGTATATGCCTTTTTAATTGGTGGAATGGTTGGATTTATTGCCGAAGGTCTAATTGTTTTATTAATGAATTTCTTTGATTTAACAAGGATAGTAGCGGGGGCATGGACGTGTTTAATAATCATATTTACAGCATCTCTATTTACAGCATTAGGATTTTTTGATAATTGGATGAGCAAATCAAAAGCTGGATTACTGATTCCTACAACTGGTTTTGCCCATTCGGTATCTAGTAGTGCTTTAGATTATAAAAAAGAGGGATTAATAACAGGACTGGGTTCTAACTTTTTTAAACTAGCTGGTAGTGTAATATTATATGGAATATTATCAGCATTTATATTAGTGATTGTGAGAGTGATTATCGGTGGCTAGTAAAAAATTTAATAATGTATATATAAAAGATAATTTTTCTATAGTTGGACCATTAGAAAGAGATGGATTACTAAAAAATTATGATTTAGTAATGGATGATTACTATTATGGTGAAAAAACATTCGAACAAGCGGAAATAAAGATGCAAAAAATAGTACTAAATAATTTATTAAATAAAAATCGTTTAACCGAAAATAAAGTGGATTTTTTATTAGGAGGAGATCTAATCAATCAGATATCTATTTCTAGTTATAATGCCAGTAAATTTAATATTCCATATTTAGGAATATATAGTGCTTGCGCAACTTATGCGGAAGAATTAATGCTTGGAGCCTCACTAATAAGTGGTAAGTTAGCTAAAAATATAATAGCAATAACGAGTTCTCATAATCTAAATGCTGAAAGACAATTTAGATATCCAGTTGAATATGGAGCAGTTAAAAAACATACAACAACTTTTACAACTACAGCAGCCATTTCCACCTTACTAACAAGTGAACAAACAGGTATAAAAGTAGAAAGTGCAACAATTGGAAAAGCTATAGACATGGGAATAAATGATACCAATAATATGGGAGCAGTCATGGCTCCAGCTGCTGCAGATACTCTAAATACCCACTTAAATGAAATGAAAAGAAACATTAACTATTATGATTTAGTATTAACTGGTGATTTAGGTTTAGTAGGAAGAGAAATTTTTATAGAAATGTTAAATAAGAATTATAATATTAATTTAAAAAAATATATGGACGCTGGATGTGAAATATATACAAATGCTCAAGATACCTATGCTGGAGCAAGTGGACCGGTAGCGTTACCATTAGTTTTATTTGACAAAGTATTATGTTATAAAAAATATAAAAAGATTTTAATTATAGCAACAGGATCATTACAATCAGTTCAATTAGCAAATCAAAAATTGGGAATTCCAGGAATTGCCCATGCAATAAGTTTGGAGGTATTATAATGACATTTATATGGGCATTTCTAATTGCCGGAACGTTTTGTGCATTAGGGCAGATTATATTAGATAATACTAAACTAACTCCTGGACATGTAACTTCACTATTTACAGTACTAGGAAGTATTCTAGCTTTCTTTGGCATATATGATAAATTAATTGAGTTAGCCGGAGGGGGAGCAACATCCATTATTTCTAATTTTGGCTATATGTTATATACAGGAGCTTTAGAAGGATTTGAAAAAATGGGGGTTTTAGGAATTTTCTCAGGAATGCTTACTAAATCCAGTGTTGCCATAGTAGGATCTATAGTATTTGCCTCATTAGTAGCCTTAATTTTTAAACCAAAGGATTAAATAGTCCTTTTTATTTTGCCATTTTTTTGATATAATTTTAAATAGTAAGAAGGGATTGTTATGGCCAAAAAAAAATATAAAAATATAAAAGTAGAACAAGACGAATTAAAACCAATAGCAATAGGGGAATTTGAAAATAGAAAAAGAACTTCAATTGGCATTTTCATAATTTTAACTATTTTTGTTTTAGTAGTAATATTTTTACCAGAAATATCTTCAATTGTTAATGAATATTTAAACCCTACACCAATTGTAAAACCAACACCTACGCCAAGTGATCCAGATGATTCAAAAGAGCCAGAAGATCCTGATCAAAATGAAGACGAAGAATTTTATGCATATGTTGAAAATTTAAAAATTGAACGCGAAGAAGTAATAGTAAGCGATTTAAAAATAGATACCATAAATAACACATTAACTTATAGTGTAACTAATAATACAAATAGTTATCAAGATATAGAAGAGTTAAATTATTATATAGAAATCTATAATACTGAGCGAACTCTATTAGAAAGAGTAAAATTAGTAAATGAAGGCGTTTTAGCTGCTGGGGCATTTAAAACTTATACCAAAAATATTTCTGCTTCAACAAGTCAAACAGTTGGTTATATTGTTTTAGTACAAAAAACGGAAGAAGATTATCCAGCGATAACTCTAACAGAAGATACAGAAGGAAATGCTAACTTAGTATGTAAAAATAATCATGAAACAATAACTTATAATTTTAAAAATAGTAAATTACAAGGATTAACAAGTACAGTACAATATCTTACGACCGACCCTGATTATGAAAATATTTATAATAATTATCAATCATTAGTAAACAATTATAACACTACGAAAGGAATAACATCAACACTATTTAATAATACAAGTGGGTTTAATATAACAACAATTGTAGATTTAGAAGAAGCCAGTCGTACTTATATTTTTAATGCTGACACTTTTAAATTAGATACTGATCCCAGAGTAGTAAATTTTGAAATGGAAGCATCAGGTTTCGATTGTAATTAGGACGTGATAATATGGAATATAAATTTAGTATTAATGATTTTGAAGGTCCTTTAGACCTTCTTTTACATCTTGTTAAAACATCCAAGATGAATATTTATGAAATTGATATTAAGATAATTATTGAAGAATATTTGAAATTTATTGAAGAAGAAAAGCATAGAAATATTGATATTGCGAGTTCCTATTTAGTGATGGCATCAGAACTAATTCATTTAAAAAGTAAGATGTTAGTTCATGATGAAGAAAAAGAAGAAATAAGTGATGATGAATTTTCAATTGAATCAGAAGAAGATTTAAAAAGAAAAATAATCGAATATGAAAAATATAAAAAATTAAGTGAAAGTCTAGTAGAACTAGAAAATAAAAGAAATAACTTTTATACGAAAAGTCCTATGAATTTAAATGCTTTTCTAGAGAAGGGAAATATCAATTTTGGCGATGTACATTTAGAAGATTTAGTAGATGCTTTAAAGAAATTAAAAGAAAGAGAAAAGTATAATAAACCTTTAAATACAAAAGTTACAAAAAAAGAGTATAGTATTGAACGAAGAATAGAAGATATTAGAAAAATATTACAAGTAAGAGATAAAGTGGAATTTTTAGAATTATTTAGTGAACCGAATAGAGATTTTCTAATCGTCACTTTTTTATCCATTTTAACAATGAGTAAAAATGATGAAATCACTTTAACTCAAGAAGACAATTTTAAACCAATTTTAATAGAAAGGAGCAATATTCATGAATAAATTAGGCATTTTAGAAGGTATTTTATTTGTTGTTGGTGATGAAGGGATTAATTTAAAGAATTTATGTGAAGTAATGAATATTAATTTAGAGGAAGCAAAAGAACTTCTATTAAAATTAAAAGAGAGTTATGAAAGTGATAATAGAGGAATTAGAATTAGTTATCTTGGTGATGCCTTTAAACTAACAACCAAAGAAGAACATAAAGAATATTATCAGAAACTAATTGAAAACCCAGAAGCTAATACCCTTAGTCCTTCTAGTCTAGAAGTTTTAGCAGTTATTGCTTATAATCAACCAATTACGAGAGTTGAAATAGATGCAATGAGAGGGGTAAGTAGTAATCATATTATTAGAAAATTAGTAGCAAAAGGACTTGTAAAAGAAGCTGGAAAATCGAAAATGCCAGGAAGACCCAACTTATATCGCACAACGAGTGAATTTTTAGATTGTTTTGGTCTGTCAAGTTTAAGTGAATTACCAGAATTAGATAGTGAAAAAGAAAACGAACAAGAAAGTGAATTATTTACATCTATTTATAAAGAGGAAACAGATGAAATGGGAATTTAGTCATGAATTATTAAAAGAAAATTTTGGTAATCATGAAGAATTAACTTTAAATTATTTAAGGTTTGAAGAAGAGACAATTACCAAAGAAAATATAAATTTTGAGACAATGCGAGAAATCTATTTTAAAAAATGTAAGCTCAATAATGTTTATTTTGATAACACTTTTTTTGGTAAAGTAAAATTTGAAAATTGCGAATTAAATAATGTAACTTTTAGTGGTAACTCCTGGAGTAATGTTTACTTTATTAACTGTAAATTAATTAATGTATCTATTTTCGAATGTACGATTAATAATATGTTAATAGAAGAGTGTTTAATTGAATATTCGAAAGTAGAAAATAGTAAAATAGATAATAGTAACATTAATGACACAAAATTAATGGAAAATATCCATCGGCATAACAAATACACTAATATGAAATTTGATAGATGTAAATTAATATCTGAAAATTTTATTGATACAATTTTTAAAAATTGTGATTTAAGAACAAGTCAATTTGAAGAAGTAAAAATTAATTTAGATGATTTAATAGGCTCTAAAATATCATTATTAAGTCTTTTAGAGATAGTAAATAGTAAAGGAATAATCATTGAAGAATAATAAAACTATGTTATAATAAGATAGGAGGATACTATGAGTTATATTGAACTAAAAAATGTAAAAAAAGAATATATAATGGGAGAAGTAAAAATTATTGCGGCTCATGATGTTTCATTTGAAATTGAAAAAGGGGAACTAGTAGTAATACTAGGTCCTAGTGGTGCTGGAAAAACGACAATATTAAATCTTTTAGGAGGAATGGATAATGCTACAAGTGGGAAAATTATTGTAGATAATGAAGACATTACTTCTTTCAAAAGAAAAGAATTAATTGGATATAGAAGAAATAGTATCGGCTTTGTTTTTCAATTTTATAATTTAGTTCAAAATTTAACAGCTCTAGAAAATGTTGAATTAGCAGTTCAAATATGTAAGAATCCTTTAAAACCAGAGAAAGTTTTAGAAGAAGTAGGCTTAAAAGATCGAATGAATAATTTTCCAGGAGGATTATCTGGAGGAGAACAACAAAGAGTAGCAATAGCAAGAGCTATAGCTAAAAATCCAAAATTACTTTTATGTGATGAACCAACGGGTGCTCTAGATTCTAAAACAGGAATAAAAATATTAGAATTACTTCAAAAATCTTGTCGTGAATTAGGAATGACTACGATTATTATAACTCATAATGCCATTATATCTGAAATAGCAGATAAAGTAATACGCCTAAAAAATGGAACAATTGAAGAAATAAAAATGAATAAGAAGCCAAAAGACGTAAAGGAGCTTGATTGGTAATGCGTCTTTTATATAAACTATCTTTTGTTAAAATGCGTAAGAATATAGGTAGGTTTTTATCTTTACTATTTATAGTAGCTTTAGGAGTTGGCTTTTTTGCTGGTTTAAGAGAAACCACTCCCGATATTGAAGCTACATTGGACAATTATTATGATGAACATAATTTAATGGATTTTAAAATTGTTAGTACCATGGGTCTAACAGAAGATGATATAGCTTCTTTAGAAGAACTTAAAAATATTGAGAAAGTCGTAGCAAGTTATTCTGTAGATACATTAATTGATGGAGAAGCTGTACGTATTCATGCCATTGAAGAAGATATAAACAATGTAGATTTAGTTGAAGGAAGTATGCCAGAGAATAATAATGAATGCATAGCTGATGCTACAAAATATAAAATAGGAGATACACTAACAATTAGAAAATTATCTCAAGAAGGTATACTCCAAAATACGACTTATAAAGTAGTAGGCTTAGCAAACTCCCCAATGTATTTAAGTAGACAAATGGGAATTGCCAGTATTGGAACTGGAGAATTAGCATCATTCATTTATATACCTAAAGAAAACTTTAATTCCAAATATTATACAGAAGTATATTTAACAGCGAAAGGCTCTTTGAAAGAAACAGCATATGAAAAAGGATATGAAGAGACTACTAATTTATTATTAGAAGAATTAGAGGAATTAAAGCCAATTAGAGAAACCAAAAGATATGAAGAGATTTTAGAAGAAGCAACCATTGAGATACGTAAAATTGAAGATGAAGCGAATGAAAAGATTAGTATTGCTGAAGAAGAATTACAAGAGGCTTTAGAGGAAATTAATAATGGAAGAGCGGAAATCTATAATGCTAAAAATGAAATAATTACTAATGAAAATAAATTAAAAGAAGAAGAACAAAATGGATTAACAAAAATAAATAATGCCAGATTAACATGGGAAGAAAGTAATAAAGAATTAAAAAATACTTTGGCATCATTAGGTTTAACAGAAGAAACTTTAGAAACAACCTTAAATACTGTAAAAAGTAATATTACGTCTATTGAAGAAATGTTGAGTACTCTACCTACAGATGATCCCAAATATGCTGAATATCAAAAAACATTAGAAGAACTGAATAATAAGAAAGATAATCTACAGACATTAGTTACAACTAGTGAGACTTTAAAGAATAGTAAAATAGAAATTGATAATAGCGAAAAAGAATTAGAAGAACAAATAAAGGCATCTCAAGACAAGTTAAATAAAGCAAAAGAAAAACTAGAAACTCAAGAGCAAAAAATAGAATCAGCATATGAAGAATATGTCGCAGGAGAAAATACACTCGAAGAACAAAAAAAAGAATTAGAAGCAAAAATTAATGAAGCTAAGTCTTCTTTAGCAGAAATAGAAAAGCCGGTTTGGTATTTATTAGATCGTACCGATAATAATGGTTATTCTAGTATTTGGGATGATGCCGCTAAAGTGGATGCTATTGCTGGAATATTTCCTATTTTCTTTATAATTGTCGTAGCTTTAATGTGTTTTAATACAATGAATCGAATGATAGAAGAAGAAAGAGGAGAGATAGGAGTTTTATCTTCTTTAGGATATGGAAGTTTTAGTATTATTAATGGTTATTTATTCTATGTCTTTTTTGCAACAGTTATTGGTGTAACCATAGGATTATTAATAGGATATACCTTAATTCCTAATATAATTTACAGTATTTATAATGCTAATTATATTCTTCCATCATTAGATATCAATATGAAATTACTGCCATTCTTTATTATTATTTTAATAACATTAGGACTAATGTCTTTGATAGCGATTATTTCTTGCTTAAAAGAGTTAAAGAATGTTCCCGCAACTATTTTAAGACCAGCTACTCCAAAGTCTGGTAAAAAAGTTCTTTTAGAGCATATAAAATTTATTTGGAAAAGATTATCTTTTACAGGCAAAGTAACAGCTAGAAATATGTTTCGATATAAAAAAAGAATAGTAATGACGGTTTTAGGAGTAGTAGGATCAACTGCACTTTTATTAACAGGTTTTGGCTTAAGAGATAGCATAAGTGGCTTAGCAGATTTACAATATGGAAAAATTAATCATTATGATGCCTTATTAGTTTTCCAAAATTCCTTTAAAACCATTGAAGAAGAATGGAAAAGTAAATTAAAAGAAGATAACATTACAGAGTATTTACCAATTTATCAAGCCTCATTTACTTTTGAAGCAAAGGATTTAACTCATGATGTTTATTTAATTGCTCTAGAAAATAATACTGAACTAAATAACTTTATAACATTGAATAGTAAGGTAAATGAAAATTTTACTTTTCCAGAAGATGGTGTAATTATTAGTGAAAAAATGGCAGATTTATTAAATGTTAAAATAGGGGATTTTATCAAACTAAGAAACAGTAATAATGAATTAGTAGTTTTACCTGTATCTGAAATAGTAGAAAATTATACCTTACATTATGTTTATATGAACAAAGAAACATATGAAAAATATTTTGAAAAAGAGTTAGAATACAATATGATTATGACAAACTTAAATGAAGAAACAAGTCATGAAGATTTTGCTGAAAAATGGATAGATTCAGGATTAGTTAGTACCATTAATTTCACAGAAGACAATATTTTAGTATTTGATAATATGGTAAAAGGCTTAAATTTAATTATTGTCTTAATTATTGGGGCATCTTGTATGTTAGCATTTATTGTATTATATAATTTAACAACCATTAATATTGCGGAAAGAATAAGAGAAATATCAACATTAAAAGTTTTAGGCTTTTATGATAAAGAAGTATCGAGCTATGTATATCGTGAAACGCTTTTCTTAACAATTATTGGTATTTTAATAGGTTTAGGAGCTGGAATATTCTTGCATATGTATGTAATAAATGTCGCTGAAACAGATAATATATTATTCTTACACTCTATTAAATGGTATAGTTATATATTCTCTTTCTTAATAATTATTTTCTTTACAATATTAGTTCAAATAATAACAAATCAAAAATTAAAGAAGATTAATATGGTAGAATCATTAAAATCAGTAGAATAAAAATTGTTATAGAAATATAGCAATTTTTTTTAACAAGAAACATTAATTCATAAAATATTTGGATGCACCAAACTGGATTATCATTAAGGTCTTTAAAAAGGCTGATATTAATTTAATGGTTGATTATGATAAGCTTAAAAAAGGTTGAAATGTTTCAACAATTAAGTTAAAATAAGACACAAATGAATCAAAAAATGAAACATAAAATTAAGAATGGGCATTTTCTGATAGGATAAAAGAAATATGTTATAATAATTAAAACAGATAGGGGAAATAAATATGGTAGAATTAAAAATAGGCTATTTATTTGAGAAAGAATATATAAATTATGAAAATCAAAAAAGAAATAGTTAATAATAGGTGATAAAAATGAGTTTAGAGGAAAAAATATTTAAGAAAGCCCAAATAAAGATAGATAAATTGATGTCTTATGGTTTTAAAGAAATTAATAATAGTTATATTTATTCAAAAAAAATTTTAAATAATACATTTAAAATCATAATAGAAATCGATTGTTATAATAATATAAAAGGGAAAATAATAGATGCTAATTTTGATGAAGAATATTTAAATTATCGTAATGAAAACTTAAATGGAGAGTTCATCAATAAAGTTCGTGAAGAATTTAAAAAAGTTTTATTTGATATTAAAGATAAATGTTGTACCATCTTGTATTTTGGATCAGAACAAACAAATAGAGTAGCTGATTTTATAATAAATTATTATCATACAACTCCAGAATTTCCTTGGAAGAAAAATCCAGATTGTGGTATATTTAGACACGCTAATAATAAGAAGTGGTATGCATTAATTATGAATGTAAAAAGAGGAAAAATAGAAAACAATGATAATATTGAAAAAGTAGAAGTGATTAATTTAAAATTAAATGAAGAAAAAATAAGCCAATTACTAAATAAAAAGGGATTTTATAAAGCTTATCATATGAATAAGAAAAAATGGATTACAATAATCTTAGATAATACAATAGAAGATGAAGAAATAATAGCTTATATAAAGGAAAGCTATAATCTTACTTGTAATAAAAAATAAATATAAAGAGTAACTTAACTATTTAATATATAAATATTTAGTTATTAATTTTACATAATTTTCTCACATAATGATATAACTCACCATTTTGTGAATAAATAGCATTTGTATAAAAGTCAACAACCTTTTTTTCTTTTATAGCTAAAATATCTTTATGATTGGGATCTTGGTATACAAAGATTGTTGTTCCACCACGTTCTTTAATGTATTTCATTGCATAATAATCTGTAAGTCCATCCCCTATATATATTACATTAGAACAATCATTATCTTTATTTCCAATTGTTTTTAATATTTCTTCTATAGCAACGACTTTATTTTTATCACTCATTAAAAATTTTATTCCTATGGCTTCATGGTTTAAATTATAATTAAATATCGTTGCATAAATCTTTTTAAAATAGGATGAAACAGAGACTTTTTCTAAAAACACCTTAATTCCAGAACTTAACAAATAATTTGAAACATGATTTTGACAAAGCATATCTAAAAAGTCAGTTACTCCTTCATTATAATCAACATTATTATAACCTAAACAAAAATTTTCATCTTTTAAATCAAAATTTGCACTTTTTATAATTTCAAAATAAGTTTCATACATAGCTTCATATAAATCTATATTTTTATCTTTTGATTTTTGCTTTGATAATTCTAAAAATTTTGGATTATGTGCTCCACCTTTCATTCCACTTTTTTCTAAAATTTCAAATTTAGGTAAAGAGTATGGAGTTAATGTTCCATCGAAATCATAAATAATTACATTTTTCATTTAAATTCTCGTATAATCAATCTTATATAAATATTAATATATTTGATTTTTCCCTTTCTATTTATATTTTTTGATGTATTATAATTCTTAGAAGTATTGTAGATTCGTATCTATTTTATCAAAACCATTTTATAAACTGGTTCAAAGAACTTAAGAACATAGATTTAATAAAAACACGTTAGTTTTACTATTGCTAGTTATCTCTTATCCATTCAATACATTCCAAAATATTATTTATTATACCATATTTATATTTTAAAGTCATTATGTACGTCAACCATTAATTAAAAATCGAAGTAAATTTGAATTTTTATTAAACGGCGAGTTAAATAAATCTTTTCCAGAGTTAAAACCTTTATTTAACAATAGAATTTCGACTACTTTCTTATTTGCTTTTTAGATAAATATAAGAACCAGGACAATGATTTTTCTAAAGTTTCACTTGTATGAAATTTTATTATTTATGCTTCTTTTCCATATTAAATTTTTTAGAAAACTATTGACTTTTAACAATTATTATAATAATTCAATCTAATAATTTTCTTTAGACACATTCAATTGCAACATAAATCATATTTTTAATATCTTTCAAAACCATCTTTGGTATTCTGTATAATTTCAATATTATTGTCATATATAAACTCTATCTTCTTTTTAGACCTTTATAAAAAAGTAATTCTTTTGCTTTTAATTGAAACACCTTAAGCTATCCTTTTCTTTCCTTAAATATCAAAAATCAACTTTTTTTAAAATCGATACTATATATTTTAATCTAAAAAAGTTAAAATAAATTGACCGATAGTGCTGTTTAGGAACTTACCAAAACCATTTAACAAAGACAATTAATATTACATACTTATAGTACTTTTATTGTTATTTGAAAATAGTTTTTATATGAAAAAAATGATATAATTATCTAAACGACAAATAGTAATTTGAAAGCGAGATGATACTTTGGAATTGGAATTTAAAGAATTGGCAGAAAAAGATTACAAGAAAGTAATTCAATATGCAATTAAAGGAATGCACTTTAATTTTTATGTTGATAATAAAACAATATTAAATTTTTATGGTAGATACTTTTGGTATTTGGAACTATTAAATGCAACACAAGTTTTAGCATTATATTATGGTGAAGAACTAGCAGGAGTTCTAATAGCAGAGATATATGATGAACCTAAATGTCATAAATCATTTTCAAAGTCTATATATGTTAAGTTTGTTGAGTTTATTCAAAAATATTTCTTCAAAGATAGTGTTGGTATTTATGATGAAGTTAATCAAAAATTACTAAAAGAATATCAAAAAAATAATAAACCAAATGGAGAAATCAGATTTTTAGCAGCTAATCCTGATTTAAAAGTAAAAGGTATAGGAACAAAGTTGTTAAATGAATTAGAAAAAAGAGAAAAAGGAAAAGAAATTTACTTATTTACTGATGATCAATGTACTTATCAATTCTATGAAAACAGAGGATTTGATAAAGTTGGAGAAGAAGATATTATCCTTAAACTAGAAAAAGAGGTTCCTTTAAAATGTTTATTATATAGGAAGAAATTATAAATCAAAATTACGATTTATGGAGGGACTATGAAATACAGTAATAAATTAGAATTGATAGAAGCAATTAGAAATAATGCTGATTTGTTTATTAAAGAATATTCGAATATAAATGAATCATCTATAAATGTAGTTGACGGGAAAATTGAATATACTCCTTTTCAAATGTTATCCTTTTGTATTGGTTGGATGGATTTAGTTTTAGCTTGGGAAAATGAAGAACAAAAAGCCATTCAGAAAACACCACTTGCTACTGAATGGAAATGGAATAATTTAGATTGGTTATATCAAAGTTTTTATGATAAACATAATGATTATTCTTTAAAAGAATTAATTGATACTTTTAATCAAAAAGTTGATAATATTATCCAACTAGTAACTAATTTATCTGATACAGAATTATTGGAAATCGGAAAAAGAAATTGGGCAAAAACAAACGGTAAGGAGTTTAGTGTATGTAGATTAATACATCTAAATACTATTGCTAATTTCAAAAATTTTAGAGGTAAAATAAAAAAATGGAAAAGGACTAATAAATAAATTACCCTTTGAAAGTGAGGTAAAATATGAAAATAATTGAGGCCAAAGATAGAACACCACAACTTATAGATAAATTATTAACGGTGTGGGAAAATTCTGTAAGAGCAACACATAAATTTCTATCAAATGAAGAAATTTTAGAAATTAAAAAATATGTACCAGAAGCATTAAACAATATCTCCCATTTAATTATTGAAACTGATAAAGAGGGAACACCTATTGCATTTATGGGAATTGAAAATAATAAACTTGAAATGCTATTTATTATTTCTGAATGTAGAGGCAAGGGTATTGGCAAAAAAATGCTTTTATACGGAATAGAAAATTATGGAATTAATGATCTTGCAGTAAATGAAGATAATCCACAAGCAAAGTGCTTTTATGAACACATAGGTTTTAAAGTTTATCAAAGAAACGAGTTAGATGATCAAGGTAAACCCTACCCAGTTTTATATATGAAATTAGAAAAATAAGTTCAATATATAAGGAAGATGTAAAAATTATGAATAAAGAAATACTATTATCTAATATAGATAAAATTCATACTACCAAAATGGGTATGGATAGGATTAAGAAAAATCTTAAATTAGATACTAATGATATAATTGAATACTGTAAAAATAAAATCTTAGATAAAAACTGTAATATTTATAAACAAGGAAAGAATTGGTATTGTGAAATTAATAATATAAGGATAACTATTAACGCATATAGCTACACAATTATAACTTCACATACTATTCATTAAATTTACAATTGATTGCAATGTTAAAATACATTGCTTGTAGCAACGATATATTTATAATAAACTTAACTTGAAAGGAGAAAATGTTATATGTTAAAAGATAATTTAAAAGCATTAAGAAAACAAAAAGGACTTTCCCAAGAAGAGTTAAGTATTAAATTAAATGTTGTTAGACAAACAATTTCAAAATGGGAGTCAGGCTTATCTGTTCCAGATGCGGAAATGTTAATAACTATATCAACAATTTTTGAAACACCGGTTAGTGAAATTCTAGGTGAGAACATCAAGGAAAAAGAAAAAAATGACTTACAAGTAATATCCGAAAAATTAGAAGTTATAAATGAACAATTATCAATGAAACGAAAACAAAAGAGAAAACTAATGATTAATACATTAATAATTGCTGAGGTATTTTTAATATTATTATTTATTTTATTCATAATATTAAATAGTCCATATCAATCATGGGATTACAATGATGCTGAATGGACTGTTATTGGAACGATATGGCATTCATTTGAATGGATATTCTTTAGATTTGCCCCAATTATAGTTATAACAATAACTATAATATTAGGAATAATATTTGTAAAAAGAAATAAATAACAAACTATATTTTATCGATTAGACCAACTGCTACAATTGGTCTTTTTCATTAATAAATAAAAATGTATACTGTAACTTAATTTATTTAAATAATCAAGAAAAACATTAGATAATAACGATAAAAATCAATCATTTCGATTGATTTCTATATATTAAAATTCGAATAGTTCGAGGCTATTTCCCTCTGGTGCGAGAAAGTAGCCTATTTAAAACCTTTAAGATTAAAATAGGTCGATAAATCTCAAATCTAATAATATTTTAACATACTTTAAATTTTTATGACATATCTTTCCCCACAAAGACATTATAAATTTCATTGTATCTATAACCTAACTTAGCATAATTAGAATCTGGTTCTAAAATATTTAATTCTACTAATTTGTCTATTAATATAGACACAGTATTTCTAGAAACTGATGACTCTTCTACGATTTCTTTTTTTGTAAAAACAATTTGTCTCATAATGGCAGGCATAATCCGATATACAGCATTACTTTTTAATATTTTAATTTTTTCCATATCTTTATTATAAATTTGGTTAATTCTATTTATTTTTGCAATATAATTATTGCATTGATCAATTATACATTGCAAAAAAAACTTTATAAATCCCAACATATTGCCTTTTCTACTTTCGTTTAAAAGTTTATAATAAGTAGGCTTATATAATTCAATTACTTCTGATAAAAATAAAATTGGTTCTTCTTCGGTTAAAAGAGCTAATTGAACAGGAATGAGTGCTCTACCAAGTCTACCATTACCATCACAGTAAGCATGTATAGTTTCAAATTGTGAATGAGATATTGCCAAATTGATAAATATAGGATCAACATAAGCATCATTCATATATTCAAATAAATTGTTTAACAAAATTGGAACTTCTTCTGGTATAGGCGGAATAAATGTTGCTTCTTCAATCGTACAGCCTTTTGGGCCAATCCAATTTTGAGTAGTTCTAATATGCCCGGGATCTTTTTCATTTCCACGAACACTATTTAATAATATCTTATGAATATCATTAATGAATTTAATATCAATTTTATGATTATCTTTTAAATGCATTTTGGCAAAATCAATTACCTTTTTTAAGTTTTGTATTTCTAAATTATCATCTGTTTTAGGCATATATTTTAAATAATACATATCATCTTGTGAAATTTGAGTACCCTCTATTTGTGTTGATTTTAAACTTTCACTTAAAATAATAGAGTCTAAAAAAAATCTTGAATCAAATTGACTGTTTTTTAAATTTGATTTGTATTCTCCAAATTTTAAATTAGCTTCTGAAATCAAATTCATTAACTCTTTATCTAGTTTATATTCAAGTGGTAATTTTTTAACTTTTATAGGATCCATTTTCTCACCTCCTTAATATATTACTATATTCAGTCTAGAAAGTAAAGAAAAATGCACAATATCTATGAAATAATGTGCATTTTTATAAAAAAAATATGCTTTTTGCACAATTATTGTGCAATAATAACTCAAAATTTTGAGTAAAATTCAATTTGGTGCCTGTGGTCGGACTCGAACCGACACGATATTGCTACCACTGGATTTTGAGTCCAGCGCGTCTACCAATTCCGCCACACAGGCAAGTACAAAATAATTATAGCATAAAATGTTTAATTGTACTAGCAAAAATCATCTTTTTTAGGATATAATAATAAAGTGATGATTATGATAATAGTTTTTATAAGTATATTTATAATATTCTTAATATGGTCTAGTTTAATGCTAAAAGGTAGATTAAATAATTTAGATCAAAGAATATATCAAAAAATAAAAATAAATGGATTAAAAACTTCTTTTTGGAAAATAGTAACCTTTCTAGGAAGTGCCAAATTTATTATTCTTTTGTGTTTCCTATTTTTATTAATTTTAAAAAATAAGAAAATATCAATAATTATAATAATAAATATGTTAATTATGTGGGGATTAATAGGTATATTAAAGAACACTTTTAAAAGATCAAGACCAAATATAAATAGATTAGTAGAAGAAAAGGGATATAGTTATCCATCCGGACACACTATGACATCTACCATCTTTTATGGATTTATGATATTTTTAATTGTCATTAGTAATATAATATTACCACTTAAAATAATAATTATTTCTTTACTGATATTGTTAATATTAATAGTGGGATATTCTAGAATATATTTAGGAGTTCACTATTTTAGTGATGTAATAGGAGCTATCCTATTTGGTAGTACATATTTATTATTGTACATTTTCTTTACTTATTTTATTTTAAAAATTATATAAATTTTCTAATTTTAGTAGGATATGATATAATTAATTTACAAAAGGAGATGTAATTTTGAAAAAAAAGAAAGAAAAAATTATGCCATTTTTTAAATTTTTAGCTGTAGCAATGGCTATTATTACAATAGTTACGTTATGTTTATTTAAATTTATAGATATTTTGCCAGGAGAATACTTTTTAGTATTGTGTGTATTATTAATTTTATTAGATGTAATATTCACCTGTTTGATATTAGTAAGAAAAGGAGTAAAACGAAGGGCAATTGGAACAGTATTTTCTATTCTTTACATAATTGGGTTAGTGTTAGCAATTGTTTATGAATTAAATACGATAGGATTCTTAAAAAAATTAGGCTTTACAGATTATAAAACAGAAAACTATAGTGTATTAGCCTTAAAAGAAAGTGAATATGAGAAATTAACTGATTTAGAAGATTTAAGTATTGGAAGTTTAGAATTTACAACTGATGGATTAAAAGAATCTAAAGAAAAGATTGAAAAAAATATTGATGTAGATTTCGTTACAACAGATAACATTACAACCCTAAAAGATTCATTCCTTGAGGAAGAATATGAGGGAATGTTAATTGAAAACTCAATGCTTGCCATGATTAATGAAAGTGATGCTGATTTTCAAGATCAATATAAAGTGATTTATGATTTTTCAATAGATGTTGAAACAGAGGATATCGCACATGAAGTAGATATTACAAAAGATTCGTTTAATATATATATATCTGGAATTGATACATATGGATCTGTAAGCAGTGTTTCTCGAAGTGATGTAAACATGATAATTACTGTAAATCCAAATACTCATAAAGTATTAATAACTTCTATTCCTAGAGATTATTATGTAACACTAGCAGGAAAAAATGCAAAAGATAAATTAACTCATGCTGGAATCTATGGAATTGAAACCAGTGTTGCAACTCTAGAAGATTTGTTAGATATCAAGATTAATTACTATGTTAAAGTAAATTTCACTTCTTTAATTGATATTGTGAATGCTTTAGGAGGAGTTAATGTTTATTCAAAATATAGTTTTACCAGTCAAGATGGGTATTATTACAAAGAGGGATATAACGCTGTTGATGGTAAAAAAGCATTATCATTTGTAAGAGAGAGAAAATCATTTAATGAAGGAGATAGAACAAGAGTAGAAAATCAAGCTGCAATGATTGAAGCTTTAATTAATAAAGCTATTAGTCCTTCTATTATTACTAAATATACAAGCTTATTAAATGCTCTAGATGGTTCATTTGTAACAAATTTAGACTTTAATGATATTACAGAATTTATTAAGATGCAAATTGCTGATATGCCAAATTGGGAAATAGAAAATATAAGTTTAAATGGTACTGATGGATATAATTATACGTACTCATATGGAGGAACAAAACTATATGTTATGGTCCCTGATAATGAAACAGTAATAAACGCTAGTAATAAAATTAATACCACATTAAAAGGGGAGTAACAACTCCTCTTTTAATAATTATATAAACGATATAAAGATATAGATGGTTTATTAAATAATCTAAAACTAAAGTTTTGGGTACCAATTCCATTAGAAATATAAAGCTGTTGCCCATCAACAGAATAGTATTCATTAATATAAGTTTCAGCTCCCTTATTTTTAATAATACCACCAATAAATGGTATTTTTATTTGTCCACCCAGAGAATGGCCAGCTAAAACAATATTACTTTCACTAATTTCTTTTATAGAATCTGGTTGATGAACAAAAGTTATAGTAAAGTATGAATTATCATATAAAGAATTAATATTATTAGTGTTAGTAAGACCAACAAAATTAATAGGAGTACTATTATTATCATATACCAATTTAGAAGAATTATCTAACAAAATAAAATCACTTTCATTTAAGATGGATTGATAAGTTTCTAAATATTTTTTATCATAATCACCTATTATAGCGAATTTAAAAAGTCGCGCTTCTAAATCTTTTAAATATTGAATCATTAATTCTGCATCTTTATCACTAATAGAAGCAGAATCAAACAAATCACCTGTAAAAACTATAATATCAGGATATAAAGAATTAATTTGTTCAATCACATTTTTTAAATCTTTTTTAGAAGTAGTTCTTCCATAATGAACATCTGAAAATTGCACTATTTTTAACCCGTTATAATCAGAATCTAATTCTTCATCTACAATGGGTGTTTCTTTTATAATAAGGCCTTTAGTATTAATGTAACGAGCATATAAAAATAATAATAAGATAAAAATAAATAGAAAAAATAAAACTTTAACAGCTCTACGAGGTTTTATTTGTGTTTTCTTATCCATTAAAACCACCCAAATAATAAAAGTATCAGAACACACACACCATTATGAAACATATGAGCTAAATAAGAAGTATAAATATTATCAGTTTCATAAAAAGCTTTAGCAAAAAAGAAACCTAAAGAACTATATGGAATTAAAAATAATAGCTCTCTAAAATCAAAGGAAATAAAGAAACTTTGAATATGAGCAGTACCAAAAAGTAGAGCAGTTACAATTGCAAAAGTATACCATTTAGAAAAGGCCTTTTTAAAGCTAGCTCGAAAAGTAATTTCTTCTATAAGAGGACCTAAAAAAACCATTGAAATAATACTGCTAATAGGATAAGCTCCAAGTAAAGTACGATTAGCTTCTTCATTAGAAGCAACACCACCCACAAAACTAGAAATTAAAATATTAGCTATAAACATAACACCTAATCCAATTATCCAATTTTTAAATGCAATATACAAATAATCTTTTTTAAAATTTTTAAAATCTTGAATAAGACGTTTATGATAAATGAGTCCTAAGACAAGTAGCATAATAACATAAACTAAAAGTTGAAAAATAGTTGCAATTATAAAATTATCATGATAATAAAAATCTTGAAAAAAATAAGAACACAAAAGAGAAATAATAAAATAAAGTAATATTGTTCCGAGTCCTTTTAAAAATTCTAATATCTTAATTTGTAATTGTTGCATATAATCAATCCTTCTTAAAATAAATATATCACAAAATTTACAAACAATACAACAATTTTAAATAGATTTGACAAAATATAAATGTCGATATTGATATTTTACCAAAAATTAGTTATAATAATAAAAGAAAAGTAAAAGGAGGATTTATATATGAAGGAAGCAACTGGAGAATTAAACATGACAGTCGTTACGGTAGTTGCAATTGCAGCCGTAGCTGCATTCTTTTATGCGTTTGTTTGGCCAGGAATTCAAAGATCAATAGAGGCAAGTACTTATTGTTCAATGGCAACAGGATGTGATGATAATTATCAAAATTGTCATTATACAGATGAAGAAGGAGAAGAACATGATGATTTAGATTGCTCAAGTTATTATAAAGATTTATTAAAAAATGATAATTAATAATATTTAAAAACGGAGGTAATAAGAAATGAAAGAGGCAACAGGTGAACTTAATTTAACCGTAATTGTTGTAATTATAGTGGCTTTGCTGTCTCTTTTTTTCTTTTCTATTCTTTGGCCATCTATTCAGAGCAATTTTTCAAAAAATACGAAATGTGATGAAGCCATATGCTTAAAAGAAAATGTAAGTGCTGATGGTAAAGAAGTAAGATGTACATATCGTAATAAGAATGGAGAAGAAGAAGATATTACATGCGCTTGGAAAGGTTAATTAAGGTGGTAAAATGAAAGAAGCATTTGGTGGCTTTTCTTTATTTAACATTGTAATAGTATTTGTTTTGCTGTTTGCGGGATATATCAGTATGTCAATTAATTATTCTAAGGCATATAATGTTAAAAATGAAATTTTAAATATTATTAAAAACCAAGGAGGAGTGTGTACTTCACAAACTCCAGACGCTTTTAAATGCTTTAATTTTTCAGAACAAATAAGTGATTATTTTAAAGAGGCAAATTATCGTAGTACAGGAGTTTGTAATAGTGATGATGAAACTGGATGGGTAGGATATAATAGAGAAGGATTACTAGATAATCAAAATCCTGCATTCTGTGTAAAAGCAATTAGAGCAAACTCCAATTCAGAACTTCCAAACGCCTTATACTATCAAGTAAAAGTTTTCTATCAATTAGATTTACCTGTTATAAGAAATTTATTTGAGTTTAGCATATATGGTGAAACAGCAAGAATTTATGAACCAAATGAATGTGATGTAGATAAGGGTGGAGATCCTAATAGCTACCCATGGTGTAGTGGGGTGTAATGATGAGACAAACAATTGGTGGAACTTGGTTATTGCAATTAATGATTTTGTTTATTTTACTATTTGTGGGATTTATTGTATTAACCTTAAATTATTCCCGAACAGTTAAAATAAAAAATGAATTAATAAATATGTTTGAAAAATATGAAGGGTTAAATGATGCCTCTATTGAATTAGTAAATAATTATTTATTATATACTGGATATGATGTTGAAGGTGTATGTGTACCAAATGGCGACTCTGAAACGGGAGTATATGGTGCATTAGACTTAAATAGTACTAAATTAGAACCAGCTCGTGAAGGAGAAAAATATTATTATTGTGTAAAAAAATATAAAGGAGCTAATACAACAAATTATTATCAAATTACAATTTTTTATAAATTTAATTTACCAATAATAGGGGATACATCAAGCTTTACAATTAAAGGAACAACAAGCAATTTTCAAGCGCAAGATGATAAACAATATGAAAATGTAATTGGAGATTAGAAAGAGGGAATAACATGAATGTTATTGTATCAAATAAATATCAAAATATGTTAGCAACACTAGACATTGATGTAATAAAAAGTATTAATGGGGAATATGAAATAGAAGAATTAGCCAACATATTCACAAATTTTTATTTTAATAAAATGATCATTGATATTACTGCGATTAAAGGTTATCAAAATATTAAAACGATTCAAAAATTATCAGTAAATTTTGATCCTAGCAAATTAATTTTATTACTAGATGATTCAGCTATGGTAAATAGCGGAGGCTACTTATCAGGATTAGTATCAATGGGGATTTACAATTTTACTCGTAATATTAATGCTGTAAAGTTTTTAATTGATAATCCAAACTCCTACAAAGATGTAGCTCAGTACCACAATTTAAATGGAAATGCAAATAATGAAGTATTAGAATATGATACATTTACCGGAACGGGAAGTGGAGGATTAAGAATAGTAGGCTTTAAAAATGTTACAGCTCATGCAGGAGCTACCACTCTTATATATATGTTAAAAAGACATTTAGAAGTTGCTTATAATGTTGTAGCAATAGAAGTAGATAAAGAAGACTTCAAGTATTTTAATGATAAAAGCTTAAAATCAACAACATCTTTAGATTTAGCTTTTAATATCGCTAATAATCCAGAAGCTGAGGTAATATTAGTAGATTTAAATGATTCTACTCAAGGAAATTTATGTAATGATATTATATATTTAATCGAACCAGGCTTAATTAAATTAAATAAACTAATTCGTCAAGATCGAGATGCCTTTGAAAAATTAAAAGATAAAAAAATAGTATTAAATAAAAGTGTTTTAACCAATAAAGATATCAATGATTTTGAACGTGAAGCAAACAGTAAAGTATTTTTTAATTTACCATATTTAGATGATAAAAAAGAACACGAACAAACATTGGATGATTTTTTAGTAGCCTTAGGCTTTTCGAGATTAAATAGCAGTAGTTCAGGGAAAGCCAAATTATTTAATATATTTAAATAGTTACTTAATAAAAAGTAACTTTTTTGTTTTAAAAAAAGGTTTTTGCTGATATAATATTAAATAAGTGAGGAATTCTATGAAAAAACTAAGTATCATTATCTTAACTGTTATTATAGCCGGTATAGCAGTTCTTACAATTTATACATTAACCCATCAAGATATTAAAGGCGCACAAGAAATAATAAAAACCAAAAGTATTGAAAAAGCATCTACTAATATGACTGAAAACGAATTAAGTGAAATATATAATATTCAATTAAATGGAAAAAGACATAAGCTAAAAAGCAATTATCGAGTAACTTTTGAAAAAAAATATGCCAAAATCGACTTGACACTTTATTTAGATGGACGTGAAATTTTATCTATGGAAGTTGATGATAAATTTGAAGCAGATACAATAGATGAGATATTTGAAAATCAAAATGAAAATATTAAAATAGATAAAGAAAACATAAAGATAATGAAAGATAAAGAAACAGATTATTTATTAATAAGTGTCTATTCAGATATTAAAGGAGAAAAAGAAGAATATTTTGTTTGGAATGATAAAGGGAAAATGCTTTTAGAAAATATTTTAATATATGATGAATCAAAAGAATATCAAAGCATAGATGAGGAAGAACTAACTATTTTTTATGATAAAAATACTCAAATACTTGCAAAATTTGAAGATAATAGTATTTATGCTTTAGAAGAAAAAGAAACAGAAGAAAATTTATTATTAGAAGAATATCGCTATACGATAAACAAAGGAAATGTTGAAAAAGAATTATTAAACACTTATGAAATAAAGTTAAAAAAGCAAAAATAAAAAAAGCCCATAAGAGCTTTATAAACAACAAAAACATTTATTGTTTGAATTAGTAGAATTTGATATTAGTTAAGTAAAGGAAGTATATCAAAGAATGGAAAAGAATATTCAAACAAACTAAATGTTCGAGAATGTATACTACAACAAAAATAACGCTTTGTCAAGAAAAAATTAACATTTTTATGAAAAATATACTTGTAATAATTCTATCAATATGCTATATTATAAATGTAAGTATTATTCACTTGGTGGATAACGCCTGCATTATTTGCAAGCGCTATGCCTTTTGGCTAGCGCCTTTTTTATATTCATCTCTAATAATAGAAAGAAGTATAATTATTATAATAAGCAATAATTTTGTATCACTCATTTACATCACCTAGCTTTCATTTAACCCCCCCTGAAAAAATTCAGTAGTTTAAACTACTAACAAAATGAAGCAGGCACTACCACCAGTAAATAACAGGTATTTATTATGAAGTAAAACACTAAAAAATTAAGAAAAAATGTCCGACAAAATTCGACGCTTTTTATTTCTATGACTAAAATAAAAAATATTTATTTAAGGTATTTAGGCTTGTCTATTTTACCCAAAAGATAATCAGCAGAAATGTGGCATTTTTTGCAAATAGCATATAGAAAAGGGCTAAATATCAAGAGAATATTTAACTCTTTTTTAGATTAACAAGAATACCTAAAAACATAAAATAAACAATAATATTAGTACCACCGTAACTAACAAAAGGAAGAGGAAGTCCAATAATGGGAAGAATTCCTAAATTCATTCCAATATTTTGAACCTGAGCAAAAATAAACATCATTAAAAAACCCGCTATAAACATTTTATTTTGTAGATTTTTGGTTTGAAAAACTTGAATTAAGAAATAAAAATCTAAAACAAAGAAACTAAGTAAAATAAAGATAAAGCTAATAATACCTAAATTACTAATAGATAAAGCGACAATAAAATCAGTAGGAGCTTCTGGAATATATACTCCACCATTACCACTAAAAAAGGAAGAGGTTCCAATTGATATAAGAGCTCTATCTAATTGAAAAGAATCATTGTTAACAAAAGTAAGTAAACGATCAACTCGATAAAAGAAAGAAGTCCCAATTAAATCAATTAAAAGATCTTGATTAAAATAATATAAATACCCAAATATACTAATAAAGATAACTATAATAATACCTAGAATAATATACCATTTGATATGAATTTTATAAACGATAATCATTGCTACCATAATAACAAAATAGATAAGTATAGCACCAGTGTCCGGCTCTAGAAAAACAAACAAAGAAGGAATAAGAGTAATAAATAAAGCTTTTAAAATAGCTTTAAATTCCTGTTTCATATTTCCTTTTTTTGATTGAGAAAGAACATGACTCAAATAAAGAGCTAAAGTAAATTTCATAAGTTCACTAGGTTGGAAAGAAAAGAACGGGAATTTAAACCAAGCTTTAGAACCATTAACAGTTGTACCAAAAAATAAAACTAAAATTAAAAGGAGAATATTAATAGCATAAAGATATTTTGAATAACGAAAAAATAATTTTGGTTTAAGAAGATAAAAAATAAAAAGCATAACAAAACCAATCCCAAACCATAAGGATTGTTTGAACAAATAACTTTCATATCCTTCCCATTTAATACTTACAAAATACATATTAAATAAAGATATAATAAGAAGAATAAGAAGTGGAACAAATATAAATAGTTTATCCAAAATAATTTTCTTTTTCATAATATTATTATGTTTCAAAATTAGATATTTATCATAAAATGTAATAGAGGTGTTCTAAATGAAAAAAGATTTACCAAGAGTATATGCAAATCCTATTGATAAAGACATTCGAAATAATAATGATATTTATTATGGAAGAAATGAAGAAATTAGAAATAGTACTAAAGTAAATGTATATGAAAAGATCAACCAAATTTTTGCTTCTCCTCATCATGTGTATAAAAGTAATGTTTTGATTAAAACTAAGAATGGAGAGATAAAAACTACTATTGTTGGCAAGTCTGGCAACTATCTTCTAAGCTTAAATGGTGAAAAAATAAACATGATTGATATAGTAGATATTGAAAGAATATAAACGCTTGTATGCCTAGATTTGACAAACAAAAAAGATTATGGTAGAATATAAATCACTTCGCAAAAAGTAGGAGGAAGTATTTAAATGAAAAATTTATGTATTAAAATGGCGTTTGTTGTTTTAATTACAAGTAGTTTAATTATTGGATTTAAGGAAAAGAATAAGGAAAAAGTAATAGTAGAAAACATAGTAATTAATAATGTATTGTATCGAAGTGATACTCCCCTGAACAGATATGAAGAAGAAACTGTAGAAGAAAAATTAGAAGAAGCTATAGTTTATGAGGGGTTAACACTAGAAGAATTAGGTTTAAAAATTGATAATGTTTTAAATTCTACTTTAGATGGATATGGAAAAACAATAGCTAGTCTAGCAATAGAAAAAGGTGTAGACCCTGTAGTAGCTGCTTCAATCATTTTAGTGGAAACTGGATGTAAATGGACATGTAGTTCTCTAGTTAGAAATGCTAATAATGTCGGAGGAATGAAAGCGTCTAGTGGCAAGTATGCTAAGTTTGAAACCTTAGATGCAGGGTTAGAAGCATTTATAAATAATCTAGCCAATAATTATTATGCTAAAGGACTAACTACTCCGGAAGCTATTAATACTAAATATGCAGCTAATCCAAATTGGCACGATAATGTATATTATTATGTAGAAGCAATTATGAATAGTTAATTGCTTTTTTTTAAATTTTCGAATATAATTAAAACAGGTGATACAAATGATAGAAAACAAAAAAATATTAATTTTAGGAATGGCAAGAAGTGGTTATGAAGTAGCTAAATTGTTAAATGATAAAAATAATAGGATATATATAACGGATCAAAAAGATCAAGACGCCGATAAAATAAAAGAATTAAAAAATATGGGAATAGAATTTATTAAAACACTAGAACCCGAAAATATTTTAGATAATACTTTTGATATTTTAATAAAAAATCCAGCCGTATTTCCTTTTCATCCATGTGTAGAAAAAGCAAGAAAGTTAAAAATTCCTGTTGTAAATGAGATGGAGGTAGCGTACCATTATATAAAAAATCCTGTAAAAATAATAGGAATTACAGGTAGTAATGGCAAAACAACAACCACAACACTAATATATGAAGTTTTAAAAAAGGCGGGAATACCTGTAAAATTAGGAGGGAATATTGGAACTCCGTTATCCCAAATTGTTCCCTATTTAGAACCAAACGATATATTACTATTAGAGATATCTGATCATCAACTAATAGACATGTATGATTTTAAAACAGATATTAGTGTTTTAACAAATTTATGTCCAACTCATCTTGATTATCATGGCTCTTATGAAAATTATAAGAATGTTAAAAGAAAAATATTTAATCACCATACAAAATACGATCTAGCAATTATTAATGCTGCAAATTATGATTCAATGAGTTTAACGGAAAATATTTTATCAACAAAATATTATTTTAATAATAAAGAAAACTATATTTTAGAAGATAAAATATATATTGATAATAAACCAGTAATTAATACAAAGGATATTATTTTAAAAGGAACCCACAATTATGAAAATATATTAGTAACGTATTTAATTGCTAAATTATTAGAGGTTGATTTTAAATATGTAAATGAAGTATTAAAAGAATTTAAAGGTGTAGAACATCGGATTGAATTTGTTAGAGATTTAGATGGAGTAAAATACTATAATGATTCTAAATCAACCAATCCGACAGCTACCATCACCGCATTAAAAAGCTTTGATGAGAATATTCATCTAATATTAGGTGGAATGGAACGTAATCAAGATTTTCAAGATTTAACTCCCTATTTATCCAAAGTAAAATGTATATATGCGATAGGCGAAGTTAGAGAAAGAATCATGACTTATGCGAAGGAAAATAAAATAAAAGCATATGAGTTTAGTACTTTAAAAGAAGCAATGGAAAAAATAAAAAAAGAAGTAAATTCTGGTGATATTGTTTTACTAAGCCCAGCCTCAGCCTCATGGGATCAATACTTAAGGTTTGAAGATAGAGGAGACGAATTTAAATCTATTGTAAAGGGCTATTAAAAAAATTGTCAAAGAAAATAAAATATGTTATAATGAATTAGATTTATTTTTTACTGACACAAACTCCTTATTTAAGTTGTTTTAAATCATAAAAGAGAAAATCAATCTAAAAAAGGAGGACAAATATGAACAAGACTTATGAAGACAAAACTTTAGTATGTAAAGATTGTGGTAAAGAGTTTATTTTTACTGCTGGTGAACAAGAGTTTTATGCACTAAAGCAAATACCAAATGAACCTAAAAGATGTAAAGCATGTAGATTAGAAAAGAAATCATCTTTTAACCAAAAAGATCATAAAAACTATAAGCATTAAAAAGTAAAGACGTAAGTCAAAAGTTAAAAAAAGAGAAAAGTTATTTTTCTCTTTTTATATAAGCTTTTCTCTTTTTTTATGTATAGGTTTCTTGATTGTTATCTATTCTAAGGGGTACATTTCAAAATAATAGAAATGTGTTTGTATATATTAAAATAAAGATTAAATTGAAATTTATAAAAGAAAATAAGTAATAGTATAAATAATAATAAATAGAAAAATTGTTGTACTATGATTAGTATAATTATATTTATAATCAATAGAAACAAAAAATAAAGGACTGTATCCTACAAAAACAAATTACAATCCTTTTTTAGAAACTATCTAATTTCTAAAATTCAATTCCTAACTATTTTTAACAAATACCTCCAATAATACATACTCATAAAATTTTTAGTATTTCTTGAAAAACACTTATTTATTTGTAATATAATATTGCCCAGATACAGTTTTATTATCCATAGTATCGTTCATTACTACTGTAGTTTTATATGAACCATCCTCATAATCAGGATATACAGATGTAATAACACTTCTACCATTTATCCAAGTATCTCCTCTAGTTTGTAACTTATAAGAAATAAGAGCACGTTTTAATAAACTAATTCCTAATTCAGCTTTCGCATCGGGAGTTTTTAATTCTAGTACTATTTTAGGAGATGTAGTAACCTTATAAGCACTGCTAGTATCGCTATCTCCAATCTGGGTTAATGTAAAACCGCTTTTAGAAACAGCAGACGAAACACTAATAAATAGTGCTACACTTAATAATCCAATAGCCAAAAAACTTAACTTTCTCAAAAACACTACCTCCTTTCTATCAGTATTTCAATAGAAAACAGATCGTTGCTTACTACTTCATCAAACCCATACTTATATTCCCTATTGTTAATTTACTTATATCATGCTTGCTATGTTTTGTCAATAGCAAAATATACCTATAGGTAAAAATAAAAAATAGAAATAGTTGAAAAGCCTTTTTTTATATGTTATACTTAACATAAAGAAAGTGAAAAAAGTATGAATTTAGAAGGAATAGTAAAGGTATTTAAAACAAAAGAGGAAGAAATAAAAGTTTTAGATAATATTAATTATCAATTTAACAACGGTAAATTATATGCAATTACAGGACACTCTGGAAGTGGGAAGACCACTTTAATAAACATTTTAGGACTTATTGAAGAGCCAACAAGTGGGAAAATATTTATAAACAATAAAGATATAAGTAATTTAAAAGACATAGAAATCTCTGAATTGCGTTCTAAAAAAATAGGGTTTATTTTTCAAGATTTTTTCTTAGATGAAAATTTAAAAGCTTATGAAAATGTTATAGTACCCATGATAATTAATAGCAACATAAAAAGGGAAGATAGAAAAAATAAAGCAATAGATTTATTAAAAAAGTTCGGTTTGGAAAATAGAACTAATCACTATCCTAAAGAATTATCAGGAGGAGAATGTCAAAGAGTAGCGATAGCCCGAGCAATGGCAAATAACCCTGATATTATACTTGCAGATGAACCAACTGGAAATTTAGATGAAAAAAATGAAATTATAATTTTTGAGGAATTAAAAAAATTAAGCAAAGAGAAAAAATGTGTTATAGTTGTAAGTCATAGTGCCAAAATAAAAGAATATGCTGATGTTATTTTAGAAATTAAAGAGGGTAAGTTAAATGAACAATCTTAATTTAAAAGACAAATGTTTTTTTATCAAATCTAATTTATTTAAGAAAAAAAATATATTATTATCAATTATTTTAGTCTTGTTTATTTTAATTTTATTGTTATGTTTTAATCTGATTTATTTTGTAATAGATTATAAGAATACTAACTTTGAAAAAAATGTAGATATGAGAACTTTGTTAGTTTATGGAGATGAAAACAGCGATTATTCGAAAATTAATGATATTGCACATGTAATATATAACGATAGTACTAAATTTTATAATGGCTTTTCTGCAGAAATATCGGAATTTGATGTAGAAGATTTAACTGGTTATGTTAACTTTTTTCCTTTACATTATTCTAACGAAATAGAAGTAATAGAAGGAAGAAATATCAAAAACAACAATGAAGCAGTATGCCCAGTTAATTTTTATCCTCATAGTGTTTATGAAAGTGAACAATCTACTACTATGAAAATTTATCCTAATTATTATTTAAAAAAAGATAAAATTTTAGGAAGAACTTTTATAATACCATCTAATAATGAAAATAATAGTGATATTAATGTAGAAATTGTTGGTCTATATAGTACTAAAAGTAATTTAAAATCAATTAATACTTGTTATATATCACTAAATGATTATGCTAAATTAGCATCACCTTATTCTGCTATTATTACTAGTACATATCCTGATGGAACGGAAGAAACTGAATACGTTGAACATAAAGGAAATATGGTAATCGTAGATGATTATAAGAATGTTAGCAAAGTAAAAGATGAAATAATAAAAATGGATTTTTCAGTTTATGAGGCAATGTATTTAGAAGAAGAAACTTTAAGTTTCATGATAATTGTTCCTCTTCTAATAAGTATAATTGTAATTATTTTGAGTTTAAATATTATTTATTCTTTTATTAGCAAAAAGATTAAATATCGTTTACACAGTTACGGTATATTAAAAGCTTTAGGATATTCTAAAAAGGCAATTATCTCTATTGATCTATTAGAAAATGTTTTAGTGTTTTTAATCAGCTTTATCATATCATTTATTATTTATTTAATCGCTTATATTATTTTAATGAATACTATTTTAGTTGAATTTACTTATGAAAGTGTAATGATAAAAATACCATTTTTATACATAATACCATTTATCATAGTATTCATAGGAATGATAATCTTAATATGTAAAATAAAATTAAATAAAACTTTAAAAGTTTCAACAAATGAAATATTAAAAAATTAAAAAAGAGACAGTCGAGAAAAAATTTAATTTTATATATTCTTAAAACATAAATAAGGAAATAAGCTCAAAACTTATTTCCTTATTTTAATGTACTATAACTTTTAATAAAGTCGGATTTTAGGAATTTTCAATATGAAATTTTCCTTTAACATCTTTATTATCTCTTGTATCATTTAAAACTAAACCAGCCTTGTAAGTACCATTCTTATAATTAGACCGAGTAATACTTATTGTAGATCGACCATTTATCCATACGTCTTCTCTTTCTTTTAGACTATATGAAAAAAGTACTTTTTTGAATAAACTGACACCTAACTCAGCATCTGCCGTTGGCGTTTCTATATCTATTTCTATTTTAGGATGAGTAGTGATTTTATAACCCTTAGAGTTGGTTTCTATATAATCACCAATGTTAATAAAATAGAACCCCTTTTCTTCAATAGCAGCTACGATGCTGATAAATAAAAATAAACTCAATACTCCAACGCAAAAAATACTTGCCTTTTTCATAAATCTACCTCCTTTCCATTGATATTTCAATAGAAAAAACAGTTGTTTACCACTTCATTTTAACCTACACTCTCTATTGTTAGCTTACTTATATCATGAATAATATATTTTGTCAATATCAAAGTATAATTTTCTTACTATGTTTTTTAAAAATTTTATTTTAAAAACAAATTAAGGAAACAGTAATAATGATTTAAAATTTCCTAGTTAAAGAATAAAAAAGAAATAGGAAGTAACTTTAAAAATTTCAAAATAAGATATATTTATCTATATAAATAAAAATAAAATTGAAATAGTTGAAAAGATATTTTTTGTATGCTATACTTTGTCTATAAAAAGAAAGTTTTTGAGGGTATAAAAATGATTTTACTAAAAAGTTTTTTTAGGAAGAAAACAACTAAAAATTATTTTATAATATTTTTAATTACCATAATTCTATTAGTTGTTTTCATAATTGGAAAAAATTATTGCATCAATCTAATCAATGAAAATTATACAGGATCTTTTATACAAATTACAGATACCAAAGATAAATATCAGAGTTTATTAAACAATTCCTCATTTAAAAGCGTTAAAAAAGGAGTTATATATGGTGATGATAATGATAATATAGTAATCATTGAGGCCTCTAATATAAAAGAAGATAATGTTATATATGTCTCTAATGAATATAGTGAGCTTATAAATAAAACAATCAATGTATACAACACAGATTTAAAAATCATAGATACTTATAATAGCAATGTCCCTAATCAATTTATTGGTAGTAAAAATACAATAGAAAAATTAATAGAAAAAACAAACAAAACTGTATTCTTAGTTGATTTAAATAATTGGAATAATTATGACAAAGTTGTAAATAAACTAAATAAAGAATATAAAAATATATTAACATATATTAATGAGCAAAGTGATTTTGATTATAAACCAGTAATTACTGCTTTAGATATTTTCATTATTTTAAATATCATAATTTTGATTATCGTTATTGCCATAGCATGTTTTAACATTATAGAAGATGAGAAGAAAATAAATACTTTATATAACTATATAGGATATTCAAAAATTCAGATAAAGTTATTAACTTTCGCAAAAATAATATTCCTTGTTATCAGCAACCTATTAATTTGCTTAGTGATATATATAATTTTAGACAATATATTTTTAAGTTAAGTAAAGAGGCAAAACTTTACTTTTTTTTTAAAGTTTGTTATACTAACACATAGGTGATAAAATGCTTGTATGTGGTAAAAATGTTTTAAAAGAAACGCCAAAAAATAAGATACACAAAGTATATTTAAAAGAAAACTTTAAAGATAAAGAAATATTATCTTATTTAAAAGAGAACAAATTAAAATATGAATTTGTACCAGAATTTCGCTTAAATAAAATGGTTAGAGAACAACATCAAGGAGTAGTAATAGATATTGATGAATATGATTATTTTTCTTTAGATGATGTAATAGAAGAAGATTTCTTAGTATGCTTAGATCATTTAGAAGATCCTCATAATTTAGGAGCTATTATAAGAACTTGTGAATGTGCTGGTATTAAAGGAATTATTATTCCTAAAGATCGTAGCATCAGGGTAAATGAAACTGTTATGAAAATAAGCGCTGGAGCGATTAATAATGTCAAAATTGTTCTAGTTAGTAATTTAAGTGAAACTTTAAGAAAACTACAAAAAAATTTCTTTTTTGTTTATACTGCTGATATGGATGGAAAAGATTATCGCAAAATTGATTATGCAGAAAAAAGAGTATTAGTAATAGGAGCCGAAGGAAAAGGGGTAAGCGAAATTATTCGAAAAAATAGTGATGAAATAATCAGTATTCCAATGTATGGAAAAATAAATAGTTTAAATGCTAGTGTTTCAGCAGCTATATTAATTTATGGAATGATTAAGGAGTAATCTATGGAAGAAGAAGAGATAATCAAATTGGCCTTACAAAATGATGAAGAAGCAAAAAATAAAATATATGAAAAGTATAAATATATTATTGATATATTAATGCGAAAATATCATAATGTAGCTACAACTTTTAATATAGATAAGCATGAATTAGAGCAGGAAGCTTTATATGCCTTTAGTGATGCTCTTCATTCTTTTGATGAACAAAAGAAAGTGAAATTGTCGACATTTATTACTTTATGTGTAGATAGAAGAATCAAAAAAGTAATCAAAAAATATAGTGGGGAAAAAGCGAAACTATTAAATTCATTTTACTCTTTAGATTATGATTATGAAGAGGGACTCACTTTAAAAGATATGATAAGTGATGAAAAAACAGATCCTCTATATAGCTTAACTTTAAAAGAAGATTATGAAGAACTAGTAAAAAAAATAGAAGAAAGTTTATCTATGACAGAACTAGAAATATTTAATTTATTAAAAAATGATTTAGATCGTAGCACCATTATGTTATTAACAGGAAAAAATGAAAAACAAATTGATAATACAATTCAAAGACTAAAAAATAAAATAAGAGATATTATCAAAGATTAATTTTATCTCCTTGAAAAATATCTCTTTTTTTCATTTCTTTATCAATATCATTTAGAACACAAAACTTTTTAGTTAACCAAGAAGGAGCGATTAATTCTTCTTTTAAAGGATCACCTGTAATTCTCATCACTACAATATTAGGATTTAAATATTCTAATTGATGACAAACTATATCAATATATTCTTCTTTAGTTAAAAGAGGAAATGGATTTAGTTTATACATATATGCTAAAGGTGTATTTTTACTAATATATAGCATATGAATTTTAATCCCATCAATTCCTAAATGATTTAAAAATTTTACTGTATCAATCATCATTTCTTTAGATTCATTAGGCAGTCCATTAATAATGTGAACAACAACAAAAATATTTCTTTCTTTTAATTTTTGAACAGCTTCTATAAAATTCTGTAGATCATGACCACGATTAATAAGTTTTAAAGTATTTTCATGCATAGATTGTAGTCCCAATTCCACCATAAGAAACGTCCTTTTATTTAATTCACTTAAATAATCTAATATTTCATCATTTAAAGCATCACTACGTGTTGCAATATCAAGACCGATTACATTAGGAATAGCTAGGACTTTTTCATATTTTTCCTTTAGTGTAGAAATAGGAGCATAAGTATTCGTATTAGCTTGAAAATAAGCAATATATTTTGAATTAGGCCATTTCTTTTCTAAAGGTATTTTAACTAGATTAAATTGTTCAATTAAATCCATTTCTTCATAGTAATTACCACTACCATGATTACAATAAATACAACCACCCGTTTTATAATTAGGGCAAGAAAATCCAGCATTTAATGCTACTTTAAAAACTTTTTGCTGAAATTTATTACGGAAAAAATAATTTAAAGTATGATATCTTTTATTATCTAAAGTATATAAAAACATTTGGATCACCAAAACAATTGTAAGAGAAATAAATCCATTTGTAAAGCATTTATTTTGCATATAAATGCTTAGTTTAAATAATAGAAAATAATAAAGAAGGAAATAACAAAAGTTTATTTACATGAGAATATAAAAATGCTATAATATCCACCTGGTATAGAAAAGGGGAAAATTATGCAAGCAAAAGAAATATATCAAAAATGTGAGAATACAAGATGGTATAGACCATGTTTAGAAATGATCGCCGAAGATTATAATCTTTCTTATGTCGAGTTGTTAGATTTAATAAAAAAATATATATTAGAAGAGTTAAAAGAAGAAGAAACTAAATTTGAAGAACTGTTAAAACAAATAAAAGCCCGTGAAATATTTGCTGACTTTTTAAATTTTTCTTTAAAAAGACCGGAAGATTATCCTTTAGCAGAATGGTATTATAAAGAAAAGGCTAATCGAATAGAACAACAAACATTTGAAAAGATAGTATTATTTATTGGTAAAAGTGTATATTTAGAGTTACTAAAAAATACCCAAGCAATAGACATAATTACTAAAAGATTTAATTTATCAATAATAGAAGTAAAAAAGTTTTATCAATTTTTTTGCGAGAAAAAATTAACAAACAAAATGAAAGAAAAGCTAAATAGAACCTTAGAAGGTAAAAAAACTTTAAGTGCACCTCAAAATAAGCCAAAAAACATAAAAAAGTCAAAATTTTATAAGTTATGTAATATGTTATTAGCGGATATCCCTATCGAAGAAATTTTAAATTATATCCATAAGAACAAACTAACTTTACGCCAATTTTATCCAAAATTTGTAGAAAGTTTTTTAAGCTTATATCAGCTAGAAAAAGATGTTGATATGAAAAAAACGGAAGAACGAATTTTAACAAGATATCAAGAAGTAATAGATTTGATAAGAGAAGAAAAGAAGTTAGATAATACTAAAGAAAGATACTTATTAGAAGAAATTAAAGAAGCTAAAAGGGTTTTAACAAGAATTATTTATGATGAAAGGCAAGTAGAACTGCCAAATAATATAAATGAAATTTTACAAATAGTTAGAAGATATGATCCTAAATTAAGTCAATTATATTTTGGAATAATAAATATAGATGATAGTATAATTAAACTAATAGAATATTTAAAATATGGTTATCAAAATCGCCCATTTGATTTATTAGATTACTATTTAGAAATAAAAATTCCCCAATTAAAAATAAGAGAACAGTTAAACAAAATTCCAGAAGAAGCGAAACTTCTTATAGAAAGGTTTTTCGTAACTAATAGAATAATTCAGGTAAATCCCGAAGTATTGCTTAAAAATAATTTGGAATTTTATTGTAAATTAGATAAGAATAGAATGCCAATTTCTAATACAGGTATTGAATTAACAGAAGAAGAAAAAGAACGAGTTTTAAACTTTCTAATTCAAAATAATGTTCCACTATCTTTAAATTTATTTAATTTAGCTGTCCAAAGATATTTAAATAAAGATCTTTATATTGAAGAATCAAAAAGAATATAGCAAAATATTGTGCTATTTTTTTTATGTAAGCATATATTTTGTCTAGGAGGATAGTCTATGTGGAACGGTCTTAATAATGAAGAAGTAGAAACAAATAGAAAAAAATATGGAACAAATAGTATTACTAATGTAAAGAGTAAAGGATTTCTGAAATTGTTATTAGAATCGTTAGGAGATCCAATCATTAAAATTTTATTAATTGCTTTAGCAATTAAAGTAGTATTTTTGTTTCAAGATTCCAATTATTTTGAAACACTAGGAATATTAATTGCTATATTCTTAGCATCATTTATATCGACAATATCTGAATATGGAAGTGAAGCAGCATTTAGGCGCCTTCAAGAAGAAAGCTCCAAAATTTTAGTAAAAGTTCTAAGAAACGGAAAAATAATTGAAATTCCTTTAGAAGATGTAGTAAAAAATGATATAGTTGTTCTTCAAAGCGGAGATAGAATACCGGCCGATGGATATTTGCTAAAAGGAGAATTACGCGTTGATGAATCCAGTTTAAATGGTGAAACCAAAGAAGCCAAAAAGTATCCACCTATAAATGTAAATAATTTGCAAGATTCTCATAAATTATATCGAGGAAGCGTAGTTTATAGTGGAGAAGCGTATATGCTTGTGTGTGAAGTAGGGGACAAGACCCTTTATGGAGCATTAGCGAAAGAAGTAGCCGAAAGTGCTCCAACATCTCCTTTAAAATTAAGACTACAAGGATTAGCTAAATTTATTAGTAGAATTGGCTATTGTGGAGCTGCCCTAGTTACGATTTCTTATTTATTTTCAGTAATTGTAATTGATAACAACTTTGATCCGAATTTAATAATGAATACTTTAACTGATTTTAGGGTAATGATGGATCATTTAATTTATGCGTTAACTCTAAGTGTAACCATTATTGTTGTCGCTGTACCCGAAGGACTTCCGATGATGATTACTTTAGTATTATCAAGTAATATGAAAAGAATGTTAAAAAGTAATGTTTTAGTAAGAAGACTAGTAGGAATAGAAACAGCAGGAAGTATCAATGTTTTATTAACAGATAAAACTGGTACTCTAACAAAAGGAAAATTAGAAGTAAATGAAATAATTAGTGCAGATAATATTCATTATAAAAATACTAAGATGCTAAAACAAAATAAAAAGTATTATGAAGAAATCTACCATTCGCTTTATTATAATAATGATAGTAAGAGAAATGAATTAGGTGAAGTATTTGGGGGAAACGGAACAGATCGGGCATGTTTAAAATTTATAGAAGAAGATAAAAGTATAAATAGGAGAATAATAGATAAAGTACCTTTTGATAGTAAAGAAAAATATAGTAGTACAACGCTAGATAATAATATTACCTATATAAAAGGAGCAATAGAAAAATTATTACCAAATATCAATTATTATTTAAATCGTTATGGAGAAGAAAAAATATTACTAAATCGTAAAAGTTTATCCAATATAGCAGACGGATTAACTAAAAAAGGAATACGCGTTTTAGCTTTATGCTATACCAAAAATAATAAGTCTTTAGAAAACTTAGTTTTTGTAGGTTTAGTAGCTATTAAAGATGAATTAAGAGAAGAAGCTAAAGAAGGAGTAAACTTAATTAGAAGTGCGGGAATTAACATGATTATGATAACAGGAGATGCAAAAGAAACAGCTTCATCTATCGCAAAAGAAGTAGGTTTACTAGATAAAGAAGATTTAGTATTAACGAGTGAAGAATTAAGTAAATTAAGCGATGAAGAGATTAAGAAAATAGCTGGAAATTTAAAAGTTGTAGCAAGAGCCCTTCCAACAGATAAATCAAGGCTTGTAAAAATATTAGAAGAAATGGATTTAGTAGTAGGAATGACTGGAGATGGTGTAAATGACGCACCAGCATTAAAAAAAGCAAATGTAGGTTTTGCAATGGGAAGTGGAACAGAAGTAGCAAAAGAAGCAGCCGATATAGTAATATTAGATGATAATATTTTATCAATTAGTAAAGCTATTCTTTATGGAAGGACAATTTTTAAAAGTATTCGTAAATTTATCATTTATCAATTGACCGTAAATATGTGTGCTTTAATATTATCTATTATTGGACCATTTATAGGAATTAATACTCCAATTACCATTATTCAAATGTTGTGGTTAAATATGATTATGGATACATTCTCAGGGTTAGCTTTCTCTTTTGAACCTGCTTTAAAAAGCTATATGTATGAACCACCTAAACCAAAAAGTGAACCTATCATTAATTCTTACATGATAGGAGAGGTATTATTTACAGGATTATATTCAGCACTAATATGTATATTATTTTTAAAGTTACCTATAATTAGAGAATTTATTAGAGTAGGTGAAGATTACAAATATTTAATGACAGCCTATTTTGCTTTATTTATCTTTATTGGAATTTTTAATGCTTTCAATGCTCGAAGCGAAAGAATTAATATTTTAGCTAATTTACGAAAAAATAAAGTATTTATTGCCATCATTCTTTTTATTATCAGTGTTCAAATCTATTTAATATATCATGGGGGAGATTTATTTCGGACATATGGTTTAAAAGCAAGCGAATTCTTTATTGTTCTACTTCTAGCATCTTCGGTGTTTCCTATTGATTTTATAAGAAAGCTATTTTTAAGACGTCATCATTTAAAAACTGGAGTTTAAATTTTTTAAAATAATTACATAGTTCGACAAAATTCGCCTAAGAGATATGCTAAGATGATGACAGGTGAGAAAAATGCGTACATTCTATATATTTAATATTAATAAAAATTTTTATAATCTAATGAAAAATAATCCCTATCATTTATTTAAAACGATGGAAGAAATTCATAATTTTGATACAAATGATGTAAGCATAGCTTATGATTTATTTATGCAAATAGTATCTCCATTTGATAAAAGTCGTATTAATAATTTGATTTTCAATGAATGTAAAGGAAATGACTTCTATTCTAAATTTCACAACGTTCATCGTATCCAAAATAAATATATTCCTGAAGATTCCAGTTTGATCGTTAATAAAGCATTTCTTCTTTTAGAAAGCAACATTCTAAAACCAAGTTTTTTAACCGAACTAAATAGTTTACAAAATTTATTTGTTTGTGACTTTAAAAATAAAGATTATTTCTGGTTAAATGAGCTTGTTCGCTTGTAAAAGAGATAGTTTTATAGTAAAATGTAAATGAGGTGAATATATATGTGGGCACAAATTTTATGGTGTATAATAGGCTTAATAGCTGGTTTAATAATAGGTTTTCTATTAGCAAAATATTTTATGCAAAAATATTTAAAGAAAAATCCTCCAATAAATGAAAAAATGATTGAAGTAATGATGTCAAGTATGGGGAGAAAACCAAGTAAAAAACAAGTAAATCAAGTTATGCGTGAAATGAATAAGTTTATGTAATAAAAAACATACTTGTAATATAGTCTTGAGGCGCTACTTAGCGTCTTTTCTCATCTTCATCTCTAATGATAGAAATGAGCAAATTATAATCAATAGTAGTTTTGTATTACTTTAATTTACATTATCATATTTGTAAAATCTCATGAAAAAACCAGGAACAAAATGAAACAGAGGTTATTATAGGAAATAAGAAACAATTTGAACTTGAATTTATAAAAAAAATATATTATACTTAACTTGTAGAGCATTAGGTCTAAATGCCTACTTTTGTTTATGATAGACATTAACCGTTATATTGTTTTTAACAATAATTATGGTTGATGTCTTTTTTGGTTGAAACCAATTTATAAGTTTGGATAATAACCTCACTAACTAATCAAAACTCCTTTCTATGTCTTCCAAAACCCTTAAGTAAAGGAGGTAAACAATAGAAATTTGTCTAACTAGTAGACACCAGTCCCAATGCTCAAGACTATATTATGAAGTTGAATTTACTAAAAATCAAGAAAAAGCGTCCGACAAAGTTCGACGCTTTTTGACTTCTATGACTAAAATAAAAAATATCTATTTATTAAGATATTTAGGACTATCAATTTTAGCTAAAAGATAATTGGCGATATATTGCTCTTTTTGCATATATCATATAGAAAATAGTGGAAATTAAATTAATAGGAATTTCTTCTACATAAAACGTTTTGGCTAAAATAATCAATTTTCGATTGACTTTTTAATTTAAGTTCTTTATAATTAATATAAGAATTGATAACTCTTAGCTATTATATATGTAAATGATTTGTCTTACCTAAAAGATAATCAGCAGAGACATTATATTTTTTACATAGCGAATAAAGGTAAGTTGTTGCTATTGGGTAAATTCCATGCTCATATTTAGAAGGTAAAGAAATATCAACATTTAAGACCTTTGCTAATTCTTTTTGAGTTAATTTATATTTTTTTCTTAATTCTTTTAACCTTTGTCCTGACGTTTTTTTATCTATTTCAATTTTAGAATTTTCATAATTTGTCTTACTTGTTAGTCCTAAAATATAGTCGATAGAAACGTTGAAAAAGTTACAGAATTCATTCAAATGGATAATAGGAATAATACTGTTTTGAAGTTCATATTCTTTATATGTACTTCTTTTTAATCCCATTTTTTCTGCAATAAATGCTTGGGAATATAAATTTTCAGTTCTTAAATTTTTCATTATTTTTCCATAATTCATTCTTCTCACCATTAATATTTTCTCATGCGTATTTATTTCAAGCATAAAAGTGGCTAAAATAATCGATTTTTGATTGACTATTTACATCTTTTCAGCTATACTTAATATAGCTAAGAGTTTTCAATTTTATTTAAGAAAGTAGGAATAAAATTGAAGAATGAAAGTATAGAATTTGAAACATTAAAAAGAAATAAAAAAAGAATATATTTTTTATGTGGTTTTGTCTGTGCAGTAATACTTCTTATTGTATTGATTACTAACAATAGTTTAGCCAAATATCGAATTATTGAGTCAATACCATTAGTGAATGGAACAATCAACTATACACCGTATGATTTAAAAATGGTAGCGATGTATCAAGAAGAAAATGGAGATTATGAAAGTATAGATACTGTCCCAACAAGTGGATATAGTTTGAATGAAGAAAAAAGTTATTGTGAAGTAAATGATACGAAAGATAATAATATAACAATAGAATATCAAAATGGAGTAATCAACTTTTTAGGAATGTCAAAAAAAGGAACAAGATGTTACTTATATTTTGTTGAGTCAAAGACATTAAAAGATGCAATATTAGCAAATAGTAAAGTAAATGAAGGAGAACCAGATTTTAGTCAGGTAGCAACAACAGATGAGGGAATATATAAAACAGAAGATGACTGGGGAGAAAGTTATTATTTTAGAGGTGCAGTAGAGAATAATTATGTAAAGTTTGCAGGATATTATTGGAGGATAATTCGAATTAATGGAGATGGGAGCGTGCGTATGATTTATCAAGGAACAAGTCCAACAGATAATGATACAAATGCTCAAATAGCCAAAAGTTATTATAATTCAAATTATTATAAAAGCGAATATGTTGGATATATGTATACATTAAACGAACTGCATGGATTAACTAATTCTAGCACTATCAAAGAATTACTAGACAATTGGTATACTAAAAACTTATCAAATTATGTTTCAGATATAGAAATAAGTCAGGGTTTTTGTAATGATCGAAGTCTTGATAGTGGAATAGGGATAGGGAGCAAGCAAACATATTTTAAAGCATATTATAGATTAGAAAAAAATAAAAATCCTAGTTTAAAATGTGAAAATAATACAGATTTATTTACAGTAAAAGAAAGTGAAAAAGGAAACAGAGCACTAGATAATCCAATCGGACTTATTACAGCAGATGAGGTAGTGTATGCTGGCGGAAATTATAAGACAAATAACCAAAGTTATTATCTACGAACTGAACAATATTATTGGACGATGACGCCATATGGTTTTGATGATCAAGATATAGGCCAAGCAGCAATACTTTTTATAACAGCAACTGGAAGCTTAGACTACTATTATGCAGGAGATAATATGGGAAATATTTTAGGTGTGCGCCCAGTAATTAATCTGGCCCATGATGTGACTATAAAATCAGGAAACGGAACATCTTCCACACCTTATGAAATTTAAATAATAATGTAAACTAATGTAAAGTAAAAAACTTTACATTTTTTTCTTGATTTTCACATATAGATATGATAGACTAATAAGTAGAATAAAAGGTGGTGTAAGGATGAATTTCCTTGATAAATTATATAGTAGTAATTATTTCGGTATTGGTTTATTTGCAGTTATAGCCTTTTTGGTAGTAACATTTTTAATCGTTTTATTTTTTGGCAAAAAAGACCAGAAGAAAAGAAAATTAGAAGAAACGCAAAAGTTAGAAGCAAAAGATACATTTAAAGAAACAAGCGTTCCTACACCAGTAGAAATACCTGTAAATCCAGAGCCTGTTGCTCCTATCAATTTAGAAACAAATACAAATGAGAATTTAGAACCTGTAAAACCAGTAGTAGAACCAAGCATTGTAACACCAGTTGAACCAGTAATTCCTGTAATGCCTGTTCCACCAATAAATTCTTTTTCTGAAGAACCAAAAGAAGAATATGTGGACAATCTAATTCTTGAAGAGTCAGTAAAACCAGTAATAGAAGAGCCAAAAATAGAGCCAATTATTAATACAAGCCCTATTATAAATGAAAGAATCGTAGAAGAAGTTCCTCAAAGAGTAACCTTAGAACCTACAAAAATTGAGATACCGAGAGAACCTATTCATACTATAATAACGGAAGAAAATTCAGTAAATGAGCCTGTCGCTCCAATTTTAAAAGAAGAAGAACCAAAACTTCAAATTAATGAAGAACCAGTTATAAATACATATTATAAACCAGCAGAAAAAATAGAAACAGAAAAAATCAAAGTACCCAGCATTGATTTTGATGCTTTAGCAAAATCAATTTCTAAAGAGTTAGATGAATTAGAAAAAGACAGTAAAAAATATGAAGAAATAACAGTAACTCCAATGAATGAAGTAACGAATTCAAATAATCTAAAAAAACCAGAAACATTTAGTTCAGTTTATGTTAGAGAGCCAATAAAAGAACCAGTAAAAGAAAAAATAGAGTTACCTAAAAAAATAGATTTACCTGCAAGAAAAAGTGAATAAGAGCCTAAAATTAGGTTTTTGTTTTGTAAAACTTAAGTAAAATGCGTTTTTTATAGAGAAAATCTAATAAAAAAAATAAAAAAAGCCTTGATTTTAAGGGCTTTTTTTGATAATGTTATTATGTAAGGTAAAGACCTTATAAAATTAGTTTTTGAGTTGGGAGGTAATTATTAATGTCAAGAACTGAATTAGTAGAATTTGCTGCTGCTAAAGCTGAAGTATCAAAAGCTGAAGTAGGACGCGTATTAGACGCTTTATTAGAAGGAATCCAAACAGGACTAAAGAAAGAAGGAAAAGTAACTTTAGTTGGATTTGGAACATTTAGTGCTAAAAAACGTGCAGCACGTGAAGGAATTAATCCTTTAACTAAAGAAGCAATCAAAATTCCTGCTAAGACTGTAGCTTCATTCAAAGCTGGAAGCAAATTAAAAGATGCTTTAAACTAATTTAAAAATTAAAAAAATTCAGAGCTTAATCTGAATTTTTTATTTTATCATAAATTTTATAAAGATATTGAACTCTAGCTTCTAATCTAAAATAATGAATAATATATGGAATTAAAAAACAAATCATAAATAAAGCGAAAATTAAATACATGATGGATTCTTTAATATGACATATAAATAAAATGGTAAATAAAGCATAAAAAAGCGTAATGAATAAATGAATAATTCTTTCCTTATTAAAAAAGTTTATTTTAATTAAAAGTTCATCCACTAAAGATTTATTAATTTTTTTACTATCAATCATTTTTTCTAATTCTTGAATATATTGATCAATATAACTTTTCATATTATCACCATTTTAATTTTATCATAAATAAAAAATAAATCCAAAATGAAATCTAATTTTTGGTTAACAATTAATATAATTAATGATATAATTAAACACACGACAAATAAAATATATTGGAGGGATTTTTTTGAAAAAACAAAATATTTTTTTAAAATTTATAATTCCGATAATAGCTGTAATAGTCTTATTAGCAGTTCAAGCATTATGTGATCTTGAATTACCAAGCTATACATCAGATATTATTAATAATGGAATTCAGCAAGGAGGAATTGATAGTGGTCTTCCAGAAGTATTAACTAGTGAAATATATAATGGAATTGCTAAAATTAGTAAAGAAGATCTTCCAATAATGGTAAGTTATGATCTTTTTATACCAGAAAATCTAAACAGTCAAGATTTAGAAGCGTTAAGTGAAAAATATCCGTTGTTAAAAGAAGAAAATCTTTATTTATTAAAAGATTTAACAGAAGAAGAAAAATCTATTGTAGAAGAGCGTATCAAAATCCCACTATTAATTACAACAATGCTTTATAGTAATAATGAAGATATTGCTCAAAATCTAAATTTGACAATACCAGAAGGAAGTACACTATTAGATATAGTATTACAGTTAGATGATGAAACTTTTAATACAGTAATTAATTCTATAGAGCAATCATTAAAAAGTATGGATTCTATGATGTTAGACCAATACGCTATATCAAGTGTAAAAGCAATTTATAATGAAATTGGTATGGATATGGATAAATATCAAATCAGTTATATTATGAATAAAGGGTTAATTATGCTAGGAATTGCTGGGACTGGTATGGTTATAGCAATTATTGTAGGATTTTTAGTAGCCAAATTAGCAGCTAAAATTGGATATGTTTTAAGAGAGAAAGTAGTAAGAAAGATTATGAGTTTTTCTTCTAAAGAATTTAAAGAATTTGGAGCGTCTAGTTTAATTACTAGATCAACAAATGACATTGAGCAGATAAAAATGTTTTTTATTATGTTACTTCGAATAGTTGTTTTTGCTCCCATCATGGGAATAGGAGCATTCATTAAAGTAAGTGATAATCCTTTAAATTGGATTATTGGTATTGCATTAATTGTTATTTTTGTTTTGATTGGAATTTTATTTGGTTTTGCTATGCCAAAATTCAAGAGTATGCAAAAATTAATTGATAAAATGAATCTAGTATCTAGAGAGATTATTACCGGTATGCCAGTAATAAGGACGTTTGGAACAGAAAAGCACGAAGAAGAACGATTTGATAAAGCAAATGTTAAATTAACTAAAACCAATTTATTTGTTAATCGTTTAATGGGGATTATGATGCCGAGTATGATGCTAGTCATGAATATTATCAGTATTCTAATTGTTTGGTATGGAGCGAAGCAAATTGATATTGGTTCGTTACAAGTAGGAACACTTTTAGCATTTATTAGTTATACAATGCAAATTATTATGTCTTTCTTAATGATATCTCTAGTATCAGTTATGATGCCACGAGCTTTAGTTTCATTAAAAAGAATTAGAGAAATATTAAAAAAAGAGGTTTCAATAGTAGAGCCAGAAAATCCAGTAGCATTTAAAGAAGAAGCTAAGGGAACAATTGAATTTAAAGATGTAAGCTTTAAATACCCCGATGCTGATGAAGCAATGCTAAAAAATATAAGTTTTAAAGCTACACCTGGAACAACAACGGCGTTTATTGGTTCAACGGGCTCAGGTAAATCTACTTTAATTAATCTAATTCCAAGATTTTTTGATGCCACTAACGGTGAAATATATGTTGATGGAATAAATATAAAAGATGCTTCTGTGATGGAACTAAGAAATCGAATTGGCTATGTTCCCCAAAAAGGAATGTTATTTAGTGGAACGATAAAATCTAATTTAATGTTTGGTAATGATAATTTAACAGAAGAAGATATGATAAAGGTAGCAAAAGTTAGCCAATCTCTAGAATTCATAGATGCTAAAAAAGATAAGTTTGAAAGTGAAATTTCCCAAGGTGGAACAAATGTGAGTGGTGGGCAAAAACAGCGTTTATCCATTGCTAGAGCCATAGCCAAGAATCCAGAAATTTATATTTTTGATGATTCTTTTAGTGCTTTAGACTTTAAAACAGATGCAGCCTTAAGAAAAGCTTTATTTAAACATGCCAAAGATGCTACTATATTAATAGTAGCCCAAAGAATAAGTACCATTATGAATGCGGATAACATTATTGTTTTAAATGAAGGAGAAATAGTGGGAAGTGGAAGTCATAAAGAGCTTTTAAAAACATGCAAAATCTATAAAGAAATTGCTTTATCGCAATTAAAGGAGGAGGAACTCTAATGGCAAGAAGAATAGGTGGAGGTCCTGGAGCAGTTGATAAAGCAAAAGACTTTAAGGGAACATTAAAAAAGTTTTTAAAAATTATATCAGAATATAAAATATTAATTATTATAGCTTTCCTATTTGCTATAGGAAGTACTGTATTTGCTATTATATCACCCAAGATATTAGGAAATGCTACAACAGAGATATATAATGGTATCATTGCCAAAATAAATGGCACAGGAGGCATTAATTTTAATGCAATAAAATCTATACTAATATGTCTAGCAATACTTTATATTGTAAGTGCTTTATTTAATTATATTCAAAATCTAATCATGACTCATGTATCTCAAAGAGCAAGTTATAAATTAAGAAAAAGAATATCTCATAAATTAAATAAGTTGCCAATGAGTTATTATGATAAACAAAATACAGGTGATATTTTATCTGTTATCACGAATGATATTGATACTTTACAATTAAATTTAAATCAATCAGCAACTCAATTAGTGTCATCTATAGTAACACTTGTGGGAATATTTATTATGATGTGTACCATTAACTTTACACTAGCAATCATTACAGCTCTAATTTTACCAGTAGCAAGTATAATTGTTATGTTAATTGTAAGTAAAAGCCAAAAACACTTTATGAATCAGCAAAACTATTTAGGAAGTGTTGACGGTGAAGTAGAAGAAATCATTAGTGGTCATACCGTAATTAAAGCCTTTAATGCTGAAGAAAAATCGTTAAAAGATTTTAATCGCGATAATGAGAAATTGTGTGTTGCTGGTTTTAAAGCCCAATTTTTATCTGGATTAATGCATCCTATTATGAATTTTGTTGCAAATCTAAATTATACTATTATAGCTATATTAGGAGCAATATTTGCGATTAATGGTAAGATTACAATTGGTAACATTCAAAGTTTTATCCAATATTCTCGTAATTTTACAAATCCTATTGCCCAACTAGCTCAAATATCTAGTTTAATTCAAAGTATGATCGCCGCTAGTGAAAGAGTATTTAATTTTCTAGAACAAGAAGAATATGTAGATGAAGGAACAATCTCGTGTGAAAAAGTTACTGGTAATATTGAATTTAAACACGTAAAATTTGGCTATAATAAAGATAAAATGATTATTAAAGATTTTAATGCCCAAGTAAAAAGTGGTGAAAAAATAGCCATTGTCGGTCCAACGGGAGCCGGAAAAACAACTATGGTAAAATTATTAATGCGCTTCTATGAATTAAATGGTGGTGAAATTCTTTTAGATGGTGTAAATATTAAAAATTATAAAAGAAAAGAATATGAAACCGTATTTGCAATGGTCCTTCAAGATACATGGCTATTTAATGGAACAATTTTAGATAATTTACGTTATGGAAATTTAAATGCTTCTGATAAAGAAGTAATAGATGCCGCTAAGACTGCTAGTGCCGATTTCTTTATTAGAACTTTACCAGATGGATACAATTCTATTATAAATGAAGAGACTAGTAATATAAGTGGAGGTCAAAAACAATTACTAACAATAGCAAGAGCCATTCTTGCGAACCCTAAAGTACTAATTTTAGATGAAGCAACCAGTAATGTTGATACTCGTACTGAAGAATTAATCGGGCAAGCAATGGATAAAGTAATGGAAGGAAGAACTTCATTTATCATTGCTCATCGTTTGTCTACAATTAAAAATGCCGACTTAATATTAGTAATGAATGAAGGGGATATTGTTGAAGTAGGACGACATGAAGAATTATTAGCCAAAAATGGTTTTTATGCTAAAATATATAATTCACAGTTTGAAAAAGTTTCATAAAAAAATTCAGATTAATTTTCTGAATTTTTTTTAATTAAATCATCTAATTTTACATCAAGAGCCACAGAAATACGATAAAGAGTTTCAACAGAAAAAGTATTGGCTACTTTGTCACTTTCAATTTGTCTAATAAATTCATGAGACAAATCCACAGCTTCTGCAAGTTGAGCCGAAGTAATTCCTTTTAATCTACGATATTTTCTAATATTTTTTCTGATCGTTCCGTAAATATCTGTATCAAATTTTAAATCTTTCATAATATCACCTTTAATATAATTGTAGACTAACAGCTAACAAAAATATGTAAGCTTACAATTCACATTTTTTGTTTGTAAACTATTGACTTACATTTTTGAGTGTGCTAAAATTGTCGTATAAAGTAGAAAGAGGTTTATAAATGAAAAAAATAATGACAGTATTTATTATTATGGGATGTATGTTGAGCTTTATACTTCCAGTAAAAGCCAAAGAATTAACGTTTAACGAAATTGTAGATAAGTTTGAAAGCACACCATTGCAAGGAGAACATAGTATGTTTGAAGAAATAAAAAATAACGCAACAATTGAAAAGACAGATAATTCATTTACGATTACTTATAACATGGATGGGACAGAAATAAAAACAGTTTTTAAATATGAAAATGGGTGGATTACTTATCAATATGATGGTGATAAAAATGGAGAAGATACATTTGCTAAATCGTTGATAGAAAGTATTTGGATAGAACATTTAATAGCTACAATAGGGATATTACAAGGATACAGTTATGAAGAGATAACAAACTACTTTCAAAATGAAGAAAATATTGACTTAATTGAAACATTAGAAATAAACTATTTTAATTATAACTATCAAAGTGAAGATGGAAGTGCCAATATAAGTGGCGAGGGAATTGATACATTTAAGATAGATATAAACAATTTCAAATTAAATGAAGGAGTAAGCGAAGAACCGACAGATAATGAATTAAAACAATCCGGAGACTGGAACGTAGAATGTACAGAATTAAATAGTAATAATATAAAAACTTGTAGATTTTTCTATACTCCTAAATCAAACGTAAAATATATTGCTGTAGAAGTAAATGTAGATAACTTTAGAATTAGTAATGAAAAAGCCAAAAATAATTTTGAATTAATCACACTTAGTAACATTACAGTAAGAAATCCACTATCAGCTATGGATACGGTTTATTATTTTAAAACAAATGAAAACTTAAAACTAAATGAAAAAATAGAAGTATTTGAGATTGATTTAGAAAAGCAAGTGCTAACTAAAGATACGACTTTAAAATTTAGCGAATATAATTTATCATGCTCCTTTTCAGGAGGATATTTTTGGGATAAATATGGGAATTTAACAGATTTAGATCATTGGGATGGATGTAATGAAGGTGGAACGGGAAATGGAAACACAGGTGATTTAAATAATATAGAAAATCCACAAACATATGACGTAACAAATATTCTAATAGTAGGAGCGTTTGTTAGTATGGGTCTTGCTCTTATTTTGATAAAAAGGAAAAATAATATAAAAAAGATTTAAAGGAGTAGAGAAAAATGAATTGTCCAAAGTGTAATAAAAGTATTAATGAATTTGATAAAGTTTGCAGGTATTGTGGAAATATTTTAAGAGAAGAGCATATAGAAAATTTAGAAGAGATACCAAATTTTAACCAAGCATTTTCTAGTCAAAATAAATATAATGAAACAGATTATCTTTATGCTTATATAGGAAAAAATGCTGAAAAAATAATTGGCGGAAAATGGTCATGGTGCACATTTTTCTTTAACTATGCTTACTTTTTATATCGTAAAATGTGGTTACTAGGAATATTTTCTTTTATAATAACTACTTTATTACTAACATTTTTAAATATCATAGGCATGATAATAATATTAATTGGAACGATTATCTTAGCTATATTATTTAAAAAAATATATGTAAATCATGCCAAAAAAGAAATCATCAAAATAAAAAACAAAAATCCAAATTCGAATGAAGATGAAATTTATAGAATGTGTTCAGATAAGGGTGGAACAGCATTATGGGCAGTAATAATATATTTTGTTTTAATGATTATTTTTATTGTAGGCATCGTAATAGCTATTTATTTTCTAGGCTGGAAGGCAATATTTAACACTTTAGAAAATGGATTAGATATCGATATAAATATAAATAAAGAAGAAGAAAATATACTTAGTTTTAATGAACTAGTAGATGCGATAAAAAATGATAAAACCTATGGAAGTGGTTTAAATTTTCTTGATACATTTAAAGAACAATCGACCATTACAACTAATAACAATGAAATAAAAATCGTTTACAGCGAAGGAACTTCTCGATATACAACGATATTTAAGTATCAAAATGGTGTAATAACCTATAATTTTCATGGAAACAAAAATAGCGATACAACAAGAACACAAGTATTAATTGATAGTTGTTGGATAACTCAGATACTATATATTGTTGGAATTTCAAAAGGATATAGTGATAGAGATTTAGAAAAGTGGCTAGAGGAATATGATGGAAAAGATAGTAATGGCATAAAAGTAACCAATTTTTCTTATACATCTATGGGCTACACCGAAGAAGTGATCGATACATTTACTTTAAATATTAATGATTTTAATATCGAAAATATCATAGATAATACAGAAGTAAATGACAACAATCCTAGCATAAGTACAGAAAGTGGGCTTTACTACCAAGTACCTAGTGGTTTTAATAAAAGTATAACAGAAGATGATTATGCTTATTATACTTATGAAACAGAAATAGACGATTGTTCTTTTAGCATAAAGAAAAGTCCAAATAATAATTATTATACACCAACAGACTATTTAAAAAGCACAGTATATGTTCCGGAAGATCGATTAGCTTATGGTTTAGTAACAACTACTTTTAACAACACGACCTGGGGATATTTATATTATGAAACAAGTTTTGATAAAGAATATAATTATGCTATGATAGAGAATAATAGTCTTTATCATTTAAAATATAAAATATATGAAGATTCAGGACTTTGCTCTACAAAATTAGATAACTTAGTAAATAGCTTAACTTTCAAATAAAAAGAATTTATGTTAAATGAATCTAAAGAAAGTTTAAAAAGACAGAGGGATATCAAGCTCATATAGACAATAAGTACACACTTGAAAAAGTACGTTTTGGATTAAATGGTACAAAAAATTTTTAAAAGATATGAATTCCTATGGATGCCTGTCTGAAGATTTAGGAAGAGAGCTAGAGGAGCAATTGCTGGACATATTGAAAAAATGGAAAATATATTCACTTCGAATATGAAGTTGGCATTCATTTAACGGGTTTTACGGTATTAGAAAACGAAATAATTACAGATATTTTTAATAAAGGATTAATAAACAATGGTCATGCTATGAATGGTGTAGGAAAAAATACATTTAACTTTAACATTTATTGATGATTTACCTATAGCAATAAATCACCTAAAAAAAGGACAATCGTCTAATTTTTCAAAGGAGCTATTTTAGTAAAAATTCCTCATGAATTAGAGAAAGAAAATGAAAAGGCTCAATATTTTGATAGTACATTTTACCGAATCTTAAAAAGAAAATGGAATAGTTGGCGAATTAATTAAAAATCCAAATTATGAGTTAGAAGATAAATTAAGAAGATAAGAGTTTAAATATGAAACTCTTTTAATTTTCAACTTAACATCTTTATGCTATAATAATAACGAGGTGTATTATGAAGAAAAAAGAATTAGTAGACTTAATTACAGGGTTATCTTTAATGTTATTAGCGGGAGTAATTCTCGTTTTACCAAGTTTCAAAGTAAATGATTTAGGATTTATTTTAAAAGTAATCTTTGGCTTTTATGCTTTATTTAAATTGTCTCAATTTATCTTAATATTAAAAGAAAAAGATTTTGAAAGCTTATTTACTTGTTTGATTTCTTTAGGAGCGCTAATTAGTTTATTCTTAATCGAATTAGAAACCAAAAATTTAGTTCTAGTCTTACTAATTTGGATGGGGCTTATGTGTTTGGTAAAGTTAAAGAAAACAGATTTTTATCATGATCGTCAAAATAAACTGTGGATTTTAAGGTTATTTATATTATTTACCTTCTTAACTACTGGTTTATTAACAGGTATTAATTTATATTATGAAGCATCTGTTCAAACAATAATCATTGGTTTCTTTTTCTTTATTAATGGACTTTTAGATGTAGTGGATCCTATAGCAATGTATTTAATGGAGAAGAATGTATGAAATTAGTAAACGATTTTTTAGAATATCAAATTTTAGATTTGAATAAAGGGAAAAAATTAGAGTCGTGGAATGGTATTATTTTAAACCGACCAGATCCTCAAGTAATTTGGGAAAAAGAAGAAATAGAAGACTGGAAAAGAGCTCAAGCAATTTATGATCGCAGTAATACCGGTGGTGGCAAATGGAACATCAAAAAAAGTATTCCAGCCTCATGGATAATTACTTACCAAGATTTAAAATTTAATTTAAAATTAATGGGATTTAAACATACAGGATTATTTCCTGAGCAAGCTTATAACTGGAATTTAATTCGTGAAAAGATAAAAGCATCAGGAAGAGAAGTGAAAGTTTTAAATTTATTTGCCTATACTGGAGCTGCGACTATTGCCGCCTTAAAAGAAGGAGCAAGTGTTGTTCATGTAGATTCTTCAAGAGGGATGATTGATTGGGCAAAAGAAAATGTGAAAATAAATAATTTAGAAGATAAGCCGGTAAGATTTTTAGTAGATGATGTAAGAAAGTTTGTAAAAAGAGAAATACGTAGGGGAAATAAATATGATATCATCATTATGGATCCTCCATCATTTGGCAGAGGTGCTAAAAGTGAAGTATGGAATATTGAAACAGATTTAGATGATTTAATTAAAGATGCTAGTGAGTTATTAAGTGATGATCCTCTTTTATTTTTAATTAATTCTTACACTACAGGATTATCAAAAACTGTTTTAGAAAATATTTTATATTTAAGAATTGAAAATAAGCATAAAGGAATCATTAGTAGTGATGAACTAGGCTTATCAGTAAATAATTCTAATTTAATATTACCATGTGGAATATATGCAAGATGGGAGAAGAAGTTATGAAACTGATAATTGTTGTATTAGCTTGTTTTCTTTTGTTAGGATGTTCTAATGAAACGAAAGCAACATATGAGAAAATTGATAGTGAAGAAGCTTTAGAAATAATGAAAGAAAATGACAAATATCAAATATTAGATGTAAGGACAAGAGAAGAATATGGAGAAGGACATCTACCTAATGCATTTAATCTTCCCTATGATGAAATAAATGAATTTACAACTTTTGATAAAGATACGATTTTATTTGTTTATTGTAAAAGTGGAAACCGTAGTAAAATTGCGGCAGAAAAACTTTTAGAATTAGGTTATACTGTCTATGATTTAGGAGCATATGAAGATATTAATTTAGAAGAATAATATTAAAATATTTTCATATATTTAATTAGAAAGTCGAGGAAAAAATATATGGAAATATTAAAAGTATCTAGTAAATCTAATCCTAGTAAAGTAGCAGGAGCGATTGCTAACATATTTAGAGAAAAAGGAAATGTAGAAATCCAAACAATTGGAGCAGGCTCTCTAAATCAAGCAATTAAAGGAATTGCTATTGCGAGAGGATTTGTAGCGCCTAGTGGTGATAATTTAGTAGTAATACCAGCCTTCAATGATGTTATAATCAATGGAGAAGATAAAACAGCAATGAAGCTAATTGTAACCAAAAAATAGTCAACAAAAAAAGTTGACTTTTTATATACGTTTTTTTAGATCTTCTATAGCATAAATTTAGAAAAACATTTATAATAAAAATAGGGTGAGATACTATGAATAATATGATCTTAGAAGATGTAGAAGGAAATAAAATAAAAGCCACTTTTTTATTTACTCACTTTGATTATTATTTTAGTAAGAATTATATTGTTTATTTAGTAGATAATGATTTACTAGCTTCTTCATATGAAATAGTAGATGATAAATATATTATTAATAATGATTTAACTAGTGCTGAATATGATATGATTGATAAAGTAATTGAAGAAAAAATGGGTGAAGAAAATGAATAAGTTTTATATTACTTATGAAAGCGGAAGAAAATGTTATGCTTATAAATATGAAAATGATAAAATAAAATATATAGCTTTAAATAAAGAACAAGAAGCATTATTTTTCACCAAAACACTAGAAAGAAATATAACCAACATCACCGATAAAGATAAATCTATGGAAATTGTTTTTGAAGATAATTTTTCGGTAGTAGTGGATAATTCTAAAATATTTCTAGCTCAACATAACGAATATGACCGCTATTTTTTTAGATTATTAGACAAAATAAAAAGATTTACTGAAAGAGAAAATTTAAGGAAAGTACATACTCAAACTCATACTAGACGCGTGAATAGAAATAAGAGTAAAAAAATGCCTAAAGCGATTATTGCTAGTGCTTTAAGCTTATCAATTGGTTTTTCTTTAATCGCGGGATTGATGAATAAAGAAATAACGAAAAAAGATGAATCACTGTTACCTCAAAATGTAAGCGAAATAGTAATGAACAGAGAAAATATAGACGAATTAATTGAAAATCAAGTTTATGAAACATATGAAGAAGAAGTAGATACGGTAGTAAAATTAGCTTTTTCTGATCGAACGGAAAGTAATCGTGTAAGTGAAGAAGCAAGTAAATTAGAAGAAACAGAAGCCTATTTTGGTTCCATAATTTCTAACTATGCTATTAGATATGGTTTACCTTATGAATTAGCATGTGCCCAAATTACCCAAGAAAGACCGAATATAAAAGATGGAAAGTGTGATAACATCTGTCAAATAACTTATGAATTATTTATAGGTCGAGCCTTAACAGTTCCAATTTATAATGAACAAGGATTTACTGGTGAATACGAAACTTTCGAAGTAACAAAGGAAATGCTTGATACCCCTGATGGAAATATTAAAACTTGCTTAGCCTATAAAAGAATATGCGTTGATAAATTTAATAGCTTAATTTTAGGGTTATTTTCTTATAATCAAGGAGAGTATGCTCTAAATATAGCATGCAATTACTATGGCTTAAATAAAGAGGATTATTATGGAGACGAAAATGCCATCAAAGCTCGTGATTTAATTAATCGGTACTATGAAGAGCAAGGGAAAAAACATGGAGATTCTACATATCTAGAAAATGTGTTTAGTTATTTAAATTTAAATGAAAGAGGATCTACCTATTTAGAATATTACTTAGGAAGTGAAAAGAAAACAGTAGAAATAATAAATACTTTGGTATATAATAATGAACTTAGCAGGTGATAATATATGAATAGAGTGGTATTAGTAACAGGTGCTTCTAGAGGTTTAGGCGCATCTATTGCTAAGCTTTTTTTAGAAAACAAAGATATTGTTTATGTAAATTATAATCATAGTAAAAAAGAAGCTTTAGATTTATGTGCTAATTATAAGAAAGCGATTCCTATCAAGTGCGATGTATCAAATGAAATAGAAGTACAAGATATGATAGAAAGAATAAAAAAAGAAAAAGGAAAACTAGATATTATTATAAATAATGCAGGAATAGCCTTAGATAGTGAAGTAGAAGTAAAAAGTAAAGAAACTTTTAGAAAAGTATTAGATGTAAATCTAATAGGAACCTTTTTAGTTTGTAAATATGGGAGCAAGTTAATTGAAAAAGGAAGCATAATTAATATATCATCAACGAATGGAATAGATACCTATTATCCATATGGGCTAGATTATGATGCATCAAAAGCAGGAGTCATATCATTAACAAAAAATTTAGCAACTTTATACGCTCCTAATATAAGAGTAAACACGATTGCGCCAGGTTGGATCAATACAGAGATGAATAAAGAATTAGATGAAGAATATATAAAAAAAGAATGTGAGAATATTTTATTAAATCGTTTTGCCGAGCCAAAAGAAGTAGCAAAAGTAGTATTTTTCCTAGCCAGTGAAGATGCAAGTTATATTAATAGTTCTGTAATTAGAGTAGATGGGGGAGCAAAATAATCAATTTATCAAAAGAAGGAGTTAGAAAATGATAGAAGAATTAGTGAAAGAAGCAGAAATAAACAGTAAAGAAATTTATATGAGAATAGATGAGGTAGAAGCATATTTTAGTAAATTGGTATTAGAAGCATTCCATGAAGAAAATATTAGCGAATCTCATTTTAATATGACAACAGGATATGGTTATAATGATATAGGAAGAGATGCTATTGAAAGAGTTTTCGCACGTGTTTTAAAAGGAGAAAAAGCTTTAGTTAGAAATCAATTTATTAGTGGATCTCATGCTTTATCGACAACTCTTTTTGCCTTATTACGTCCTGGTGATACCATGCTTTCTATTACTGGATTACCATATGATACATTACATGAAGTGATCGGAATAAAAGAAAATCCTAGTTCTCTTAAAAGCTTTGGTATTCATTATGAGCAAATTGATTTAATAGATAATACTTTTGATATACCGAGTATTATAAAGAAATTAAAAGAAAAGAAAATCAAACTAATTGAAATTCAAAGAAGTAGGGGATACTCTACGAGAAAAAGTATTTTAATAAAAGAAATCGAAAAAGTAATAAAAGAAATACGAAAAATTGATGAAGATGTAATCATTATGGTTGATAATTGTTATTGTGAAATGGTAGAAAAAACATCACCTTTAGAAGTAGGAGCAAATGTGATTGTGGGATCGTTAATTAAAAATTTAGGAGGATCATTAGCCTCTAATGGTGCTTATATTTGTGGAGATGAGAAACTAATTAATTTATGTGCGGAAAGATTAAATTTACCAGGAGAGGGAATTGATGTAGGACCAAGTTTAGGAGCGAATAAAAGCATTTTACAAGGGCTATACTTTGCTCCAAGTGTTATAGCATCTAGCCTTAAAACAAGTGTTTTAACTTCTTATTTAATGGAAAAATTAGGATATGAAGTATCACCAAAATATAATGAAACTAGAGCAGATATAGTAGAAGCAATTACTTTTAAAGATAAAAATCTGATAATAAAATACGTCCAAGAAATTCAAAAATATTCTCCAATAGATTCTAATATTTTACCAATACCAGCCCCAATGCCGGGATATGATGATGAAATAATTATGGCAAGTGGCTCATTTACTCAAGGATCCAGTATAGAATTATCTTGTGATGGACCTTTGAGAGTTCCGTTTATTGCTTACCAACAAGGTGGAGTAACTTATAATTATGGTAAAATTGCAGTAATAAATGCTATTAAAAGTATTTCATAAATATATTATTTCCTTATTGAAAATAAAATTTGAAATTTATCTTTTATTAAAAGAAAAGTATGTTAGTTTTATACTAGCATACTCTTTTTTTGATATTAAATAAAAAAAGCTCTTAAAAAGCTTAAATAACTAAATGGTGGCTCGCCCGGGATTCGAACCCGGGACCCTTTGATTAAAAGTCAAATGCTCTACCTACTGAGCTAGCGAACCAAGTATGGCTGCCTCGGCTGGGTTCGAACCAGCGGAATGTCAGAGTCAAAGTCTGATGCCTTACCACTTGGCTACGAGGCAATAATAAAGTGGTGGGGAGACATGGATTTGAACCATGGAACCCGAAGGAACAGATTTACAGTCTGCCGCGTTTGACCACTTCGCTATCTCCCCATAATTTAAATGGTGCCGACAGAGGGAGTCGAACCCCCAACCTACTGATTACAAGTCAGTTGCGCTGCCAGTTACGCTATGTCGGCAAAAAAATAAAATGGTGGGCGCTATAGGACTCGAACCTATGACCCCCTGCTTGTAAGGCAGGTGCTCTAACCAACTGAGCTAAGCGCCCATTCGCCATTGACGTAATTTAATATATCATTAATAAAGAAAGATGTCAATAACTTTTGACATCTTTTTTTAATAAATTAGTGTTTTTTCTAAAATATAATCATCAAAAACAACAGGAATATAAAAATGAAATAAAGCAAAATAATTTAAAGTTTGTAATTGAAAGTAATTTTCTAAAGGATTATTAGAAGAAGTAATTTCTACATCCATATCTTTTTTTATTGCTTCATCTACTAAAATTTCAGTAAACTCATTTGTAATACGTTTAACAGAATAGAGTTTATTTTTAATGTAAACATTTTTAATGATATCATTCATTCCATGAGCATAGCCAAAAGGAATAATAGCTACATATTGTATTTTTTTATTATAATTAATTTCTTTGATTGTTTTAATTTTTGAATGTAAAGTAAAAATTTGATGATAAGTTTGAATATTTTTCTGAAAAATTCTTTTTTTATGAAAATTAATACCATAAACAGATTTATCAAGTTTTATCGCATTAGAATCATGTATTCTATTTTTATTTTCTTCATGATTTAAAATAACAAGTTTAAGATTAGAAAGTGGTCGAATAATATATTGAAAATTATCATAATCTTCTTCTGTAATTTGAGCAATAATTCCTAAAAGATTAAAGTGTTTATGATCCCATTCTAAATAATCTAAAATATCTTGTTTATCGTCAATTCCATAAATACCATTTGGATCAATTTGAAATAGGAAAGAAAAAGAATCTTTGATATTTAGCTCTTTAATTTGTTTTAATAGTTTTAAATTTCTAATAACAACAATTGCATTATTCATAATTAAATCAAAGATATTATCTAACGAAACATTTCCACCGTAAATAACTGGAATAGATTGATCGTATTTGCGAATAAGTTGTAAATCTTGAAAATGTGATACATATAAATAATCGATATCTTGCTTTAAATATTTTAATAAATACATTCCATGAAAAAAAGCATTATTACTAACATCTAAAATATAATAAGAATAAGAATAATCTTTTTTTAGAGAATTAATATTATAAAGTAAATTTTGAGTACTAATTTTTATATAATTGATATCATTCATTCTATTCACCATAACTACATTGTAACAAAATAGTAAACTTTAGTCAAAAAATAATAAGAGAATATGTAAAAAGATTGATAAGAAAGGCCTTAATTTGGTATACTTATAAATAGGTAGGTGAAGTATAATGTCCAAGATAATAGATTTAATAGGAAGAGAAATATTAGATAGTAGGGGAAATCCTACCGTAGAAGCTACTATTTATTTAGATAATGGAATAACTGCTACAGCATCAGTTCCATCAGGCGCATCAACTGGTTCAAAAGAAGCTTTAGAATTAAGAGACAATGATAAAAGGTATCATGGAAAAGGCGTACTAAAAGCAGTTAATAATATTAACACGATAATTAAGGATAATTTAGTCGGAAAAGAATTAGAACAAGTTATGATAGATAAATTATTGATCAGTTTAGATGGAACAGAAAATAAAAGTAATTTAGGTGCTAATGCTACCCTTGCTGTATCTTTAGCGAGCGTTAAAGCATCAGCTAAATTAGAAGGCAAAGAGTTATATGCCTATTTAAGTGGAGGTAGGGTAAGTATGCCACTTCCTATGGTAAATATTATTAACGGCGGTATGCATGCTGATAATAATTTAGATATTCAAGAATTTATGATAGTGCCAACTGTAAAAGGAATGGCAAGTCGTATAAGAGTAGCAAGTGAAGTATTTCATACATTAAAAAATATTTTAAAAAGTCAAGGTTTAGTAACAAGTGTAGGAGATGAAGGGGGATTTGCTCCTAACTTAGAATATAATAATTTAGCTTTAGATTTAATTATGGAAGCAATAGAAAAAAGTGGATATACTCCTGGAGTAGATGTGTTTATTGCTTTAGATGTAGCAGCAAGTGAACTTTATAATAAAGAAAAGAAAACTTATAAAATAGATAAAAAAGATTTAACTAGTGATGAATTAATTAAATACTATATAGCTTTGGTAAATAAATATCCTATTATAAGTATAGAAGATCCTTTTGAAGAAAATGATTTTGAATCATTAGCAATACTAACAAAATTTATTGGTGAAAGAATTATGTTAGTAGGAGATGATTATTTCGTAACAAACGCCAAATATTTAGAAAAAGGAATTAATTTAAAAGCTGGAAATGCCATTCTTTTAAAAGCCAATCAGATTGGTACAATAACAGAAATGATCAAAACAATTATTTTAGCACGCAAAAACAACTATAAGATGATTATATCTCATAGGAGTGGAGAAACAGAAGATACGTTTATCGCTGATTTTGCAGTAGGACTTTCCATTCCATTTATTAAAACAGGATCTATGTCAAGAGGCGAAAGAATTGCTAAATATAATCGTTTAATGAAAATAGAAAGTGATTTAATGCATAAATAGAAAATGAATGCATAAACTTCTCTTATAAGAAAGAGAGGTTTTTTAATGAAGCAAAAAAGAAACGTAATAACAGGCAAAGAAAGAATAGAAGGAATTACTTTAAAACAATTTATAGAAGAAAAAAGACTTCTAAAAACTAAAATAAAATTATTGCATATCTTATTACTAGAACAAGATATAAAAGAATTAGAAAGAGAATATTTAACTTTAGAAAGTTTACAATTAGATGATTTATACTTAACAGAAGGAATGCATTTAATTGTTCCAGTAGCAGATAAAATCATTCCTTTTGAAAGAAACAATTTGAGATTATCCACATATTTAGTTTATTTAAGTTATTTATATGAAATAGATTTATTAACAATCTATGAAGAAGATCCAGAGTTTTTATGGAAAATATTATCAAAACTTCAAATAAGCGGATCTATTAAAGCTAATCTATACAATTTAATGAAAAATAATGAAGGAGAATGTTTCGAAAAACATTTAGAAGAACTAAATAGTTCTCTATATAGAGATAGTTTAAGAGAAGATAAATTGTTATTACAAAGAAGTGTAAAGAAATAATTTTAGGAATTAATTTTTTTCTCAAGATATGATAATATTATAATAGGTGATGTTATGTTTATTGGAGAAGAACCAATTCATATTGAAGCAAAAGCAGATATTGGAGAATTAGTATTAATGCCAGGAGACCCATTAAGGGCTAAATATATAGCAGATAATTTTCTAGAAAATGCGAAACTAGTTACAAACATAAGAAATATGTCAGGATATACAGGAACATATAAAGGGAAAAAAATTACTGTAATGGCTCATGGAATGGGCATGCCTAGTGCTAGTATTTATGTATTTGAATTAATTCATTTCTTTCATGTAAAAAAAATAATTAGAATTGGTACATGCGGAGCCGTAAGTCCTAAAGCAGATGTTGGTGATGTTATTCTTACAAAAGAAATTTATTCAGAATCTAATTTTGCTTATACATATAATAATTATGTAGGAAATGTAGTAGAGGCAAATGAAAATCTAAATAAAGTTATTTTAAGTACTGCTAGAGAATTAAATATTAATTTACATTATGGTATGACTACAACCATGGATGTTTTTGGCCCATATATTGATTATGATAGAGTTCTAGAGCGTATTCCTAAAGAATATGAAATTCTTGGAGAAGAAATGGAAGGATTTGGTGTATGTCATGTTGCCAATACTATGAATGTAGAAGCAACAACCTTAATGACAGTATCAGATTCTAAATATTCAGACGTTGTATTAAGCCCAGAAGAAAGACAAACCAAATTAAATGATATGATTAGACTTGGATTAGAATCTATAATAAAATAAGCTTTCAAATGAGAAAGCTTTTTTTAAATACCTATTTTTTCTTTAATTTCTTTTGTTTTAATATTAATTCAATATTACCGACAATATAATTAGCACTAACTCTAAAAGTTTCACATTTGTTTTAAATCAGCAGTACTAATCATCATTTTTTCAATTTCATAATAGCTAATACTACTTTTTTTAGTATCAATTTTTCTAGCAAATTTCTCTTGAGTTAAGTTTACCTTTTTTCTTATATCTTTTAATACAATTAATTATCCATATATTATGAATTAGCACTTACACTTGACAAGTGCTAATTTTTGTGTTATAACATATATATGTAAAAGAAAGGATGTGTTAATATGTATCCAAACATGCAAGAAGAAAACGAAAATGTATTAGAAAAATATGGCCGTGATATAACCGAAGCAGTAAAAGCAAATAAAGTAGATCCGGTAATAGGGCGAGATGAAGAAATACGTAGTATTATTCGTATTTTATCAAGAAAAACAAAAAATAATCCCGTTTTAATTGGAGAACCGGGTGTTGGTAAAACAGCAATAGTAGAAGGACTAGCCATTCGTATTATCAAAGGAGATGTTCCAAGTACCTTAAAGGGTAAAAGAATTTGGTCCTTAGACCTTGGAGCTTTAATTGCAGGAGCTAAATATCGTGGTGAATTCGAGGAACGTTTAAAGAAAGTATTAAAAGAAATTAGTGACTCAAATGGAGATATTATATTATTTATAGATGAAATTCATATGATTGTTGGAGCTGGAGCAGAAGGAGCAATGGATGCTGGCAACATGTTAAAACCAATGTTAGCTCGTGGTGAAATTAGACTTATTGGTGCAACAACTCTAAACGAATATCGCAAATATATTGAAAAAGATGGAGCTTTAGAAAGAAGACTTCAAAAAATCCAAGTAAGTGAGCCAAATGTAGAAGATACAATTACAATCTTACGTGGTTTGAAAGAAAAATTTGAATTATTCCATAGTGTCAATATTAAAGATAATGCTTTGATTAGTGCCGCAACCCTTAGTGATAGATATATAACTGATCGCTTCTTACCAGATAAAGCAATAGATTTAGTAGATGAAGCCTGTGCTACAATAAAAATGCAAATGGCTTCTGTTCCAACAGAATTAGATACACTTACACGTAAAATAATGAGTTTAGAAATAGAAAGAGAAGCAATCAAAAAAGAAAAAGACGAATTATCGAAAAAACGTAAAGAAGATTTAGAAAAAGAAATTGAAAAATTAAAAGAAGAAGAATCTTCTATGCGTAAAAAGTGGGAAGAAGAAAAGAGTCTTAATGATAATATTAATAAGAAAAAAGAAGAATTAGATAATGCCCGCTTTAAACTAGAAACAGCGGAAAATAATTATGATTTAGAATCAGCTGCTAGACTACGTCATGGAACAATTCCTGCTTTAGAGCAAGAACTGGAAACTTTACGTAGTAAAATTGATTCCCAAATGTTAAGTGATACCGTAACGGAAGAAGATATTGCTAGGATTGTTGCTAAATGGACGAATATACCTGTTCAAAAATTAGTAAGTGGAGAAAAAGAAAAATTATTAAGTTTAGAAGAAAACTTAAAGAAAAGAGTAATTGGTCAAGATGAAGCAGTACGAGTAGTAAGTGATGCTATTATTCGGGCAAGAAGTGGTATTAAAGATCCCAATCGACCAATAGGTTCATTCATTTTTATGGGACCAACTGGAGTAGGAAAAACCGAACTTGCCAAAGCTTTAGCTTATGAATTATTTGATGACGAACGTCATATGGTAAGAATAGATTGCTCGGAATATATGGAAGCTTTTAATGTATCAAGATTACTTGGAGCTCCTCCAGGATATGTTGGTTATGATGAAGGCGGCGAATTAACAGAAGCAGTTAGACGTAATCCGTATAGTATTGTTTTGTTTGACGAAATTGAAAAAGCTCATCCAGATATTTTTAATATTTTACTTCAAATACTAGACGACGGACGAATTACCGATAGTACAGGTAAATTAGTTGATTTTAAAAATACGATTATTATTATGACATCAAATTTAGGTAGTGAATATATTTTAGATAATGAAGAAAATAGCAATACAAAAGTAATGGAAGCTTTAAAAAGAACATTTAGACCAGAATTCATTAATCGTATTGATGAGATTGTGATATTCAAATCATTAGGAAAAGAAGTAGTTTATGGTATTCTAGATAAAATTATTCGTGAAACCGAAGAAAGACTTAAAAATATCAATTTACATTTAGAATTAACTAAAGGAGCCAAAGATTATATAATTGAACATTCCTATGAAGAATCCTATGGTGCAAGACCAATTAAAAGATATGTTACTCATAATATTGAGACTCTTTTAGCAGATAAAATTATTCGCGATGAAGTAAAATATAATGAAACAATTATAGTAGATGTAAAAGATGACAATTTAATTTTGAAGGAAGCTTAATGGCTTCTTTTTATTATAATTATTATATTTTCGAATAATTATATAATAAAAGAATAATTATTCCTATAATGAATTAAAAGAGACTAATTATCAAATTCAATTATTTCAATATAGACAAAATTATGCCATTTTTTAAAAAACTAAATGCAAGTTTAAAATTTTATGAATTAAAAGTTGCATTTAAATATTTAAGTAGTAAACATTTAGATACATTTTTGACAAATATTAGAAAATATGCTATAATTATAACCGTTATGAGCAATAAATAAGGGATTGTAAATAACAAGTTTTATAAGTCCTTAAAGGACTTTTTTAAAAGGATTAAATAAGTTTAAGATGAAAAAGATAAGCATTTATCCTTTACAAAAAGAGTATAATTTACTATAATGATAATAGTCGCAAATAAAAAGTAGGAGTTGAAGAAATGACGAAACGTTTAAAATGCGAGTTTGATGAGTATGTGTGTGATATATTAAATAATGAACATTTTTTAGAAACAAAAAAAGATTTACATCATGGAACAAGTAAATACGAACACTCTTTAAGAGTAGCCAAATTAAGTTATCGTTTAGGAAGATGTTTTAAAGCAGATTTAAGAAGCGTATCCAGAGCAGGACTTCTTCATGACTTCTTTTATGGAACAAGAAAAGATAGCCCTGAAAATTCCTATTTAAGACATCCAGTTACCGCTGCGAATAATGCAAAAAAATATTTTAATGTTACTGAATTAGAAGCAGAGGCAATTAAAACACATATGTTTCATCATGTATTAATAAAGAAGATTTTCCCTTTTATAAATCGCAAAGAAAAAGCAAGTATTAAAGAATTTAAACCAAAAAGTAAAGAAGGATGGATCATTTGTTCCTCAGATTTAATTGTTTCCGTTGGTGAATGTGAACGCTTCCAGTTTACTTATGCTTTCAATGTAGCAGTATTACTTGTATTTAATATTATACTATTTAAGAATTAACATTAACGTTAATTCTTTTTATAAATTCATAAATAAACAAAAAACTTCACCATTAAAAGTGAAGCTTTTTTAACGAAAATAAATAAAAATAAATATCGCTAAACATACACAATAAATACTAAATTTCCAAAGATTTCCTCTTTTAACAATGTTACTAAGCCAACGATAAGAAAAGTATGTAACAATTAAAGCTGCTATTAATCCACATAAATAAGGTAGAGCAACACTTGTAAGATTACCAGCTTCCACAATATCTTTAACACCTAAAATCATTGTTCCAACACTAATAGGAAAATATAAAATAAAAGTATATTTTAAAGCAGTACTCCGACTCATACCAACCAGTAAACAAAGAACTAAAGTAGTCCCACTTCTACTAATACCAGGGAATAATGCTATAATTTGAAATATTCCAATAATAAGAGCATCTTTTAAAGTAATATCATAATCTTCTTTTTTCCCGTTTTTATTTTTAACAAGTAAAAGCATAAAAGCTGTGATTAAGAAAGCAAAACCTAATATTGTAATATTCTGTAACTTTTCCTCAATAAAATCCTTAAATAAAAATCCAGCAAGTCCAATTGGAATAGTTGAAACAATGATAAACAAGCAATAGCGAAATTTCTTTTTATACTTTTCTCTCACTTCTTTCTTAAAAATGTAAGAAAAGAAAGCAGTTAAAAGTTCCCATACATCTTTTCTAAATATAAATAAAATAGCCAGAAAAGAGCCAAAATTAGCGATAATCTCAAAATTTAAATCATTAAACATCTCGGTATTAAAAATATTTTTAAAAAGAAAAATATGTCCACTAGAAGAAACGGGAATTGGCTCCGTAAAACCTTGAATAATGCCTAGAATAATATAAACTAAATAATTCATTTTTGATCACCTATTTAATTATATAATATTTTCATGTTTTAAGAAATAAAATTATAGGGGAGTTGTTATGTTTCGAATATTACTTTACATAATAGGTGTCATATTTACAAGTTTAGGTTTATTTTTTATTATAATTTATTTAAACTTACTAACAATTGGGTATAGTTTTATAGAATTTGTTCACTTTATAAGTAGAAGAGTAGAAGTATGGCTATTTTTAATAGGAATTATTTTAATTGCAGTATCATTAGAAAGGTGGATTAAAAATGAATTATTATTACGACATAATATTAAATTGGGGAGAAAATAAGGCATATGATTTCTATGAATGGAATGACTATGATTATTTAGAATTATTAAAGAAAATTCCTCTAATAAAAGTAAAACATAAAACTTTCCTTGATTTAAGTAGTAATAATGTAAAAGTTACTGCAGAATTTTTAGAAAGTATTCATGATAAAACATTAGTAAGTGATAAAAAGACTTTCAAAAGAATAGAATATGCCTGCTTATTTACAGATACTAAGAATGTAATTGCTTTAGAATTTAATCAAGAAGGAAGAGAAATTAATAGAAGTAAATTACTATTAGATGATGAATTAAATGTTTTAGAAGTAATTTATGGAATGAAAGAAACAAGTATAGAATATGAAATAATCGAAAAAATAAAAACAGATAATACACTAAGACAAATAGACGAAGCCCAGAAATTAATTTTATTAGAAGTGAATAATTTATATAAAAATAAGGAAATAGATAAATTAAAATATTTATATTATGAATATAAAAAGGAAAATATAGACAATGTAGAATATATTTATGAAAGTATACTAAAAGATTTAAAAAGTCCCTTTAATCAAGAAATCTTAAAATTATATTACATTATTAAACTCTCTTATCATAAAGTATAAGAGAGTTTTTCTCATAAAAAAAGTGTTTAATAAGCACTCTAGATTAATATTTGTTATCCTTTAAAGTAAATACAGCTGATATAATAACTATAATCATAGTAATCCATCCAAATGAAGCATCAAGTAATGAATAAACTGCATGACCAATAATACCTAAAATATTACCAGTCATTTTAATGCCAACTTTTCTAGATTGAATTAACCCTCTACATGAACGATAACACTAATAGCTGCATATATTAGGAAGAATGTTGCCAGTCCATTAGCAGTATTAATTCGTAACTTTTTCATTAAACTCCTTTGGCTATTATATTAATATGATAACTTATTGAAATCGAGTAATTTGTACAATCATATTTTGTTTTTACAACCAGAAAGAACCATGATATAATAATATCTTAAGGACGGTGCATTATGAATTTACCAGATATAAAATTAGCGCGTTTAAGAACGAATAAAAAAGTAGAGTTTTTAGATGCTAAAAATATTAAAAGTGATAGATTTAAAGATAAAAAATATTTTATAAGAACCTATGGATGTCAAATGAATGTTCATGATTCTGAAGAAATAAAAGGAATATTAGAAAACTTAGGATTTAAAGAAACGGAAGAAATAGAAAATGCTGATATTGTCGTTTTAAATACTTGTGCAATCAGAGAAAATGCTCATGATAAAGTATTTGGCTTTTTAGGAAGATTAAAACACTTAAAAAAGGATAAACCAGAGTTAATGATTTGTATTGGTGGGTGTATGCCACAAGAAGAAGGAGTAGCAAGTCTTTTGAAGGAAAAATATCCATTTGTCAATATTGTATTTGGAACTCATAATATCAATGATTTAGGTAGTATGATTTTAAAAGAGAGCCAAAAGCAACAAATAGAAGTCTATTCTATTGAAGGAAATGTTTATGAAAATATGGATTATGTAAGAGATTCTAAATATACTGCCTGGGTAAACATCATGTATGGATGTGATAAATTCTGTACATATTGTATTGTCCCATTTACAAGAGGACGTCAAAGAAGCCGCAAAAAAGAAGAAATTGTAAAAGAAGTAAAGAAATTAAAAGAAGAAGGATATTTAGAAGTAACCCTTTTAGGTCAAAATGTTAATGCTTATGGAAAAGATTTAGAAGAAGGATATAATTTTGCTAATCTACTAGAAGAAGTTGCAAAAACTGAAATTTCAAGAATCCGTTTTGTAACTAGTCATCCTTGGGACTTTACTGATGAAATGATAGATATAATTGCTAAATATGAAAATATAATGCCATATATTCATTTACCACTTCAAAGTGGAAGTACTAGGATTTTAAAATTAATGGGAAGAAGATATACCAAAGAGGAGTATTTAACATTATATAAAAAAATTAAAGAAAAAGTAAAAGATGTAAGTATTACAACAGATATTATAGTAGGATTTCCAAATGAAACAGAAGAAGACTTTAAAGAAACGCTAGAAGTAGTAAAAGAATGTCAATTTGACGGTGCCTTTACATTTATTTATTCACCAAGAGAAGGTACCCCAGCCTCTAAAATTAAAGACAACATATTAAAAGAGGAGAAAGAAGAAAGATTACAAAAATTAAATATATTAATAAATAATGATAGTTTAGCACATAATAAAGAATATATAGGCAAAATAGAAGAAGTATTAGTTTTAGGACCAAGTGAAAAAGGCGAAGATAAAGTATATGGATACACTAAGACTATGAAATTAGTAAATGTAAGTGGAGCCAAAGAAGATATAGGTAAAATAATATCTGTAAAAATTACCGATGCTAAGAGTTTCAGTTTAGATGGTGAAAAAGTAATATTTGTTAAAAATTAATAAAAAGTACTTGTAGGAATGACAAAAATATCTTATAATTATAAATAGTAAAATAGGTGATAATATGAGAAGTGGTTATAAAGTTACTCTTGGAGTTTTAACAATTATGATATTAGTAACAATTACAATTGGAACAAGTTATTCTTATTACTCAGTTGCCAGTAAACAACAGGATCCTAATGAGCTTACAACAACATGTTTTGAAGTAAGTTATACTGATGGTGATTCTATTTCTATGAATGCAAATGGAACATATGCTTACCCTATGAGTGAAGCTAATGCTTTAGCCAAAGTAAAACCATATGAATTTACAATTACCAATACATGTACTACAGCTAATGCCAAAGATCCAATTAATTATGTTGTTACATTAAATACTTTAACAACAACTCCATCTACATTAACACCTAGTTTAAGGTATAAATTAAATGAAACAAGTCCGGCAAGTAAAGAAAATGTAAGTGCAATGTTAACAACTGCTCCAACTTATGATTTAGGAACAATAAAAAATGAATATAACTTAGATACAACCTATAATTTAATGAGTGGAACTTTAGCTCCCGGAGAATCAGTAACCTATAATCTATATTTGTGGATAGATGAAAATGCTGATAATTCCATAATGGGAAATACTTTCACAGGAAAAGTATTGATTTATAATTATATGTAACTTCCAAATAGGAAGTTTTTTTAACTTAATACTTTTCAAAAAAGAAAAAATACATTATAATGTATTATAGTAAGATAGTGGTGATGAATTTGAACAACAAAAAATATATAATATTGTTAATTTCTTCAATAATTATTGTCATCATAGCAACTATTAGTATAACTTTTGCTTACTTATCTTTTAATACTAAGCAAGAAGAGACAAATGTATTAAATACAAGTTGCTATAATATAGATTTTGAAGATAAAAACTCTATTAATTTAACTGGATATCCAATGTCTAATACAACTGCCTTCAAAAAAATTACTCCTTATACATTTACTATATCTAATAATGATTGTCATATAGGAAGTGGTTATCAAATAATTTTAAATGTTTTATCTAGCACATCAGATCAATTATTACCATTTATTAATTATTCTCTAGATGCTCAAAACTCAACAAAATTAACAAGTTTAAATAAAGCAGAATTACCAAGTGGGATATCAAAAAAAGATGTAAAAGCATCTTATATTCTTGAAACAGGAGTACTTCCAAATCAAAATACTTCTAAAACTTATGATTTATATTTATGGATAGATGAGAGTGCTGGAAATGAAGTAATGAATCAAAGATTCGAAGCTGAAATAATCATTTATAGTACGCCAACAGATCCTCAAGTAGAGTTAAAAAATTTAATAACTGATCCAAGTTTTGAGAAAAGTAATATTTGGAGTGGTGGTAGTATTGATACAGCCCATGCTAAATATGGAACAACATCTATCAAATTAACAGGTACAAGTAGTGCATCAGAAATATTGGTGCAAAATAGTGTGAGTATTCCAATAAATAGCACGCATAAATATTATGCTAGGTATGAAGTTTATCATGAAGGAGCAAGTGGTACTGCGGGAATTTATTGGCCAATAGCAGAGCCTAATTTTGTAGAGGGAGTAAGTTTAGGAACAGCAAATACTTGGAACGTTGTATCAGCAGTTAATAATCGTACCTCATTTTCAAGCTATACCACGGCCCCTTTAAGATTAGATTATAATAATAATAAAGCCACCACCTCGGTTTGGTATGATGGATTAGTATTAATTGATTTAACTGAAAGTTTTGGAAGTGGAAACGAACCAACTAAAGAATGGTGTGATAAAAATATTCCTTTCTTTGAAGGAACAACATATATAGAAGAAAGTTAATGTAAAGATTAACTTTTTTAAATACTTAAAATATGCTAAAATAGAAGTAGAAAACTGATGGAGGTACTATGAAAAAAACAATAAGTGAATTCAAAAAATTTATTGCGAGAGGAAATGTAGTAGATTTAGCAATAGGTGTAATAATTGGAGGAGCATTTTCATCGATTGTGACTAGTTTAGTAAATAATATCCTAACTCCTATTTTAGGGTTAATTTTAGGGGGAGTAAACTTTTCTAATTTAGCTATCACTTTTAAAAATACTAGAATTGAATATGGTGCATTTATAGAGAGTATTATTGATTTTCTAATTGTAGCTTTCTGCCTATTTATGGTAATTAAATTTATAAATAAAATAAGTAATTTAAAAAAGAAAGAAGAAAAGACGCCAGAAATAAAAAAGAGTGATGAAGTGCTATTATTAGAAGAAATTAGAGATCTATTAAAAGAAAAGACGGATAGAAAATGATAGTTTGTATAGTTGGACCAACAGGGGTAGGTAAAACAAAATTAAGTGTAGAATTAGCCAAAAAATATAATGGAATAGTGATTAATGCGGATGCCATGCAAGTTTATAAAGGAATGAATATAGGAACAGCTAAGATAAAAGAAGAAGAAAAAGAAAGTATTCCCCATTACTTATTTGACATAGTAGATGTTAATAAAAACTATACCGTTTTTGATTATCAAAAAGATGCTCGTAAATTAATAGAAGAACATAAGGATAAAACAATTATCTTTGTTGGGGGTACTGGCCTATATTTAAAATCAGCCCTATATAACTATGAGTTTCCAGATAATAATGAAATCCAAAACACATATGATGATTTAACAAACGAAGAGCTATATAAATTAGCTATAAAAAAAGATGCAAATATGGATATCCATCAAAATAATCGAAAAAGATTAATTCGTTTTCTAAATAAAGAAAATAAAGAATTACCACCATGTAATCCATTATATGAAGCAATTTATATAGGCTTAACCTGCGATAGAGAAATTTTATATGAGCGAATTAATAAGCGAGTAGATTTAATGTTTGAAGAAGGCTTAGAAAAAGAAGTAAAATCTTTTTATGATAAAAAGATAAATTCTAAAGCCCTAACAACAGCTATCGGATATAAAGAATTATATATGTATTTTGATGGATCAATAACAATTGAAGAAGCGAAAGAATTAATCAAGAAAAATTCGAGACATTATGCCAAAAGACAATATACTTGGTTCAATAATCAAATGAACATCAATTGGTTTCTAGTAGATTTCAAAAACTTTAATAATACAGTTGAAAAAATAATAAAATTTATTGAAAATAAATAAAGGTGGTTACGTGAATAAAATAATAAAAAATATATTAACTAAAATTGAAAATAAAGGTTATGAAGCCTATGTAGTAGGGGGATATGTTCGTGATTTATTAGTGGGAATATCATCTTATGATATCGATATATGTACAAATGCAACGCCAAAAGAATTATTAAATATTTTCCCCAAGGCTTCTTCTAGAAATTTAGGTGGAATAGATTTTAAAATAAAAGAATATCATATAGAAATCACAACCTATCGAGAAGAAATAAAATATAAAAATCGTAAGCCAATAGAATTTAACTATATTAATAACCTTGTTGTAGATTTACAAAGAAGAGACTTTACAATTAATGCTTTATGTATGAATAGTAAAGGTGAAATCATTGATTTAGTTGGTGGAATAGATGATTTAAGTACTTTAAAAATAAGAATAATTGGTAATGAAGAAGAAAAGATTTGCGAAGATCCTTTAAGAATATTAAGAGGAATACGCCTAGCAACAATTTTAAATTTTAATTTAGATTCTAATTTTTATAAAGCAATAGAAACAAATAAAGATTTAATTTTAACCTTATCAAATACTAGAATAAAAGAGGAATTAGACAAGATATTATTATCTAATAATGTTCGAAAAGGTTTTAATTTATTAAATGACTTAGGAATATTAGATTTATTAGAAATAAATAAATGGAAAGAAATAATTCCTATAAAGAATATTGAGGGAATGTATGCTCAACTAAAAATAAATATTGATTTACCATTTACTAAAGAAGAAAAAAGCAATATTATTTCTTTAAGAAGAATTATTAATAGTAAAACAATTGATAAATTTACACTTTATCATTATGGATTATATCTATCTCAAGTAGCAGGAGAAATCTTAAATGTAGATAAAAAAGTGATAAATAAAATGTATAAAGATTTACCAATTCATGATAAAAAAGATATTAATATAAAGGCAGAAGATATTGTAAAATCTTTAGATATTGAATATTCTAAATTAATAAGTATTATCCTAAAAGATATTGAAAATTTGATAATTGATGGTAAAATAAGGAATAAAACCAGTGATATTATAAAATATATTAAGGATCATAAAAGCGAGTGGATAAGATGAATATAGATATTTTTAAAAGTAAAAAATATACTACGAATAGTTTGTTTATCAAAAAAATTTTAGCAATTAATTTAACTTTAGAAGAATTTTTAATGCTAACCTATTTTGATAATCAATATAATTCTTATTTAAATATAGAAGAATTAAGTAATAATCTAGGTTTAAGTTTAGAAAAGTCCTATGAAACTTTTAATAGTCTAATTTCTAAGAAACTAATTGATATTAAAACAGAAAAAGATATAGAAGGAAGACTAATAGAAAAGGTAAGTTTAGATCATTTTTACATGTTAGTATTAGAAACAGAAAAGAAAATGGAAAAAGAAGAAATAAAAACAGATATTTACACGGAATTTGAACGGGAATTTGGACGCCCTATAACAAGCATGGAGTATGAAATTATTAATGCTTGGTTAGAAAATAACTATAGTGAAGAACTAATAGTGGGAGCTTTAAAAGAAGCGGTATATAATGGGGTAAAGAATTTAAGATATATTGACAAGATATTATATGAATGGAATAAAAAAGGCTTTAAGACAGTAAAAGATGTAACCAATCATTTAGAAAAAAGAGAACCTAAAAAGGAGGATAGTGAGTTATTTGATTATAACTGGTTAGATGATGAAGAGTGAAGAAATAATAAGAGTATTAGACATATATTATCCAGATGCTCGATGTGAATTAAATTATCATAAAGACTATGAGCTTTTAATTGCCACTGTCTTGAGTGCTCAATGTACTGATAAAAGAGTAAATATGGTAACCAAAGTATTATTTGAAAAATATGATTTAAAAGGCTTAAAAGAAGCTGATACTAAGGATATAGAGAGTATCATTAGACCATGTGGATCACATACTAAAAAAGCAAGATACATAAAAACCATAGCAACAAGACTAATAGAGGACTATAATGGTATAGTTCCCAATAATAGAGAGTATTTAGAAAGTTTACCAGGAGTAGGAAGAAAAACATGTAATGTTGTTTTATCAAATCTGTATAATTTACCTGCTATTGCCGTTGATACTCACGTAAGTAGAGTATCAATTAGATTAGGATTAGCCAAAGAAAGAGATAATGTCTCCATAATAGAACAAAAATTAATGAAAAAATTTTCTAAGGATAAATGGAGCAGATTACATCATCAGTTAGTATTATTTGGAAGATACCAATGTACTGCGAGAAATCCAAAGTGTGAAGATTGTTTATTAAAGAAACAATGTAAATATTATAAAAAAATTACTCATTGATGAGTAATTTTTATTGTGATTTAATATTTTGCGTTTCTAGTAGATCTTGAAATTCATCTGCTGTAAATATTCCATTTTTAGTAGCAAGTTCTCCATCTTTAAAGTAAAGAATAATAGGAACTTTAGAAATAATATTTGAATCAATTCCTAAAGCATCAGCAATATCATTTTTATAATCTTTATTAGTGTCTTTAAAATTAGTAACATTTAGAAAATAAAAACTATTTTGTAAATGATATTCATCTATAAGGGGTTTTAATTCTTGTTCTAAATGATAAACATCTTCATCATTTGTGAAACTAATATATAAGAAATAATAATTAGGTGTTTCTGATAAAACAGATTCAATTTCATTAATATCAGTCATTTCAAGACTAATTGTATTAGTACTGATTAAGAAGCTTTCATAATATTTTTCTTGTTCTTTAACCGTATGCCATTTATAAAAATATAGTGCAAGAAAAATTATGGCTAACACAATACAAAGTCCAATAAAATACTTTTTTAAAGTTTGATTTCTGTATTTAATTTTATTAGCTGCCATAACATCCCTCCATTAATAATATTCTATCACATAATAATCTTATTTGTAAATCATAATTTTATTCAGACTTGTCATCTAATTTAACTAAAACTTCTCTTGGTTTAGAACCGTTTGCAGGCCCTACAATACCACGTTCTTCAAGTAAATCTACAACTCTAGCAGCTCGATTATAGCCAAGACGAAATCTTCGTTGTAATAAACTAGTGCTTACTTTACCAGTTTGAATAGCAAATTCAACAATTTCATTATATAAAGGATCATCATATTCTTCTGTTTCATTAGGAAGTCCATGAATTCCACTACCTGTAGCATCTAAATTTTGCATTTCCTCACTATAATGAGCAACTTGCTCTTTACAAACATAATCAATAATTCGTTTAATTTCATCATCGGCAATAAAACATCCTTGAATACGTATTGGTACATTTTCACCCATAGGAAGATAAAGCATATCACCTTTACCAAGTAACTTTTCAGCGCCACTCATATCTAAAATTGTTCTTGAATCAATATTAGAAGCAACAGCAAAAGCGATACGAGAAGGAATGTTTGCTTTAACAACACCAGTAATAACATCAGTAGAAGGTCTTTGAGTAGCAACGATTAAATGAATACCTGCAGCACGAGCCATTTGAGTAATACGCATAATAGAGTCTTCTACTTCTTTAGAAGCTACAAGCATCAAATCAGCAAGTTCATCGATAATAGCTACAATATAAGGCATCTTATGAACATTAGTGCCATTATTTTTATTTTCTTTCATAATCCAATCATTATAACCAGCAATATTTTTAACGTTAGCATCACTAAACATATCATAACGTTTATCCATTTCGGCAACCAACTTTTGTAAAGCGATACTAGCTTTTTTAGGATCACTTACAACTGGACATAAAAGGTGAGGAACACCATTATAATTAGATAATTCAACTTTTTTAGGATCAACAAGCATTAATTTTACTTCATCAGGTTTATAACGCATCAAAATAGAACAAATCATTGTGTTAGTACAAACCGATTTACCAGAACCGGTAGAACCAGCAATTAAAAGGTGAGGCATTTTTGATAGATCAGCAAGTTGTGGCCTACCCATAATATCTTTTCCTAAAGCCACCACAATTTTAGCATCACTTAAACTCTTTTGTTCATGAGCAAGTACCTCTTTAAATTTAACAGCACTAATACTTGGATTAGGAATTTCTATTCCAATTGTACTTTTACCTGGAATAGGGGCTTGAATTCTAACATCTTTAGCTGCAAGGGCTAAAGCAATTTCTTTATTGATACCAACGATTCTACTAACTTTAGTACCACTTGGAACTTTTACTTCAAATTGGGTAACAGCAGGACCAATATGAATTTCCACCACTTGACCATTAATTTGGAAATCTTTTAATACTCGTTCTAAATTTTCTTTATTACTACGAATATAATTATTAGAAGCCGGATTCTTTTTTGGTTGTACAACATTATCTAATAATGAAAGAGGAGGAAGTGTATAATTGCTATTAGCTTCATAAATTGTTTCTTTGCTAGTTGCTAAATTTTCTTTTTGTGGTTCTTTCATTGTTTTTAACTCTTCCATACTCGTAATAATAATTTTATCATTTTTCTTTTCTTCAAATTCTTGATCTTCTTCATATTGATAATCTACTTCTTTTTCTTTGGTTGGTTTTTCTTTAGGAGTTGCATTTTTTAATTTACTAAAGAAAGATTTAATTTTTTGAAGGATATCCGCAAATGTAATATTAAAGAATAAAATAAACCCAAATATAGTTAAAATAACACAAACAATTTTAGTGCCTGTAAGACCAAATAAACTACTAAGTCCAATAGAAAATATGGCTCCAATTACTCCACCACCAATTTCAATAGAAGTATCACCACTTGTAAATAAAGCTGTATTAGAACCAATTGTTGAAATACGTTCCATATACTGATCAATAGTAGACTTAAAAATATCTCCAGCACCATCACATTTTGCAATAAAACCAAAATGACTAGCTACTAAAACAACAATAATAATAACATATAAACCCATAAGTTTTTGGCTCAAAAATTTAGGTAAATTTCTTTTAACCAACATATAAATTCCTAAGATAAGAATAAAAATTAAAAGAAAAATCCAAGCCCAACCTCCGACTAAAAACATTGCAAATTTTTTGATAATAGATCCAACAGGCCCAAACCCAAATCCAATAATACCAATTAAAATTAAAATAAGACCCGTAAGTTCGACACTAAATCCTACTTTTTCTGTTTCACTATTTTTTGTTTTTTTCTTCTTTGCCATCTTACTTCACCATAATAATTATAACTGATTGAAGTGGGGAATGCAAATGATTTATTGTAAATAGACATGATTTATGTTAGAATAATAAACATACTGATTATATAATATAAGCAAACAAATTTCTATGGAGGTAGCGATGTTTCAAGTAGAAAAAAATAAAACACTATATATTATAAATAATGAAATAATAGGAGAGGTAGATTACTCTTATATAAATAAAGATACAGTAAATATTTCCCACACTTATGTATCGCCACTTTATAGAGGAAAAGGTATTGCGGAAAAAATGATGGAAAAAATATTTAAATATATAAAAGATCATAATTTAAAAGTAATATGTACTTGTTCTTATGCAGAAAAATGGTTTCAAAAGCACGAAGAGTACCAAGATTTAAAAGTTAGTAAATGAGGAATTAAGATTTACTTTTGAATGATGAGACGATATAATAATGAAACAAAAGAAAAGGAGAATTTAATATGGGATTATTTGATAAATTTAAAAAAGTATTTTCAAAAAAAGAAGAACATAAAGAAGATGTAGAAGTATACGAAAAGGGACTAGAAAAAACAAGAAAAGAATTTGTAAATGAGTTAAGCATTTTAGGACACAAATATACGAAAGTAAGTGAAGAATATTTTGAAGAATTAGAAAGTATTTTAATTATGGCAGATATTGGCGTAAATACTGTAATGGAATTTTTAGATCGCTTAAAAGCTAGAGTAAAAAAGGAAAATATTACAGACACTAAATATTTACAAGAAGTAATAGTAGACGAATTATTTATTATATATGTAAGTGGTGAATCATTAAGTGATAAGATTAATATGAATCCAACTGGCCCAACCGTTATATTAATGGTTGGCGTAAATGGTGTAGGGAAGACTACAACAATTGCGAAGTTAGCTTATAAATATAAAAAAGAGGGTAAAAGCATTATGATGATTGCCGGGGATACTTTTAGAGCAGGAGCCGTTCCTCAATTAAAAGAATGGGCAGAAAAAACTGGTTCGCTATTTTATGGCAAAGAAAATACTGATCCTGCTGGAGTGATTTATGATGGATTAATAATGGCGAAAGAAAAAAATATTGATATTGTGCTTGTAGATACAGCAGGACGCTTACAAAATAAAGTAAATTTAATGAAAGAATTAGAAAAAATAAATAAAGTAATCGGAACTCATATTGAAGGTGCTCCCCAAGAAACTCTTTTAGTAATTGATGCATCTACTGGTCAAAATGGTATATTACAGGCAGAAAGTTTCAAAGAAATAACGAATATTACAGGAATTGTTTTAACAAAGTTAGATGGAACAGCCAAAGGAGGAATTGTTCTAGCTATTAAAGAGAGTGTAAATATACCTGTTAAATTTATTGGTTTAGGTGAAAAGATGGAAGATTTAAAACCATTTGATATTGAAAATTATATATATGGCTTATTTAAGGATATGATAGATGATGGAAAATAGAGAGTACTTAAATTCTTTATTTGATATTTATGCATATTTATTAACGAAAACAGAACAAGAAACATTTGAAGATTATTACATGGAAGATTTATCTTTACAAGAAATCGCCGATAATAAAAATATTAGTAAAAGTAGTGTAGGGAAAACTTTAAAGAGTGCCATAGAAAAGTTAGAAGAATATGAAACAATTTTACATAATTATAAAACAAAAACTATTATAGAAGAAATATTACTAGAATCAGATATTAATAGAATAAAAGAAAAAATAAAAAACATATTAGAAAACATGTAATTTCATAAGAACTCCACTTGTATTTAAAAGTAAAATATGATAAACTCTAAATTAGTAGAGCATTAGGTCTAAATGCCTACTTTTGTGTGTAGACATTAACCGTTATATTGTTTCTTACAATAATAATAGTTGATGTCTTTTTTGGTTGAAACCAATTTATAAGTTTAGAAACAATTTTCTTCACTAACTAAATCTCTACTCCTTTCTATTAACCAAAACCCTATAAGGAGGCAAGGCAATAGAAATTTGTCTAGTTTAGTAGACATCAGTCCCAATGCTCAAGACTTTATTATGAAGGAAAATAAAGAAATAATCAAGAAAAAACGTCCGACAAAATCCGATACTGTTTGACAATTAAGTCGAAAATAAAAATACCTATTTAAGGTATTTAGGACTATCAACTTTACCTAAAAGATAATCAGCAGAAATATGATATTTTTTACAGATAGTATATAAAAATGGAGTTGCAATTAAGCTTCTAGCTGTTTCATAATTTCCGATAGTACCCTTAGCAACATTTAAAAGAAACGATAATTTTACTTGAGATAATTTATTTTCTTTCCTAAATTCTTTTAATCTATTTTTTACCATTTCAAGGTTGATTTCACAAATAGAATTTTGATATTGATTTATATTATTAAATTCAAAAATATAATCTAAAGAGACACCAAAATAATTACATAAATTATTCAAATGTTTAAGTGGAATAATTGTATATTCTACTTCAAAATGATGATAAGCTTGCTTTGTAACGCCAATTAATAATCCTAATTGCTCTTGGGTTATCCCATTTCTTTCTCTCAAATTTTTTAATCTTTTTCCATACAGCATATTCTTATGTCACCAAACAAATTTTCTCACAGACAACATATCATTTTATCATTGGTATACTAATAATGAGAATTTTCTTGACTTTTGAACTAGCTCAAATTATAATTTAAGTATAAGCTAGGAAACTTATCATAGCTTATATAAATCCAAAAACAAATGAAGTAATACTTCATAATAAGGAGCTTAGCTATGAAATTTGAGATATTAAAAAGAAGTCATTTAAAAAGAAATATTATGATAGGA
>OLVR01000119.1_pt1 | contig 111083 bp, 128 predicted proteins | sample 1673261 | NCBI WGS metagenome assembly OLVR01 (sample SAMEA3178938, study PRJEB25190) | human gut metagenome | biome: human gut; feature: human-associated habitat; material: faeces | place: Austria | collected 2013 | reverse complement strand
TGCTTTGCAAAGCCGCCTCCGGCGTCCCCGTTTCTCTTCGGGGTGCAGGGTCGGCGCCCTCGTCGTCCTCTGTGGTGTAATCGTCGCCCCAAAGGTCTTTTAACATTTCATCAAATTCCCCATCTTCATGGGTTTCCTGGGGCTCCTGCGTCCCCATGTTGTCCAGTTCCATGTCCATGTTGTTTTCCTCCTTACTTGCCACTTCTCAGGTCTGTACCTGTCTGCTTCTGGGGCTTTTTGCCGCCTGTGTTGGCTTTGATAGCCTTCACTTCCTGCGCCCCATGATGACCAATGTTCAGATTTGCACTTGCGCTACGTTTCATGCCTCTCACCTCCTTCCACGAAAAAAGGACATCCCTTCTACGCTGATTCAAAAGAAATTATTTTCTTTTGAATACAGCCATCGCATTTCCCATTCAGAAATCAACAAAAGAAACAATGTTTTCTAAATGGGAACCTGCTTGGGTCTGTCCTTACTTGATAGGTATTAACAGTGTGCCAATTTCCTTGCCGTTGTTTGGACAGGCAGGATTTCTGCACACAAAATGCTGGTTATAATATGCTTTGGTTTCAGTATCGGGGCTTTCATCCCCCTCAAATACTACTTCTGTACTGTCGATATAGGCATCTACGCCACATGCGTTACATTTCATCTGTCACACCTCCCATGGGCTGTTCCATCGGCTGTGGAGCCATTCCCGCAGGGTTCATTTGCTGCTGCATCATGGCTTGCTGCATTTCCATTTGCTGACGCATCTGCTGTTCCTGCATTTCTTCCAGCTGTTTCTTGGTTTCTTCTGCCATGGGATAATGCAGTTTTGCCATCATAGACCAGAAAAGCAGCAAGGTTTGTATATTCGCAGGATCACCGAATGTACCGTTCTGGAAATTCTGGCGTGTTTCCTGCCACATTGCTTCCCTGTTGGAAGCCAGAGCCGATGACGTGTCAACGCTGAAAAGAAAATCGTCTTTCCAGTACCATTCGCCGGCGTCATCTTGCGCCAGAAAATCATATTTGTTGAATGTGCTGTACTCTGTGGTACCGTCCAGCTTATCATGCCGCACTGTCCGCTGCTCGTCTGTGTAGGCAAGCAGGAATTTAAACATGACCTGGTATAAATCGGCAAACATAGAATTTTTCATAATGCGTTTACTTTCCAATCTTCCGGCAGACTGGGCAACGGCGATCTGTTTTGCCGTACCACTGGTGGCCGTCCTGTCCTGTCTGCCCATGTAAGAATCTGTGATACCTAACAGTCTTTGCGCCGCCTGGTAGCTCTGTTCCGCCACTGCCATATCTCCGCTGGTATCTACCTGCAAATTGACCACCCGCACCATATTTGCCTCTGACGGTTTTTCCACGTTGACAACCTTCAACTGTCTGTCTGACTGTTCCAGCTTGGTACTTTCGCTTTTAATCAAAATACTGCCGCCTTTATCCAGCTTTTCCTGTACTCTGGTATCACATTTTTTGATAGCGTTTTGCTGGTCTTGGATTTTAGACACGTCAGAATCACCCAAGACCTTCCCCCAGCTGGACACATTGCGCCGTAATACAATGGGATAACAGTCCGGCTTGTAGTATGGAATCTTCGTCTGTACGGAAATTTCTTCGGGGATTGCCTCCATTGCCTCTCCCGTAAAGGGATCAATGATGATTTCCTGCATCCCCTCCATGGGCAGCTGGTATTCTGTGGTATATGCAGGAATGATACTTCCGTCACTGCGTTCAATGTCCTCAAAGAGTGCAAATGTGTCCTCTGCTTTTCTCTCATACTTCTTGCTGCCGCAGTATTCGCAAGTATCGCCTTCCATGACCTCCCCACACTTGGAGCATCTTGTGAGCATTCGCGCCTGATAATCTTCCAGATATTCCAATTCCACATCATTAACCCATACATACCGGCCGATACCGCCCTTTTTGTTTCGGAAATATGCAAAATTAACCGTTACAACGTCATCCGCAGTGGTGGTGCCGCCGCGGCTCTCGGGGCTTTCCTCCCCTTCGGTTGAAACGTCAATGCCATACTGTTCCTTGACATGGTCTTTGGTCATAGCCATTCTGATGAAAATATAGTCCATGTCCTCAATCTCATTGACGCCTGCCTGTGGGATCACCTGTTTTGGATGCAGAAGCGTCACAGACAACTCACCCATGGTGGTCTGTGTATGTCTGTCGGCGTCCCATTCCACTAAGTAGAAATCCCCGCCCTGTACGGGTGTGGTACGCTCGTCAAGATCGTTCATTTTTTCAAATGGCAAACGGTCTGTTTCATTCCGCAGGAAATCTTCAATGGTCGTTGCCAGTGGTTCATCTGCCTCATTTCTGGCTGTTACCTTTGGCATGGGGATGGAGCTGTCCACCTGTGCTTCCACCAATTCAGCCACAATGTTTCTTACCATTGACGCATCTTCAACGGGTCCAGTCTGCACTGTCCCAACCTTTGGCTGGATTTCACGGCTCCCCATGTATAGGCTATTCATTTTGTCCATTTCGTCCAAAATCGGCTGATATGCGGTAAGGTTTCGCTGCATCCGGTCTTGCCACTTTTTCAGCCGGTTTTGCTGTCCTTTTTCCATGGTCTTTTCCTCCTTTCCGTCAAATTTCCATTAAAAATGCAGCCCGTTTATGGCTGCATCCTTCCTTTGCTGGTCAATACCAATATATCTTCTTGTGATACTGGGGTCATCATGCCCCAGTATGTCCTGCACCATGGATATGTCCCCGCCACTGTCCTTATATAGCCAATATGCAAAGGTTTTTCGCATGGTGTGACAGCTCACATGGTCATTATAGCTGACAGCCTCCGCCGCCTCGTTCAGTATTTGCCAGGCCCTCACCCTGCTGATAGGGCGGTTTTCCTTTCCTCTGCTTCTGCGAAATACATATTCATAATCTTTTTTGCCTTGGAAAAAATGTTTAAAAATCTTCTGCAAATGTGGGTTGATGGTCAGGCGTATGGTGTCCCCGGTCTTTTTCTCCGGTATTTCCACATAGTCCTTTCCCCGTAAATCCCGCACACGGTACTCCAAAAGGTCAGAAATGCGCCGCCCCAGGTAAATGCCAGTCATAAAAAGAACGTAATCCCTCTCGTTTTTCTCGTACAAATACTCGGCTATATCCGTAACGGCTCTCTTGTCCGTGATTGGCATAACAAAACGCATATCCTCACCCCCTTATCGTGTAGGCTCTCCCCATCTTTCCCGCAAATACGCCTTTGTTTTCGTATCTGCGTTCCGGTAGTCCTCCCACATGTCCGCAGTCCATTTAACTTTCTTCTTGGGCGTTCTTTCTGCCTCCATCCGGTGCTGTGTCCGGCTTTGCAGGGCAATACCTAACCCCATGAGTAAGTCATCATGGGCGCCCTGTTCCGCCTCCGCCTTTCCTTTTTCGTTACGAATAAAGGTCAGCGCCTCCCGCAGCGTTTCCACATCATGCACATAATGGAGAAAATCCCGAAAATATGTCACCAGTCCCGCCACAATCAGCGGACGTGTAACCGTTGTCGTGCGGAAACCGTATGTTTTCTGCATGGCTCCTGTGTAATTGTCAGGTACTTCCCTTTCGTAGATACGGGGATACCGCAGCCACTCCAATACTTTGTTCGGATGCGTAGAAAAATTGGTTTCAATAGCAATCAACGCCGTATTATAGTACATACCCAAGCAGTAGGCCTGCTCTGTATACTCGTCCTCGTCGTAATTCCTCATAAGTCTTGCGACCTGTTCCCCGGTGCGGTTGTCCAGTACATGCAGGGTAAACCGGTCGGAACCATCCCCGGCAGTGTCCCCGCCTATCACGTAAGGCACGCCGTCCTCCGGCTCCTTGTATATCTCGATTTCCCCGTTGTCTTTCTCCACAAACTCTCTGTTTTTCAGCAGAATAAACGGGCCTGCCTGGCTGTCCTTCACGGTCTTTTCGTAAGTAAAACAGCCACGCTTTACCACTGACGAATTTTCCAGCAGATAATACAGCCGTTTACTGATGGCTTCCGTATCAAAGACACTCTCACCAGTGGCTATAAATGCTTCCTCTGGTGTTGATGGATATTCCTGCCGAAATTTATTCGTATCGTTATTGCAGTTATTAGCCATACACCACCGCCGCCACATGATCTGTTCATGATCCAGCTGGAAACGCTCCATGATATCTTTTTCTTCCGCTGTCAGCTCCTCGCCGTGGTAGGGCTTGCGGTAAGTCTGCATTTCATACCATGGGAAAAACAGTGGTACAAAGTCTGTTTTGCCTGATACAGCATCATCCCACAACTGTTTGAAAGCGTTAAACCCGTTGGCGGTACTCTCATATATGACCATCGTTCCCGGCAGTGATGGAACAGCCTGCAAAATACCAGCCAATGTGTCCAAAATATCTCCCGGCCAAAAGGCTACCTCAGAAGCGTGCAGCGTAGTCAAGGTGTCAGAACGTCCCACACCTTTCCCGCCTGCGGTAGTGCATTTTATTTTACTGCGCAGCCCCGGCCGCTTTTCTTTTTTCTTCGGGTCTTTGGTTGGATTCTCAAAAATCAATTCTTTTGCATTGCTGGCTTTCATCATAGGACGCATGCGCTCCGGCAATCCTTCAAAAAACAGTTTCGACATGTTGAAAAGGTTTGTTGTCGCCTCGTCTTTATGCGTGATAATCATTGCATTATGTAAGAAATGCGTCGCGGTATCGTGAAATATCAACCCTTCCGTCAGCGTAGAAAATCCCATCTGGCGGGCTTTCAATATAATGATTCTGACAGGCTTTCCCGCCTCCACCTGCTCCATGATTGCCCTGTATAGCTTTTCCTGACTTTCATTCAATTTGAAAGGAACTATTTTCCCTTCCTTTGTTTTGATTTTTAAAAAACTTTCAATATATCTTTTCGGGTCTGTCAAAACGGAATATCCCACTTAATATACATCCCCTTCCGCCTCGGCCAGAATATCCTCCAAAGATTTCCCAGCCGTTTCACCTGATCCGGCGGCAGCCTCCGCCAGCTTCGTCCGCTTGGTGTCGTTGGCAACTCTCTTTCTGTCCAGCTTCAGCCGTTCGGGGTCTGACTGCCATTCCTTGCTATCCTGATTCATCAGAAAAAATTTGATGGCCGTCACGTCTGCGGGTATATGCTGTTTTTCCATGACCTGTTCCAGCGCATCTTCCATGATGGGCTTTCCTCCGGCATCCAGCAGGACTTCCCCGTCTGCATCCCTGGCAACTCTCTTAACCTTGTAGTGTTTCGGCATGTCCACATCATACCCCAAACACCGCTGGAACAAGCTCCCCCTTACTTGAGCGATCTTCTCTGACTGTATCTTTTCCTGTTCCTTCTTGTACCTCTGACTTGCGCCATTGACTAAATCTCGAATCAGGTTATTTTCTCTTTTCGCTTTTCGGAAAGTGCTGTACCCGATCCCCAGGGCGGCGGCAACTTCTCTCTCGGGCAGACCTCCCAAAATCCATTCTTCCACGCTCTTGGCGTTGCTCAAAATTTTTTCTTCTGTTGTCACCGTTTCACCACCTCCCCGAACGCTTTAGCGTAGCACAGCAAGCAAAAAAGTGCTAAAGTGCTACTTTTTACCCCATTTTTCTACTCACAAGAAACTTTTTCTCATTTTTGAGAATTTGTTCAAAGTGCCGATTTTCCTTGAAATACCAACGTTTTTCGGCTGTTTTTTCGTCATTATTTCGCATACAAAACTTAGCAAATGGGGCTAAAAAAGTGCTAACCCCTTTTTACCCCCGTATAACGACGCATAAATAAAAAAGGACGGCAAAAAACTTGATTTCTCAAGCCCTGCCGCCCTTTTCAGTTTTTTTGTTTTTAGTTTACAAAAACATACATTGTGTTAATTTCCAAAATTCTGCCCCTTATAAGGATATTTTTCTTTCGCCTATCCTTTTATTTAACATTTTCTAAAAATGTCAAATAGAGGCGTTTTTAAAGAAATTCCATGCAAGAAAAAAGGGTGTTCCGCATATTAACACAGATCACCCTTTTTCCCATGACGGAAAATCAACAGTCATTTTCTGACTCTCTTAGTATAGCACAAAATAAGTATCAAAAAGTCTCATTCTGTTTTTCTCGCTCCATTTTTTCCCTGATAGCCTCTTTGATATACCCGTTGACGCTTAACCCTTTTTCGCTGGCAGCAGCCGCCACGTTTTCATAGTCGCTTTTCTTCAGATCCAAGGGAACACGTTTCAACTTCTCTTTTTGATATTGATATAAATACTCTTTTCTTTCTTCTGACATAGCCAATGTACAGCACCTCCATTCTATTCCTTTATTATATATCCCCGGTTTTATTATGTACATATCAAAAATTTACTAATTATGTACATAACTTTTTGTTTATTCTGTATATTGCAGTTATGTACATAACATGATAAGATATGTACATAACAAGCGAACGACACACCGAAAGGAGCAAACACCCATGACAACAATGACAATCAACAACGAAAAAAACGGCATTGAATTAAAATTCGACAAAAAGCCTATTTCCGGCACGCTGGACGTATTGAAGCAGAACGGATTCCGTTGGCACAGCCAGAAAAAACTCTGGTACGCCAAGATCACACCAGAACGCCAAGAGCTGGCACACCAGATTTTAAATCTGGAAAACTACGCCGATAAGATCAGAGTAGAAGAACAGCCTGAAAAACAGAAAAAACAGCCTATCAATCAGCTGGGCGTACAGATCGGCGACGTTTTCTATTACAGCTGGGGTTATGAACAGACCAACATCAATTACTATCAAGTCGTAGACCTTAGAGGAAAAACGCAGATCATCCTTCGGGAAATCTCCCATGAAGGACGCAGCATCGGATTTTGCAGCCAGATGGTAAAACCTATCCGGGACTCCTTCATCACCGAAGAAACCATTCGCAAGACTGTCAAAGGAACAAAAGAGCATCCCTACTGTTCCATGGAATATGGGCTTTTATATAAAACCGATTGGGAAACCGAACACAACGAAACCTCTTACTACTAAACCGAAAGGAGCAATCAACCATGAAAAAATCTATCAAAACAACCGCACTTGCAGCAATCTTTATTTTCGGCTATGCCGTGGGCTTCCTGGCCTGCGGCGCAGCCTACGCCAAAGCAGAAGAACAGCCCGCAGCCGTTGCCAACGAATCCGCCGACATCATCCACATGGATCAGGTGGCAGGCATCAAGGCCACCGAATACGGCGTATATCTAACATTTTACGACGGCACCGGCTACTGGTGGGAATATTGAAAGGAGTGACAACCATGTTCGTAACAAAAGCAATCAATGAGAAAATGAGCACAGATCCCATTTTCTCCCTGTTCGTCTTTGAAAGCCTGCATCGGTTTGTTTCCCGTGACTGGGGAGAAGTCAGCCCGGAGGATGCAGCCACCAACAACGCAGCCCCAGAATATGCTTTAGGGGCATACATCGACGAAAACGGCGTCAAAATCTGGATCAAAGCTGACGATCCCGCAATCACAGTATTATTTCCAAGCGAATACTAAGGAGGCCCACACCATGAAAAGAATTTATTTTCCCATCAACGAAGCAACCGCAAGAACCGCAAAAGAATTGAACTCTTTCGGGGACTATGTCCCCGGAAGTGCCACCGCCCACTATCGGGACATGTGCGACGACGTTTATACCGCAGCCGAGGACATAGCCCAGCGCCTTCCCTATCTGGCAGAAAAGGCAGAAGCCAAAGCCCAGAACTATGCCAAAAAGCTGGCAGAATACTATAATGACTACTACCGCAACGAGGCAAGCTGCCCCAGTGTCATGATCTGCGGTCCTGCCAACTTCCCCACTCGGAAAAAGGAGAAGCAGAACAGCCGCCGGGATACCTTGCAACAGGAATTTCAAAACCTGCAGGACTACGCCGCCAGCATCAAAGCCATGGGCACCGGTGGTATTTCCGCAGACGACCCCAACGCCCTGGAACGGCTCCGGCAAAAGCTGGATATTCTGGAAGCAGCCCGGGAACGCATGAAAAAAATCAATGCCCACTTCCGCAAATATCAAACCATGGAAGGTTACCCGGAACCACTGACAGAACAGGAGAAACAGCATATTTCTTTCATGGTGAATAGTGGTTTTTCAAAATATGGCATCTATGACACATCTAATATTTCCGCCACCATCCGCAGCACCAAAGAACGGCTGGAACGACTGGAAGCCCAGAAGGCACAGGAAACCAAGGAAACCGAAACAGAATTTTGTACTGTGATGGAAAATACGGAAATCATGCGATTGCAGCTGATTTTCCCAGATAAGCCAGACGAGGAAACAAGAAACATCCTCAAAAGAAACGGCTTCCGATGGTCACCCAAAAATGGCGCATGGCAAAGACAACTGACCAATAATGCAAAATACGCAGCACAAAACGTGCTGAACGCCCTTGCACCCATAAACCAGCAATGATACAATCAAGCCAGAAGGACAACGAAAAACGCCGCCCCATCGGGGGCGGCACATGGAAAGGAGCTAACATACATGAAAAAATACGATGTTAAAAGTGGAACAAGCTATTATGAAGAACTTGACAATTACTATGGAGATTATATCGAAGCTGAAACAGCCGAAGAAGCACTCGATTTATACCAAACGTGGCTGCAAGAGAACGGAGAAGATCCTGATAATTTTGTTTACAGAGTATTTGAGCTGATTAAAAATGATTGCGGAGAAGAAGAACGCATTGAAAGAGAATTTTAAAGAGAAACAACCAAAAAATGTTTTTGTAAAACTGACAAAAAGCCCCTTTCGGGGCTTTTTCTTTTTCGAGGCTCTACCTCACTTCACGAGAATATATCTCACAGTTTAATTTGCTGTTACTTCTTCCCAGTGCTTCCCGATCTTGTCCATGGCGCGCCGATATTTCCGGAAGCACTGGGCACGGCTGTATTTGCATTTGAAAACGATTTGCGTCCAGCTTAAACCCTGCCCACACCGCAGCATGACCAGCCGCCGTTCGTCCTCTGGCAACACATCAAATAAGAGCCGATGGACACGGAAACACTCTTTCCAGTGGCGCTGTATCTGCTTTTCACACATGGCCATTTCATGCCTGATTTCTTCGCGCCTCGCAGCCTCTCCCGCCACCTTGTCAGATACGCCGCCGCCTCCGTGGCCCTCTCCCATGCCGCCGCCCACCTTGATATTATCCAACTGATCCCGCAGTATCCGCAGCCGTTCCTGTTCCTCAATCATCTTAGCGGCATGACCCAAGGCACGCCGCACCGTTTGTTCCAGTTCCTTTCTGTCCAAAGTCCCAAACACCTCCTAAACGCCCATGGCATCCAGCGTCAGCTGATAACCATACAGCTTTTCACATTTTTCTCTGGCCTCTCTCTCAACCCGCTCAATTCCACCCCTGTATTTTTCGTAAAATACAGTACCACCGCCGGCCTCTTTGCGTTCTTCCCGCTCCGCCAACCGTAAACAGTTTCGGTACAGATTCAAAAGTGTTGCATCTCGGTTAATGGCTGCCATGGTTTTCAACCACTCATACCGATCCGCCGCCGTTCGGATATTCTTTTCCGCCTCGGCTGCTTCTTCATAACGCTGGTTCATTTCTTCGTATGGGTGAGCTTTCACAAAAGCCCGCATCCGCCGCAGCTCTGCGACAGGCTCCGGCTGTTCTTCCTGTTTCATTTTTTCCGCTAATTCCTGCAGCATCATCCCCACGGTCCTTTCTCTTTGGTTTCATTCCACTTTGAAAAACTCCGAAAGCTGGTACATTCTTTCCGCCAAATCAAATCAACGGTACCCGTCGGGCCGTTTCGGTTTTTGGCAAGTATCAGCTCCGCCTGATTTTTCCGTTCCGTATCAGGGAAATAGTATTCGTCACGGTACAAAAACATAACCACATCGGCGTCCTGCTCAATGGCGCCGGATTCCCGCAGGTCGGACAGCATCGGCCTGTGGTCTGCCCGCATTTCACACAATCGGGAAAGCTGTGATAATGCCATGACAGGACAGTTAAATTCACGGGCTATATTTTTTAACCCAGCAGAAACCTTGCTCAATTCCTGATTTCTGTTTTCTCCTCTTGCCGCGATCAGCTGGATATAGTCAATGACCACAAAAGCCACTTCTTTTCCCCGGCTTTTCAGTCCATGCAGCACCTTCCGCATTTCCATAACCGCCAGCCCCGGTCTGCCATCGATGATGATTTTTTCCGCCATTTTCTCAAATCTGCTGCCCTCTTTGGACAGGTTTTCCAGAAAATCGGCCCATTCAGCGTTATTTCCGCCATGGATGGAAAAAACCACGTTGTTGGTGCCAGTATCACCGCAGTACAATCTGGAAACAATGCGTTTTTTGTCCATTTCCAACGAGAAAAACACGCATACCGCATTTTCCGGCAGCTTCCTTGCCACGTTCCGCAGAAAATCCCCTGCAAGAGCTGTTTTCCCCATGGATGGACGGGCGGCAAGGATCAGCAAATCCCCCTTGCACAACCCACCAAGATACATGTCAACGTCAACAAACCCACTGGAAAGCCCGTTCAGCTTGTTTCCGTTCTTCCTGTTTTCGTCTAACTCCTGCACATATCCTGCCATGATTTCCGCCGCGTTTTGGGGTACATCCCCTTTGACGTTATCGCCTTTCAGCTCGTCCAAAAGACTGTATATAGCTTCCGCGTTTCCCTTGTTCGCCGCCTCCGTCAGTGCTTGTCCTTTAGCACCGCAGCGCCGCATCCAGCCCATTTCCTGTAAGTCTGCTATGTATTTATTTGCGTTGATGGTGGTACCCTCTGCCGTGGCAATCTGTGACAGGGTATCCATGCCCACTCTTTCCGCCGTCCCTTGCCGGTTCAGCTCCGCCGAAATCATAGGCAAATCAGGCACCATGTTTTTTTCCACCAGTGCTGCAATGGCACGAAAGACGTCCCTGTTCTGGGATAAATAAAAATCATCCTCCACCAGCATACCAGCCGCATTTCTGGCTGTTTCCACGTCCATGAGCATACAGCATAAGAGCGCCCGTTCTGTTGCCGCTGAATAAATCATACCGCGCCGCCTCCCATCATCCGCCGACGTTCCGCCAGTGGATCAGGCATATTTCCGGCAGGTGCCTTTGGTGCGGCTGCCTGTCGCAATGGTTTATAGTCATTCGCCCAGCCTTCCGCGTTAAGCCATGTGGCAGGGTATGGAATATATCTGCTGTCGTCCTTTGTCCATTCCTGGCTGTTTTTGGCTCTTTCCAGCCCGGCCATGATTGCCGCGAATAATTCTGGCGTCACCTTCATTTTCTCCCAACGGGTACGGGCGGTTTTCACGTTTTTCTTGTTTGGGTATTCCTTGTAGAAATTTTCAAAGGCCTCGTCAGCGTCGAAACCTGTTCCCCCGTCCTCTTTTTCTTTTTCTCTATTCTCTATTCTCTTTTCTCTATTCTCTTTTCTCCCAGCCAAAATGTCCCCATTGTTTCCGCTTGTTCCTTTTTGTTTCTCATTGTTCCCATTTGTTCCTTTTTGTTCCTCTGTATCGTCAATAGCTTCTCCGTCAGAAAACGCGGAAAGCATGGCAGAGATTTTTTCCCGTAACATTGGGCTTTTCAGTGCGTCAAAATCCTTTTTCAATGCCCGCAGCGTCGCTGTTTTTCTGTTCCAGTTTCTCTTTGGCCAGTTTAGAAGGAATACTTCTTTCGTGGTTTCGTCCCAGATGATTTTGCCAACCTGAGCAAAATGGTCTAACAGCTTCAATACGGTTTCTTTGTTGTAACCCAACTCTACCGTTGACATGGTCAACGGAAAAACATAAGCCCCCAACGTATTCACCTTGTTATTTGTCATCAAATACAGATAGAAAAACTTCTGTTCCGGTGTCAATTCGAGAATAAACTCGTCCTGCCAGTATCCTCTTTCAACTTTTGTAAAAACTTCCATCATGTTTTGTCACTCCTTCCAAAGATCATCCACGGAAACCCGCAGAACTTCCGCCATTTTTTCCAGTCTGTACTGTTGCGGTTTCTTTTTGGTGAAAAGCTCCATGTATCTTACAGTATCACCGCAAATTCCCAGTATCTTTCCCATTTTTTCCAGGGTAATGTTACGCTTTTTCCTCCATTTCCTGATGTTGTTTTCCAAAATGCTCACTACCTTCCGTATTCTTCCAGCATTTTTTGAAATAACTGCTTGTCCCCGCCGTTGTCTGGATGCAGCAGCTTCACAAGCTGTTTATATCTGTCCTTCCGTGCCTGTCCTTCCAGTCCACAGAAAAACACTTCCTTGTTTCCTCCGGAATATACTGTTTTTATATGCGGCTGTTTGCTGAATGTCCTCAATCTTATATTTTCCACTACATAGTATGAGATCTTTTGGTTTGCCTCTCTGTTCCTTTCAATGGATTTCTTTAAAAGATATAGGCAAACTAAAAAACAAACAGTACCAGCAATACCAATGGCAGAGGCATAGTAAAAAAAAGTGTTCAATCCTTCCATTAGCTCACACCCCATTCAGCCTGATATGATTTTAAGTCCATGTTGATTTTCCCCTTTCTTTATCATCAAATCTGACCCGTTCTAATCAATCTTTTTATAATACTTTCGTCTATTTCCCTTGGCCGTTCCGGCTTTGGAAACCCTTCCGCACTCTCTTTGTACTTCTGGCATACCCCCGCCAGCTGCACCAGCTCCGCAGCGCCCCGCAGTGCTGCATCCTCTATCCGACCAACATCTTCCAGTCCGATGCCTTTTCTTTTGATTTCTCCCCATAAAAGACCCGTTTGCACTTCTATGTAGTCCAGTTCGGCTTTTGCTTCTTCTTTTTCCTCTTGGATATGTGCATAGCCTTCATGGGCAGATGCAAAGGGCGGATGTACCTCCGCCGCCCGCTCCTGTTCCAGCTTCGCCATTTCGCCCAAAGCTAAAATCAAACTACGCATTTTTCACACCTCCTAGAACGGTAAGTCATCATCCTCAATACTGGGATCAACGGGATAGAATCCATCGTCGGCAGGCGGATATACCCCAGACTGTGGCGCCGCCGGTGATGTCTGCGGTGCTGCTGGTGCCGCCTGCGGTGCTTCATTTTTACCGCCTGCAAAATGGATTTCGTCCGTGATGACTTCCGTTGACCAGTGGCGCTTACCTTCGGAATCATCCCAGCTCCGTACCTGCAGCCTCCCAACAATGGCAATCATCTGACCTTTTTTGAAATATTTTTCGATAAACTCCGCAGCCTTCCGGTAACTTACCACATTGATAAAATCCGCCTGCGTCTGCCCATCTTTCTTGTATGGACGGCTCACCGCGATGGTATATCTGGCGATCGCGATTGGTTCCCCTGTGCCTGTATATCTGATTTCCGGGTCCTTTGTCAGCCGCCCCATTAAAATAACTTTGTTCATTCCTCAAACCTCCTAGCCTCTCCAACACTTAAACCAACGATACCGGCGCTCTCGCTGCTGTCCGTCGCCCGGAAGTGGGCTTTTTCTTGTTGGGGATACATATATTCAAACATGGCATAATTCCCCGCATCCAAAAGATACTCTGTATTTCCTGTTTCTCGGTATTTTGCAAGGCATTTTTCCAAACTTCCCAAGGCATCCACATAACCCTTTCCAAAATTTTCTTTTGCAGAGCCGTATTTGTAAAAACTGGTTTTGACCCTGTTTTTCCTCAGTTCGTCAAATTCTTCGCTGTATTCTTCCTTGAAATTCAATGATTTTCCCTCCTTCATTCAGATTCTGAAATTATCAAATACAAAAGATCTATGGGTGAATTTTCAAATGTTATAAAGTTATATATTGGTGATTCTGATGTACCTACATTCCACTCAAAAACAGTTTGTTCAAATCTCGTTCCACACAATGTTGGTCTTTGTGCATAGAAAAATACCATCCCAGTTTCTTTATCTCTTGCAGCCCATGGGGTACCTTCGGCGCATCTTCCCATTATCGCCGTTCTAAGTCTTGGCGTCACTTCGGTATATATATTGGTTTTTGGCAAACCATCTACCTTTTGTACGGCATCCATATATATCACCCCATCACAAACTCTTATAGAGTGCAGTCGCAGCCAACATACAATATCCGCACTTTTTATAAATGTTGTCGATTTCTTCTTTTGGTCTATCATGCTTTTCCGCGCTTTCGCCATTTTTTATGTGTTTCAGTGCTTCTTTTGCAAAAAACATAACAGCTTCGACCAGATACTTCTTTTCCCCGTCCAGCAAACCGGACTGTAACACAGTGTCGCACGGGGAAACAAACGTCTCCATTTCTTTTTTTGATTTTGTATAATTATTTCTCATAACATCCACCCCTTACTTGCGAATCTTCCCGCACTTCTGGCACCAGACAGTTTTTTCTACCAGACCTCTATTAACGAAAACGACATTGATTTCAACCCATTCATGCTTGCAAAATCGCTGTTTCAGCTTTTTCCAAATCATTCTGTTTCCACCTTTCTTAAACTGCTTACCTTCACTGGACGGGTAAGTTGTTCCCACAATGTGACCACATAAAGCCCCTTCCATATAAATGGCTCTTTTGCGATGGTATAGATTTTCTTTTCTTTATCACCTGCAAAAACAACTTTGTCCCCTGTTTTCAGCAGTTGTCCATCTTCCACACCTTCACCCATACTGCAAAAATCCAGTTCTTTTTCTTTACAAATCGGCTGTCCATCATCAGTCTTTCCACATTGGACAGAAACCTTTTTCCCACAAGTGTCTCTGTATTTGCAGTTTTCGCATAGGATCACGCCAGCCACCATCACATTTCCCTTTTCTTTGCAGTAGTTCTCCGGGTAAAACTTTGATAATGGCCAGAATGGATTTACTACAAAATCCATTTTCTGATCTCTGTAAGCCGTATCTTCCAGAACGTGTTTCAAGTATTTCATATCAGCCCTGTTTTCTTCCTGATTCAAAATTTCATCATACCGGGCCTTTACTCTTTGAATAATCTCTGTAACCCGTTCAACGTCTACACTTTCTGCGATAAATTGATCTGTCGGAACGGAAGTTGTAAGATAGGATAACTGCACTTTGTCAATTTCTTCCATGTATGTTTCAAACGCCTCTCTGCACTCTGGGCAAAGATAAAAAGTTTTTCTCTTTTTATTCGCAGTATTAACATCTGACAGCAGCATAAATAAACTTTCGTTATAAAATCCAAATTGTTTTCCGCATTTGTAGCATCTTCTCTGTACCTTCATTCTGTTTCCATCACCCCATAAATAAATACATTCAGTTCATTTTTGCACTTTTCACATATATCTAAATTTTCCTGACGTGAAAGATCAACTTCACACATTCCCCTTTCTCTTTTGAGATTGTTTATCCGTAAACTAACTTCCATATGGAAATATTTGTCACACTCCGGAATCTCTTTCCTGCATCTGTCACAAACCCGCTTAATATCCAAACTCATAAAACCACCCATTTTCTACGCAAGCAAAAACGCAAGTTCCCAAAACTTCGCCTTTTTCTCTAAATCTTCTATCTCTTTTTCCTGATCCTTTACTTTCTTTTCAAGTGCTTACAGGTCATAGCTTCCCTTGTCCGGATGCACCATTCTTTCCAGCCTTGCCAGATCATACACACCATATTCGTCAGATATAATATCTTCAATCTCTGCAAGCCGGAATAAAAGGTCGCAAATATCAACTTTCCCAAGTTTTTCCGCCGTTGCTACTTTATTTCCTCCAAAAACATACCCAATCACGCTTTGTGTCCCATTGGCAGCAATCATTTTGGTCAAGCGCCCTTTTCTTCTATGCCCTTTCATGCCAGATGCCTCTTTTTCTCTTTTGATCATGCCTTTCAGCTCAAAAATATTGTATTCATCGCCCAGAACATCTTCGATCATAGCCAGTCTTTGCCAGATATGGCTGTATCCCATTTCCGCAGCTCCTTTTCCATCACTTATTCCTCACATATCAATTTTGAAAAATTATTTCCCGTCAAATTCTTTTCTTTTTTGTTCATACAGTTTTTTTATTTCCTCCGGCTTATCGGTAATGATTTCATATTCATCACTTGTAAAACCAGGCGGAACATCTTCTGTATATCTGATATACACTCTCTCTGGATCAGTAGGAGGATAGTAAGGAAACGTCACTTTTTTCCGGAATCTATTGCTTGAAAACCAAGTAATACCACCATTGTCAGAACATACGACAGAATCAATGTCGTAAACATTCCCATCCTTATCTTTAAAGACACTGAAACATCTTTTGTTTTGCCAGTTTCCAGATATGCTCTTTTCCCATTCATCATCATCCCCAGTCAGTGCTGACAAAGGCTTATAACGTAAAAGACGTTCTAAAACATTAATTGCATAAGAAGCAGAAAATCCTGAATGTCCTTGTCTTGAAAAAACTTCAATAATCTCTAAAATATGATTATTCATTAAGTCCTGATACCCTTCGTCATCCTTTCCAATTCGGTCTAATTCCGATTTTGCATACTCCAAATTTGTCATAATTTACCTCCTATCATTTTCCTGCACTTGCGAAAATGGTTTACACTTCATAAGAAGATGTAACCGTGCAATCTTCAAATCCATCACAATCCATAAGTTGTGCCTCAGCCTCTTTTTCCGCTTCATCAAAATTTTCAGCTTCCACAGACAAGCATACATGTAATTCGACATAATATTCTTTCATTTCCATTCTCCTTTCACTTCCCAGCCCGCAGCATACAAAACAGCAGCTCCACCATAGACCGCTTCCGTGTGCCTTTTCTGGATAAGCTGTTCAATTCCGTGATCTGTTTTCTTTCCATTGTGCTTTACCTCCTTAACCTAAATCAAACCAGCATCAAATAAATTCAACTGATTTTTCCTAAGATCACCAATCACCATTTCCCATCGAAACGTCTGATCCGTGGGAATCAGTTTCAAATCTTCTGCATGAAATCTCTTTTCAAAGTCATGCACGGATTTCCCATCTGCATAAAATGTTACTGGGCTGTCCTCGTCCCATTTCAGCATCAATTTCCATAGTTCTGGGTAATTTTTCCTCAAAATCCGAAGCTGCTCAATGCCTTGATTATGGCAGAACCAACAGCCTCCACGCGTAGCCGTCGTATAGATAGGACTAAGCAACCCATTTTCTTCGCACCACTGACGGCACATCTGTTCATTCCATTCAGCAACAACCAATGGAGATTTTTTTTGTTTCACTTAGGTTATGGAACCTGTCCGGTTCATCAAAAGCTATCCCTAGATACTGAATAGAATCTTTTTGAGCATGAAAAGATGGTCGTTTTAACTGTTGTAAACACCACTGTCCCCTTTGCATAGGCCAGCCGTATATTGTCCCAGCAAACTTCGTTTTTCTTCCTGTTCTACCACGCTTAAAATAAAAACAACTTTCAAATGTGTTGTTTCCCTTAATATGTTCCACTTCAATTCCCCAGCGTTCTTTTATCACCTGATCCGCCTTTTTCTTAAATTCCACCATCGGAGGCAAGTCTGCCGGAATTGTATCTGTTGCCCATACTTCTGCATGAACAATCCTATCCAGTGGCCACCCTAATTCTTCGATAGCGCCCAAACATGCCAGACTATCTTTTCCGTAACTTAATGACAATACATGTTCCATATTTACCTCCCTTCGGCACTCTGACGGACGGGCGGCACCTGGACCGTGCCGCCTGTCACCCTGTTTGTATGAATAAAGATATGAGTTTTCGGGCCTTTCGCCCGTCACAATGCCGATCTTAACGGTTCTTTCTGATAGCGTTTTCAATAGCTATCCTTCTCCGGTTAAATGCCTCGAATCGAGGCGCCAGCTCCTTTCGTTGCCAGTCCTTCTGTCGCTCCCATTCCTCTTTCCACTGTGAGTATTTAATGCAAGACGCGTGACAGTTTACATACCGTTCCTTGCAGTCCTTGCATGATAGTTCTGATAGTTTGCTCAAAGGTAGTTCCTCCCAATTAAATCCATAAATTCTTCTCTGCTGTGGGTTGTTTCATATTCTCTCTGGCATTCTCTTTTCAGCCGTAAATCTAACTCGTGACCGTCACGACCATGTACCCCGTATTCTGCCTCGTGCCAATCATGCCGCAGATATACCCAAAAACCCATTTTTTCGGAAATCTCTCTTTGTCCAGCACCAAAGAAAATATGGTGTTTATGTAGGTTTTCCCCTTCATATCCGGTCAAATAGCAGTATTTACCATTCTGCAAAATACTTTTCCCGTGGCTCTGGCGGGCTTTTTTCTGCTTCGTTTTCGGAAACGCCAGACCGCTTGTGTCTATCTTTCCGTATTTCTTTTTCTTCGGTAATGCCAGTGCTGTCATCTGTTTTCCCTCCTTCAAAAAAAGCCGCGGGGATTTCCCGCGGCTGCCGGTCATCCTCTGTATTTTCGGATCATGCCTCTGTTTTGTTCCAAGTGCCGTCTGTAACGCTCTCTTTCTCCCAAAAGGAAGATGCACGCCCCAGCTAGCCCCATAATCAATAAACACATCAACACTATGCCAAAATTCATCGGATCACCCCTTGATCTTGATTTTTCTGCTTTCGATAAGCTCATAAGGAAAAGTTTCTTTCCATCCGCCCTTGTCCCAAATGACGATGAAATGACTTTTCCAGAGCTGGTACACAGTCCCATTTTTAATGATCTTTCTGTTTTGGTTGTTTTCCATTGGCTTGATGTACTGTATCTTACTTCCAACCATAAGCCCCATAGCCTCCGCATCGGCTCTGGTGAAATTTTCATTGAATTTTTTCATCACAGAATAACCACCCTCGTTTTCTTTATTTGTAAAAAGCATCGAGCATTACCCACACATCCAACAAACAAATATTGAATTTGTCAAAGTCTGTTTCTTGGAAAATATAGTCTGCTTTTCCGTAAAAATCCTTTCCTTCTTCAGACCACTTCACGCCTATATCATTGATTTCCGGCGGATTTTCATAAAAAAGGATTTTCCCTGTTTCTGGATTTCTTTGGGCAAAATGAAAACCCATTGCAAAAATGCCTAACAGAATATACTTTCTTTCTACTTTCAGTTCTTTTTTCTTGTCCATGTTGATTTTCCCATCCTTTCTATTGACCTTCCTTTATATAAAAAGCAGGGGCGGAGGTCAAGCACTTTGCTTCGCAAAGCCGCCTATGGCGTCCCCGTTTCTATTCGGGGTGCAGGGTTACAGTTCTTTATTTTGATGTTTTAAGGTAGGTGTTCGTTGACTATTGCACAAAAGATTTACACCCCTGCTCTTTATCAAAACAATTCATTCAACGGCAGCCCCAGCACTTCGCTGATCTTCACCAGCTCGCACAGGTTCCATGTTTCCGGCTGCGCCAATCTCACATTAAATGTTGAATACGACATCCGGCACCGACTAGCCGTTTCTTTGTGGTTCAGCCCCCGCAGGAGCATCCCACTTTTTAATTTTTGTGTTAAATTGTTGTAGACCTTTTGGTCTGGTCGCTCCCGCAGTTTTGGCATTTCACATCATCCCTTTTTAGCTTGCTTTTTTGTCATCTTCCATTTCCTGACGAGCCAGCAGACAATTTGCAGAAGAAAGAATAATTGCCTGGGAATTTACGTTCAGTTTAGAAAAAGTTTCTAGTAATGCTTTCACTTTTTTTTCTTTGTCTTTGTCCATGTTCTTCCCTCCCTTTATATTGACATTGTCTATTCTTTTTCTTAATAATATTAGACTTAGTCTATTTTGTCAAGTAATTTTTTATTTTTCTATTGACTTCTTTAGACTTTGTCTATATTCTTTAAGAAAAGGAGGTGAATTGGGCATGAACAAACGCCTAAAAGAATTGCGTATGAAACTAGGCATGTCCCAAGCTGAATTAGGTGAGGTTATCGGGATCAGCAATTTTGCAATTAGTAGTATTGAAAGAGGCGAAAGAAACTTAACAGAAAGAAATCTGTCTTTAATCTGCGAAAAGCTGAAAGTTAATCGAGATTGGCTGGAAAAAGGAATTGGCGAAATGTTTTCAGATGTGCTGCCTTTAGACGAATTTACAGCCCTTCTGGCAGATATTGACGCAAACGCAAAAGAAAGAACAAGAGAATTTTTAGAATTGTATTGGAAATTAGATGAAAAAAGCCAAAAAGTAATTGAGGATTTAACATTCAGCATGTATGAGAATTTTGGCGAAAAAAAATAAGAACCATAACTGGTTCTTATTTTTTTATGCTGATACAAATATAACTGTAAATTCTTTTTAATAGACCCGGATTTTTTATTTCCCTTACCATATTGATAATTGCTTTCCTGTATTCTTCTTCCATAGTACACCCCCAAAATAAGAACGTATGTTCGTGTTTTTTCTCAATATATCATTTTTTCTTATGATTTTCCATGTACGTTTTCACCAATTATGAAGCATCATTTTTGTTTGTTCTTCCGGTTTTCCCTTTTTTCCACTTATCCACATCACATTCCTCTGCCCTTGTGCTACACTCAAACAAAAGGGGGAATCACAATGGAAACAATACTTATTTGTGCAATTTCAATATTGGTATTTTTAATTTGTCTGTTTATTTATATTAAAAATGGAAAACAAAAAGGACAATTTAAAAAACAGCAGCATTCACAGAATAGTCACATCCTGTATGCACACTTACGACACATCACAACAGAACTGCTTGAATTAACAGATGTTTTTCCAGATAAAAACCAAATAACAAAAAAAGACTATGAAAGTGCCTTTACTTTTGCTTACACTATTTTTGCAATCCATGACGAAACGCATAAAAATAGGATCGGACAAAATACTTTTATTTCAGCATTGAATGAATTTGAAAACGAACTACGCAACCAACATGGATACACAAACGATTCAATCATCAACTTTAAAAAAGACTTAACCCAAAATGGTGTGAAAATCACAGAGGCTTTTCGTTTGCTCCAGAATAATGATGAAAATTCGCTTGAAAATTTTGCAAAAACGGTGTTGTCACTTTTTCCAACCGCAGAAACGCAATCTCCATATAGTATGGCTGCAATTTCTTTTTTAAATTTTTACATGAGTTGTATTGAATACATATCCGAATCATACAACAAACTTTTAAACGAAAATAACAATAAAACAGAAAAACATATAAATCTAAAAACCATATCTTTTATATGCATTTTTTGTTTCAGCGTTCTATGTAACGTCTTTCTTCTTTATCGTACAATAGACCTTTCAAATAAGCACCAAGAAGCATTGAAAAACGCTCATGCTTACCACGAAGATTACCTTGAGGCAATATCCGAAAAAAATAAAATGAAAGATATGGTTATTGTTGATATAGATTCATGGACATACCATCGCCCCGACTGTCCGCAAACCAAATTTCGTATCATGGATCAAGGCACTGCATTTGCAGTAGGATTTACTCCATGTGACACATGTTTCAACACAAACCAATAAACAACCTGCACAAAAAATGCAACTTTTTTTGTATCCTTTATTGATTTACAGAACAAATGTTCTAATGGTAAAATAAAAAAAATGATCCCCGTCCCTGTTGGCGCAGGTACGAGGATCGGCGGTCATATATAATACAACCTCATCTTATCGTATTATATCATAGACCGCCTTGTTTGTATAGAATAAAGGAGGTCTTTTTTTATGGCTCAAGCAAAGAAAACAAAAGCCGGAACCTGGACTATACTGGTATATAGCCATACGGAAACCATTGATGGAAAGGAGAAAAGGATCTACGAAAGGTTTACCGCTGACAAAAAGTCAGAAGTCGTTCGGATGGCAGAAGATTTCAAGGCGAATCGTAAAGGGCAGACAACAATTTTGACCGTGGAGCAGGCGTTACAGAACTATATTGATATGAAACGTAATATTCTATCACCTGCAACCCTCCGCGGATACATTAACATTCACAAAAACCGTTTTCCAACCATTCGCAATATTCCCATAAATAAATTGACGAATAAGGAAATACAGGCAGAAGTAAATATTGAGGCTACACGCTATGCCCCTAAAACCCTTAGAAACACTTATGGCGTCCTTTCTACTATCTTGGGTGTATATGCCCCATACTTCCAGTTACGCATCACCTACCCGGCAAATGCAGCCGAAGAAATCGTAATACCAACCGAGCAGGAAATCAAACTGTTGCTGGATCATTGCAAATCTTTTCAGCTTTCTCTGGCAATGAAAATTGCTTTCGGTATGGGGCTTCGTCGCAGCGAAATTTGCGCCCTAAAAGTATCTGATATTGATTTCTGTAAAAATCAAATCAAAGTGCAGAGAGCAATGGTCAAAACACCAGAAAAGAAGTGGATTTTAAAAACTCCCAAAACAAAGGCAGGCAAAAGAACACTTTCAATTCCAGACTTTCTAATTCCTGATCTAAAACAGGCAGTGCAGGTAAAAGAACCCAATGACCTGATTTTTTCTTTGAATCCAGAAAATGTATCAAACCGATATATGCGTTTGGTAGCAAAAATTGGCATCAATCATATAACTTTTCATGCCCTCCGCCATTATCATGCCTCAATGATGCTGGCAAATAACGTCCCTTCCAAATATGCCATGAAGCGCATGGGGCATGAATCCGATATGATGTTAAAACGGGTATATCAGCATACCATGGAAAACAAGGAAAAGGAAGTTACCCAAACAATTAACACTTATCTTTCAAATGCTTTTCTGCAATAATGCAACTATTATGCAACTTTTAAAAAAAAAGATGTTGAATTTTCAAGGCTTTAAAGGGGAAAAGATAGTAATACATACCCTCCCCTTTTGAAAAGAACCCGCTTCCCTCGGGTTCTTTTCCTTGTTTAGATCCCTCTCATACTTTATATTTATATATCACAAAAGCATCGGAATATATTTCGATGCTTTTTTTCATCAAATATTCAGTTTCATATCACCAAAACGAATCCAGCCTTTTTTCCGCATAATTTCAGAAAAAACAAAAGACAAAATCGCCGGCAGGATGAAGTGGAGCAAAAGAATCTGGAACAAAAGCAGTCCCACGCTCCGACTGCCAGCCATAGTCTGCCATGTCATAATCTGCCCTACAAGACCGCTGGTGCCCATACCGCCGCCGGCAGGGTTGTTCTCCATCTGAAAAACCACCGTTGCCAAAGGCCCCAAAATAGCCGAAGTCAATGTAGGCGGAATCCAGATCAAAGGATTCTTTACAATATTGGAAATTTGCAGCATAGAAGTGCCAATCCCCTGTGCTAACAAACCATCCCATTTATTTTCCCGGAAGCTGGCAACAGCGAAACCGATCATCTGGGCGGAACATCCAACGGTGGCCGCACCAGCAGGCAGACCGGACAATCCCAGAATGATGGATAATGCCGCGGAACTGATGGGCAATGTCAACGCAATCCCCATGACAACAGAAATAACAATTCCCATGAGGAAAGGCTGCAAATAAGTCGCTACCCGAATCCATTCACCCAATTGTGTCATAGCCGCAGACAAAGGAGGCCCAATCAGCGTTCCGATACAACCACCTACACCAATGGTCACCACAGGGGTCACGATAATATCCACTTTTGTTTTGCCGGAAACCAGACGCCCAATTTCCAGACCCGCCAAGGCCGCAATGAAGGCCCCCAGAGGGTCACCTGCGCCGCTGAGGAGCATACCGCCTGTTTCCGGAAACAATGTTCCATTAGCAAAAGCAGCCGCGTTTGCACCCAAAAGCCCTGTCACAGCGGAGGAAAAGACTACCATTCTCGGCGCTTCCATCACATAAGCCGTACCAACACCAATGGCTGCCCCTGTGCACATAGTAGCAAAATTACCCAATGCTACAACAAACGCCCCCACATCTCCACCAATAAATGTCCCGATTTGTTTAATAATCAACCCTACAATCAATGTGCAGAACAACCCCAAAGCCATGCCATTTAGACCATTGATAAAATAGCGTTTGAGTATTTTCTGCCACAGTGTATTTGCTTCCACGAAATATCCTGCCCCTTTCGAGATGTATATACACCTATATTTACATGAGTTGTATGGTATCATATTTCCCTTCAAAAAGCAAGTCATTCTCTTGATACAATCTATAAAAAAAGGATAAACGCTCTTTCAAAGAGGTTTATCCTTTCTGTTCATACATAAATTTATTTCATCAAGTATCCTGCATTTTGCAGTTCCGCACAGATTTCATCCAATGTCTGTTCATCTTCTGCGGCAATGGTATGGCTATGTACCCCATTGGTCAGCGCAAGTAAGGGCATACACCCAGTTTCTTCTGTTTTTGTCAGAAAATTCTGGATATCCCTGCGGCTCTTGATGCGCAAAGATTCTCCAACGCTGCCATATATGGGATGATCCACATGGGTATTCAATATGTATCCCCCCAGATCTACAATCAGCCGCATTTCATCGCCGATTTGTTCTCGATTATGGCATACACGGATTTCCCGTCTGCATAAGCCATCTGTTTCTTTCTGAAGCAAATACCCTTTTGCTGTCGCAAGCAAAGGCAGTCCTCCCGCTTTGATCATCCCCATATCCTTTACGATGACCTGACGAGTCACACCAAATTGTTCTGCCAATTGACTGCCGCTGATGGGTTCTTCCTGCTTTTTGAGCAATTCTATTATCTTCTGCCGCCTTGTTTCGCTTTCCAAGGGTATGCCTCCCTTCCCTAATGGTCACTTTCTGCTTCAAACATATTATCACAGAAAACAAAACTTGAAAAGTCTTTCCCTTTCCATTCTTTTCCAGCAAAAACTTTTTCACAGCCCCAGATTTTCATGGATGAGAATGACTTCCGCATCCATGCCCATCATAGGTTCCCAAAGAACAACCATTGCTCTGCAAACCCGTTCGGGGCTTCTGCAATCCTGACATCCTTTTCCAGTCACAACACAGGGTGTCTTTTTTCCAAACTGTGCCGCTCTCTGAGGTGCCGCAATATTTCTGGCGCGGGCAACAGCCTTTTCAAAGTCCGATTCCAGCTTATTTTCGCCAATGACATAATAAACTTTCTCATGTCCAAACAACGTAGATGCCACACGATTACCAACGCCATCAATATTGATGATCTCCCCTGTTTCCGCCAGCGCATTGGCAGAAGTCAGATACACATCTGTCTGCATAGCCGCTTTTCTTGCCATATCCTTTTCCTGTTTCCAGTGCCAGTAAACGGTATTATGACTGGAGAGCATATCATACAGTCCCATCACATCCAATGTAGCAGAACCGCCAAAACCAACACTTACGCCATCAATGGCGCCATTAAGATACTCTGCCGCTTCTTTTGCCGTTGCAAATTCTTTGACAGCATATCCTCTTTTTTTCAGATTTTCTATAACTTTCCCAAAATCAGCCATACGCCATTACTCCTTTTTCTTTTCTTTCTCACTCAGTACAACAGGAATCAGTGAGGAAGCAATTCTGCCCTTTCCTCTGGTTTTTACATAGAAAAATCCGATGATAGAGAAAATCACTGCTCCAATGAAATTCACCATCAGGTCTTTCATGGTATCAATCAGACCAATATCCACATATCCTCCCGGAAATTCCATCCAGTCCTGTCCATTGACCACCAGACTGGTGATGGGTTCATGCACAACAACATTCAACCCAGATGGATTCAGCAATACGGAATTGATATTCTGCACCAAAAAGTCTTTCTGCATATCCATATGTAAGAGCTGATCCATGGAAAATTCGAAAAATTCCCATAAAACCCCAACAGTCATGGAAAAACAAAAAGCAACAATTGATAAAAACAACGGGGACAAACGAAATGTCATCCGTTCACTGCGGTTAAACAGATCCACCAGACAAAATCCAACTGCCGCTACCAAAAATCCATTCAGCGTATGGAGCATGGTATCCCATCCGGGAATCAATGTATAAAAAGAATTGATTTCACCCAAAATCTCCGCCGCAAAAATAAAGCAGTAAATGATTCCTTCCATCACCGGCGGAATATCAATGGCAAGCTGTTTTTCCAGAAAAATGGGTACACAAAACAAAACCAGTGATAAAATGCACACAAAAGCATTTTCATAGTTTCCCATGATAACGGAACGTACTAAAACCAAAATAATCAACGCAGACAATACACCACGAATGGTCAGACGGCGTTTGGTACGTTCTGACATTTTTTTACGATCCAAACAGAACACATCCTTTCTTTGCCATGTTCCTTAAATAAATAGGAAAAAGAAAAATGGCATGGTCAATATGCTCAAAGCCGTTGAAATGAAAATATAACGGGATGCTGTTCTTTCATCGGCTCCATATTGTGCCGCCAAAATAGCACAATAAGCGCCGATTGGTGTAGACAGCCCTACAATAACAACGCCCAAAACCAGCTGATCTGTGATAAAAGGACGCAGCATCAGATAGGCAGTCAATGGTACGACAATCAAACGAATGAAGGAAATCACATAGGCCCAGCGGTCATAAATCATTTCCAGCAGCGGCATCCGTCCCAAAACAGCGCCAATATAAATCATAGCAAGAGGCGCAATCATATCCCCAACCATTTTCACTGTACCACCAATTGCTTCCGGCAGCTGAATATTGCCAATAAACAGTATAATCCCAATGATGATAGCGATATTAACAGGCAGTGTCACCAGCTGACGCAGGGATATTTGCACTGGATGACTGCCGTCACCATATTTTCCAATAATCCAGATACCCAATGTATAAGACGCCAGATTAAAAGCCGCAGATGCAAAAGCGCAGTAGAATACACTATTTCCCCCAAAGATCATGGAAATTACAGGAACTCCCATGAAGCCGATATTTGCAAACATACAGCTGAACACCCAGATACCAAGGTTCATATGGGGCACACGAAACAACTTTCCTGTACCAAAACCGACCAACATCCCCCAGATGTGCATAATCATACAGGTGATAAACACCACAATGCCTTTTTGCAGCAATTCCGGTGTATAGGACAACTGCATAGATGAAATGATAAAACAAGGCACAACGATTTTTGTCAAAAATCCAGAAAACTTATCAATAAAGCAATCATCAATGATATCCTTTTTCTTGGCAAAGCAGCCAATCAAAACCAGCAAAAAAATGATGATCAGTTTATTTATGGCTGTTACAAATACTCCCATTATCCATCTCCTTTTCCTTTCTCTTCATAAACTTCCCCATATCTTTATTATTTTATCACACTTTTCCCGATACGCAATATTTTCTAAAATTCAGAAAACAATTGCAGAAAAAACTCCGGACTGTGTTTCATAGCCCGGAGAGCTTTTGATTATATGTGCATTACCATCATCAAAATCGTAATAATCAAAAGGCTGAATGGCAGCATAAAGGAATTGAGCACTGCCGCAACGGAGCGATTATACCCACAACGCTCTGTATACACAGGAGCAACACTTAAAATAGGCCCAAATACCACCAATGCCAAAACCTGACGGTACAACAATGGCAACGGCAGACAGAAATAAATAATCAAGGCAAAGGCAATACCCGAGAGCAGACGAACAGATATTACAGACACCATATCTCTCACCTCGCTGCGCTTGATTTTCAGTTCAAACAGCAGACCAATCAGAAACATTGCCAAAAAAGCATTGGCTTGGCCAATCATCCCCGCCACTGTATAAACAGGCCCGGGGAAACGTAAGTGCAGCGCAGCCATGACAATCATCAACAGATATGTCATAAAAGGCATGGAAGAAAGCAATGTTCGAAAGAACTCTTTTTTATCCATCTGCCCCCTGCCCTTTGCCACTGTCATCGCAATGGAAAATGTAACACCAAAACACATCATAGCGTTGCTGACGTCAAACATACAAATGATGGCAACTGCTTCCGCATCAAAAAAGCTTTGCAAATATGGCAGTACACAAAGTCCCAGGTTATATCCGGCACAGTTGATGAGAAAAAAGGCACGTTTTGCACCAGCCATTTTTCTTGTCAGCAAAAGTACCAAACCTATGACAGCAAAATTTGTCAAAAAACCCAGACCAATGGGTACCAAATGTGTTTTGCTCAATGTCAGAGTCGCAAAATTATGAATGATGGACATAGGCAGTGTAATTTTCAACACCAGGTTTGCCAGAACTCGACTATCCTCTGACCGAAACAATCCAACACTTTTCAGTACAAATCCCAGCGCGATAATCAGCAGAAAACCTGCGGCTTTTACAATGATTGCTTCCATACCAAAAAATTCCTTTCTTTCCCACACGATCGTTCCATTTATTAGAATATCGTTCTATTTATTTTGTATATCTTCTATTTGTAAACGCTCCTATTTCTTTTTGAAAAAGAAACAGCTTTTACAAAAATTCATCCAATTGTATTTTTTTCTAAACATATCTACAAATTTTATATATCCTTTTTCATTGATGTTGTATATTGTCAAATACAAAAACCGATGATATGATTATGCCATCGAAAGGACCTACGATAAAAAGAATAACGGTAAATCAAAAGGGTGTTGTATGTTCCGTAAAAAGAGCATGACATACACCCTTTTTTTTAAAAAATTATGCGCATAGTTTTCAATCATTTCACAGTATGCCAAAGGAGGATTGCAATATGGAAAAAAGAAGTTTATTCTATCCTTTAGACCAAGAAGGTCTCACGACACTGCGGATCCAATATGATTGGAAAACTGAAAACGTTTTTTTGCAGGCATCAAAAGACTGGGACGAAGATTTTGACTGGTCCCGCTATAACCATGATTTTTATGTGGAAAGCATCAAAACCAGAACCGCCAGATTGCTCAATGATGTAGAAACCAGAACGATGTATGAAAAATACGGCATCAGCGATTATCTGGAAGAAGTCATCGACTTGGTACGTCAGGGCAAACATTTCGGTATTGACTGCTTCTATAATAAACGTCTGGATATTCGTTATCTGGGCAACATGCATAACAGAAAACGCGGTATCAACAACACCCGTCACGGTGTTATGAAAGGCGGTATCCGCCGTCATGAAAAAGATGAAAACGAACTGGAAGTTATCATCGATGGTCTGAATCTTGCAAGAGCCATGACATTCAAAAACATCGCCGGCGAACTGCCCGTTGGCGGCTGCAAATCCTGTGTTATGATGGATGAACTGGATCTGAACAATATGGATGTTTGCGGATTCCTGGCATTCTGCCTGGATGAAATGCGCCGCTCCACCGGTCCTGACATGGGCTTCCCCACAGAAATGACTGACGTTATGAAAGACAATGGTTTCAGCGTACAGTATACCTGTGGCCCCAACGGCCCTCTGGGTTCTTCCGGCCCTCCGACAGCTTATGGCGTGTTCGTTGCTCTGAAGGAAGCGGTTCGTTTCCTCAATGGCAGTGATGATATGACTGGCATGTCCTTCGCCGTACAAGGTCTGGGCGAAGTTGGTGCATCCATGGCTGGTCTGATTGCAGACAATGTAAAAGATGCCAAAATCTATGTTGCTGACATTAACAGCGCACGTGTAGATGAAATCGTTGCAAAATACAGAGCAAAAGGTGTAGATATGGAAGCCATTGCTCCAGAAGATGTACTCTTTGCAAAAGTTGATGTATTGAGCCCTTGTGCAATGGGCGGCATCCTCAGCGAAGAAACCATCCCGAAACTGAATTGCAAGATCATCTGGGGATCTGCCAATAACCAGATCAAAGCCAGCAGCGTAGAAGAAGAATGCAGACTGTCCAAATTACTGGCAGAAAGAAACATTCTGTTCCAGACAGACTGGTGGCATAATACAGCCGGCGTTATGTTCGGTTATGAAGAATACAAATACCAGAAAGACGCCAGCCTGAAACGTACATATGACGACATTGACAGAGTACTGCCCAAAAACACATGGCTGAATCTGAACAAAGCCAAAGAGCTGGGCCTGACTCCCACAGAATGTGCATACAAAACTGTCATGGACGAATTATATGGCGATGATTAAGTTCATACAAAAAATCTCTTTATCGTAAACCAGATTTTTCAAAAAAGAGCCTGTTTATTTTTATAATAAACAGGTCTTTTTTTGCATATATAAAATTTATTGATATATACACAGAAACGGACAAACAATGAAAGTCCATCGTTTGTCCGTTATCTTATTTTCGCTCTTTGGCTATTATTAGCTCAATTTTGCTTTTGCTGTGTTCACCAGTGTTGTGAAAGCAGCGGGATCAGATACAGCCAGTTCAGCCAGCATTTTTCTGTTGATGTTTACATCAGCCAGTTTCAGACCGTGCATCAGTTTGCTGTAAGAGATATCGTTCATTCTAGCTGCTGCATTGATTCTTGTGATCCACAGGCTTCTGTAATCTCTCTTTGTCTGTTTTCTGCCTGCGAAAGCAAATGCCATTGCTTTCATTACAGACTGTTTTGCTACTCTGTACTGTTTGCTTCTAGCGCCACGGTAGCCTCTAGCCAGTTTCAGTACTTTTTTATGTCTTTTTCTAGCGTTCAACGCGCCTTTTACTCTTGCCATGTTAAAGTCCTCCTAAAAAATATCCTCGAAATTATGCGTAAGGTAACAGTCTCTTTTTCACGCTGTTCAGAACAGTTTTGTCTACTGTTGTAGCGTGTCTCAGATTTCTTTTTCTCTTTCTGGACTTTTTACCAAGAATATGCTGTGTATTGGATTTCTGTCTTTTCAGCTGACCTGTTGCAGTGATTTTGAATCTTTTCGCTGCTGCTTTTTTTGTTTTCAACTTAGGCATTTCGTATTCCTCCTAAAAACCATTTTGTTTACTGTTTTCTGCCGGCTTATCAGCCTTTGGGCGCCAGGAACATAACCAGGCTCTTGCCTTCCATCTTAGGTTCTTTATCAATCACGCCAAATTCTGCTGTTTCTTTTGCAAAGTTTTCCAAAATCAACATGCCCGCTTTGGAATGACCGATTTCACGACCTCTGAAACGGATGCTTACCTTTACTTTATCCCCGTTTTTCAAAAATTCGTTGGCCTTCTTGACCTTAACCTGAACATCATGGGTATCGATACTGGGGGACAAACGCAATTCCTTTACGTCCACTGTTTTCTGTTTCTTTCTCGCTTCTTTTTCTTTTTTCGCCTGGTCGAATTTGTACTTACCGTAGTCCATAATTCGACATACGGGCGGTTTTGCTGTCGGTGCGATTTTCACCAGATCCAGCTTTCTTTCGTCAGCGATTTTCTGGGCGTCTCTGGAAGACATGATGCCGAGCTGTTCGCCATTTTCGTCAATCAGTCTAATTTCCTTGTCCCGAATTTGTTCGTTAATCATTAAGTCAGTAATAGCCAAGCACCTCCTAAAAATTTTTTGAAATATTCCCTTTTGGCTGCATAAAAAATAGCGCCGGAAGAAATCCGCCGCACACACAGAAAAACAGAGGAACCCCTGTTTTGTACTACTGTATTAACCTTATCAGCCCATGCCATAAGGTGAGAAGCGGAACTTCTTCTTTGTTACCTGAGAAATTATATCACGCATTTCTCTTTACGTCAATGTTTTTTTCAAATATTTTTAAAAACAGAGCGGCACAAAATCTGTGCCGCCCTTATTTTCATCTAAATCAATCCAGAGCTTTTGTTCTAACTTCTTCCTGGATTCTTGCGATAACATCAGCCAGATCCATCTGACCTTCTTCGCCGTTCTTTCTGGAACGCAGAGAAACTTTGTTCACTTCTTTGTCCTTTTCACCTACAACGATGATATAAGGTACTCTTTCGTTTCTTGCTTCACGAATCTTGTAACCGATCTTTTCAGCTCTGTTGTCTGTCTGTACACGGATACCAGCTGCATCCAGTTTGTCAGCAACTTCTTTTGCGTAGTCTGCGAATTTTTCGGAAATAGGCAGTACTTTTACCTGTACGGGAGCCAGCCATGTAGGGAACTGACCTGCGAAGTGTTCGATCAGAATACCGATGAAACGTTCGATGGAACCGAAGCATACACGGTGGATCATAACAGGACGTTTTTTGCTGCCGTCAGCTGCTGTGTATTCCAGTTCGAATCTTTCAGGCATCTGCATATCCAGCTGGATTGTACCACACTGCCATGTTCTGCCGATGGAGTCTTCCAGATGGAAGTCGATCTTAGGGCCATAGAATGCGCCGTCGCCTTCGTTTACAGTGTATTCGATATGGTTTTCTTCCAGAGCGTTACGCAGACCGTCTGTTGCGATTTCCCAATCTTCATCGGAACCCATGCTGTCTTCAGGTCTTGTGGACAGTTCGATATGATATTTGAAGCCGAACTGTTTGTAAACGCCATCGATCAGGCGGATAACGCCGCTGATTTCGTCTTTGATCTGTTCAGGTGTCATGAAGATATGTGCGTCATCCTGGTTGAAGCAACGAACACGCATCAGACCATGAAGAGCACCGGATTTTTCATGTCTGTGTACCAGACCGATTTCACCCATACGGATAGGCAGATCTCTGTAAGAATGCATATCCTGTTTGTAGATCAGCATACCGCCGGGACAGTTCATGGGTTTTACAGCATAGTCTTCGTCATCGATGACTGTTGTATACATGTTGTCTTTGTAGTGTTCCCAGTGACCGCTTCTGTACCACAGATCTCTGTTCAGGATGATAGGAGTGGAAACTTCTACATAGCCTGCTTCTTTGTGGATCTGTCTCCAGTAATCCAGCAGTGTGTTTTTCAGCACCATACCATTGGGCAGGAAGAAGGGGAAACCAGGGCCTTCTTCAAGCATTGTGAACAGTTTCAGTTCTTTGCCCAGTTTTCTGTGGTCACGTTTTTTCGCTTCTTCGATCATTGTCAGGTAAGCTTCCAGTTCGGATGCCTTCGGATAAGATGTACCGTAGATACGGGACAGCATTTTGTTCTTTTCGCTGCCTCTCCAGTAAGCACCTGCAACGGATGTCAGTTTGATTGCTTTTACGGTTTTTGTGCTCATCAGGTGAGGGCCTGCGCACAGGTCTGTGAAGTCACCCTGTTTGTAGAAGGAAATGATCGCATCTTCCGGCAGATCCTGAATCAGTTCTACTTTGTAGGGTTCTTCTCTTTCTTCCATATATTTGATTGCTTCTGCGCGAGGCAGTTCAAAACGTTCGATGGGCAGATCTTCTTTAACGATCTTTTTCATTTCTGCTTCGATGGCTTCCAGTTCTTCAGGTGTGAAAGCTTTTTCTTTATCGAAGTCATAGTAGAAACCATCTGCGATCGCAGGGCCGATTGCCAGTTTTACATCGGGGTACAGTCTTTTTACAGCCTGTGCCAGAATATGAGATGTTGTATGACGGAATGCCAGTTTACCAGCTTCGTCTTCAAATGTGCAGATGCTTACTTCCGCATCTTTATCTACTACATAACGCAGATCTTTTACTTCGCCGTCAACGATACCTGCACAAGCATTTCTTGCCAGACCTTCGCTGATGGATTTTGCGATATCCAGAACGGACATAGCGCTGTCAAATTCTTTTACTACATTGTCTTTCAGTGTAATCTTCATATCCAATCTCTCCTTTTGCATGTGATTTTTTGCTTTGGAAAGTGCGACTTTTTTGCAATAAAAAAATCCCGTCCACTTTCCTTTCGGAAAAGGGACGAGAGTCATAATCTCCCGCGGTTCCACCCTTATTGTTTAGAAAACCACTCATTTTGACGATAACGGTGTCGGCCGTGCCGGATTAGGGCCACTCGGAGGTGGTTTTCGTACACTTCTCAGGTGCAGGATACTCACAGCCACGGCAGAAGCTCTGCCGAGATATCCCTCTCTGACCACCCGAAAAGGACTACTGTCCTCGTCGACGTTTATACATCAGATTATATCACACAAAAATTTGCTGTCAACACTTTTTATAAAAATTTCGCAGAAGATTTCCGGGAGCGAAAAAAGGTGCATTTCCTCCTCAAAACCACTTATTTTTCTTGAAAAATGCAATACCGATGACGATAAAAGCCACAGAAAGCACGATAACCATAAGATATCCGTGTTCCCATCCATACTCCGGCATCTGGAAATTCATACCGTACCATCCCGCAATGAGGGTCAAAGGCAGAAAAATGGTTGTCACTACCGTAAAGACCTTCATGGTGGTATTCAGACTGATATCCACTTCCGCTTCGTAGGATTCTCGGATCTGGGTCACCGCTTCCCGCAGGTTCAGCACATTCTGATAACTCCGCTCCATCCTTCTGGAAAGCATTTTAAAAGACCGCAGTGTTTTTCCATCAAAAATATTATTCTCATTTTCAGTTACCACATCCAGCAGATTCAAAAACTGCTCATAGTATCGCTTCATGAGCATGAGCCGTTTCCGCAGATGGATAATTTCAGATACGAAATTTTTCTTCTGAGATGTGATGAGCGCCTGTTCCAATTCCAAAATTTCTTTTTCGATTTTATCAAAAGCCACTTCTTCTTCCTTTGTCTGGGTTTCCAGGAAAAGATAAATGAGCCGCTGGAAAGAAATCCGTTCTCCCAGCCCTTCGGCGCAATCCCGCAAAACGTGTCTGACGTGCTGGGGTTTGGATGTGAAAAACAATGCCTGATTTTTCTCCAGATAAATAACTACACTGCCATGACTGATGAGAACATTGTGGAAGTCCTGCATTTCCAGACTGATGCAGTCATAGTTTTCAAGACTGTCATAACGAGCAAAACCAAAGCGTCTTGCCTCTTCCAGAACATGATAAGAAATGTTCCGCAGCTTTGCCTGCTCCTGCATCATATCATACGTAAAAATGCCGATGTACGCCCGATTTTCCGGCTGTTCTTCCGTAAACTGGTAGCCATTTTCATCAATCCGCAAATACATTGCTTCCACCCCCTCCTACCTTTTATATCATTTGAATTTTACAGCTGTGCCATACGCCATAACCTCTGCTGCGCCCTGCATGATGGCACTAGTAGAAAAGCGAATGCCTACAATACCGTCTGCTCCCAGACGTTTGGCTTCTTCTTCCATTCTCTGCATGGCAACATCTCTGGCTTCTTCCATCATTTCCGTATATCCTGTCAATTCGCCGCCGACAATGGATTTCAAACCTGCGCCAAAGTCTCTGCCAATATTTTTACTCTGAATGGTTGCACCTTTTACCAAACCCAAAATATCATATTCTCTGCCCATAACCTGTTCTGTTGTTGTCAATAACATATCCACTTGCTCCTTTCTTTATGCCATACTTTTTTTCATCATATCACACAGCTTTTAGAAAAGAAAACATTTTATCTTACAAAAATATAAATTATTGACATACAAAATAAGTCGAAGTAAACTTAAATTAGTTTTAGTTAACTTATATTAAAAGGAAAAGAGGTGAAAATATGAAACAACATCGTTTCTGGGCGTGGGCAATGCTGTTCTGTGGTTTTATGGCATTCTACACCGGCTATAAACACAAATAATTTTTCTTTGCATCATGAAGTTTCATGGTGTTTTTTAAATTGTCCACAAACACACTGCCGCAATGATCCAAACACATCCTGTTGTGATGCGGATTTTCCGCCATCCCCTAATTCCCTGCCAATATCCATAAGCCAGACCAACGACAGAAGCCAGAAACAAGATCAGAAAAATTTCCACTCCATACCAAAAGGTTCTTCGCAGACAGTACACCGCTGCACAGCCCACACATAGAAACATCATCCCATGTTTGAAAGCATATTTCGCAAATCCCTCCACAGACCATGGATAGACACAACTTTCTTCCAGTCTTTTTTCCCGTATCCCAAGGAAAATCATAACAAAGCCAAGAATAGCAAAAATCACGCTGCCTATTCTGGCCATGCGATCCATATTTCCAGAAATTGAGAGGAAATCAATCCATTTCCACAGGAATCCAGTTCCCAGCAAAAACAAAAAAAGTTGTACTGCCGCAAAGATTCCTCCCAGCCAAATCATTTTTCTTTTGGTTAAATTCGCCTGAATGGCGCCGGCCGCAACGGACAACCGAAAAGCTTCCAGTGCCAATCCACATAATACCAATGTAAATATCATAACGGACATCTCCTCACCCCATTTCTTCTTTCCAGTATAAAGAAAAAAGACTGCCTCATATAGATGCAGTCTTTCATTGCTGTTTTCATTTATCATACAAAATTGTATATTTGTTTATGCTTCCTATACAATTTAGGGCTTTTATCTATTTTCTTTTTCTTCGCCGGAGACTTCTTTCACAACGTCTTCAAACGAAACGGTAATCAGTGACCAGTGGGCTTTTTCCACTTCCTCCGCAGAAATAGGCATGCCGCTTTCCAGCCACTTCATGAGCAGAAATGTTTCCGCATTGGCATAGTACTCCGCCAGAATTTCTGGACGGAAAAAATGAGGCACTGTTTCCGGGAAAGGTGTATGTTTTGCAAAGACTTTCTGAATCAATGTGACAAATGACTGAAAAACAATATCCCGAAAAGAATTCTGCCCTTGTATCTTTACCGCACGGACATAAAAATCCTTTTCTTTTTCCATATTGGCAAGCATCAGACGAATGCCCTCACGAAACAATCCCACATCAAAAAGCTGTTCTCCCGGACGAATGACTTCTTCAGTGAAAATCCATTCCACCAAATCGTACTTATCCTTGAAATGGTTGTAAAACGTTGGGCGGATAAATCCTGCCGCATCTGTGATATCTTTGATTGTAATTTTTTCAAAGCTATGGTGCGGCAGCAGCTTCTTCAAACTCTCTGCCAAAATCTGCTTCGTCATTTGCGTTTTCTGATTCACCGGCTTCACCTCTATTCCGCAGAATACCGATTTAGTATACCTTATTTTGACAGAAAATGCAACTTCCCCACTTTTTCCCTGGTTCCTATAAAAAAATGGATAAGATGCAAAGCACCTCATCCATTTCCATTTTCTCTATCAACGAATCACAGGAGGGAATCCTACTCTCTTCTGTACTTTTGTCAGAGTTCTTGCTGCCAGTTTGCCGGCACGTTCTGCACCGTTTTTGATAACTTGGTCCAGATAATCTTTGTTCTTTTCCAGTTCTTTCACGCGTTTCTGAACAGGTTCCAGTTCTGCCACAACGGCTTCCCCAACAGCTGTTTTAAATGCGCCGTAGCCTGCGCCATCAAATTCTTTTTCTGCTTCTACAATGGTTTTGCCTGTGCATGCGCAGTAAATATTCAGCAGGTTAGAAATACCGGGCTTATCTTCACCATGGCGGATTTCACTGCCGGAGTCAGTCATCGCGCGTTTAACTTTATTCATGATAACAGCGGGTTCATCCATCAGCAGAATGGTGTTGTTCTTGTTTTCATCAGATTTGGACATCTTCTTGGTGGGTTCCTGCAAGGACATGATTCTTGCGCCAACCTTGCCGATATATGCTTCGGGAATTTTGAATGTTTCGCCATAAATGCCATTGAAACGTCCCGCAATATCTCTGGTGATTTCCAAATGCTGACGCTGGTCTTCCCCTACGGGCACCAGGTCTGTCTGGTACAGCAAAATGTCAGCTGCCATCAATACAGGATAGGTATACAGACCTGCGTTGATATTGTCTGCGTATTTCGCAGCTTTATCTTTGAACTGTGTCATACGGTTCAATTCACCCATATAGGTAAAGCAGTTCAGGATCCAGCCCAATTCTGCGTGCTGGGATACATGAGACTGATAATAGATGGTATTTTTTTCAGGATCAATGCCTACTGCCAGGTACTGTGTCAGCAGATCTCTTGCCTGCTTACGTAGTTTCACAGGGTCCTGACGAACTGTAATAGCATGCATATCTACGATGCAGTACAAACAGTCATAATCATCCTGCAAATTTGTCCAGTTTTTCAACGCACCCAAATAGTTCCCCAACGTAATCATACCAGAAGGCTGCATGCCACTGAATATTCTTTTCTTTTCTTCCACTTTCATTTCCTCTCTTTCTGTAAGAACTTATTTCTTTTCGTTAAATTCGGCATCAACATATCCGTCATCAACGGGAATTACAAATACGCATACCACATATACAATCAAACCAATGATCCCACTGGTCAGCAAAGATACCAAAACCCAAACCAGGCGCACCAGTGTCGCGTCGATATTGAAGTATTCCGCCAAACCGCCGCATACACCTGATATTTTCACATCCGTTTTAGAACGATACAATTTTTTCATATAAAAACCTCCTATTTATTTTTCTTTCAAGTAATCATGTTCCAGAAAACTAAAATATTGATTTTCCGCAACAATAATATGATCTGCCACTTCTATGCCGATTTCATGCAGAATCCTTGCCATACGGGCAGTCAATTCCACATCGGAAAAAGAAGGCATCAGTGTTCCTCCCGGATGGTTGTGCATCAATATCACAGAAGATGCCTGATAACGCAAAGCAGCCTCTACAACCAATCTGGGATACACCACAGACTCATCTACTGTGCCTTCTGAAATCATACAGCTATGAATCAGCTGTTTCCGATTATCCAGACACAAAACATAAAATCTTTCATAATGGTAATGAGAAAGCAAATCCACAGCAAAGGCTCCTGCTTTGGAAACTGAATCCAAAACAGGCTTATCACGCCATTTTTCCTGCTGCAAACGATGCGCCAAAGCACTTTGCAGAACCAGCAAAACAGCTGTACTTTCTTTCACGCCGCATCTGCGGCTAATGTCCGCAGGATCTGCTGAAAGCAGCATGGAAAGTGTACCGAATTCCGCCAGCATTCTATGCGCCAGCGGATTCACATCTCCCCGCGGCACAGCATAATACAGCAATAATTCCAGTAATTCATGGTCTGCAAAACCCTTCGTGCCTTCAACCAAAAATCGCTGACGCATGCGCTCCCGATGCCCCTTATGCACATTTTCGCTCATTTACTTCCCTCAATTTCCAGATATTTTGTCAGCTCGTCAAAATTACCTCCGTAAATGATTTCCAGTAATTTTTCTAGACGACGCAGGCACTTTTTCACCAGTTCTTCTGTGATAACGCCTTCATCCAGCATATCCGCCAGCTCTGCCAAATCAACAACCTTTACAAAGCCTGAATCATAAACAATGACATCTGCCAGCAGGTCTGTAAAAAGATAGCTGTTTTCCTGGGCATCATAGGTAGTGTCAATGATATCACAATAATAATATACCAATTCCTCTTGATCATTCAGAAATTTGCTGACTTTATATCCGTCTTCCAAAAAATAACAGGATACACCTTGGCTGAATTTTGCCTTCGGACGAAAAACATTCCATTTTGTTATGATCACCTTTTCGTCCTGGTAAACTAAAATATCATCCCGCAGCAAAACGGTTTCCTGCGGCATAAAACGTTTTCTATATAACACCGGGTGTCCCATAAGCTATCCCCTTTTCTCTCATTCTGCAAATGGCAGTACATTACAAACGGAAACTTCAGAAGGCTTTGTCCGCAGCGGCCCAAACTGTGGTACGATGCTCTGGAAATGCGTTGTTGCACGATGTTCTTCCAGCGCCTTCATGTCCTGATATTTTTCTACAAAATAATAAACATAGGCATCTGCCTGGTCTGCAACCAAATCATAAGCAATGCAACCGGCTTCTTTTCTTGTAGCCAAAACCAGTTTTTCCGCCAGTTCTGTAAACTCTTTTTGCTTTCCTTCAATTAAGGTGTTTTTTGCAATCAGCATAATCATATTGCATCTTTCCTTTCTTCATGCTGTTCGCCATGATACATATAAGAAATTATAATGAATTTTTTAGAAAAAAACAAGGTGACAAAGAAAAATGTATGAAAAAATAAAACCCTGCTGACCGAAGCCAGCAGGGTTTTCGTACAACCTGTGATTTTGTTTTGCTTAAAATTAGATAGGCAGAGATTTGCCCGCTTTTTTCCAATCATGGAATTCAGCAGCTGCTGTAAACAGTGCGTCTGTGGAAGAGTTCAGACCTGTTTCGCAAGAGTCCTGAACAACGCCGATGATGAAACCTATACCTACAACCTGCATTGCGATGTCGTTACCGATACCGAACAGGGAGCAAGCCAGAGGGATCAGCAGCAGGGAACCGCCGGCAACACCGGAAGCACCACATGCGGAGATTGCTGCTACGAAGCTCAGCAGGATCTTCATTGCCAGAGGAACTTCCAGACCTACTGTGTTTACGCATGCCAGTGTCATAACTGTGATTGTGATCGCTGCACCACCCATGTTGATAGTTGCACCCAGAGGAATGGAGATGGAGTAGTTGTCTTCATCCAGACCCAGAGATTCGCACAGAGACATGTTAACAGGGATGTTCGCAGCAGAGCTTCTTGTAAAGAAAGCTGTTACAAAAGATTCTCTCAGACATTTGAATACCAGTTTGTAAGGGTTCTGTTTGATCTGTGTGAACACGACGATAGGGTTCAGAATCAGAGCAACAAAAGCCATACAACCAACCAGGATAGCCAGCAGTCTGCCGTATTCTACGAAGATTTCCAGACCGTTTGTGGAAACTGTTGTGAATACCAGACCCATGATACCGAAAGGAGCGAAGCTGATTACCCATCTAACTGCCTGAGAAACAGCTTCAGAGAAATCGAACAGTGCTTTCTTTGTTGTATCAGCTGCAGCTTTCAGAGCCAGACCGAAGATAACAGCCCAAGCCAGAATACCCAGATAGTTCGCATTAACGATGGAACCGATGGGGTTTGCTACGATGTTTGTCAGCAGGTTTGTGAATACTTCACCAATGCCGCCTGCTGCTTCGTAACCTTCAGCCGCTGCAACGTTACCCAGAGGCAGTGTGATGTGAATGAAATGGCAAGCGATTACTGCTACTACCGCAGACAGGAATGTACCTACCAGATACAGGATAACAACACGACCCATGGTTTTGCCGCCGCCTTCGTTACCGCAAGCCAGAGCTGCAATTACCAGGAAAAATACCAGTACAGGTGCGATTGCTTTCAGAGCGCTTACAAACAGAGTACCCAGAATGCCGATTCCTGTTACGCCAGGAATAGCCAGACCCAGGATAGCACCCACAATCAAGCCACAAATAATACGTTTTACTAAGCTAATGCTATTCCACTTTCTAAGAATGTTTGTCATGATTATGATTCTCCTATTAAATTATAAATGTTCAATATTGCGTTTTGTCAGGTTGTACGAACTTAATATTGAAAGTATTTTTGCCTCCCCTTTTATTGGCAGCAACCAAATACTTTTTCACAAAGCTTTTTACCTGTCGGTGTTACAGCCAGACCGCCTTCTGCTGTTTCTTTCAGTGTAGAAGACATAGCGTCACCGATTTTCTTCATTGCAATAATGACTTCGTCAGCAGGAATTGCGCTTTCAATGCCTGCCAGAGCCAGTTCAGCCGCAACAAAAGCATTGGCAACACCGGCTGCGTTTCTCTTGATGCAGGGGATTTCCACCAGACCTGCAACGGGGTCACATACCAGACCCAGAATATTTTTCAATGCGATGGCGCATGCATGTTCACACATTTTAGGTGTGCCACCACAGATTTCTACGATAGCAGCCGCCGCCATAGCGCTTGCCGCACCGCATTCTGCCTGACAGCCACCTGCTGCACCAGCAATGCTAGCGTTGTTTGCAATGACCATACCCACAGCGGATGCTGTGAACAGCGCCATTACCACGTCTTCGTTAGGAATGTTTCTGCTTTCGGAAATGGTCAGCAGAGCGGAAGGCAAAATACCACAGCTGCCCGCAGTAGGAGCCGCAACAATTCTGCCCATACAAGCATTGGTCTGAGAAACAGCCAGTGCTTTTGTCATGGCATCCCCAAAGATTTTACCGCAGATGTTTCTGTTTTCCTGTACTGCGCGCATCATTTTGTATGCATCGCCGCCAGTCAAACCACTTGCGGAACGTTTGTCGGGATCCAGACCTTCCTGTACAGATTCACGCATAACCTCCAAAGAGCGTTCCATCTGCGCATACAGAGCTTCTTCTGTACTTTCAGTAGCTTCTGCCTGTTCACGCAGAATAATTTTGGAAAGAGGTTCGTTCGCCTGTGTTGCTGTTGCAACCAAATCTGCCAAAGAATCGTATTTGAACATAGTTTCACCTCTCTCCTTAAATTGCTTTCAGAATGGTGCAGGAGAAAATATGAGGATTTTCCAGAATTGCATCCTGCACGGATTCATTGATATCACCATCGATTTCGATGGTCATAACAGCCGTACCGCCCTTATGGTCTCTGCACAGAGAGAAACCATGAACGTTTACGCCTTTTTCTGCCAAGATTTTTGTAACCACCGCAATCATACCTGGAATATCCTGATGAGGAATTACCAGTGTATCAGATTTCCCGTTAATGGAAACTGCGGTACCGTTGATTTTATTGATGACAATGTTACCGCCGCCAACAGAAGCACCCTGTACCTGCGCAGTTCTGCCTGTCGCATCTTCCAGTGTGATTTCTGCTGTATTGGGGTGAGCACCATCGATATCTGCTTCTTCAAATTCGAATGTCAGACCTTCTTCTTTTGCCACATCCATGCTGACACGAATGCGGGCATCATCTGTATCCATTCCCAAAATACCCGCAATGACAGCTTTATCTGTACCGTGGCCTTTATATGTTTTCGCAAAGGAACCACTGAAACGGATATGTGCTTTCACAGGTGTTCCACCCAAGATGGATCGTGCATACTTACCAATGCGCACAGCACCGGCTGTATGGGAACTGGACGGGCCGATCATGATCGGGCCGATAATGTCAAATGCCTGTAACATAATATCCTCCCCTATTCGTTCTTTTCCGTAAATCTTAAAGTTTTTTTAAAATCTTAAGATTTTGGTCACTACAATTATATATGATAAAATTCTACAAAGTCAATAGAAATAGCAAAAAAAGTTTACAACGGAAGGACATTTTAACACATTGCTCAAACATTTGTCTTTGTGCGAAAGACATTGCAAGAATTTTTATGATTTCTACTAAAAATGCCGCAGCTTTTTTGCCAATTCTCCTAAAATTATAAACTTATTTAATTTTACCAATTTATTTTTTCTATTGTTTCATAAAATTCATTGGTGCTTTTTTACTGCAATAAAAAAGTGATAAAACCAAAATACCTGATTTTATCACTTTTTTCGTTCAGAATTATTCTTTTACAACGTCATCTTTGGGCAAAAGTACATGCAGTACAATTGCTACAACAGCAGCAGGTACAATACCGGAACCGCCAAAGATCAGCTGCAATGCCTGAGGCGCTTTGGCCAAGACAGCGCTGTTTGCACCAATACCATACCCAACGCCCAGTGCTACTGACAGAATGGTCAGGTTTCTGGGTGTCATAGGTTCTTTTGTTACCAGCTGGATACCGCTGACTACGATAGAGGAGAACATCATAACCGCAGCACCGCCCAAAACAGCCTGAGGCATGATGGAAACCAACGCACCCAGTTTCGGAATCAGACCGCAAAGGATCAGGAATACAGCCCCGGTAGCCAGTGCCATACGGTTAACAACTTTTGTCATGGCAACCAGACCAACGTTCTGGCTGAAAGAAGTGTTAGGCAGTACACCAAAAATAGCAGCGAAAGTGGAACCCAGACCGTCGCAGATAACACCGCCGGACAGTTCTTTGTCAGTCGCTTCTCTGCCCATACCGCCTTCCATAACGCCGGAAATATCACCAACAGTTTCTACGGCTGTTACAACAAACATAATCAATACAGGCACAATGGCTCTCCAGTCAAAAATGATCTTAACTGGCATCAGCGCAGGAACCGCAAACCAGCTTGCTTCTTTTACTTTATCCCAGTTCAGTACCCAAGCTTTTGTGTATTCCACACCATCTGCTGTTACGCCTGTTGTAGGCAGAACAAATCCCATAATAAAAGCAACAATATAACCGGCAATAATACCGATCAGAATGGAAGATGTGCTGGTAAAACCTTTTGTACCATGTTTTACAATCAGAATTACAACCAGTACAAATGTTGCCAGCAGCAAGTTTTCGATGGAGCCGTAGTCTGCCGCACCGCTGCCGCCGCCAAAGGAACCGATACCAACGGAAATCAGAGACAGACCGATGGACAATACAACAGTACCTGTAACAACAGGCGGGAAAAATCTGCGCAGGGGTTTCAGGAAAAATCCCAGTACGCCTTCCATCAAACCACCAATAATAGATGCACCCATAATGGCACCATAGGCAATCACACCGCCGCCCATATTGGCAACTACGCTGTTAAATACGCCGATAAAGCCGGAACTTGTCCCCATGATAATAGGAACTTTCCCTCCGACAGGGCCAATGGCAAAAAGCTGAAGCAATGTTACCAGACCCGCAACCAGCATGGCATTTTGCAGCAGGCTGACCTGCAAATCCGCAAATTCACTGCCAACACCCAGGCCGCAAGCCCCTGTGATGATCAGCAGTGGTGTCAGGTTCCCTACAAACATGGCAAGTACATGCTGCAGTCCCAGGGGAATTGCCTGACGCAGAGGCATTTTTCCTTCAAAGGAATATGCCGTTCCAGATAAAACTTTTGTGTCTTTCATAGTCCTCTTCCCTCACATACCTTTTACTTGAATTTTTACCAAAGCTCATTTTATTTTATTTTTCGACAAATGTAAACACTTGTCATTAAAAAATCCTGTTTTTATTTTCCCACAAGCATGAATTCTTAACCTTTGATAGGGCATATCCCCTTTTCCGTAATCAGAAAATCGCCTTTTTGATCGAACGACTCTGCCGGAATTTCATCCAACATCAATTTTTCTCTGCAAATCACGACACGAACGCCAGTACATTTTTCCAAATATCTATCATAATATCCGCCGCCATATCCCAATCGGTTACCTTTTTTGTCGCAGGAAAGACACGGCAGGACAATCAGATCAATCTGTTCCGGCATCAGCACTTTGCAGCCTGCTTTCGGTTCCATAATACCGAATTTTCCTTCTTCCAAGTCTTCTTCTTTGGTAATGACACACGCCTCCATCTGACCTTTTTCCAGGCATCTTGGCACTGCAACCTGCTTTCCGCCGCTCCATGCATGCTGAATGATAGAACGGGTATTGATTTCCGTCGGTGTACTGACAAAACAAAATATGCTTCCCGCTTTTTGAAAGACTTCCATGCCACATAAGAATTCCGAAATTTTTTGGCTGGCTTCCTCATGATATTCCTTGGGAAGAGACTCCAGCCTTTTGCGGACTTCCTCTCGACACTGTTTTTTTCGCAGCTTTTTGTCCATGTTTCACCCTCCTTAATGATATAAAAGAATCCAAAACACCTTTGTGTTTTGGATTCCTCTTTCTTTATGCAGCAGATTTCTGCAGTTCCAGAGCCACTTTTTCTTCTCTCCGGCGTAGAATGCCGCTCAGGCATTTCAAATATACCAATACAGATACCCCTGCGCTGATCAGGTCAACGGCGGGTTCTGCAAAAAAGACATTTTCGATCCCAAAGAGCAAAGGGAAAATCATCATGGCCGCAAAATAGAGCATCTTTCTGAATGTAGAAAGAGTGATGGCATAACGTACAGCTGACAAACCAGTAAAGCCATCCACAATGGTATACTGCACAGCCAAAGGCAAAATCATCAGTGTCATGATCTTGATAGCCTTTACAGATAAGTCCATATAAAAGGCATCATTTGTAAACAGTCTTACAAAATAAGGTGAGAAAACGTGTGCCACCAACATCATCACAGCAGTAAAGATCAGGCAAAGAAATAATGTATACTTCTGCCCGCCTCTTACACGATCCATCTGACAGGCACCATAGTTAAATCCCAAAATAGGCTGTGTAGCACCAGTCATACCACCCATGGGCAGTGTAACCATCAGGAAAAAGCTCTGTGCGATGGTATGGCAGGTTACCAGCTGGTCACCATATCCAGGGCCGCCATAATGCTGCAATACCATGTTCATGGCAATGATCAAGCCGCTGTCCAATGCGACAATGATAAACGGGGAAAGCCCTGTCAGCAAAATACGAAACATCAGTGTCCGGTTATAGCCGCCAAAGGTAATGCGTACTGGCGGTCTTCTGCCAAAAAGGAACAGCAGTACAAAAGCACAAGACACCATCTGCGCAATAACCGTTGCCACAGCCGCACCAGCTACACCCATATCAAATCCAAAAATAAACACAGGGTCAAGAACAATGTTTGTGACTGCGCCTACAACAACAGACATCATAGCGATTTTCGAATATCCCTGACAGATGATGAACGTATTCATGCCCATGGACAATATGGCAAAAATACTGCCTGCCGCATAAATGGTCATATAAGTGTTGGCATAAGGAAAAGTCACTTCACTGGCACCAAAAAGCATCAACAAGGGCTGCTTGAACAATATAACCAGCAGTGTGATCACAACTGCCATGACAATCATCATCAAAAAGCAGTTGGCCATGATCTGAGAGGCACCCTTTCGGTCATTCTCCCCCATTTTGATACTCATCAAAGGAGAGCCGCCAATGCCAACCCACATAGAAAAGGAAGTGATGAGGGTAACAATTGGCCCACAGATCCCAACGCCAGCCAGAGCCGTTGCGCCAATCTCTGGAATATTCCCAATGAAAATTCTGTCCACAATACTGTAAAGGACATTGATAAACTGTGCCAGCATTGCCGGTATTGCAAGACGTACTACCAGACCTCCCATGCTGTCTGTTCCAAGGTTATTCTCTCTGCGCATACAGCTCCCTCCATTCCTGATTTTTCCAATAGAAACGGATAAAACATAACATATTCCCATATATGAAGTCAACCATTTTTCCAAAAACAAACATGCCTATTCCTGCTGAAAGATATCATGGTTTATCCACGAAAATTGGTGAAATTCCTTTTGGAGTTCTCCTTGACTTTTTATGTCCCACCCCTTATAATGATATAGCATTCACGGAATGCTTCGTTTGATACACTAACGCTAACAAGGGTATATTCTTGTTAGCGTTTTTTTGCAAGGAGGATTTTATGGAAAACAACACATTTCTGGAAGGAAAAATTGCTGCGCCCCTGATTCGTTTTGCAATCCCGCTGATGATGTCGCTGGTACTTCAGGCTTTGTACGGCGGCGTTGACTTGATGGTCGTGGGAAAATTCGGTACCACCGCAAGCATTTCCGCTGTTGCTACTGGCGGACAGGTCATGCAGGCGGCAACCGTCATTATAACCGGTCTGACCATGGGTGTAACGGTACTGCTGGGGCAAGCCATCGGCGCGAAAAAACCGGAAGAAGCAGCTCATATTGTTGCCGGACAGATCAAACTTTTCACCTGTATCGCTTTGATGATTACTGTTGTTCTGGTTTGTTTTGCAAAACAAGCATCCCTGCTGATGCATGTTCCAGAAGAAGCACTGCCCGAAACCATTACATACATTCGTATTTGTGCTTCCGGTATGATCTTCATCACAGCCTATAACTCTGTCAGCGGTATTTTCCGTGGCATGGGCAATTCCAGATCGCCATTTTTGTTTGTATTGATCGCCTGCACCATCAATATCATTCTGGATCTGGTTTTTGTAGGACTGCTTCATATGTCCACAGCAGGCGCGGCACTGGCAACAGTCATTGCACAGGCAAGCAGCTTTTTCTTCTCCATTGTCTATATGAAATACACCAAAAAGCATCGCCTGCCTTTCCGCCTGAAGCTTTCTGACTTCAAACAAAAAGGCGCTGTCCGCAGAATCATTTCTTTGGGTCTGCCTATTGCCGCACAGGATTTCCAGGTAACTGTATCCTTTTTGATCATAACATCTATCCTCAACTCTCTGGGGGTTGTTGCTTCCGCCAGCGTTGGCATTGCGGAAAAACTTTTTGTTTTCCTGGCGTTGGTACCTATGAGTTTCATGTCTGCCCTTTCCGCTTTCGTTGCGCAGAACGTTGGGGCAAACAACATCAGCCGCGCCACAAAGGCATTCTTTGTAGCGGTAAGAATCTCCTTCTGCTGCGGATTTATGGTATTCCTGCTGACATTCCTGCAAGGGGATTTTCTGGCATCTATCTTTACCAATGACCCGGAAGTTATCGCCTCTACCCAGCTGTATCTGAAGAGCTGTTCCTTTGAATATTTGCTGACAGCCATCAACTTCTGCATGCTGGGATATTTCAACGGCAGAGGCAGAACAAAATTTGTTTTGCTCCAAGGGGTTTTAACCGTATTCCTGGTACGTATCCCCCTTTCCTACTTCCTCAGCCGTCTGCCTGGTACCAACCTGCTCATCATCGGTATTGCCGTACCCATGTCCGCACTTTTTGAACTGCTTTTGTGTATCGGTTTCTTCATCAAGTTACAGAAAGAAAAGAAAGTGGTCATGCCCTAAACATCGAAAATATAGAAGGCAAGAAATTCTTCAGAATTTCTTGCCTTTTTTGCATTCCAAAATATTGAAACTTTTAGCTGATGTTTTCCTTCAATGTCATTTCTAAAAATTTTGTCCTGCTCTGATTTTCTTTTGCATATCAACAACTGATGTTTCTGCAACCACTGCTTTCCGCATCTGTTTATCCCAACCCATGGACAAATGACCGAAATGGTTCACCGCTTCCCGCAGCGGGACATAAACTTTTCCATTGATATTCTGACAGGAAATGTTTGTGGATAAATAATTATTTTTGATGGTGCCGTTCTGGTAAGCCAAATTCTTGGAATTTCCATACTGGGTAGCAAAAATGGTATTCCAGTCCTCCAGAGATACCAGCAAGGTACCATTGGCATCAATAAACGCGTTTTGAAAAACATACATATCTTTATTTAATACCATTCCAAGCTCATTGATTTCTGCCAAATCAATGCCATGCATCATATCAAAGGAATCATAAATATAATAGGTTTCATACATTCCTTCCAGTTTTTGCACAATCTGTTCCATAGTTTCCGGCGAAACAGAAACAACTTCCTTTATTCTAATGAGCTTTCCTGTGTCTGGGTCTGTGGATAAATTTTCCACCGCAAGTTTATTTTGCCGTTCATATACGAGATAACGCTTCTTTGCTGCAGCAGCCGAATTTTCGTTTTCAAACAACGTGATGTTATAATCACATTCACCATATCCAAGTTCTGCCGGCTTTCCCGTTTTCCACCACTGTTCCCATAAATCACAGAATTCCTTCACAGACGTTGGCTGAGTGATATAAAGATATCTATAATCCTCCATACGAAGCACTTGCGGCAAACTTTTCTGGGAAGTTTGTGCCGTTTCTGCACACACTGCTGTCGGCCACAGCAGGCCTACTATACAGCAAAGCAAGAAAATCCTCTTTTTCATAGCCATTCCCCCGTTTCTATGAATTTCCAAAAGTTTCCTTTTTAAGCATACAGAAGTTCTCCCGAAAATACAATCAAAAAGCGACAATCTTACGTTTCTTGTAAGAATTGCCGCTTTTTCTTTATTATGCGTCCTCTTCCTCATAGGGTACAATGACCCAATGACAATCCCGACACACATAAGCTTCACATCTTGGGCCTGTCATATTATGTGTCGTTAAAGAAATATCGCCGATTTTGGAAGGCTCAATAAACATCTTTTTTAGTTTACGAGTATAGATCACTTCTCTTGCACTATTGATCCATCCTTTTTCCAGTTCTTTTCCGCATTTCGGGCAATTCATAAAAATGCCTCCTTTAGAACAGGCTCAGCTGATTGGTTTCGGGAATGCCGTTCAAAACGCCATTTTCTTTCAGCAAATCAATGAGGGAACGTCCCAAAGAAGTCCGTTCTTTCAGTTCCTCAATGGTATGGAACTCCCCTGCTTCTCTGCCGTCCACAATGCTTTGTGCCGCATTGGTACCCAGACCCTGCAAGGAGTTAAAGGGCGGGATAAGCCCTTCTTCCGTCACAATGAATTTTCTGGAGTCGGATTTATACAGATCAATGGGCAGGAATTTGAATCCGCGGGCATAAAATTCCACGATCAATTCCAGAACCGTCATTTTTGCCTTATCTTTTGCCGTTGCCTCCATACCTTTGGCATGGATTTCCCGCATGGCAGCTTTCGCAACATCCATGCCCTTACACATACAGCTATAATCAAAATCATCGCAGGCACGCACGGTGAAATATGTTGCGTAGTATGCTTCGGGATAATTGATCTTGAAATAAGCAATACGGAACGCCATCATTACATATGCCGCCGCATGGGCTTTGGGGAACATATACTTGATCTTCTGGCAGGATTCGATGTACCAATCTGGTACATTTGCCGCTTTCATATCCGCAATGTCCTCATCGGTGAGCCCTTTCCCCTTTCTGACTTTTTCCATGATCTTAAAGGATTTCTTTTTATCCACACCTTTATTGATGAGGTAGATCATGATACTGTCACGGGTAGAGATGGTTTCTTTCAGGGTAATGGTGCCGTTTTCAATCAACGTCTGGGCATTGCCCAGCCATACGTCCGTACCATGGGACAAACCAGAAATACGAAGCAAGTCCGCAAAGGTTTTCGGTTTCGTATCCAGCAGCATACCACGTACGAATTTTGTACCAAATTCCGGGATACCCAAAGTCCCTGTTTCACAGCCGATATCCTCTGCTGTAACCCCCAACGCCTCTGGGGATTCAAAAAGGGACATGGTTGCCGGATCACCCAGAGGTACCGTCTGGGGATTGACGCCCGTCAAGTCGTAAAGCATACGAATGACGGTGGGATCGTCGTGCCCCAGCAAGTCCAGTTTCAGCAAACGACCACTGATAGAATGATAATCAAAATGTGTGGTTGTGACTGTGGAATTCACATCGTTTGCCGGACGCTGAATGGGGCAAAATTCATAGATATTATGGTCACTGGGTACAACCATCAGACCACCTGGGTGCTGACCTGTGGTACGTTTGACACCAGTGCATCCATTCATCAGACGGGTAATCTCCGCATTATGGGCTGTGATTTCCCGTTCATCAAAGTATTTCTTTACAAAACCATAAGCTGTTTTATCCGCCAAAGTACCAATGGTACCAGCTTTAAATACATGGCCTACACCGAACAGTTCTTCCGTATAGGCATGGGCTGTCTGCTGATATTCACCAGAAAAGTTCAGATCAATATCTGGTTCTTTATCCCCTTCAAAGCCCAGGAATGTCTGGAAGGGAATGTCATGCCCATCTTTATGCATGAGTGTGCCGCATTTGGGGCAGTTCATATCAGGCATATCACATCCGCTGGCTTCTTCCATGGCAAAGGATTTCACCAGTTCAGAATCAAAGTCTGAATATTTACAATTGGGGCAGACATAATGGGGCGGCAAAGAGTTTACTTCCGTAATCCCTGCCATATTTGCCGCAAAGGAAGAACCTACGGAACCACGGGAACCAACCAGATACCCGTCAGCCACAGATTTCCATACCAGTTTCTGAGCAATGATATAAAGCACCGCATAACCGTTGCTGATGATGGAGTTCAGTTCTGTTTCTAAACGCTCCTGCACCAGCGGCGGCAAGGGATCACCGTAAATGGAATGTGCTTTATCCATGCAAATCTGCCGCAGCTGTTCATCGGCACCCTCGATTTTGGGAGGGAATGTTTCATCCGGAATGGGCTTAATCTTTTCGATCTGGTCTGCAATGAGGTTGGTGTTGGTAATGACAACCTCTCTTGCTTTTTCTTCGCCCAGATAGTCAAATTCCGCCAGCATTTCGTCTGTTGTTCTGAAATACAGAGGCGGCTGATTATCCGCATCAGAGAAACCTTCTGCTGCCATGATGATTTTACGGAATGCCGCATCATCAGGGTCAATGAAATGAACGTCACAAGTTGCTACAACAGGCTTTCCATAAGTTTCGCCCAGTTCCACAATCTTTCTGTTCATATTTTTGATATCTTCCATGGAGTGGATATTTTCCACTCTGGGAGAGTCAATCATAAATTTATTGTTGCCCAAAGGCTGGATTTCCAGATAATCATAGAAATGTACCAGTTCTTCGATACGTTGTTTGGGCTCGCCGTCCAAAAGGGCACGATACAATTCCCCTGCTTCGCAGGCACTGCCCAAAATCAATCCTTCCCGCATCTGCATGAATTTGCTTTTGGGAATTCTGGGACGACGGAAGAAATAATCAATATGCGCCATGGAAACCAGTTCGTACAGATTCCGCAGACCTGTATAGTTCTTCACCAGAATGATTGCATGGTATGCACGAAGTTTTTTATAGTTCACCGTGCGGCTGGCAAGAACATTGATTTCATCCAAAGTGAAAATTTTCTTTTCTGCCAGCATATCCAAAAACTTGATGAACACTTCCGCTGTTGCTTCTGCGTCGTTGACAGCACGATGATGTCCATTCAAGGTTACACCCAAGTGTTCACAAACAATGTCCAGTTTGTGTTTATTCAGTTCCGGCAGTAACGCTCTTGCCAGTTCTAAGGTGTCCACAATGGTATGATGAAGCTCACCCAATCCAGCTCTTTCTGCCGCAATGCGGATAAAGCCTGTATCGAAAGAAGCATTATGGGCTACCAGCACCGTATCTTCGCAGAATTTCAAAAATTCCGGAAGAACATTCTCAATGGTAGGCGCGTCTTTTACCATATCGTCGGTGATCCCTGTCAATTTTGTGATTTCCGCGGAAATAGGACGCTGAGGATTGACGAAAGTACTGAAACGGTCAATGATTTTCCCGTCTGCTACCTTTACAGCACCAATTTCCGTAATCATTTCTTTTTCCTTGGAAAGCCCCGTGGTTTCAATATCGAATACCACATAGGTATCATCCAGATTCTGTCCTCTGGGGGAGAATACTGCATTGCCCAAGTCGTCAATGAGGTAGGCTTCCACGCCATAAATGACTTTCAAATCAGATTTATCTGCCGCATTCATGGCATCAGGGAATGCCTGTACCACACCATGGTCAGTGATGGCAATGGCTTTATGTCCCCAATCAATGGCACGTTTGATATAAGTTTTCACAGGTGTCACGCCGTCCATACTGCTCATTTGGGTATGGAGATGGAGTTCCACACGTTTTTCCTCTGCCGTATCCATACGAGGCGGCGGAGCCTGTGCCGTCATGATGGCTTTTGCCATGATGTTGATTTCTTTGGCGTATTTATCAAACTGCACTTCCCCCTGCACCCGGAGGTAAGCGTCTTTTTTGATTTTATCTTTCAATTCGTTGTCGAAAACAGACCGTTTCACAAAGAATTTTACCGTTGTGGAATCGGACTTATCTGTAATATCAAAAGAAACAATGTATTTTTCCCCTTTGATTTCTCTGGGTTCGATATTGAAAATATTCCCTTCCACAATGACAGATTCCCCGGGAATTTTCGTATCTACAATCTTCACAGAGGTACCAGTAAATTCTTTGCCAAAGAGGATGCCTCTGGAAACGGCTTCGCTGACCGCTCCCACTTCCGCAGAAACTTTCGCCTGTTCCGCCGCCTGTGTAGCAGAAGCAATCTGCTGAAGGAGTTCCTCTGTTTTTGTCCGTTGTTCCTGTTCCATACGGGCACGGTCTTCCTCACTGCTCTGGACATTTTTGAACTGCACGGACATAGCCAGTCCTGTTTCTTCCTGCACCAGTTTTGCCACAGCATCATCCAGTTTTTTCTGGGACAGATAATAAGCCATGTTATGCTTAACAAAAATCTGCATCTTGCCATCCTGATAATCCCAGTCCGCATCGGAAATAACGCCGCTGCAAACTTTGCTCTGGGCTGCCACATGGTTACGGATGGTATCCCAGAACTCTGCCAGAACCGCCTTGGGTTCTTTATCCATCAACTGATATTTCGGGAAAATATGCACCTCCTTGACACCTGGAAGCTGCTGCATCATTTCTTTTCGCAGTTTTTCCCAGTACAAAGGCGGAATGACTTCATCTGCCGCAATCTCTGTTACAATTTCCCGCTCCTTCCGGTGGATAGTCAAGGAAAGCACCGTCGTTTCCCGAAACACTTCCTGCAAAGGGGCGGAAAGTGAAACCTTATCAAATACCAGCGGAAATTTTTTCGCTGTCATTATCGCCCCTCCTTTCCGATTATTTTCCAAATCACAGTTTATCAATTTCTTCCATCAAAGCGTCTACCAGCTGGCTTTCGTCCACTTTGCGGATGAGTTCACCCTTTTTGAACAGAATGCCAACGCCATTGCCGCCAGCAATACCGATATCCGCTTCTTTCGCTTCCCCGGGACCATTTACCACGCAGCCCATAACCGCCACTTTGATGTCCTTCTTGATGGAAGCACAACGCTTTTCCACTTCATTTGCAATGGAAATCAAGTCAATCTGTGTTCTGCCGCAAGTAGGACAGGAAATTAGTTCAATGCCAAATTTCCGCAGACCCAGACATTTCAGAATTTCTTTGGCTGCCCGGACTTCTTCCACAGGGTCACCAGTCAAAGATACACGGATGGTATCGCCAATGCCCATAGCCAAAATAGCACCAATACCTACTGCGGATTTAATGGTACCAATATAAACAGTTCCCGCTTCTGTAATACCCACATGGATGGGATAAGGAATGCTTTCGGACAGAATACGATAAGCTTCCAGAGAGAAAGGCACATCAGAAGCCTTAATGGAAACCACAATGTCATGGAAATCATATTTTTCCAGAATTTTTACATGTTTCAGGGCACTTTCTACCAAGCCCTGAGGGGTGACGCCGCCATATTTTTCTACCAGCTCTTTTTCCAGAGAACCACTGTTTACGCCAATACGGATGGGGATATGTTTTTCTTTCGCCATCTCCACCACCTGACGGATACGGTCTTCATCGCCGATATTGCCGGGGTTGATACGAACTTTATCAATGCCCAGTTCCATCACACGCAGTGCCAGACGATAATCAAAGTGGATATCTGCTACCAGAGGAATATGAATCTGTTTTTTGATTTCACCAATGGCATCTGCCGCTTTCATATCAGGCACTGCTACACGCACCAGTTCACAGCCTGCTGCTTCCAGCGCATGAATCTGCGCCACAGTAGCTGCCACATCTCTGGTATCTGTATTACACATGGACTGGATGACAACAGGATTGCCGCCGCCTAATTTCAAATTGCCAACCTGTACGGTTCTTGTTTCCGTTCTTTGCATATCTGCACTCCCTTTTATGTATTCAAATCAATATTTCGCTATGGTATAGTATAGCACAATCCGAAAAAACAGACCACACAAAACCAGCCAAAACAACAGCCTTCCCCTTGTGCAAAAAAGCCGAATGCACAAAAAAAGGAACAGGAAAAATTTCCTGCTCCTTTTTATAAGGTATTAGAATGTTTTTCGTCGGCTTACATGTAACCGCCCATGCCGCCGCCCATGCCAGCATCAGGCATAGCAGGTGCTTTGGAAGGCAGTTCTGCAACGACTGCTTCTGTTGTCAGGAATGTGGAAGCAACGGAAGTTGCGTTCTGCAGAGCGCTTCTGGTTACTTTTGCAGGGTCCAGAATACCAGCGTCTACCATTTCCACATATTCTTCTGTCAGGGCATTGAAACCAACGCCTTCTGCCATTTCTTTTACTTTGTTTACGATAACGGAGCCTTCCAGACCTGCGTTTTCAACGATCTGACGCAGAGGAGCTTCCAGTGCTTTCACAACGATGTCAGCACCTGTTTTTTCATCGCCTGTCAGGTCAGCACATGCTGCTTTTACTTTTTCTACTGCATGGATCAGTGCTGTACCGCCACCAGCTACGATACCTTCTTCCACAGCGGCTCTGGTAGCTGCCAGTGCATCTTCCATACGCAGTTTCTTTTCTTTCATTTCTGTTTCGGTAGCTGCACCAACTTTGATTACTGCTACGCCGCCGCACAGTTTTGCCAGTCTTTCCTGCAGTTTTTCTCTGTCGAAATCGGATTCTGTTTCTTCGATGCCTCTGCGGATCTGCATGATTCTAGCATCGATTTCATCTTTTCTGCCTGCGCCGTCAGCGATGATAGTCAGGTCTTTTTCTACACGAACAGTTTTTGCATGACCCAACATATCCAGAGTTGCGTCTTTCAGGTCAATGCCCAGTTCATCGGAAATAACCTGTGCGCCTGTCAGTGCTGCGATATCAGCCAGCTGTGCTTTTCTTCTTTCACCATAGCCAGGAGCTTTCACAGCAACACATGTGAATGTACCTCTCAGTTTGTTCAGTACCAGTGTAGCCAATGCTTCGCCTTCTACGTCTTCCGCGATAATCAGCACTTTGCCGCCTGTCTGCATAATCTGTTCCAGAATGGGAACCAGTTCCTGAATGTTGGAGATTTTCTTATCTGTCAGCAGGATATAAGGATCTTCCAGAACAGCTACCATTTTATCCATATCTGTGCACATGTAAGCGGACAGATAACCTTTATCGAACTGCATACCTTCTACCAGATCCAGTTCTGTTTTCATTGTTTTGGATTCTTCTACTGTGATAACGCCATCATTTGTTACTTTTTCCATAGCGTCAGCGATCATGTTGCCGACTTCTTCGTCACCAGCGGAAATTGCTGCAACGTTTGCGATATGTTTCTTAGTAGTAACAGCCTGACTCATTTTCTTGATTTCTGCAACAGCTGCGTCAGTTGCTTTCTGCATACCTTTTCTCAGGATAATTGCATTTGCGCCTGCTGCGATGTTTTTCAGACCTTCCTGGATCATAGCCTGTGCCAGAACAGTTGCTGTTGTAGTACCGTCACCGGCTACATCGTTTGTCTGTGTTGCAACTTCTTTTACCAGCTGTGCCCCCATGTTTTCATAGGGATCTTCCAGTTCGATGTCCTTTGCAATGGTTACACCATCATTTGTGATCAAAGGAGATGTGAATTTTCTGTCCAGAACTACGTTACGACCTTTGGGGCCCAGTGTAACTTTTACGGTATTTGCCAGTTTGTCAACACCGGCTGCCATTGCATTTCTTGCATCGGTGCTGTATTTAATTTCTTTTGCCATATTCAATAACGCCTCCTAAATATTGAGAAGTTTTAAAATCAGTCTTTTACAATTGCCAGAATATCATTCTGACGCATTACTAAATATTCTTCCCCTTCAAATTTGATCTGAGTAGCACCGTATCTGGGGAAAATAACGCGGTCGCCTTCTTTCAGAACCATTTCTACATTTACATCGCCAACCAGTCCGCCGGGGCCTACTGCCACAACGATAGCTTCCTGGGGTTTTTCCTGAGAAGAAGAAGTCAGAATCAAACCGGATTTTGTGGTTTCTTCTGCTTCTAACTGTTTCAATACAACTTTATCTCCTAATGGTGCAAGTTTCATATTATTCTGCCTCCTTATATTCTTGTTGTTAGCACTCATCCAAACCGAGTGCTAATTTCTGTTACTATATTAGCTATTTTCCAAGGAATATTCAAATCCTATATAAGATATTATTCTTGGAAATTCAGAAATATACAGAAAAAACCGAAGAAATTCAAGAGAAAAACTAATTTTTGCTCTCGATTTCTCCAGTTTTCTTTCATTTACTTAATTTTTAAGAAAAATGAGACAATTTTAAGAAAATTTTCTTTATTTCACCTGTTCCCGATCCAGCTGGTCAATGGCTGCCGCTGCGGACAGAGCCGCTACCAGACCTTCTCCAACAGCTTTTGCGATCTGATAAGGAGCGCCTGTGCAGTCCCCTGCCGCATAAACACGAGGCAGGTTTGTTTCCATCTTGCGGTTTACCACAATATTTTTACCTTCTGTTTCCAGACCGAAGAGCAGGCTTTCGGGAGGCATAGAGTTTTTCGCAAAGAAAATGCCATCACAACCCAGTGTTTCATCTGCCAATTCCAGACCTGTCACACGGTCATTTTCTCCAAGAACGGCTTTCGGCTTGCCGTTAACTACTTTTACATTGTCCTTCAAAGACATAACAGGCTGGTAAAGAGGCACATACAGCACTTCAGAGCAAATATCTGCCAAGAAGTTTGCTTCCGCTTCCCCTTCTTCGTTTTCTGCTACCACAACAACTTTTTTGCCGCGATAGAGCATACCGTCGCAGGTTGCGCAGTAGCTAACACCTTTGCCCAGATATTCCATCTCTCCGGCAATGCCTTTGCTTTTGCTCAGACCTGTTGCCAGGATGATGGCTTTTGCCTGAATGAATTCATTTTCCGCATTGATCATATAGGAGTCACCCATGGACATAATCTGACTGATACGGGCTTCTTTGAATTCAACGCCATTTTTCATGGCATGGGCATAGAACGTATTCAACAGTTCTTCCCCGCCCATATCGGGCAGACCAAGGTAGTTGTCCACTTTTTCTGCCGCGAAGAGCAAAGAGCTATCCAGACTTCTGCCAAAAATTGTTACGGTTTTATTTCTCTGACGGCAGTTCAGCGCCGCGGATAAAGCAGCAGGGCCGCCGCCAATGATTGCTACGTCTAACACAAGCATTCCTCCTTCATATAAAAACAGGATAACCAAATGATGTTCTTTCATAATGCGAAAATCCCGAATTTCGAACAACTGATAAGGAATCGGCGGATTCCATGGAGCAAATACCTTGAAACCCGCCTTTCCCTAACTACCGTTGTTCATTTTCATAGTATGTGTCCACCGTTCATTGGGAACCGATTTGGACACTTGATTTCGGATTTTCTCTCATTGAGAATATCACAAAGTTATCCTATTTGCAATTTTGCAATGTACTTATTTCTGTTCTGCTCTTGCAGCAATAATTTTCTTCTGGATTTCCATAGGAGCTTCTTCGTAACGTTCGAAGTGATGTCTGTAATCACCACGGCTCTGTGTCAAAGAACGCAGGTCTGTTGCGTATTTGTGCATTTCTGCTGTGGGAACTTCCGCAACGATGCATTTCTTATTGCCAACAGCGTCCATGCTCAGGATACGACCACGACGTTTGTTAATGTCGCCCATGATATCGCCCATGTATTTTTCAGGAATCAAAACTTCCACATGTTCGATGGGTTCCAGAATAGTCGGTTTCGCCTGAGGAACACCTTCCTTGAATGCCACAGATGTTGCCATCTTGAAGGCCATTTCGGAGGAGTCAACAGGATGGTAAGAACCATCTGTCAATGTTGCTTTCAGACCAACTACGGGGTAACCAGCCAGTACACCAGACTGTACGCATTCCTGCAAACCTTTTTCTACTGCGGGGAAGTACTGTTTGGGTACGGAACCACCGAAGACCTTTTCTTCAAATACATAAGGTACAGACAAATCGCCGCTGGGTTCGAATTCCATAACAACGTCACCGAACTGACCATGACCGCCAGACTGTTTCTTATATCTGCCACGTACAGAAGTTTTGGATTTAATGGTTTCACGATAAGGGATGATAGGATCTTTCAGTTCCACTTCGATCTTATATTTGTTTTTCAGTTTATTGACCATAACATCCAGCTGCTGTTCGCCGATACCATAGATCAATGTCTGTTTTGTTTCTTTATTCACTTCCATCTTGATGGTAGGATCTTCTTCACGGATCTTGGAAAGCGCTGCGGACAGTTTGTCTTCATCGCCTTTGCCTTTAGGCTGGATTGCCATGCACAGAACAGATTCAGGCAGGCTGATCTTAGGAATAACGATGTTTGCTTCTTTCAAAGACAGCGTATCCTGTGTGGAAGTGTTAGACAATTTTGCCAGAGCGCCGATGTCACCGGAGTGCAGTTCAGATACTTCGATCTGTTCTTTACCTCTGATAACATACAGGTGACCAACCTTTTCCACTGTATCTTTTTCTTCGTTATAAACGCTCATGGAAGCGTCCAGTTTACCAGTCATAACTCTGAACAGGTTCAGACGGCCGATATAAGGGTCTGCAATGGTTTTGAATACAAATGCAGAGAATCTTTCGTCGTCTGTGGAGCAGTAAACCACTTTTTCACCATTGTGGAACGCATGGAAGTTGGGTTTTGCTTCGTTTGCGGGAGGTGTAAAGCGAACGATGGTATTCAGAAGCAGTTTTACACCATAGCCCAGTGTAGCGGAACCACACATTACGGGAGCGATGGTATTGTTTTCGATACCATATTTCAGACCATCGTAGATTTCTTCTTCTGTCAGTTCAATGTCATTGAAGAATTTTTCCATGAGTTCGTCGCTGCTTTCTGCTGCAACTTCTACCAGCATGGAACGCAGAACTTCTACTTCGTCCTTTTTATCTTCAGGCATTTCGCAGGGCTGCAGTTTGCCGTCTACTTTCTTTCTGGCATCTCTCTTGATCAGATTGATGAAGCCAACGAATTTGCCATCTGCATCATTGAAAGGAATCTGCAAAGGTGCAACGGATTTACCGAATTTCACACGCATGTCTGCCAGTGTGCGTTCAAAGTCCGCATTTTCATCGTCCATCTGGTTTACAAAGAAAATACGAGGCAGATGCATTTCTTCGGTATATTCCCATGCTTTTTCAGTACCAACTTCTACGCCGGATTTTGCGGAAACCATGATCAGGGCTGTATCCGCTACGCTCATAGCCAGTTTGGATTCAGCCACGAAGTCAAAATAACCAGGTGTATCCAAGAAGTTGATCTTTGTATCCTGCCATTCTACCGGCAGTACGGATGTACTGATAGATACCTTACGGCGAATTTCTTCTGGATCGTAGTCACTAACGGTATTGCCTTCGTCCACTTTTCCGAATCTTTTTGTTGCTCCGGAAAAGAACAGCGCTGCTTCGGCATAAGTGGTTTTCCCGGAACCGCTGTGACCCAATAGTACTACGTTTCTCACCTTATCTGCTGCGTAACTTTTCATACTGATACCTCCCTTGGTATTGAATAATCGGACAAGTCGCCCGTCAGTTTCATGTATACAGTATTATATAATATTTACACAATATACATATCAATATAAATACGGCACTTGTTACGATTTCCCTTTATTTTTTATAAAAAAACTTTCTCTTTGGAGGATAGCATAAAATAACCATCAGAATTCGTGATAGACATTGTGTATTTTTTCATAAATATTTATACCTGGGGCTGACGAAAAGGCACACCGAAATAATCCGCAATGGATTTTGCCAGCGCTTTGGCAATCTGATCAATATTCTCTTTGATCCACTGGGCATCCTCCACATTGTCGTGATACCCTACTTCCACCAATACTGCCGGCGCATTGGTACGGCGCAATTCCCGCAGTGTTGCCGTTGCCACAGACTGCACTTTTTCCCCATCAGGGTAAACCTGCTTCATATTTTCTGTGACAATATCCGCCATTTCTCTCCCATAAGGGCTGTTATAAAAATAATACGCATCTACACCTTGCAATTTTCCTGCCAGGCTTTCCGGTGCTGCATTGGAATGAATGGCAAAATGCAGGTCATAATTTCCTGCATTGGAAGCGGCAATGGCTTCCCCCAAACTCATTTCCGGCCGATTTCTCGTAAATTCAATACCCGATGCCAGCAAATAAGGCTCCATGGCATCGGCAATGAGATTAGTGATCTCCTCCTCTGTTCCACCGTTTACATACAGATTATACTCCTGCAAAGAAGGACTCAGATAAACACGCGGCATCCTCATTCCGCCTTTCTTTCTGTTCTCTTTTCTTATGTATTCAGTTTTTTAGGGATTTGTGCCTGTATCCATGAAAAAAAGCCCTTTGCCATGTTTTCACACAGCAAAAGGCTTTTTCTCGTTTTTATTAAACAACGGGCATGATTGCTTCGTCGTGATAATTCTTTTCTGTTCTGTTTTCGTTCAGAACTACCTGCGCAATATTCATTGCATGGTCGGAAACACGTTCCAGATTGCCCAGCATTTCCAGGAAATGGATACCGGAGTTTACATTACATTCCGCATTGGACAGACGGTCGATATGGCTTACGCGGAGTTTCTTTTCCAGTGCGTCAACCTGTTCTTCCAGTACAGCGGTTTTCATGGCATAGGTAATATCGTTGTTTTCCAATGCTTTCAGCGCATTTTCGTAACTTGCCAATGTTACCTTTGTCATTTCGCTCAATTCTTCCAACGCCATGTTGGAGAATGTAATATCTTCTCTTTCCATTTCTTCTGCCAGTTCGGCGATATTTTCCGCATGGTCACCCACACGTTCCATATCACTGATGGTATTCAACAGGGAAGTAACTGTCTGATTGTCTTTTTCACTGATCTGCAAAGTACACAGTTTGATCAGATATTCGGAAATACTGTCGCAAACCTTATCCACAACATTTTCACGCTGTTTTACTTCTTCGATCTTATCGTGATCTTTCTTAATCAGCGCATCAAAAGAGTTCTGCAGGTTTTCCAGCGCAATACGGCCCAGACGCAGTGTTTCCAGTTTTGCGCCTTCTACTGCCAGGCTGGGTGTTTCCAGAATACGTTTGTCCAGGTGAACCAGCTGACTTTCGTCTTTGCGTTCGATTTCCTGTACATGGTTGATTTTCTTTGCGATCTTGATAATGATATTAGACAAGGGAATTACCATCAAAGTTGTACCAATATTGAAGATTGTGTGGATCGCACTGATCTGTGTCTGAGTAATGATCTCGCTGCCCATAGCGGGATTGAGAACAGTAAAGTACACGATCGCTACGATACTGAATACGATGGTACCGGTAATATTAAACATCAGGTGCATGTAACCAACACATTTTGCTGTTTTTGTAGCGCCAATACCACTGATCAGAGCGGTTACACAAGTACCGATATTCTGACCCATGATGATATATACTGCCGCATTGAAAGGCACCAGACCGGAAGCCGCCAAGGACAGCAGAATACCCTGAGATGCAGAGGAACTCTGGATAATGGCTGTTACAAAAGCACCAGCAAAAATACCCAGCAGAGGGTTTGTGCCCAGTGTTACAAACATGGAACGGAAAGCTTCGGAATCACGCAGAGGTTCTACGGAAGATGACATGCTTTCGATACCAATAAACAACACACCAAAACCAATTACAATAGAAGCGATTTCTTTCCGACGGGCGTTTTTACCGCTCATCATCAAGATTACACCCAGCATAACTGCCAGAGGTGCAATGGTTGCAGGGCTGAACATCTTCGCCCATTCGGAACTGGATACCAGCCAGCCTGTTACAGTTGTACCAATGTTGGCACCCATGATAACACTCATGGCCTGTGTCAGGTTCATCAAACCAGCATTTACAAAACCAACGACCATAACGGTTGTTGCGGAGGAACTCTGTACAATGGCTGTTACCAATGCGCCCAGAGCAATCCCCATCAATTTGTTCTGTGTCAGTGCTTCCAAAATACTCTTCATTTTGGAGCCGGCGGCGTTCTGAAGACCCTGCGCCATGATATTCATGCCGTAGATAAACAAAGCCAGACCGCCAATAAACGGAATAATCATTTGTGCGTAATTCATCGCTGCCTCCCATAAATTTTTCTTATAGAACATAACCCTTGTTTATATACCATCAAACATGATACCACAAACAATGGTTCCATGCAATTACAAAATGCGACAAATAGCAGTTTTTGAAAATATATACAAAATCTTTATTCAGCTTCGTTCTTTCTTTGATTAATTGGCAGTTTCGCTCCTAAAATAGTACCGCCGCCAGCCACATATTCCCCGTCATAAAGCACTAGTGCCTGTCCCGGTGTAATGGCTCTCTGGGGCTCATCAAAGGTACATTCCAGCAAGTCCTCCCCTACCATACGCACAGTACAATCCGCCATTTTGTGGCTGTAACGGATTTTCCCGCGGAAACGCATACCGTCTGTAAATTCCGGTACAGACATGCAGTTGATCTGGTTTGCGTATACAGTTCTCGAGAAAAGGGTTTCGTTATCACAAAGGATGACTTCATTCTTATCCACATCCAAACCATATACATACATGGGTTTGCCAAAAGCAATGCCCAGACCTTTTCTCTGTCCAACAGTGTAATAGATCAAACCTTTATGCTGCCCCAATATGTTTCCTTCCATGTCTACGAAATTTCCCGGGCAATGATTTTTGCCTCTTTCCCGTTCCAGAAAAGCGCCATAATCTCCGTCAGGAATGAAGCAAATATCCTGACTATCACTTTTCTTTGCAATAAAGTCATCAATATTAACAGCAATTTTTCGAATTTCATCCTTTTCATAGGAGCCAACAGGCATCAATGTTCTTGCAAGCTGGTCCTGTGTCAGACGATACAGCGCATACGTCTGATCTTTTGTTGCTGTCACAGACGCTTTGATGGAGTATCTCCCTGTCACAGGATGTTTTTCAATACGGGCATAATGTCCCGTTGCAATATAATCTGCCCCAATTTTGTTGGCATAATCCAGCAAAGCTGCCCATTTTACATGACGGTTGCAGGCAATACAAGGATTAGGTGTCATACCTCTTTCATAGCTGTTGATAAAGTAATCCACTACGTTTTCGCGGAATTCTTTTCTAAAGTCCAAAACATGGAATTCAATTCCCAGCTTTTCCGCCACATGGGAAGCATCTTTCACAGCAGAAAGATTGCCGCAGCCTTCTGTTTCTCCCGGCTCCTGCCACATACCCATGGTAACGCCGATCACTTCATATCCTTCTTCTTTTAACAAATAAGCAGCCGTAGAACTATCTACACCGCCAGACATTCCGATAATTACTTTTCCTTTTGACAATGGTTTCACCGACCTTATGTTATTTTCGTTTTTCGTTTCTCATGGTACCATATTCCCCACAGGGAAACAAGGCTTTCCTTCTCTTTCCAAATACAGAAAAAGTCCGATGCTCCCGAAAGAGAATCGGACTTTATGATTTTCTTTATTCTTCTGTATGGTGATGGAGTTCATCAATGTCATTGACAGGTTTTTTCAGACCTTCGATAACAATGTGATTTTTTTCTGCATAATCCCAAAGTGCCGCATGCAGAGCTTCTTCTGCCAGACAGGAACAGTGTACCTTTACAGGGGGCAGTCCATCCAGCGCTTCCATAACCGCTTTGTTGGTTACTTCCAACGCCTGCTGAATGGTTTTGCCTTTCACCAGTTCTGTTGCCATGGAGCTGGTTGCTACGGCTGCACCACAGCCAAATGTCTTGAATTTTGCATCCTGAATGATGCCGTCCTCAATCTGAAGATATACCTTCATAATATCGCCGCATTTTGCGTTGCCTACGGTGCCAACACCGCTGGCGTCTTCAATTTCGCCTACGTTTCTGGGATTCATAAAATGATCCATTACTTTTGCACTGTATTCCATAAATTATTCCTCCTGAGTATTCAAACAATCAATTTATAACCTTCTCTTTGTATCTATATTATTTTGCCTGTTTGCTGATTTCTTCGTAAAGGGGAGACATTTCCCGCAGTCTTGCAACAATCTGAGGCAGTTTTTCCAAAATAAAATCAATTTCTTCCTCTGTGTTGTCTGTGTCCAGTGTCAGTCTTAAAGAACCATGGGCTTTTTCATGAGGCAGCCCAATGGCAAGAAGCACATGGGAAGGATCCAAAGAACCAGATGTGCAAGCAGATCCACTGGATGCCGCTACACCCAAAGCGTCTAACAGCAGCAGCATGGATTCACCTTCGATGAATTCAAAGGAAATGTTGCAGTTGCCAGGCAGACGGTCTGTGGGATGACCATTCAGCTTGCTGTAAGGAATGGCTTCCAGAATACCGTGAATCAGTCTGTCACGCATTTTTTCCAGTGTTGCTCTTGTTTCCGGCAGTTCTGCGGAAGCCAATTCCACAGCCTTGCCCAGACCTACGATACCGGGGATGTTTTCTGTACCGGCACGCATTTTCTTTTCCTGTGCACCGCCGAAGATCAAAGGTGTGATGCGTACGCCTTTACGGATATAAATGGCGCCGATACCTTTTGGTGCACCCAGTTTGTGACCACTGATGGACAGCAGGTCAATGTGCATTTCTTCCACATCAATGGGAACATGCCCCATCGCCTGTACAGCGTCTGTATGGAAGTAGATGCCTTTTTCATGTGCCAGTTTTCCGATTTCTGCGATAGGTTCGATGGTGCCGATTTCGTTGTTGGCAAACATCACGGAAATCAGAATGGTTTCTGGACAGATAGCCGCTTCCAGATCTTCCAGTCTGACTTTGCCATCTGCATCCACATCCAGATATGTCACACGGAAACCATGTTTTTCCAGATATTCACATGTGTGCAGGATCGCATGATGTTCGATTTTTGTGGTAATAATATGATTACCTTTATCTTTCAGGGCTTCTGCCACACCGCGCAGTGCCATGTTGTCACTTTCGGAACCGCCTGCTGTAAAATAGATTTCAGAGGGCTGTGCGTTGATGGCAGCCGCCACCTGTTCTCTGGCTTTTTCCATTGCCTTTTTGCTTTCCTTGGCAATGCCGTAAATGCCGGATGCGTTTCCATAATATTCTGTAAAATAAGGAAGCATTGCTTCCAGAACTTCTTTTCTGACGGGAGTTGTTGCTGCATGATCCATATAAATTTTTGTTGCCATAGTCTTGTCCTCCTCTTAAACAAATTATCATTTTATATATCATAGTATTCTTATATGCTTTATGTGAATTAAATGTACCACATTTTTCATAGTTTGTCAATAGGAATTAAAGACAGAATATCAAAATTATTTATTTCCCCTCTTACTTTTGCAAATTGCAAAGATTGTCAAAAATATTTTTCTATCTGTGACAATGCCTTTTATCTGTTCTTTATTACTCCTATAATAAAACATAGACTACGATTGTAGAATATACGCATAGTCAGTCATGCAAAAGAGAAAATTAAACGAGGTGAGCAGATTGCAGGAATTTAAAGACAGGCTGAAAATGCTGCGAAAAGAAAAAAAACTGACACAGGTAAAATTGGGAGAAATGTTAAACTATGGCTATACTGCCATTGCTAACTATGAATCCGGACGCAATCAGCCCTCTATCCCCGATTTGAAAAAAATCGCATCTATTTTTGATGTTTCTTTGGACTATCTTTTTGGAGTCAACGATATCCGCCATCCTTATATGGTAGATGACGAATCCATAGACTTTAACCGTTTCCAAACATATTATGCGCAGTTGAGTAAAAATAGCCGTGACGAACTGCTAATGTATATGCAGTGGCTGCTGGATCGGGATGCCATGCGAAAAGAAGAAAGCATGCCCGAAAAATCCTCTTTGCTGCGTGTTGCGCAAACTGAAAAAGAATATCGCAAAGATTAATCATGCAAAAAACCCTTTTGCCGCAGAAATATCGCTTTCGTAGCAAAAGGGCTTTTTTATTTTTTCCCAGCCATTCTTCTATCTTCATAATATGCCCGCAAATGATCCAGAACTTTGATGCCAATAATGATGCAGATCAGCATCTGCACCCAGCACATCCACTCCAGTTCGTAGCGATGCAGAAAAAGTATCATAAACAGCAGACCCTCCCCCAGAGCCAGCCACAAATGCTTGTTTTTCATCTTCTTCCATCCTCCTTGCCATATTTCTTTATAGCATAGCAGAAAATCATCCGTTTTTTGTTATGGTTTTGTTATGATTTTCTTACAAAATTCCAACGGTTTTTCTATGGAGATACCGCAGGAAAAACAGGCAGATCACCAGTGAAACAAAGGTTGCCAAGGGAGAAGCCAGACCCATCACATAAAGGGATTCCCCTGCATAACGGCTCAGAAACGCAGTGGCAGGAATACGCACACCAAAAGTCGCCAGCATACTGTGAGCAAAAGAAATTACCGATTTTCCATAGCCGCTGAAATAGGAGTTCATGCAGAAAATAAAGGCAACCAGAATACAGTCTATGGAATAAGACCGTAAATAATCTGCCGCTGCACTGACCACCTCTGCCTCCTTGGCAAATATCCCTGTGATACTTTCCGGGTTCCACTGACAGTATATGCAGAATAAAACACCAAAGACCAATTCATATCCAATCCCAAACCATAATGTTCTTCTTGCCCGTTCCGCCTTTCCCGCTCCCAGATTCTGAGCCGTCATGGCAGCAACAGCCGAAGCAAAAGATGTGGGCGGCAACATAGCGAAAATGATGATTTTTTCCACAACACCCACCGCTGCCGAAGGCACCAGCCCCAATGTATTCACAATGGCTGTGATGACCAGAAAAGAAATATTGACCAATGCATCCTGCAATGCCAAAGGCAGGCCCACTTTCCAGATTCTCAATGCTGACTGTGGATCAGGGATAAAATCCCTTTTATATACAGGAAAGGAAAATCCTTTCTTTTTAATATATATCAGTGCAGCAAGAAAACTGATTGCCTGAGCAGCAACAGTGGCAATGGCAGCCCCTTCCGCTCCCATGTCAAAACCGCCTACCAGTAAAAAGTCCACACCAATATTCACAACGCAAGCAAGCAATATAAAATACACAGGTGTTTTGGAGTCGCCCAATCCACGGAAAATGCCGCTGACCGCATTATAACCAATGATGAAGGGAATCCCTACGGAACAGGTAAAAATATACGCTTTGGCTGCCTCGGCCGCTTCCCGAGGCGTTTCCATGACAGTCACAATAGATTCTGTCAAAAACAGCATCAACGGAGTTAAAATCACTGCAAGAAGCAAGAAAGACGACGCAATGGTGCCCACTGCTTTTGCCGCTCCTCTGGGATTTGCCTCACCAATACATCTGCCCAGCAAAACTGTACCACCGGTAGAAATCCCCAGTATGATGCCTGTAATGGTCTGCATAACCTGACTGCCAATGGCAACAGCTGATACCCCTGCTGCCGTATCAAAACGTCCTACCACATACAAATCCGCCGCACCATATAACGCCTGCAAGAAACTGGCAAGCAAAAAGGGCAGCGCAAAACGCAGCAATGTGGTACTGATCTTCCCTTCCGTCAATGAAAATTCCTGTGTCATACGATTCTCCTTTCACAAAAAAAGCCGGATAAGAAGCAGGACTTTCACCTGCCATCTTATCCAGCTGTAATCTCTTTTGTATTACGCACCCTCCGATGAACAAACTCATTGTAGCAATGTATATTTTACTTGTCAAGAGGGTTTTCCTCAAGGTTTTTCCCGCCGCAGTTCTCTTGCTGCCGCCATGGTGGTTTCGGTGATTTCCTCACCACCCATGAGCCGCGCAATCTCCCGACAGGAAGCGTTCTCATCTAATGTTTCTACGGTTGTGGTAGTTCGCCCTTCCGCCACATGTTTTTCTATGCGAAAATGATTATCTGCCATAGCCGCAATCTGAGGCAAATGGGTAATACACAGAATCTGCCGTTTTTTCCCAAGCAGACTCATTTTTTCCCCAACTTTTCTGGCAGTCTTGCCGCTGACACCTGTGTCGATTTCGTCAAAAATAAAGGTTCCAATTTCGTCTGCATCCACCAGCACTGTTTTCAATGCCAGCATCACACGGGACATTTCCCCGCCGGATGCGATTTTTGCCAGAGGCTTCAAGTCCTCCCCCGCATTGGCAGAAATCAGAAATTCCACTTTATCCAGACCGTCTGCGGCAAAATTTTCCCGTTTTTCCATGGAAATATAAAATCTTGCCTGTGCCATTTCCATATCGTGCAGTGCCTGCTCCACCTGTGTCTGCACCTGCAAAGCTGTATTTTTTCTAATAGCTGTGATTTCTCCAGCCAAAGCTGTCATATGCTCATGAACTGCCTGCAACGCCTGTTCCAGTTCCGCCGCACGTTCTTCACTGTTTTGCAGAAAATCCAGTTCTTCCACTGCTTTCTGATAAAAATCAAGAACCGCTTCCACACTGCCGCCATATTTTCGTTTCAGGCGGTAGATGGTCTGCAAACGTTCCTCGATGTTTTCCAGTGCGTCCGGGTCTGCTTCCAGCAAATGGGTATACTTTTTCCATTCCCTAGCGCCGTCTTCCAACTGGGCATACACATTGTCCATGCGCTCGCAAAGTTCTGACAGACTGTTATCCAGTGCCGCTGCTTCCTGCAAACACCGCAGCGCCTCTCCCAGATTATCGCAAGCAGAAGCCATACCTTCCCTGCCGTCATAAAGCAGTTCTACGCCTTCCACGGACAGACGCATGAGTTTTTCCACACTGCCCAGACGTTTTTTCTGCTCCAGCAGTTCTTCTTCCTCACCAGCGCGCAAAGATGCACCTTCGATTTCCTCTTTCTGAAATTGAAGGATATCCAATCGCTGGGCACGGCTGCTTTCTTCTCCGCAGAGCATTCCCAGCTGTTTTTTCAGTTCTTTTTCTCTGCCGAATTCTTTGCGGTATTCCACCAGTTTTTCTTCCAATGCTTCCCCGCAAAAACGATCCAGCAAATGAATATGCCGGCTTGGGTTCAGCAATGACTGATGTTCATGCTGCCCATAAATATCCAGCAATTCCCCTGCCAGTTCTTTCAGCATGCCGGCTGTAACGGTGCTGCCATTGACACGGGCAACGGTTTTTCCTGAAGCCTGCATAGTGCGGGCAATGAGCAATGTGCCATCCTCCTCAGCTGGAATGCCGTTTTCTTCCAGAAATACGGAAACCTTCGGGTTATCTGTGGAAAACAATGCTTCCACCACTGCCGACTGTTCTTCTTTCCGCAGAAAATCACGGTTGACCCGACCGCCCAGTGCGAAATGCAGGGAATCAATAATCATGGATTTTCCGGCGCCTGTTTCCCCTGTGAGAATATTCAGGCCTTTTTCAAAATGCAGTTCACTTTCTGCAATCAGCGCTACGTTTTTGATATGCAAATGTTCCAGCATTTTTACATTCCCCGTTTCTTAGGCACTATGAATGATACGATACAGCTTTTCAATAATCACCGCTGCCTGATTATGCGTTCTGACTACACAGAATACTGTGTCATCCCCGGCAATGGTACCCAGGATTTCAGGGTTCTGCATATTGTCCAGTGCTACCGCTACCGCCATACCCATACCTTCCAGTGTCTTAATGACAATCATATTCTGGGCATAGTCCATTTTTACAACAGCTTCTTTGAATACCCTTGTCAGGCGTTCTGTAATTTCCGTATCATTGCCGGTAATGACAGAATATTTCTGTTTTCCCCGCTCCGTGGCGATTTTTGTCAGCTTCATTTCCCGAATGTCCCTGGAAACAGTTGCCTGTGTTACCATAAAGCCTTCTTCACACAGTTTCTGCGCCAGTTCGTCCTGGGTTTCAATATCGTATTTTTCAATCAGTTCCAATATTTTCGCATGTCTGGCAATTTTCAAGCTCGTCACAACCTTTCTATTCTCTATCTGCTGAGTTTCTGACGCAGTACGTCATAAAAACTCTGCGGATTTGTTTTGATAATGGAAGCATATTCCTTTGCTCTTTTCACCTGCACAACTTTTTTACCTGTCAGTGTCCAGGCATCCTGCCCATCGGCACTGACGGTAAAATCCGCCTCTTCTCTGGGATTGATTTCCACTGTCACCACATCGTCAGCCGAAACCACAATGGAACGGCTGGTGAGGGTATGCGCAGAAATGGGCGTAATGGCAATGATCTGTGCATCCGCTTTCAGTACAGGGCCGCCTGCGGACAGATTATACGCCGTAGAGCCCGTAGGTGTACAAATGATGACACCATCCGCCCGAAGGGTGTCCACATACTCCTCATTGACATAAATATTGAACTCCAGAATCTTATAAAGCAGACCTCTGGTGATACAAATGTCATTCAGAGCAAGAATCCCTTCAATACGCTCCTGATCCTTTGCAATGGTGGCTTGCAGCATCATGCGCTTTTCCATTTTATAATCGCCTGCCAACACTTTATCAATGGCATACTCCGCATGATTTTTTTCTTCCGCTGTCAAAAATCCCAGCGTACCCAGATTGATACCCAAAATAGGTGTACCATAAGGCGCTGATTTTCTGCCAACACCAAGAAGCGTACCGTCGCCGCCCAAAGAGATCAGAAAATCCGAATCCCGATACAGTTCTTCTTCTAAACAGCCATATTCCTCCAATCCGGCGATCTTCGCCGCCTTCATGGAAAGGCATGGCTGACATTCTCTCAACTTCAAATATTGCAGCAGCCGTTTGGTCACCACAAAATCTTTATCTTTCTCCAAATTTGGCAGTATTCCTACTTTTTTCATACCTTCGCCCCCGTGCAGCGTTATAAAACTTCATGTGATTTTGCTGCGATTTCTTCTACCCATGTATGAACTTCTTCTTTTGTCGCACCTGGCTGTTTTTTATCCAGGTAAATCAAATATTCAATGTTGCCTTTTGGCCCTTTGATAGGAGAGAAATCCAGTCCCATCACGCCCAAGCCATTTGCCATGGCATAATCCGCGATCATGAGGATCACTTCTTTATGTACGGCAATATCTTTGACAACACCATTTTTTCCTACTTTTTCCCTTCCTGCCTCAAACTGGGGCTTAATCAGACAAACCAACTGTCCATCCTCTTTCATAACACCCAGCACCGCAGGCAGTACTTTTGTCAGGGAAATAAAAGATACGTCAATAGACGCAAAATCCGCCGCGTCAGGAACCTGTTCCTGTGTCACATAGCGCACATTGGTTTTTTCCAGACAAACAACTCTGGGGTCATTGCGCAGTTTCCAGGCAAACTGACCATAGCCAACATCAATAGAATATACCTTTGCAGCGCCGTTTTGCAGCATACAGTCTGTGAAACCGCCGGTGGAAGCGCCAATATCCAGACAGATCTTATCTGTCAGTGTAATGGGGAAAACTTCCATGGCTTTTTCCAGTTTATAGCCGCCGCGGCTGACATATTTCATGGCTGCATCCCGCACTTCAATCTCCACAGTTACGGGAATCTTTGTGCCGGCTTTATCTTCTTTCATGCCGTCTACATAGACATTGCCTGCCATGATATATGCTTTCGCCTGATCTCTGCCCGGTGCCAGCCCACGCTGTACCAGCAGTACATCCAGCCGTTCCTTTTCCACTTTTTCTGCCATAACTTACTCTCCCAACGTTTTTTTGATGGATTGATGAATCCCTTCCGCATCCAGACCATATTTTGCAAACAGCTGTGCCTGTGTTCCCTGTTCGATATATTCATCGGGGAACGCCAGGTTTTTCACATTGGCTGCAATGTCATTGTCGCTGTAAAATTCCAGCACCGCAGAGCCAAAACCGCCATCACGAACATTGTCTTCTACTGTGAAAATATGGCTGCAGTTTTCTGCCACTGCCCGCAAAATTTCTCCATCCAAAGGACGGATAAAACGGATATTCACCAGAGAAGGATTCTTTCCTTCTGCCCGCAGACGTTCCACTGCGCCATAAGCCGCATCCAGCATATGACCTTCTGCCAGAATGGCAATATCTTCCCCTTTGGCAATCCATTCCGCCTTGCCGTATTCCACAGGCAGACGCTGCATTTCAAAGTTTTCTGATGCAGTCCCTCTGGGATAACGCACTGCCACAGGGCCTTTGCAGACATTCACTGCATAATCCAGCATTGCTTCCAATTCCCATCCATTCTTAGGGGAAAGCACTGCCATATTGGGGATATGACGCAGGAAAGAAAGGTCAAATACCCCCTGATGGGTTTCCCCGTCAGCGCCGACAATCCCTGCCCGGTCAATGGCAAATACCACATGGAGATTTTCCATGCAGACATCATGGATGATCTGGTCATAAGCACGCTGCAGGAAAGAGGAATACACTGCAAAAACAGGAATCATCCCCTGACTTGCCAGCCCTGCCGCAAAGGTTGTCCCATGCTGCTCCGCAATGGCAACGTCAAAGAAGCGTTTCGGAAATTCCTTCCGGAATTTCTGGAAGCCTGTACCGCTGCACATAGCCGCTGTGATACCCACAACCTTTGGATTATGCTTTGCAATTTCCACAATTTTTTTGCCGAATACAGCAGACCAGCTGGGTTTACCGCTCTTGGAAAGAGTTTCCCCTGTCCGCAGATCAAAGGGGCTGACGCCATGGTAATCCCACGGACGTTCTTCCGCATAAGGATACCCCCTGCCTTTTTCTGTTTTCACATGGATAAGAATGGGCCCATGCATCTGCTGCACATTCTTAAACAGTTCGATCAATTCCGGCAAATCATGTCCATCCACAGGGCCAATATACTTAAAGCCCATGCCTTCAAATACAGCACCTTCCAACAGCAGCAGCTTTGCGCTGTCCCTTACCTTTTCCAGTACGGAATAAGCCGGTTTCCCAATGACAGGTACCATATCACGAATCTGTTTGAAATTTTCTTTAAATGCCTGATACCGATTGCTGGTGCGCAGGGAATTCAAATGTTTGCTGATGGCACCCACATTGGTATCAATGGACATCTGGTTATCATTCAAAACAACAATCAGGTCAGTATTTTCTCTGCCTGCGTTATTCAGCGCTTCATAGGCCAAACCGCCTGTCATGGAACCATCGCCAATGACAGCAATGACATGGTTTTTTCTGCCCTGCAAATCTCTTGCTTTTGCAATACCCAAAGCCGCTGAAATAGATGTGGAACTATGGCCTGCCGCAAAAGCGTCACAAGCGCTTTCATGGGGTTTCGGGAACCCACTGAGCCCATCCAACTGACGCAGAGCGGAAAAACCTTCTTTACGTCCTGTCAGCATTTTATGGATATACGCCTGATGACCTACGTCCCAAACAATTTTGTCCTGAGGCAATCTGAAACAGTATTCCAGCGCCACCGTCAGCTCTACCACACCCAGATTGGATGCCAGGTGGCCGCCGGTTTTTGAAACTGCCCGAAGAAGGAAGCGGCGCAGCTCTTTACAAAGCTGCTCCATTTCCTGTAAATTCAACTTTTTCAAGTCTTCCGGAGATTGGATACGGTCCAATATTCCGCCCACACAAATCACCTGCTCTCCTTATCTTAAAACAACAATCCTACGACGATCCCCAAAATCGCTCCCACAAATACCTCCAATGGCGTATGACCCAGCAGTTCCTTTACTTTCTGCAGTTCCGGCAGTTTATGATGCTCGATCATATAGTTGATGATCTCCGCCTGTTTGCCGGCTGCACGCCGGATACCTGCCGCATCGTACATGACCACAAAGGAAAAAATCAGCGAGATGGCAAACAATGCCGAATCAAAGCCGTTATACTTCCCCACACTGGTAGTCAGCGCCATAACCAGAGATGAGTGGGAACTGGGCATACCGCCTGTCCCAGTCAATCTGCTGGCATCAAATTTTCGTTCCGTCACAATGGGGCGGATGGTCTTAAATCCTTGTGCCAATGCCCAGGAAAGGATTGCCGCCCAAAAGGGTTTATTCAATAAAAACGATTCAAATCCCATAGAATCATCTTCTTTCTTTTGCTCAATATGTTCTTTGCAGCAAATAGTTTGTCAATGCCTGTAAGAAATCACAGGATTCGCCCAATTCTTTCCAAATTGCCACAGCTTCATCGGAAAGTATTGCGGCGATCTTTCTGGATTCTTCAATGCCATACAAAGTCACATAAGTTGTCTTTTCGTTTTTCTCATCGCTGTGGATAGGTTTGCCCAGTTCTTCCATGGTACTGGTCACATCCAGAATATCGTCCAGAATCTGGAACGCCACACCGATTTTTTCGCCTGCCAGACCGAATTTTTCCACCACTTCTTCAGAAGCGCCGCCCACTCTAGCGCCTGCTTCCAGTGCGCCGCGGATCATTGCCGCTGTTTTATGGATGTGGATAAAATCCAGTGTTTCTTTATCGATAGGTTTGCCTTCAAAATAAACGTCTACCACCTGACCGGTAAGCATCCCATGGATACCGGCACCTTTGGCAATGGCAAGCATAGCTCCGGTGGTTTCCTTGCAGGGATTTTCATAACATGCCTGCGCCATGGTTTCCATAGCGTGATGAAGCAGACCATCCCCTGCCAGAATTGCCATATCTTCTCCGAATACCTTATGACTGGTCAGTCTGCCGCGGCGATAATCGTCGTTGTCCATAGCCGGCAGATCGTCATGGATCAAAGAATATGTATGAATCATTTCCAAAGCACAAGCAAAAGGCACTGCCATTTCCTTTTTGCCGCCTACGGCTTCACATGCCGCCAGCACCATCATGGGGCGCAGGCGTTTGCCGCCGGCAAAAAGGCTGTAACCCATTGCTTCAAAGATCACAGGAGGAAATGCCTCCTGTTTGGGTATATATGTCTGCAAAGCAGCTTCGATTTCCTGAATGCGTGCCTGCATATCACTTTTGAAGTCCATTTTCCATATCCTCCTCTGCAAAAGGTGTTTCTTCCCATAAGCCTGCTTCCTTGCGCAGCATCACAATGCTTCCCTCTGCCGCCGCCAGTTTTTCCTTGCAGACTGCCGAAAGGCTCAAGCCTTCCTGATATAGCTTCACCGCTTCTTCCAAAGGCACTTCTTCCCTTTCCAGCCGGTCAACAATTTCCTCCAGCCGTGTCATGGCTTCTTCAAAGGTAACTTTCTTCTTCGCCATGGGCAAACACCTCCTTTTCCTGAATATTCGTTTCTATTTTGCCATCCTGCAAATGCAGGGTGACCCTATCCCCCACTTCCGCCTGTTTTGCGGAAGTCAGTAAGTTTCCTGATGATGTGACAGCCATCACATATCCCCGTGACATGACTGCCAGCGGTGACGCGGCTTCCAAACGATTGGTCAGATACTGCCAGCGTTCTGCCCGCTGCATCAAACGGTTTGTCATTTCTTTATCCAGCCGCTGCTGGGTTTCTTCCACATCCATCATGGTACGGTAAATCCGCTCCAAAGGTCTTTCCATAACGGGACGGGATTTCAGCAAATCCAGCCGCCTGCGGCAAGATGTCAGCAAGGCGCTTACATCACGTTCCAGTCGTAGTTCCAATCGGTGAAAAGCTTCCCGCCGTTCAGCCAGAGGCGTTGTTGCCAGTTCCGCTGCTGCGGAAGGCGTAGGCGCCCGCATATCCGCCACAAAATCCGTGATAGTAAAGTCTGTTTCATGACCTACGGCAGAAATCACAGGAATCTCTGACGCAAAAACGGCTCTTGCCACATTTTCGTCATTGAAGCACCACAAATCCTCCATGGAGCCGCCGCCGCGTCCCAAAATGATGACATCCGCCTTTCCCCATTCATTGACCAGTTTCAGGGAACGGACAATATCTGCCGCCGCCTGTTCTCCCTGTACCAATGTGGGAAAAATAGCCACTTTCACATTAGGGTCTCGACGCTTGACGATTTGCAGAATATCCCGCACCGCTGCCCCTGTGGGAGATGTGATAACTGCGATGCAGGAGGGATTTTTCGGAATTTCCCTTTTGAAATCCCCATCAAACAATCCTTCTGCCGCCAATTTTTCTTTCAGCTGTTCAAAAGCAACCTGTAAGGCTCCAATGCCTAAAGGTTCCATAAATTCCGCATAAAGCTGATACTGTCCTGTTTTCTCATAAAGAGAAATGTGTCCATATACCACCACCTGCATGCCGTTTTCCGGTTCAAAGGGCAGCCCCGCCGCATCCTGCCGAAACATGACACAGGACAGCGCACCGGATGCATCCTTCAATGTGAAATACAAATGCCCGGAACTATGGGCTTTGAAATTGGAAATTTCCCCTTTCACCAAAAGGCTGCTCAATATAAAATCATTTTCCAGTAAATTGCGAATATAACGATTGATCTGTCCAACCGTGAAAATTTTCGGTTCAATCATACCGGCTCATTTCCCTTCAGGCAGAAGCGATTTTCCCCAGCACGCCATTGATGAATGCAGGCGCTTCGTCAGAACTGTATTTTTTCGCCAATTCTACCGCTTCATTGATAACAACGCCCACAGGCGCATCTTTGCTGTATTTTAGTTCATATACTGCCAGTCGCAGAATCGCCAGATCCACGCGGTTCATTCTCTGAGTGTTCCAGCCTTTTGCAAAGCTGTCAATTACAGCATCAATGGCTTCCAGGTTTGCTCTGGTACCTTCCACTGCTGCCATGGTGTAAGCCCTGTCTTCTTCTGTTACCACTTCATCCTGTTCCGCAAAAAACAGATCTGTCATCTGTTCCTGTTCTTCCGCTGCATTGAATTCCATCTGGAACAACAGTACAAAGGCATTTTTTCTTGCATTTCTTCGGCTCATAATCTTCCTCCGCTTTTCTCATTACAATAGGGACAAATACCACTCCCATACAGGAGTGGTATAATTCCGTTTTTTTATTCTTCTTCGTCCGCTTTTGCGGTTTTTTCCTTCACGATGCCTGCCACTGCCACATTGACAACAGGCACAGAAAGTCCTGTCATGGTTTCCACGGCATTTTTGACTCTCTTCTGCACTTCTTCAGCAACAACCTGAACTTTGGTACCAAAGTTCACGATGATTTCCATATCCAGTATCACTTCATCGCCGTCACTTTCCACTTTGGCACATTTTGTCTGGCTTTTCTTACCGAAAAACTCTACAAAACCTTTTCCGCTTCCAGCGCCTTCTGTCACGCCGTCTACTTCCAGTGCCGCTGTTACAGCAATGACACCAATAACTTCATCTGCGATCTGAATCTGCCCGTTTGTGATTTTGTCTTCAGACATATTTCCGACCTCCTGTCTTGTCTTACAAAACGGCATCTCCACTGGGTTCAGTGGGATCAAATCCTGCAATGCCGTTTCTCTGTCTTTCATATCAGTATACCAGAAAAGATACCTCAATGCAAATAAATATACAACAAAACATGTATAAATTCACATTATACGTTCGCTGCCAGACATACTTTTTCCTTCTGCAAAATCTCCTGTGTCAATTCCAGCGCCCGCAGGATAGCACCGTCCATATTGTAATAGCAATACTCTGCCAATCTGCCGCACAGATACAGGTTGTCCCATTGCTGCAATGCCTTTTGGTACATTTCATAAAGACTTCTGTTCTGTTTATTTTCAATGGGATAATAAGCTTCCTGACCGGCATTTGCCGTAAATGCCATGGGATACTCCCGAAGGATGGTAGTTACCCCTGTCTTTTGCTGTCCTGTTAATTTTTTAAATTCCGTGATTCTTGTAAAGTCCTCGCTGTTGGGATAATTGACAACGCTTGCAGATTGAAAATCATCCTGCTGCAATGTTTCAAATTCCAGACGCAAAGAACGATAAGGCAAAAAGCCAAAGCAGTTTTGCAGCAAAACGTCCGGCATGCCTGTATAAATAAATATACCGTCAAACAATTCTCCATCAAAGCGCATGGTACCATCCGGCTGCAATGTCAGCAGATCCATCACATCCACACCCGTTTGACAGACAATATTTTTGTGGCGCAGCATATTTTCAAATATCTTTGTGTAACCTTCTGTCGGCATCAACTGATAACGGTCGCCAAAATAGCGATCATCCCTGCCCAGCACCACAGGCACACGGCTGATGACAGAACGGTCTACTTGCAGCACTGGCATGCCCCACTGTTTTGCAGTATACCCTTTAAAGACATTGTCAAACACAAATTGTCCCAGTTCCGCAATTTCCTGATCTGTATGCTCCATCAATTCCAGAACTGTCACTCTTGTTTTTCCAGAAAAAGTTCTGTGCAGTTTTGCTTCCAGCTTTTTGGCCTGCTCCATGGGGAATAAGGCTTCCAAAGAAGTGAAATTAAAAGGAATGGGAACTTCTTTTTCTTTGATTTTGCCCTTCACCCGATGTTCATATGTATCCCACTGTCCAAACTGCCGGATATAGTGAAATACTTTCTCATCATTGGTATGGAAGATATGAGGGCCATAAACATGGATACGGATGCCCGCTTCATTTTCTTCTTCATACATATTTCCGCCAATGTGGTCTCTTTTTTCCAGAACCAATACCTGTTTTCCAGCTTCTGCCATCTCTCTTGCCGCAACAGCACCTGCAAAGCCTGCGCCTGCCACGATCACATCAGGTTTCCCCTTCCATTGTTTCATCATAGTTGCTCCCTCTTTCTATCCTTTCCTTTCATTTCATTGATTTATGCTCTTTGACTGCGAAAATGACAGACACACCAAACGCCCAAACTTACCAGCAGCACCATATAAAAACTGATGCCTCTGGAAATGCACGTGGACGCCGCCAAATCGCTCCCCGGGAAAACGGACGCAAACACCGCTGCGTAAACCAATTCTGAAATACCTGCCGAACCGGGGAATGGCAGCATATCCACCGCAATATATACCGTCGCCTGCAACACCATAATCCAAAACAGACTGACGCCTTCCAGCCCCATGGCACGATAAATGAGCCATGTCAGGAAAAACAGACTGCATCTCTGCACAAGCGTCATAACTGTTGCCACCACGATTTTTCTTGGATTCTCCTGGAAAAACCGCACCACTACTCCATATCTTGCCACTGCTTCCCGCAGACGTTTCTTTCGTTCTTCTTTAGGCTGAAGCAGTCTGATCTTCACCAGCAGCCCTTCCAGAAACAATGCTGTTTTTTCCGCACAAACTGGCGTTACCATAACCCAGACCAGCACAGCAACCAATATGGCATTCAGTACAATCCCCAGATAGAACAGCCAATAATATCCTTGAAAATAAGCACCTAACTGTTTATGCCAAAAAACTGCGATAAACAGCCCCAAAACTGCCAATACAAATTTATACAGCACAGCCACTACCATCAGTACCGGTGTACTGTCTGCCAATGGCAATCCCGCCTTTTTCATATAGTAAAGCTGGGCAGGCTGTCCCCCTGTGGCAGATGGCGTAATACCGGAAAAGAAAAATCCGATAAATGACCAGTTGATACATTTCAGCAATGGCATTTTCCGTCCGATTGCCCGCAGCAGATAACAGATGATACTGCCCTCCGCCGCCACAAAAAACAGCGCTGCCAAAATTCCGGCCAAAATCCATATATGCTCAGCCCGTGCCATTGCTGCGGCCACAGCCCGCATATCATTGTTTTCTATGAGGACATATATGGTAATCCCGATAAGCAGGCACAAAAACAGAATACTGCCTACATATTTACGTACCATACAGTTCTCCTTTCCCATAAAATAAATGACGGCTCACGAAGTAATCTGACAAATATCCTTCGTAAAGCACCTGTAATTGTTCCAATTCATAAAAATCCTTTGGTGTGACCATGGAGAAATGCTTATCAAAAAGTGTCAGCCCTACCTCATCCATAACCCTTGCCAAAAAGGAAGAACAGGTATAGTGATTCTTTTGATAAAATGGCTTCTGCATCCAGATAAAAGGCAGTCCAATAATACAGTAATGGTATCGAAATCTTTTTTCATAACAGGCATTCATTTTTTCCCGCAGCAGTTCTTTCTGTTCCGCTGTGCAGGAGAGTTCACAGACACGATACCGTGCCTCTGGAAATACCCGCAGTATTTTTGGGGTATTCTCCCGAATGAAACCTGCGAAAAAAGGAATGGCTGGATCACGCCTTCCAACACTGTAAGCTTCCTGGAAATCCACATCAAAAGACAATGCCACATGACAGTATGAAATTTTTATGACACGGCGTATGATATCCGCAAAAAAACCTGGTGTATCTACCAAAGCAATGTAAAGTTTCTCCATTTGTTCCGCCTTCTTTTTTATTGAAATTTCACTAGTTTCCGCGCCAGTCGGTATCCTGTCAGTGTAGCGAAATCTCCCAGTTTCCCCGGAAGATATGTCAGCCCACTGAGGCGTTTATAACGCAGGGTCTTATACAGCCCCTTATCCATCTGACGCATATATTCCCATAATTCTCTTCGTTTTTCCATAGCATCCGCATCACCGATGAGCAGCAGATGAATGGAAGAAATGGCCATCATGACAGAAATATTTCTGGTCATGTAAGTTGCCAGTTTTTTCTCCCTTACCTGATGGAGATCCGTACAAGCAGAAACCAGCTTTGTCACCAGAATCTGCTGGTCAATGCGCTTCATGAGCATTTTTTCATTGACAGACTGATCTTCCCGTCCAATAAAGTAGTGGTACAAGTCCACATCCAGATAAAAAATATTTTCTACAAAGGGCAGCGGCTGATACGCAAAAATATTGTCTACATAGAAGGTATGCTTCGGCAGCTGCACGCCGCTTTTGCGCAGCACTTCTGTTTTGAAAATCAACGCATGCATAATCAGATACTGCGTTGGCAGAAAACGACCAATTTCATGCCAGTTGCACAGACTGCCGGACTCAAACACATTGCGGTAATGAATCTGCTGCTGTCTGCCTTCGTACAAATGGTCATATATGTAATTGCATACAAGCATATCCACAGGTGTCTGGTTGATCCGCCATTTTTCCATGCGTTCCAGCACTTCCTTTAATGCTTCGGTATCCAGCCAGTCGTCAGAATCCACCACTTTATAAAATTCTCCTGTTGCATGAGCAAGGCCCACATTTACGCCCTGTCCATGTCCCTGATTTTCCTGGTGAACGGCTTTGACAATGGTAGGATATTTTGCCGCGTATTCATCGGCAATTTCTCCCGTACGATCCTTGGAGCCATCATTGACAATGATGATTTCCACTTTTTCTCCTCCTGTCAGCAATGTATCAATACAGCGCCGCATATAGTCTTGAGAGTTGTAACATGGCACGGCAAATGTAATCAGTTTCATGAGGCAACTTCCTTTCTTTCTTCGTTCCACTTAAATATTTATACAAAAATATACCAAAACAATTTGAAAACCGTGCTAAGAAAATTCGAAAACTTTCTTAATTTTTTTCGAAAAAAGATTAAATTTACCAGCATTTACCATTTTTCCGGCAATTCCATAAACATTTCCATGGCGATGCAAAAAGATACCCATTGAGAAATATCATCTGAAAACATGCGAAACGTCTATACTTTTATGCAAATCCCCACTGAAAAACCATGTTATGGCCATAAAAAATGACAGTCCCTCTTTTTGAGAAACTGTCATAAAAAAGCAATTCCCATTAAGAAAACATTGATTTTCGCTTCCTTGATTTTTTAATGGGAATTGCGACGGCTGTCTTCATAAGAAAACATAACAAATAAAATCTTATAAAAATAAGCAAGCTGAACTCCTCTATATCATAAGGATTTCAGCTTGCTTTGTTTTCTTATGAAGATGCCCCTAATGATGTACGCTTTTTATTTGCTCTGTTTCCATGTGGAAATCCGAATCTGTTCTGCGGTATATCCTGTTTTGCGTTTGACGATATCCTGAATCTGCGCCACTTCTGCGTCTGTCAGGGTATCTTTTTCCACTACCACGTCTACTGTATCGTCATCCATGCGGACATAAGCCTGGGAGAACCCTTTTGCCTCGATCATGGCTTCTGCGGCCGTTTCCTTTTCAATACGTTCCTGCAATTCCAGCATGCTGTCACTGCAAACATTTTTCTGACTTTCGCTGACATTGCTGTTGTTCAGCATTTCTGTCAGGATTTCTTTCTGTTTTGCCCGGGATTGTTCTCTGTCCAATTTTGCTTCCGCAAAGTAACGGGAAGCATCATCACTGGTATTGGCACTGGCAAATACTGCCGCTCCATCCCCTGTGGTTGTGGATGCTTCCGCAGTCAGAGGGTCTAAAGCCCCTTCTTCTGTGGGCATATCATCTGGCAGCGCCGCATAATCGTCCTCCATCAGCGCCGCCATATCCCCTTCTTCCGTCAGTTCCATGGCTGTTTTGGTGCCTTCTGCGGACTTGGTTTCCTGAAAATTCAGATACCCTGCCGCCGCGATCATCACTGCCAATGCTGTTACTACCACTTGATTCCGTTTTACTGTAAACATACTTTTTCCCCCTTATTTCATTTTGAGTATGGCTATTTTATGTGCAGGCACTTGCAGCAATGCCTGTGCCGCACGACTTAACCCATCACATACCACTGGATCACCGGCACCCTGTGCCACAATGAGTACCCCTTCTACCTGCGGTGCTGTTTCTGTCAGGATCAGCGGTGACTGTCCGCCGCTTCCATCCTCCATGAGCACCACCGTACTTTCTCGACTCACTGTTTCCTCACTGTTTCCATTGCTTTCCTCAATTTTCTCCTCTCTGGCAGGCGTGCTTTCTGCTGTGGCAGCATAGGTCAAAAGCACCTGCACCTGTCCCGCTCCTGCCACCTGGCTAAGCACCCGCTCCAGTTCTGCCTCCAACTGCCGCTCCGCTCGTTCTCCCGTGGTTTGCTGAACAGTTTCGGCAACTGTTTTCCCCTTGGGTTCCCCCTCCACAAAACGGCTGCACAACAGCAGCGCAATGCCAATGAGAAGCCCTGCCGCCATTTTCATCCGCACCTGCCGATTTTCCGGGCAGAACAAACGGCGCAAAAAATCGTTTTTCATCCTCTTTCCCCCTTTTGTATGTTATGGAACCAACGCAATGGCTTCTGTTTCCAGGCCATATTCTTTTGCCGCATCTTCCTTCAGGGATTCCGGCAAGTTTTTTCCGCTGATTTCCATTTTCTCCGGCAGTCCGCTTTCTTCATTCCACCCAATATGTACACCATCCACATTTGCCTCCTGCCTTTGCAGTTCCGACAAAACCTGATTTTCCATTGTCTTTCGTGTCCAATTTTCTCCCAATTCCGCATCATAAGACACCTCTTGCTCCGGCAATGCAAAAAATCGGAAAAAATCCATTTCTTCCAGACGAAACAGCCCCAGCATAGGCTTCAGCACCGCCAAAAGCACCAAGAGTCCCAATATCCATCTGGTATACTGCCGAAAGTTCCCGTTTGGCATCAGCAGTCCCACCGCCACCGAAAAAACGGTCAAGGCGCTTATAGTCTTTATATATGCGGTAAAAGCCTCCATCATGCCTCTCACTTCCTTTCTACAACACGCCCAGCAGCAGCACAGAGGAAAACAGGAACATCACTTCCACCAGAAATACAACGCCCAGCAAAAGGGCTGTATAATCCCCCGCAATACCGATACATTCCACCAGACGGGCCTCACAGACAGATTCCACTGCCGCCGCTGTCAGCTTGAAGATCAATGTCATTGCCACCAGCTTCACCACCAATGGAATACAAAGCAGCAACAAAAAAATCACTGCCGCCGCCAATGTTCCGCTGCGGATAGTCCCCGCCACTGCCGCAGCCGTATCCACAGCTCCGCCCATGACGTCCCCTACCACAGGCACTGCATTAACGGCGATCTTCGCTGTCCGCACCGCCAAACCATTCACGGCTCCACCGCCAATCTTCTGCAAAGACAGCAGCAGCATAAATCCCCCCGCCAGTCCTTTCAGCCCCCAAGATACGCCTTGCCGCAGCAGTGCCGCAAATCTTGCTGTAAGGGGCTGTTCCGAAAGACGATCTACCAATTCCAGAGCCACTGCCGCCAGCAGCACCGGAACAATGACACTTTTCAGCAAAAATACAATGAGGGTACACCCTCCCATCATGGTAGGCCCCATCAGTGCTGTTTGAGTCAAATTCCCGGAGGATGCCGCCAATGCCAGAAAAACAGGCAGCATTGCTCCAAAAATATCCGCCGTCTGTTCCACCCGATCCACCACCATGGCTGTAATGTCGTAAAAAGTGGTAATAATGACTACAATCAACACCATATAACAGACGTAAAACCCCATTTCTCCCACTTCTCTGCCGCAAAAAGAGCCGCTCACCTGCCGCAGCATAGCGGTCAGTATGGACACTGCAATGAGCTGCATAATCAATCCTGTCTGTGTCCGTAATTCCCCAAAAGCGACCTCTCCCAACCTTTCCCAAAGATCTTCCATAGAAAAGGAGAACTCCCCTGTAAGCACATCTTCCACCAATTCAGAAAATGTCACATCCTCCACTGCATCCTCTGCCGCTGTGTCAATCTGTTCCATGTTCAAATCTTCCAGATAAGGCGCAAGTTCTGTGGAAGCACCCCAAGCTGGCACTGGCATGGCAAGGAGGAAAAGACTAAGTAACACCATCATGCCGATTTTTTTCATGAATCTCCCCCTTTTCACACCAGCGTTAATACCACATGGAGGACTTCCGTCAGCACAGGAATGGAGATTGCCATAATCAGTACTTTGCCAGCCAATTCAATTTTCGCCGCCACAGCACCTTCTCCTGCGTCTGCACAAAGCTGCGAAGCAAACTGTGAAAGGTAGGCAATGCCAATGACCTTCAGCACAATACCAAAATATCCTTCCGCAACGCCTGCCTGTTCCGCCATTTGCCGCAGCATATCCAGCAGTTCCCCCAAGGGACTGCAAATCTGCAAAAAGAGAAGGACACCTGTGGCCAGAGCTGTCAAAAGGGCAAACTGGGGGTTTTCTTTTTTCAGTACCAACGCCAAAAAAGTTCCTGTCAATCCAAAAGCCGCCAATCCTGCCATTTCCACCTTCATCCCCTCCTAAAAACGAAACATGGTTTCCATGGTTTCAAAAAGTGTGCTGACATACTGAATCACCCAAAAAAGCACAACCACCAATCCTGCCAACGTCGTAAGCATAGCCTGTTCTTCCCGCCCTGCCCGCAGCAAAACCTGATTGAGCACCGCCACCAACACTCCCACTGCGGCAATGCGAAACACAATACTGATATCCATTTTCTTCCCCTCCATTCTTTACAGCAGCACAATGACCAGCATCAAACCACCTAAAAATCCCATACTATAATAAAGCCGTCCGTTTTTCTCAAGCCTGCGCTCAATCTGTCCGCATTTCTGCCGCAATTCCGTCAAAAACAGCTCTGTACTGTTTTTCTGCTGTTCCTGATCCAAATACCCCAATGTTTTGCCAAAGCGCAAAATGCTCTGATAATCTTCTCCCGACAAATAGGTATGGGATATATGCCGCATCCAGACCGCTTCCCAAATCTGTTCTGCCGTCTCTCCTGTTCGCTCCGCCATGGCTTTTGCCGTTTCCTCCATGAGCATCCCCACCTGCCCACCGGTCTGGTAACTGATATTTTCCAGCACTTCTGACAAAGGCACAGACAGAAAACGAATCTGACTTTCCATCATGACCATGGCTCTTTCCAGTTCCCGCAGATCCTGCAAACGATACTTTTCCCGCAGACAAAAATAAGCGCCTGTCAGTGTCGTCACTGCCAGAATCATGCAAATCCCGATGCTTTGTACCATGACGCCCCTCCTTTTTCATAAATGACCTGTCCCGTGCCATCCAAAATTACTTCCACTGTACCGACCCCTTGGGATGCTGATAGGATCACAAAGCGTTCCACCACCTGATGTGCCAGCATGGCACCCAGAAAAACACGCTTTTCCAATTCTTCCAGGGAGCTGCCATGGACAGTACAAAGAAGTTTCACACCAGCGTGAATCAAATCTGATGCCGCCAGAAAATCACTTTCCCGCCCCAGCTCGTCCACGGCAATAATCTGTGGGGACATACTCCGCAGCAAAAGCAGCATGCCTTCTGCTTTTGGGCATCCACTAATCACATCTGTACATTCGCCTAAATCCATTTGGGCAATGCCGCCGCACATACCGGCAATCTCTCCTCTTTCATCCACCACACCTACGGCATATCCTCCTTCCGCTCTGCTCAAGTTCCGAATCAATTCCCTCAGTAATGTGGTCTTGCCGCATCCCGGCGGAGAAAGGATCATGGTATGGCAAAAATGTCCGTCTTCAAATAAATATGGCAGAATATGATCCGCGCATCCCTTTACTTCTCTGGCAATACGAATATTCAAAGAACTAATGGGATGCAGTGTTTTGATCTTTCCGTCTTCCATTACCGCCTTGCCACAAAAACCAATGCGGTGTCCCCCTTCTATGGTCAAAAAACCTTGCCGGATTTCTTCCGCAAACGCATATAAGGAATAAGCACTCAGCAAAGAAATGCATGCCTTCATGTCACAATTTGAAAAAACATATCTTTTTCTGTCATTTCCTGTCATGCAAGGAAACCATCTGTCCCTCCCTTTGAGCAGTATGGGCTGTCCCAAACGCAGACGAATTTCTTCCAGACATTCCAAAGAACAACTGCCGTTTTCCTGTATGATCTTTGCCAGCGCCGGGGGCAGTGATTTCCATAGGCTTTCTAAATCTGCCATACATGTCCACCTCCTTTTTCCAATATATTCTCCAGAATGAAAATTATGATACGCCTTTCATTTTTTCACATTGTGTGATAAGATAAACTTGACTTCAGAAAAATTACGGGAGGAATGATTATGTTTCACCTATTATTGGTCAACTTTAGCAAAGTTACGTCCGAAAAGGTGCAGAACATTTGCAGCCAGAGTGCCGATTTTGTGCTGTATGAAAGCAATTCCCTTGAAAAAGCTGTTTCCTTTTGCAAGCAGATCAAAATCCATTGTGTATTGCTTATGCCTGATCCAGATTTTATATACGCAAAACGTTTTATGACGTTCCTTCGAAAGTTTCCAACCAGCATCCATACGCCGGTGATCCTGCTTTCATCCCAAATTGCCCATATTCTGCAAGTGATTCCTCAGTGGAATTTTATAGAAATCTTTATGCTTCCCCTTTCCACTGAAAAAGAGCGGGAACTGGCACATCTGATCAATTATTACCATCTGCTTTTTCAGCAGACAAAAGATTTTACCTCGCGTCTATGCCAGATTTCCACAGCGAAGGGGATATACAGCTTTCCCTATGAGGAAATTTTATTTATTGAAATCGTTATGAAAAAAGCCATTTTTCATCTGCGAACAAAGGAAGTGGTATTCACTATGCCCCTTTATAAAATCCGGGAAACCATGCAGTCTTCCTATATGGTGCAGACACATCGTTCCTTTATCGTAAATTTGAGCAATATTTCTTATTTGGATAAAACCAAAAATCCATGGGAACTTTCGTTTTTTCACAGTGACCAGCATGCCTATGTAAGCCGTGGATATAAAAAACAGTTCCTTTCCGCCATTTCCAGTCTTTTTTCCAATGATTGACAAACACTGCCCAAACCTTTACAATCAAGGCAAAACCATGCGATGGGAGTGGAAAACATATGACAAATACAGAAATGAAAATCGTCTGCTTTGGAGACAGCCTGACTTATGGATACGGTGTATTGGAACACATTGCTTACCCTTACCGCCTTGCCAAAGATTTGCCCGAAAAATATCCTCAGTATTCCTGGGAAATCCGCAACAGCGGCATCAATGGACATACCACCCGTGAAGCACTGATACGTCTGCGGGGCAGTGTCCTTCAGCATAAACCACAAATGGTATTCATTTTGTTTGGTTCCAATGACAGCGCTCTCAATGAAGGACAATACCGTACACCTTATGAATATGAGCAAAATCTGCGAAAGATTCTTACAGAAATTTTTGCTCTTCCCACCGGAAATTCTTTTCACGACGGTACACCTCTGGTGATTTTGATGACACCTCCTTCCATGGTAGATACAGAGTTTTATCCTTTCACCACCAATGACCGTCTGGAACTTTACGGCGAAATCGTCAAAAAACTGGCTCAAGAATATGATTTGCCCCTCATTGATCTTTTTGCCGCCTATCAATCCATAAAAAATAAAGCAGACTATGAAGCCTGCTTTCAATACGACGGCGTGCATTTGAGCAATGCCGGATATGAAATCTTATATAATCTGATACTGGATACCATTAAGAATATTATGAAAGATCAGTGAACATAAAAAAGCAGAGAGAAAACCTTTCGGATTTTCTCTCTGCTTTTCTTTTTCTTTTGAAATTAGTTACCGCATTCAATGCTGATGGAAGTAAATACATCCAGAATACCATCAATATCTGTATTTTTCTTTTCTTCATCGGCCTTGTCCATAACAATGCCGCCTTTGTCCATCATAATCAGACGAGTGCCATATTCTACTGCATAGCGCAGATTATGGGTAACCATCATAGCTGTCAGTTTCTTTTCTTCTACAACCTTATGGGTCAATTCCATAATGATTTCCGCTGTTTTAGGATCCAGCGCCGCTGTATGTTCGTCCAGAATCAGAAATTCAATGGGTGTCAATGTAGACATGATGAGAGATGCTGCCTGACGCTGACCGCCGGACAATGCACCCAGTTTTACATCCATTTTATCTTCCAGACCCAGCCCCAAAATGGAAAGCTGTTCTCTGTAATAGTTTTCTCTTGCTTTATTGATTCCAAAGCCCAGACCAAAATGTTTGCCTTTATGATCTGCCAAAGACATATTTTCCAGCATCGTCAAATTGGGGCATGTACCCATAGAAGGATTCTGATACACACGGCCGATGGTGCGGTATCTCTGGAAATCCTTCATTTTGGAAATATCTTTGCCGCCAATGAGAACCTGTCCTCCTTCAATAGGGATGGTGCCACAGATGATATTCAGCATAGATGTTTTGCCGCTGCCGTTACTGCCAACGATGGAAACAAATTCCCCGTCTTTTACGGTCAGATTAAAATCGTCAAACAGACACATTTCTGTCACTGTGCCCGGATTATATACTTTTTTGATATGTTTCAGTTCAAGCACGATCTTCGCCGCCTTTCTGTTTGTTGCCCAGTACCAGAACTACCAGGAACAATACTGCTGTTGCCAGTTTCAGCAGGTTTGCGGGCAGCCCCAGACTGATTGCAACCTGGATACAAGCCTTATAGAACACACTGCCTACCAGAACTGCTGTTGTTGCTTTTACGAAACTCAGCTTACGGAACAATGTGGTACCGATGATAACTGCCGCCAGACCAAATACCACCTGACCAGTACCCATGGTGCTGGAAAATGCACGCTGTTCCTGACAAACAACTGCGCCGGAAAGCGCAACCAATGCGTTGGCAATGACCAAACCAAGGAGTTTTACATTGCCTTTATCTTTTGCCAATGTTGTAACCAGTGTGGCGTTATCCCCAACGGCACGAAGCAAAAGACCACTTTTTGTTTTCAAATACCAGTCCAGAATCAGTTTCACAACCACTGCCAGAATCAGAGCCACTACAAATTTCCGATAAATCAAGGAGCTGTTGCCCATGATTGCCATAATAGGGCCGGAAGTGAAGATAGTGTCAATGCTCCGTTCGATTGCCAAGTTGGAACCGGCAATCTGCAAGTTAATGGAGAACAATGCTGTCATGGTGATGATACCTGCCAGCAAGTCTCTTACACCCAGTTTTACATGGATAAAGCCTGTCACAAACCCTGCCACAGCACCAATGAAAAGCGCTGCCAGCAGTGTCACAAAAGGATTTACGCCTTTAACCAGCATGATAGCTGTCACAGCTGCCCCCAGGGGAAAGCTGCCGTCAACAGTCAGGTCGGGAAAATCCAAAATCTTATAGGTGATATATACGCCGTAGGACAACAGGGCATATATAAAGCCCTGTGTCAACGTGCTGATACATAATTCCATCATTGCATTCATAACAGAAAACCCTCTCTCTTGCCTTTTCTTATTCTGCGGTTACATCAATTGCTTCCGCTGCGATATCTTCCGGTACTGTCAGACCCAATGTTTCCAGCACACCGGGGTTGATGTAGATTTCAGAATCTGTAATGGTTTCGTAAGGCATTTCTTCTGCTGTTGCTTCACCTTTCAGGATTTTCGCTGCCATTTCGCCTGTTCTCTTGCCCAGTGCTACATATTCGATACCTGCGGATGCCACACAACCGATTTTTACCTGTTCGATTTCACTACCGTATACAGGGATGCCTGCATCGTTTGTTTTTTCCAGAATAGAGGGCAGAACGCCTACTACGTTGTTGTCTGTCAGGTTTGTCATGCAGTCAACGCCTTTGGAAATCATAGTATCTGCTGCCTGCAATACTTCAGACTGCTGCATAACGCCGATAGCTTCGATGGTGAAACCAAATTCAGGAGCTTTTGCCTGATATTCTTCTACTGCGGAAACAGAGTTAGGTTCGCTTGTGGTGTACAGGATACCGATTGTTTTTGCATCGGGCTGCAACGCACGGATCAGTTTCAGCTGTTCTTCGATGGGAAGTTTATCGCTGGTACCTGTGATATTGCCGCTGTCCAGTTTTGCTTTCACAGGGTCTGTGATTGCTGTGAAAATAACGGGAATGTTTTTATCTTCTGCCGCTGCATAGCAAGCTGTTGCGGAGTTTGTTGCGATACCGCACATCAGAGCTACGTTGTTTGCGGAGAAGTTCTGAGCGATCTGCTGTGCGATGGTATCATCGAAACCTGCGTTCTGATAATCGATCACATAGTCTACACCTTCTACCAAGCCGCTTTCTTCCAGACCAAGCAGGAAGCCTTCCCGGCAGTTATCCAAAGAAGCATGCTGTCCATACTGAGAAATACCAATTACAGGTACATCGCCGCTTGCGCTGTCGCTGCTGCCGCCGCAGCCTGTCAGAGCTGCCATTGTCATTACTGCTGCCATTGCCAAAGCCATCATTTTTTTCATAAGTAATCTCTCCTTTAATCAAATCAAAATATTGGGTTATCTTCTTATCCTTGTACCTTGTCAATGGCTACGCCATCGTCTGCCTGTCTGATTCATACAAATCCCTCCCGACAATAAAAAAAGTCCTGTCGCCATATTCCTATGGGACAAGACTGGTTATCCTGCGGTACCACCCAAATTGATGAGATTTCATCCACTTTGCCTGCACATTCATGCAGTCCGCCAGGGTAACGGGCGCGGTTCCCGTCGGTTACTACTCGCTTACGCTTTCGTCCGCCCTCATAAGTCCATTCATTTTACGCTGACTGTCGTTTTCCCACCATCCACGACTCTCTGAAAGTGCAGTCTGTAAAACTACTCCTCTTAATCACAGGTTTTCCTTTTTCGATAGTGTTATTATAACACTCCAACCCTATTTGTCAATACCTTTCCAAGATTAAAATTTCAGCTCTTCCGCATCCACATAAGCCGTTGTTCCGTCTTTTCGCACAATCCGATAATCCTTGAAATCCGGCAGATCTGCCAATAGATAAGGCGAAGATGCCAGATTTTCAATAATGGCTACGGGCTGACCTGTGGCTGTTTCCACTGCTTCATCCAGAATAAATCGGTTCCATTCATCCGACCAATAAAACCGCTCTACAACAACACGGCTGTCTTTTTCCTGAAATGTTTCATCCCCCGGCACTTCCCCTTCCCCTTTATCATCGGATTCCAGATAACTCTGATAACGGGTAATGGTAAGGGACGGTTCATCTCCGCCAGTCCATTTGCTTTCCGTTTCTTCTGTCACGCGCCGCCACAGACTTGGTTCCTGTAACTCTCCTTTATTCCACAGGTTATTCCAGCTGGACTCAATTTTTTGTGGTGTATTGAGTACATCCTGATACTCTTTCCCATCGAAAACATAGCCTCGGAGAATATCAGACTGTTCAAAAGACCCTAAGGATTGATTCACCTGTTCCCGCACAATAACGATTTCCTTTTTCAGTTCCGGTACAGGGACAAAACGGATATTCTGCACGCCGTAAAAATTCCCCAAATCGCCTGTATACTCATAAACATTCCCGTCAGCGGTATAAGCGGCAACCACGGTATTTTTCGGGCCAAAACTTACCGTGACGATGGCATCCTGGGGATTTCCAGTTACATCGCTGCCAAGATATACCGTTACATCTCCTAAATCCTGCAAATCATATTGACCGCTGCGTCCCGTGGATTCCAACACACTCTTGGCAATGTCCTCTTTATTTTCCAATGTATTGGGATTTTCTATCTGTTTCTGGGTCAAATCCCCTTCTGTCTGTCCAAAAATGCCTACGGTGTATCCACCCAGAAGTACCGCGGCAGACACTGCCAACACCAGTTTTTTTCGCTTCATATCCATCCCTCCCCCTTCACCTTATGCCGGAAGGATGCAAAAAAAGAACATTCTGTTTCCATCAAAAAAGGGATACACCATATTTCAGGCCTATCCCTTTTATTTTTTATCCGATTTTCAATTGGCTGACCAAACGTCCGTTTTTCAAAACCTGACGGAAGATCACATATCCCACACAGGATACTGCCAGAAATTCACCCAGCGCAATGGTGCCCGCTGTCAAGAACAGTGGTGCGTTTTGCAGCAAATAGTATTCCACACCCAGAAAAGCATTGCAGAATACAGGCCAAAGGCTCGCGATAAACAAGTTTTTGCTGAAATGGGTGATGCCGTAAAGTGCCGCTGCTGTACAGCAAGTACCGAAGATTGCATCTACCATGCCCAGCGGACTGAAGCAGTTTGCAATGAAACAGCCTAAAATCAAGCCCGGCGCATACCGTTTGTCCACAAAGGCCAGCAGTACCAGTATTTCGGAAAAACGAATCTGGATCATGCCGTAGCTCAGCGGCGCAACGCCTACTGTCAATACCACATATACTGCTGCGATCAGCGCTGTATACGCCAACATTCTTGTTTTACTTCCATTTTTTTGCATAAAAAAACCCCCTGTTTTTTATTTTTGAGATGGTGGGACTTTCGTCCTTCGCAAGGAACATCTCATCACATTATGTTTTTGTGCTGTTAAAACAGCTAATATATTATACATGAAATCCCGCAAAATTGCAATAAAAACGCAGCACCTGTGTATTCCACAAGTGCTGCTTTCTATAAGATCTCAAATGCTCTTTTGTAGAATAAATAATAAATGAAATAATTCCGGTTTAAGATAATGCTGCTGCCAATTCGTTTACAGCTGCTTCTTCGTCGCTGCCTTCTGCCAGGATATTTGCGCGCTGACCTTCTGCCATTTCCAAAGCAATGATGCCCATGATGCTTTTTGCACTTACTTTTTTGTTTTCAATGGCAATCTTGATATCGCTCTGAAATTTGCCGGCTGTCTGTACGAAGAAAGCTACTTGTCTTGCATCCAGTGCTGATTTGATGATAACTGTCTTTTCTGTCATTTTCCTTCACCTTTACCCTCTCTCAAAGTTTCTGCGATGGCACTGATCTTACGCAGCCGGTGATTCACGCCGGATTTCCCTAAGGGCTCCGACAAACAACTTCCCAGTTCTTTCAGACTTTTCTCCGGATATTGCAAACGCGCCTCTGCCAGCTCTGCCAGCTGCGGCGGCAATTTTTGCAGCCCCATGGTACTCTGAATGAACATAATGTCCTCCAGCTGCTTTACTGCGGCTCCTACAACTTTATTCAAGTTCGCTGTTTCGCAGTTTACTTTACGATTGATATCGTTGCGCATTTCCTTCACGATCCGAACATTTTCCAGTTCCATCAATGCCAGATGCGCTTCCATCACATTCAAAAGGTCAACAATCTGTTCTCCTTCTTTCAGATATATCACTTCATGATCCTTACGCGTAACGGTCTTTGCTTCCAAATCGAAGGAATTGACCATCTCTTGCAGATCAGCCGCAAGAAGCGGACTGTTTACAACAAATTCCAAATGATAATTCTTTTCAGGATTATTCACAGAACCTGATGCAAGAAACGCACCGCGCAGGTATGCCCGTCGGCAACAGACTGCTGCTGTCACAGGCGGATAAATCCGATCAAAAGTCACTGTCTGTTCTCTGTCCTTATGTAAAATGCCCGTTGCCATAAGCACACGTGCTGCATCGTCAGCATTGCGAATCAGGAGCAGATAAATCCGTCGTCTTTTACCGCCCGAACGTACAGATATATCAACTCTAATATTAAAAGTATTTTGTAATAATGTAAAGCACTTTTTCGCAACGAAAAAATTCTCTGTTTGTATTTTTAAACAAAAACTTTTGCCAAAACAGGCAATCCCTCCACATATATTTACAATGGCAGACAATTCTGCAATTTGACAATGGCGGGCATTCCCAAAATGTTCGGACAACTCCTCTTTTACCTTATAGGAAAATGACAAATTTGCTGTTTCTGTCATGGTTTTCTCTCCGTCTCACTCTTTTTCCATCAACCTTTTCTCTTTGCGTCTTTTTCCACATCATTATGCTTGAGCAGCACCGTATGTTCCTTCTGGCACAGCTCTGTGAAAAGGGCATTTGCCAGCGTTACGGAACGATGTTTGCCGCCGGTACAGCCAATGCTGATGACCAGACTGTTCTTACCTTCTTTGATATAGTGCGGAATCAAAAATTCCAGCATATCCACCAGCTTGTCCAGAAATTCGCGGCTTTCGGCAAAGCTCATGACATAATCACTGACAGGGCTGTCATTACCAGACAATTCTTTCAGTTCCGGGATATAGTACGGATTCGGCAGGAAACGTACGTCAAATACCAAATCACTGTCCGCAGGGATGCCATATTTGAAGCCAAAGGAACAAACGGTAATCACAAGGCTTTCAAATTTCTCATCATCCTGGAAAATACGATTGATCTGTTCTTTCAGTTCTCTTGTCAAAACCTTGCTGGTATCGATGATATAAGTTGCCTTTGCCTTCACTTCCCGCAGCATTTCCCGTTCTTTGGAAATGCCTTCTTCGATAGAACCCCGTCTGGAGAGAGGATGACTTCTTCTGGTTTCCTTATACCGTTTGATGAGTACGCTATCAGACGCATCAAGGAACAGGATTTCATAATCATAACCATTTTCCTGCATCTCAAACAGCACAGAAAACAGGTCGTAAAACAGCTTGCCGCCGCGAATATCTATCCCGATGGCAACCCGCTCAAAACCGCCGTCCTGTTCATAACAAAGTTCCGCAAACTTCGGCAAAAGTGCGGGCGGCATATTATCTACACAAAAATAGTTGATGTCTTCCAAAAATTTCAGTGCGGAGGTTTTCCCTGCCCCCGACATACCTGTTACAATTACAAACCGCATACAAGATACACCTCTCTTTCGTATCTCTTACCGTTCCCCAACAATCTTCACTTCTGTTTCCAATGTTACGCCAAACTGTTCCTGCACTGTTTTCTGGCAGAAAGCAATCAAATCCAGAATATCTTTTGTGGTGGCACCGCCGATATTCACGATAAAGCCGGCATGTTTTTCAGAAACCTGAGCGCCGCCGATGGTCTTGCCCTTCAGTCCTGCATCGCTGATAAGTTTTCCTGCAAAATATCCTTCAGGACGCTTAAAGGTACTTCCTGCGCTGGGATACTGCAAAGGCTGCTTTTCCCGACGCTGCTGTGCCAGTTCTGCCATTCGTTCCCGAATTTCCTGTTCATTTCCTTTTTTCAGCTGCAATTTGCCACCCAACACAATGTATCCTTTTTCAGGTACAATACTGTGACGGTAGGACAAATCCAGTTCTTCCACAGGGATTGTTTTTACTTCCAAATCCGCTGTCAGCACATCTGCGGAAAGAAGCACATCCTTCACTTCTCCGCCATAAGCGCCTGCATTCATAACAACAGCACCGCCGAAAGTACCGGGAATGCCGGATGCAAAGGCCAGTCCTTCCAGAGAAGCATCTGCCGCCTGTGCTGCTGCCGCAGACAGCAGTGCGCCGCAATCCAGTGTCATTTCTGTACCTTCTACGGAGATATTCTGCATGCGCTGATAAAGCTGGATTACTGCACCACGAATACCACCATCACCCACCAGCAGGTTGCTGCCATTACCAATTACCAGATAAGGCACGTTATATTCTCTTAAAAGGGCAATACTTTCTTTCAGTTCTGTCCGATTCTGGGGCATCAAAAACAAATCTGCCGGGCCGCCGGTTCTAAAGGTGGTGTGCTTCGCCATGCTTTCCTCTGTGCGAAATCCTTCTTCTCCCAACAAATCCAACAGCCTTTTCTTCAATTCTTCCATCATGGTTTATTCCTCCGATTTTTGCATACTTGCCAAAATCCGCTGTTCCAGTTCCTTGGCAGTGTTGGTTCCCATTTTCTTCTGACGGTTAGTGATGGCTGCCGATTCACAAATGACAGCAACATTTCTGCCAGGACGAATGGGAATTGTGTTACAAAGCACTTTATTCCCCAAAATATCAATGTATTCCTCATCCAGACCAATGCGGTCATAAGTCCCCGGTGTACCATCCCACATTTCCAAACGGATCACAAGGTCAATGGTCTTTTTCAGTTTTACCGCACCGACACCAAACAGTTCTTTTACGTTGATGATGCCGATACCTCTCAGTTCAATGAGATAACGAATCAGTTCCGGACAGGTACCTACCAGTGTCCGGTCAGCAATCTTTTTGATTTCCACCGCGTCATCGGCAATGAGACGATGGCCACGTTTGATAAGCTCCAGGGCTGTTTCACTTTTGCCAATACCACTGTCACCAGTAATCAGAACGCCTTCCCCGTAAATATCCAGCAGAACGCCATGGATGGTTTCCCGTTCTGCCAATTCATTATGGAGCCACGCAATCAGTTCTGCCACAAAATTGGTGGTAGTGTCTTTGCTGCGGAAAATGGGAATTCCATATTTTCTGCCATAGTACAGCATTTCCGGGAAAACTTCCAGATTCTTGCAGATGATCAGGCAGGGAATATGAAATTCAAACAGATGGCAAATGGCCTGTCTGCGCTGTTCCGGGTCAAGGGTCAGCAGATAACTGTGTTCTACCCGACCGATGATCTGCACCCGGTCATTATCAAAACGTTCATAAAATCCTGTCAGCTGCAGAGCAGGACGATTGACTTCTTTTCGATTGATAACTCTGCCGTCCAAATTGATTTCCGGCAGAATATTTTCCAAATTAAAATGTTCCAAAAATTTCTTGATTGATGCCGAATACATATCCGCACTCCTTTCACTCTGACTGAACTGCCGATTTTTCTTTCTCTATGTCAATTCCACGGAAGAAAGCGTAAACTGCTTCCGCCGCGGGGATATTCATTTCTTCCACTTCCAGCAAATCCGCCACTTCCGCCTCTGCGATTTTTTCCACAGAACCGAAATGACGCATCAATGCTTTTCGCCTTACTTGGCCAATGCCTTTGATTTCATCTAATGCAGAATGCAAAGACTGCTGCTGGTGCAGTTTGCGATGATAGGTAATGGCGAAGCGATGGACTTCATCCTGAATTCTTGTCACCAAACGAAATCCTTCTGATGTGAGAGGCATGGAAATTTCTTTTTCCTGGAAAAACAGCCCTCTGGTACGATGTTTATCATCTTTTACCATACCACAAACGGGGATTTCCATACCAAATTCTGCTAAAATTTCCTCAGCTGCATGCACCTGGGTTCTGCCACCGTCCATGAGAATCAAATCCGGCAATCGGGTAAAGCTGCTGCTTTTCCCTTCTGATTTTTCTCTGATGGCATGATTCAGACGACGGGTAATCACTTCCTGCATGGAAGCAAAGTCATTGGGACCTACTACTGTTTTAATCTTAAACTTGCGGTAATCGCTGTATTTTGCCTTGCCATCCTCAAAAACCACCATAGAACCAACAGAAGCAAAACCCTGTGTATTGGAAATATCGTATGCTTCCACACGATGGAGCATCTGTGGCAGTCCAAGGGCTAGACGGATTTCTTCCATGGCGCCTTTGGTACGCTGTTCTTCCCGTTTCATTTTCTCACCAAACTGCTCAAAGACGATATTGGCGTTTTTGTAAGCCAGTTCCACCAGCTTCTGTTTTTCCCCTTTGATGGGCACGGTAATGGTGACTTTACTGCCTCTGCGTTCTGCCAGATATGCTTCCAAAAGGGGTGCTTCTTCCGGTGTCAGCGGCTCCTGCAAGATGATTTCTTTGGGAATATGTGCAGTACCGCTGTAAAACTGCTCCACAAAAGCAGTCATAACCTCACTGCGGCTCTGTTCTTCCGGTGCGGACAAATTGAAATTTTCTCTGCCAGTCATTTGGCCATCCCGAATGAAGAACACCTGTACCAGACACTGAGAAAATGCCCGTACAAAGGCAATAACATCTGCTTCCTGCAAGGACATGTTCGCCATTTTCTGTTTCTGCGCCACACTTTGGATAGCCATAATCTTATCCCGGAGTGCAGCAGCTTTTTCAAACTCCATTTTTTCCGCCGCTTCCATCATTTCCGCTTCCATGCGCTTACGAATATCATCATGTCGGCCTTCCAGAAAATCCATGGCATCTTTCACATAAGCACCGTATTCCTCTTTTGTCACATTGCTGCTGCATGGCGCTAAGCATTGACCAATATGGTAATTTAGACAAGGACGCTCTTTTCCGATATCTCTGGGAAAGACCTTTTTGCATTTTCGAATAGGAAACAGTTTGTGGAGGGTTTCCACCGTTTCCTTCATTGCCAGCACATCCGTAAAGGGGCCATAATACTTGGCTTTATCCTTTTCCCGTCTGCGTGTGGCAAAAATCCTGGGAAAGTCCTCCTGCACCGTCACTTTGATATAAGGATAAGTCTTATCATCCTTCAGCATGATATTATAATGGGGGCTATGCTTTTTGATGAGGGTACACTCCAGAATCAAAGCCTCCATTTCCGAATCGGTGACAATATATTCGAATTCCTTAATATGAGGCACCATGGTACGTGTCTTTGCCGTATGGTTCCGACTGCTTTGGAAATACTGGCGTACCCGATTCCGCAGGTTAATGGCTTTTCCCACATAGATAATTTCTCCGGCTTCATTTTTCATCAGATATACACCGGGTTTCTGTGGGAGTTTCTTCAATTCTTCCGCAATATCGAACATATTCTCACCTCTTTTTTCGTAAATTTTTTCTTGATATTCTTCTGTCTTTCGTTTTTTCTGACAAAAACAATTACTTTTATTATAGCATAAAAACCATATACAAAAAAGCCCTTTTGCCTTACGGCAAAAGAGCCATTGTTTACATCAAATGCATTTTTTTGCTCAGACGGATCAGTCTGCCGCCCATAGGAATAGACTGCAAATCTTCTTCCTGAATACCGCCGATAATCAGCATAATCACGCCATAAACCACCATTGCCAATACAATAGCAACCAATGTACAAAGGGTATTGCTGGGTACAAAATGGTACAGACCATAATACACGCCCAATGCCGCGATGCCCATGACGATGGAGCCAAGGATAGGTTTCACCAAAATACGTTTAAAGTCAAAACGCACTTTCGTAATCCGTGACAGCATATAAACATCAAAGATAGACGCAACCACATAACAGCCGGTGGTGGACAATACGGCGCCGATGATATTCAACGCAGGAATGGGGATCAAAATTGCGTTGAGGATCACTTTCATCACCGCACCCAACAGCGCACCTACAACAGGCACCCGGATGTGTCCAATGCCCTGCAAAATCCCTGTTGCGGTCTGGCACAAAGCCAGGAATATAATAGAGATGGCACCAACTGTCAGCAAAACGCCGCCGTCGGAAGCCTTCGGGAACAACATAGCAATGATCTGAGGGCCAAGCACACCGATACCTACTGCCGCAGGAACGGAAATAATCATGGAAATACGCATAGTCAGATTCATTTTCCGATTCACCTGCTTTCGCTCACCCAAACGGTTGGATGCCGCAATGCTGGGCAGCACTGCTGTGGCAATGGATGAGGAAATGGCAACGGGCAGTGTTGTCAGTGTTACATATTTCCCGGAAAGCTGACCATATAAAACAGTAGCATCGGTTTCAGAATAGCCGGAAGCTGTCAAAATCCGCATAACCATACCAATATCGATAAGGTTGGTCATACTGAATACAGCTGTACCGACAATGATGGGCCAAGCTGTACCCATGAGCCGTTTCACCAGTTCTGTTCTGGTTTCTTCATAAGGCTGACGACAGATTTTCGCCCGACGCAGCAGATAAGGACGAATCATCATATAACTGATGAATACAATAACCAGACCTGCCAATGCGCCAATACCGGTACCCATGGTACCGCCGGCTGCACCCAAAGCGATATTTTTCGTTTCTCCTTCGGGAATAAACATTCCCAAGAAGATATATGCCAGATATACGCTGAAAAAGGCGTTAAAAATCTGTTCCACAATTTGAGAAATGGCTGTGGGCACCATGGTATTCATACCTTGGAAGTATCCGCGGTAAACGGACATAATGGCAACGATAATCAGTGTCGGACAGAGGGACAAAATACAATAATAGCTGTCTGGTGTTTTCACTAGTGCCGCCGTCTGTCTGGCGGTCAGCGCCATCAAAATGGCAAAAATCGTGCCAAGAGAAGCAGAAACAATCAAAGAGGTCTGGAACACCTTATGGGCATTGCGATACTGCCGCAGCGCCAAACGTTCGGAAACCAGTTTGGAAATAGCAGCAGGCAAACCTGCGGAAGACAGAATCAGCAAAAAGGTATAAATATAATACCCCATGCCATAGATGCCGTTTCCTTCGTCCCCCAGCATATTGGTCAGGGGCAGACGATAGACAAAGCCCAGAAAACGCACCAGCATCCCTGCCGATGCCAGAATCGCTGCCTGTTTTACAAATGAACTTTTTCCTTTCGTTCTTGCCGCCATATCGCACCTCTTATCTTTGTTACAACATGTTTATTTCCCGTGAATTCTGAATTTTCTACGCTGGTTGCAGTCCAAAATTCTTTTCCGCATACGCAGGCTCACAGGAGTTACTTCCAGCAGTTCATCATCACTGATGAATTCCATGCACTGTTCCAAAGACATCTGGATGGGCGGTGTCAGACGCAGCGCCTCGTCAGAACCAGAGGAACGTGTATTGGTCAGCTGTTTTTTCTTACATACGTTAATGTCCATATCATCCGCTCTCGCGTTTCTGCCGACGATCATACCTTCATAAACTTTTACACCGGCACCGATGAACAGATCCCCTCTTTCCTGGGCGTTATACAGACCATAAGTGATGGCTTCGCCGCTTTCAAAAGCAACCAAAGAACCCTGAGAACGTGTAGGGATTTCTCCTTTATATGCTTCATATCCATCAAATACAGAGTTCAGGATACCATTACCTTTTGTATCTGTCATAAATTCGCTGCGGTAGCCGATGAGGCCACGAGCAGGAATGGAGAATTCCAGACGAGTATATCCGCCTTTCGCGGGATACATGTTTGTCATTTCACCTTTTCTGCCGCCCAGTTTTTCAATGACACTGCCCACAAATTCTTCGGGTACATCAATGGTAACCGCTTCCATAGGTTCACATTTTTTGCCGTCGATTTCATGGAACAGAACTTCAGGTTTGGAAACCTGGAATTCATAGCCTTCTCTGCGCAGTGTTTCAATAAGGATAGATAGATGCAGTTCCCCACGACCGGACACTTTCAGCGCATCCATGGAATCTGTATCTTCTACACGCAGGCTGACGTCTGTGTTCAGTTCCTTGTACAGTCTGTCACGCAGGTGACGGGATGTTACGAATTTTCCTTCTGTTCCCGCAAAAGGACTGTCATTTACGGAGAATGTCATGGAAATTGTAGGTTCGGAAATTTTTACGAAAGGCAGTGCTTCCGGTTTCAGAGGAGAGCAGATGGTGTCGCCGATCATGATATCTTCAATACCGCTGAGTGCAACAATGCTGCCCACACTTGCTTCTTTCACTTCTACACGCTGCAAGCCATCAAATTCATACAGCTTTGTGATACGAACCTTTTTCTGTGTTTCTGTATTGTGCATATTCAATACCACCACTTCGTCATTGACATGGATGGTACCATTTTCAATTTTACCAACACCGATTCTGCCTACATATTCGCTGTAATCGATGGTGGAGATCAATGCCTGCAAAGGTGCTTCCACATCACCTTCGGGAGCGGGAATGTGGTTGATGATGGCTTCAAACAGGGGTTTCATATCCCCTTCTCTTGCTTCGGGGTCTTCGGAAGCATAGCCGCCTCTTGCAGACGCGAATACAAAAGGAGAATCCAGCTGATCATCATTTGCATCCAGTTCCATAAACAGTTCCAGAACTTCGTCCACCACATCTGCGGGACGTGCTTCTGGTCTGTCCACTTTATTTACACAAACCACAACGGGGTGGTTCAGTTCCAGTGCTTTGCGCAGTACAAATTTTGTCTGGGGCATAGGGCCTTCAAAAGCGTCTACCACCAGTACAACACCGTCTACCATTTTCAATACACGTTCTACTTCGCCGCCGAAGTCCGCGTGTCCCGGTGTATCAATGATATTGATTTTGGTATTGCCGTAATGAACGGCAGTATTCTTAGACAAAATGGTAATGCCGCGTTCTCTTTCGATATCGCCGCTGTCCATAACACGTTCCTGTACCACCTGATTGGAACGGAAAATACCGCTCTGGCGCAGCATCTGGTCTACCAGTGTGGTTTTGCCATGGTCTACGTGAGCAATAATGGCAACATTTCTAATGTTTTCAATTCTCTGTTTCATAAGTTAATTTCTCCATCTCCATTCACTTTTCATACGTACATCATAGTATTCTATCACAGCAGATGTTTTGATGCAATCAATGTACGGAAAAAAATGTCTATTTTCCGCGATTTTTCGCACAAAAAAGCCCTGCGGCATACCGCAGGGCTTTTGTGACTAACCGATGTTATATTATATTTCTCAATGCAAAACTGCATCAACGGACTATAAATAAGATTGATTAAGCCTTTACTACGTTTGCAGCCTGAGGGCCTTTTGCACCCTGTACTACTTCGAATTCTACTTCCTGGCCTTCTTCCAGAGTTTTGTAACCATCAGCCTGGATTGCGGAGAAATGTACGAATACATCATCTTCGCCGGGAACGGAAATAAAACCGAAACCTTTTTCTGCGTTAAACCATTTTACTGTACCTTTTTTCATTGATGAAATCCTCCTACTTGGAAAAAAAATAAAAATTTGTTACATTCCGATACTACCATATATTTCTAGTAGTGTCAATCTATATTTCCCCTTCAGAGTTTTCATTTATATTACATTGTACGACAAGAAAAGCCAGTATTTCAGGGCATTTGATAATTTTCGTCCTCCAACAGATTGCCTGCCGCAATGGCACCTCTTGCCAGTTCATCACAGCGTTCATTTCCTGGATTATCCGCGTGGCCTTTTACCCATTGGAATGTAACCTGATGGCGTTCCAGCTGCACCAGCAGACGTTCCCATAAATCCACATTAGAGGCTTTTTCCTTCTTATTGCGGTACCATCCATTGGCTTTCCATTTTTTCACCCAGCCCTTTTGGATGGCGTCAACCACATACTTGGAATCGCTGTAAAGGGTCACCTGACAAGGCTCTTTCAATGCTTCCAATCCCTTGATAACTGCCAGAACTTCCATACGGTTATTGGTTGTCAGACGATAGCCTTCTGACAATTCCTTTCTGGCACTGCCATAAAGAAGCACCACGCCATACCCTCCTGCACCGGGATTTCCGGAACAGGCACCGTCTGTATAAATCTCTACTGCCTTCAATGACCTTCCTCCTTTAAAAATGCTTCCGCAATGACCAGATCTTCTTTGGTGGTAATTTTAATATTGCGATAGCTGCCCATGACCACCTTTACCTGATGTCCCGCAAATTCTGCCACAGAAGCGTCGTCTGTTCCCAGAAAGCCATCCTTGTCCGCTTTCTCATAGGCATTGACAATGAGATTCCGCTGAAAAGTTTGGGGCGTTTGAATCTGCCATAATGTGCTTCTGTCCGGTGTTTCCACAGCCAGACCATCCGCAGAACAAACTTTGATGGTGTCTTTTGCAGGTACACCAATGACAGCGCCGCCATATTCCTGTGCTGCTGCAATACTATCTGCAATCATTTCTTCTGTCACAAAAGGACGCACGCCATCATGGATGAGCACAATATCTGTATCTTCTCCCACAGCCGCCAGACCATTTGCCACAGAATTCTGCCGTTCCTTGCCGCCTTCCAGCACAGCGGCAACTTTTTTCCATCCATAGTTGTTCCAAAGGTTCTGCACATCTTCCTTGCCGTCTGCACTTGCCATAAGCAGGATTTTGTCTACCAAAGGACTTTTCTCAAAGACATCCACTGTCCACGCCAGAATTTCTTTTCCGCAAACGGGTAAAAACTGTTTGCTGACTGCTGTCTGCATCCGTTTTCCTTTTCCTGCCGCCATGATGATGGCTGTGCAGCGAAGTTTTTCCCCCATGGTCATTCTCCTTCCAAAAAACAGGAGGCGCAAATTTTTTTACGCCTCCCTTCTCTCTTTAAGCCGCTGTTACCATTTTTGTAAAGATCATTCTGCCTGCGGCAGTCTGCAATACACTGGTCACCACTACATTTTTGGTTTCCCCGATGAATTTATTGCCGCCATCTACAACGATCATAGTACCGTCATTCAAATACGCAACACCCTGTCCGGGTTCTTTGCCAGCTTTGATGATAGTCACCTGCATTTCTTCCCCGGGAAGTACCACAGGCTTGATGGCATTTGCCAGTTCGTTGATATTCAAAACACGAACACCCTGGAACTCCGCTACTTTATTCAGGTTAAAGTCGTTGGTCACCACAAAAGCATCCAAGCTTTCTGCCATCTTCAGCAGCATGGAATCCACTTCCATGGGCTGGGATGTGGTAAACTCCTGAATTTCTACGGGAACCATAAGCTGTTTTTGAATTTCATTCAGAATATCCAGACCCCTGCGTCCTCTGTTGCGTTTCAGGCCATCAGCAGAGTCAGCAATGTGGCGCAGCTCTTCCAGTACAAAATCGGGAATGATGATTTTCCCTTCAATAAAACCTGTCTGGAGCAGATCCATAATTCTGCCATCAATGATAACACTGGTATCCAGAATCTTCGGTCTGCCGTAGATTTCACTTTCCTGCTTCATGGGATTCTGCTGTATCAGAATACGCTGCAGATTAGTCACATTAACCTCATCTTTTTTCTTTCTCGCCACACGGAACCCCAGCACACCAAACAGAATGTTCAGCAGAACCACAATGAATGTCCCCATAGGGCCAAAGCCGCTGAAAGCCAGACCAATCAGATTGGCAATCACCAAACCGATCAGGCAGCCGAAAACGGAAAAGACCAGTTCTTTCACATTCATTCTGGAAAGTTTTTCTTCTGTCTGGGATAAACGCTTCATCAGCAGATCTGTCACTGACGACGAGATAATAAAGTAAAATATGAGTCCGAATAAAATTGCCAATCCTGCCGGAAAGTACGCCGCAAAACGGTTAGGGCTGCTGAAATGGAACACATTCAGCTGAAGCACCAGATGAACAATGGCAAACATTGCCGCCGTAACCAACAAGCTGATAATAATTTTTAACAGTCGCTTCATCTCTCTCACCTCCTTATTGTATTCATTTCGGTATTCTATGATAAAAATACAGAGGGCACGTTCCTGATCCGTTCAAAGAAAATTCCCTCTGTCGCACGTTTTGCCTATGGCATCATGTGAAATTTCCATCATCGCTTTACCGTAATCAAAGTTTATCAACTTTTTTATGGTTTGACAAGGTATCCCTTAGTATTTTTATGAAAATATTACACTGAGAATCTTTAATCCTTCGACAAAAAATATATCCCCTCTTAAAAAACCTTTTATTTTCAAGCTTTCTCCACTCATATAGTTTTTTATACTAGATTATCCGTTATTCTCTATTGCGTTCCCTGTTTTCTTCTGTTATAGTAGTATCAGTTGGTATTGATATCCACACAATGAAAGGACGGACTTCATGCATTCATTTCAAATTTTCAGTGACGGTGCCTGTGATTTAACCCTTGAGGCACAAAACTCCTATCATATTTCCACAGTTCCTTTTTACGTTTCTTTTGACGGAAAAACATATATGAAAGAATTAAAGGAACTGACACTGGAACATTTCTACCATCATTTGATAGAGGAAAAAGGATTTCCCAAAACTTCCCTGCCCTCTGTCCACGACTTTGTAGAGGCTTTTACACCTGCACTCCAAGCAGGGAAAGACATTCTGAGCCTGCATATTACCCATACACTCAGCGGTTCCATGCAGTCAGCACTGACAGCAAAACTTATGCTGGAAGAAGAATTTCCAGAAGCCAAAATACACATTGTAGACAGCTACAACGCCACCGGCACTCAGGCACTGCTTCTGATGGAAGCAGCACGGATGCAGCAGGACGGAAAATCCCTGGAAGAAGTGGTTTCCTATTTGGAACAGGCAAAGAAAGATACCCGTATCATATTTATGATTGGCGGCCTGACTCATTTGCAGCACGGCGGCAGAATCGGTAAAATCGCCGCATTATCCAGCAATATTCTAAAAATCAAACCCATCATCATATTACGGGATGGCGAAATCCATGTAGGCGGTGCCACACGCAGCCGCAAAAAAGGCATTGCGGAACTGGTGAAACTGACTGTGGAACATTTCCAGAAAAGTGGTGAAAATCCCGCTGATTATATTGCTATGATAGGTATCACTGATTTGACTGAAGAAATCGCCCCCACCGAAGCATTACTGAAAGCGGAACTGCCGCAGTTGGAACTGGTATCTCCCCTTCAGATTGGTGCCACCATCGCCTCTCATACAGGGCCTGGTACCACAGGTATTTGCATCGCAAAACGATATGAATGCTATTCTTTATAAATTGCACAATAGAATCCCCCTTTTCCATTCATGAAAAAGGGGGATTTTTTGTATGTTTCTGGGAAAGAATCTGGGATTTTTTTACACAATTCCCGCCATCTTTAATTTTTCTTAATTGTTTTTTCTATTACAGTATAAATACACCAAAAAAGCAAAGTATTTTGATAGGAAATACGGTGATATTGTATAGAGTTGCAATGCTTACAAAAAAATACATCAGAATATTTTTCCTTTGTTTTCGTAAAATTTCTTAAGTTTTTACCTCTTTTCAAAACCTGTTTACCATTGTAATATAGTATTAGTACAGAATTTGAATTGCTTACATATGAGGTGAAATTTATGGAAAAAGAAAAATTTGTTGTGAAAGTAAAAAAGAACTATGGCGAAACATCTGTTGTTTCTGCAAGACTTCCCATGGAAATCGTGAAAAAACTGGATCATGCAGCAAACAACACAGGACGCACCAGAAACGAACTGATTCTTTTATGTATCGAATATGCCTTAACGAAATTAGAGGTAGAGGAATAATATATTTCTCTGCCTCTTTTTTTGTTTTCGTAAATCTCATCAGGAAATATTTTAGTAAATTATTTTCTAATTTTCCTATTATATATGCACTAAAAGTCAATTTTTTCCAGCTTTGCCCGTATAGAAATACTTCTGAAGGTCTCCATTTCATCAAAACGGATCAAATACGCTCCTCTTTCTGTGTCCACCTCCAATATAGACCCTTTTCCGAAAATAGGATGTTGAATCCGATCTCCTGAAATGAAACTTGCACCTTTTTCCTGCTCCTCCAAATATCGCTCTTTTCCTGCAATATAGCATCGCGCTTCCGCATATCTGTCTTTCGCCAAAGGTTCCGTATGAGTCAGATATTTTTCGTCAATATCCAGCAAAAAACGGGAAGGATACCGCATGGAACCATCAAAGTTCCGCCCCTCTGCTTCTGTCAGGAACAGGCCCTTTTCCGCTCTGGTAACTGCTACAAAAGCCAGACGACGTTCTTCTTCCATGGCCTGTTTTGTGTTTGTTTTTCTGGAAGGGAAAATCCCTTCATTCATGCCACACAAAAAGACATATGGAAACTCCAGACCTTTTGCAGAATGCACCGTCATCATGCGCACCTGGTCTTTTCCGCTCTCCAGGTCACTGTTGGTAAATAACGCCACATGGGTCAAATAATACTCCAATGTGGCTTCTTCGCCGCATGTGGTTTCGTATTCATAAATGGACTGTTTCAATTCCGCCAGATTGTCCAAACGCTCCTGACTGCCTTCTGTACGCAGCATTTTTTCATATCCGCTCATATCCAGAATTTCCGATAAGACTTCCGAAACAGGTCTTTCCGCCACATTGGATGCCAGATTTTCAATCAAAGATACAAAACTTGCCGCCTTTGTTCCTTTCATCATCTCATGCTCCAGATTTTTCCGCAGCGCATCGTATAAACTGCATTGGTTCTGTTCCGCATATTCTCGCAAAAACGCCATACGCCGTTCTCCTAAATTCCGTTTAGGAACATTGGCAATCCTTGCAAAGGACAAATCATCCTTATATGCCAGCATACGCAAATAAGAAAGGGCGTCTTTGATTTCCATCCGTCCAAAAAACTGGATGCCGCTGTAAATGGTATAGGGAATTTTTTCCTTGAGAAAAACCTCCTCAACGGTTCGTGTCAGATAATGGGCACGATATAGAATGGTTATTTCTCTGTAAGGAACTCCATCTTGATGCAGTTCTTCTATTTTCTTCGCCATCCATATTGCCTCTTCTTCTGCCGTTTTTCCATGATGACAAAGGACAGGTTTTCCGCCGGGAAGAGTTGGCAGCAAATCTTTCTGCATACGATTTTGATTTTTGGCTATAAGCGAATTTGCCACAGAAAGGATTTCCGGTGTAGAACGGTAATTTTCCATCATCATAATGGTTTTCACACCCGGAAAATGCTTGTCAAAATCCAACAAAAACTTCACATCAGCGCCACGCCATGTGTAAATGGTCTGATCTGGATCTCCTACAATAAAAAGGTTTTTATGATACCCACAAAGCACTTCCATCAAACGATATTGTAGTTTGTCAATATCCTGAAACTCATCGATCATGATATATTCCAGCCGTTTTTGCCATTTTTCCCGGATTTCCTCATTCTGCTCAAAAATATAGAGGGTAAAAAGAATCAAATCATCATAATCCAGCCCAAAACATTTTTTCTGCTGATACAAATAACCATAGAAGATAATGTCCTGTGTTTCTACGGCTGTTTTATATTTTTCCTGCAATTCTTCCAAAGACATCTGAATCAAATCCAGATAATACAACGGATCTTTTTTTAATTTGCGGATTTCGATCATATCTCTGGCTTTACTGAATGTCATATTGCGCAGAGTCAGCCCGCGTTCTTCGTAAATAATTTTCAGCATAGCGTCAATATCCGCATGATCCAGCACCAGAAAACTCTTTGGATACTGCACCGCATAGCTGTCCTCCTGCAATACGGAAACACAGAAACCATGGAAAGTATTGATATATCCTGTGTCATTATCCCCCGTCAGCAAATGGATTCTCTGGCGCATTTCATTGGCTGATTTATTGGTAAAGGTCACACAGAGGATATTCCCCGGCAAAATCCCGATTTCATTGACCAGATAGGCAAAACGCCGCGACAAAGCACGGGTTTTCCCAGAACCGGCTCCGGCAATGACACGCACCATTCCCTCCGTCGTGGTAACCGCCTCATATTGCGCTGCATTCAGCCCCTGTAAAACATCCTCCATATTCGTCCTCCCCTTTCCGATGATTTCTTCTAGTATACAATCTGCCTATGAATTCTTCAATATTTGCCTATAAAAAAGAACTGTAAGGTTCTTCTTACAGTTCCACGTTTTCTTTTTTGGGTTTTCCAATATCTTTAACAGAAAGAATTGCAATGATTACTGCAATCACAACCACAGACCGCAATGTTGCAGAAACACTTTCTATAAAATAGTCTACTACAATCATAGATACCATTGTCGATAACACATCTAAAATGAAAAATATTCCTCTGGCAAAACCAACAGAAATTTTATTAAACGCCAAAAGTGCTTTGGGTACCCCTTTTGCAACCAATTCCAAAGGCAATCCAACCAATCCGGATAAGATAAAAAAGAGCATCAGTTTCCATACAGATTCGTAATAAAACCCAAAAAAGTGCATGATAACACCACCAAAACAGGCTAACACAAACACAATAAGCAAAACAATTCCGAAAAGAAAACCATATCCAAATACGGAACCCAAAAGAGATTTTATTTTCTTCATAAGCACATCTTCTTTCTTTTTGACAAATTTAGTCGATGCGCACAATTCTATCACGAATGGATTTTACTGTCAAACAAAACATATAAAAAGAACTTCAAATGACTTTGAAGTTCTTTTTACTGGATTCCGGCGACCATCTACTCTCCCAGGCAGCTTCCCACCAAGTACCATCGACCGCTCAGGTCTTAACCGTCGTGTTCGGAATGGGAACGGGTGTGTCCCCTGAGCGCATCATCACCGAAGATGTGTAGTTTCTTATGAAGGACTGTATCCTTCAAAACCAAACAGCAAAAATATTTTCAACCTATACTCC